>Ga0272441_10000312_pt1 | contig 112078 bp, 104 predicted proteins | sample SSMProp6N_FD_193582 | JGI IMG/M metagenome (GOLD analysis project Ga0272441, IMG submission 193582) | Marine sediment archaeal communities from Little Sippewissett salt marsh, Falmouth, MA, United States - SSM-Prop-6N | ecosystem: Environmental > Aquatic > Marine > Wetlands > Sediment ...
GCGTTCCTCACCGATCCGATGTGGACCGCGGTCCTTCCGGATGACCGAACGCGAGAGCGGCTGATGCGCCCGATGTGGAGGGCGCTGCTTCGCTACACCAACGTGTTTGGCGAGGTCAGAACGACAGATGACGCGGCAGGTGCTGCATGTTGGCTTGCCCCGAACGCGACCAAGACGACCACACTGCGCATGATCCGGGCGGGGATGGGTCTTCCCTTCGCCGTCATGCGCTTTCCGCGGCCGGAGCGGTTCCGATTTCTCCAAGCAATGTCGTTTATCGACGGCCTTCACGCAAGACACATGCCCGACCCTCACTGGTACCTCTGGGCACTTGGCGTCGAGCCGGCCCGTCAGCGGCAAGGGATCGGAACAGCCCTTCTTCGTCCGACGCTTGCCCGTGCCGATGGGGAAGCTCGCCCCTGCTACCTCGAGACGCAGGTTCCGGGAAATGTCTCGTTCTATGAGGCGCTGGGTTTCCGAGTCGTTGAGGAAGCCAATGTTCCTCAGCAGCCAATCCATCTATGGTTCATGCGGCGTGACCCTGCTTCGTGATCGCGACTCCAACCAGGTACAATCGTTCTTCACTCGTCCTATGAGGAGAAACATCCGCGAATGAACTCGACATCCAACTCTCTCAAATCGTCCGCCGGATCACAGCTGCTTCTTCTCACCGCTTCGATCATCTGGGGGTTCGCCTTCGTTGCCCAGCGGGCGGGAATGGATCATGTGGGGCCGTTCCTGTTCAACGGCATCCGTTTCCTGTTGGGAAGCCTGAGCCTAATTCCGGTGCTCATTGTGCGCAGACGAAACTCGTTTTCTGCGCACAACAGACTCTCCCGCCATACGCTGATCCTTGGTTGTGCGATCACCGGCGTCGTTCTGTTTGCTGCGGCTTCGCTTCAGCAAATCGGGATTGTGACGACGTCGGCAGGAAAGGCCGGGTTCATCACGGGCCTGTATGTCGTCCTTGTTCCGCTTCTTGGGCTGCTCCGAGGACATCGTGCAGGGAAGTGGGTGTGGCTGGGAAGCGTGTCTGCAGCTGCGGGTCTGTACTTCCTGAGTATCGCCGGCGCCCTCCGGATCGAGGCCGGAGATGCCTTGCTCCTTGGAAGCGCTCTTGGATGGGCAATTCACGTTCATCTAGTCGGTTGGCTTGCGGCACATGTCCGTCCGGTGGTCGTCGCCATCTCCCAGTTCACCATCTGCGGCATCCTAAGTCTCGGAGTCGCCTTGATCCGGGAGCCAATCATCTGGCAGAGCATCTTGAGTGCGGGATGGGCGATCCTGTACGCGGGCATCCTGTCCAGCGGCGTCGCGTACACGCTTCAGGTGGTCGGACAACGGAGGATCGCCCCGGCAAGCGCGGGGATTATCCTCAGCATGGAGTCGGTCTTCGCCGTGGTCGGCGGATACCTGTTGCTTGGCGAATCGCTTACCCCAAGAGCCTTACTCGGCTGCGGTCTGATGCTCGTCGGGATGATCCTTGCACAGCGGCCAGTTCGTTCCAAGCAGACGATCCTCTCTTCCTAGAGCCAGATCCACTGGATGTATACCGCGCCATGTCTTCCGGGAAACGCTTCCCTGTCCCGATCGAACTGCGGCCGCTACTCCGAATGTAGCTGCTGCGCCTTTTCGGCCGCTGTGACAATCCCGCGGATGAACGCGGAACTGAACCCCTGGTGTTCCATCTCGTTCAGACCGGCGATCGTAACGCCAAGAGGGGTCGTGACTGAATCGATCAGCGCCTCCGGATGGGCTTCACCCGCTTCGCTCTGTGCAAGAAGAAGCTCCGCCGCTCCGCGAGCCGTCTGTGCAGCGAGCTGGATCGCCTCGTCAGCATGGAATCCCACCTGCACCCCTCCCTGAGACGCCGCGCGGATCGCGCGAAGGAAGAAGGCTATTCCACAGGCGCACAATGCGGTGGCCGGTGTCATCTGATCTTCGTCGATGAACCGGGTACGCCCTAGGAAGGAGAACACATCTTCCACCTGCTGACGCGCACGATGCGGGACGTCCGCGGGGCAGGCAAGGCATGTCATCGATGCTCCCACCGATACGCCGACATTTGGCATCACGCGGACCACAGGGACGTCTGTGCCAAGTCGGGTTCGAATCTCACGGACGCACACATCCGTCACTGTCGAGACAACCAGGTGGCGCCCACCGTCCACTTCGTCTGCAATCTCGTCAAGGACTCGAGGGAGCTGCCTGGGGCGCACCGCGATCACGACCAGCGGTGCCGTTCGTACGGCTTCTCGGTTGCTCGTGGTGACCGAGAATCCGTCAGCAGACAACGGGCGAAGCCGCTCCTCGGTCCGCCGGGTGATCGTGATGGCCCCGGCGTCGTACTTCCCGGCACGGACCAATCCCCGCGCCACGGCCGAACCCAGGTTCCCACCACCGAGAATCGCCAATCTTCGATCCGCTTTCATCTCTGCTCCTTCACCGGCGTGTTCCATCCGCAATACCCCGTGAGCATCTCCGTGGGACATGCAGGAATCCATCCGAGAGATCCAAGGATGCCTGAAAACCTCCTCACCTGCATCCCAGATCGTCTGGCAGAAGATCCCGGATCGACTCCAGGATCCGCTGAGCCGCTTCCTCCGGCGTCCCTGAAGCATCGATTCGGGTGACCGGTGTTGCGAGTTCTTCCTCATCCCCGATGCGGGTCGCATGGTCGCCGCGTCCTGCGCGATGAAGGCGGTGCTGACGGATGGCCAGCGGTGCCTCCAGCCACAGCACGCGATCGAACATCCGGTAGTCGATGTGCGGCGAGAGCCCCAACAGAGCTCCTTCCACCAACAGAACGTGCGTACCACGCCGCTCGTGCTGTGCAATCTCGGTTTGCAGTGCCTGCTCAACCTCCGGATGGATGATCCGATTCAGATCCGCCTGCGCCTCGGGGGAAACGAACGCTGTGAAAGCAAGCTTGCGGCGGTCGATCTGGCCGCTTGAAGCAAGAATGTCCCTGCCGAACCTGGTGAGCAGCTTTTCATACGCACGCTCGCCGGGCGCATAGCATCCCCATGCAACTCGGTCGAGGTCGAGCCAAGCGATCTCTTCCCGGGCGGAGATCCATCTCGCGATCGTACTCTTTCCGGTTCCAGCCGGCCCCCCAAGCCCGATGATTCTCATGTCCACAAGCTACTTCGCATCCATGGCGAGCGCAAGCCACAGGCTCTACCAACAGTCGCTACTCGTCTGCAGCACTCATGTTGAGCTGGCTCGCTCACACGCCAGCACCCTCGCGACATGCTCATGTAACCCCGACCCGTGAAACCGATCCGTGTTCCCTGTGTACATCGGACGAGGTGATCGAGATGACCGCAAAACGCATCGTTCTCTTTCTTTCGGTAGCTCTACTGGTGGGGGCCTCTGCGATGGTTGCTGTGTCCCAATCGCAGGTGAACCCCCTTGGGCTGGTAATCACGCCCGATCCGTTGCCTCTCCAAGCAAGCATCTGGACGGATAAGGCGGTGTACATGGTTGGGGAGGCGGCTACGATCTCGTTCGCTGTAAACCAGCCGGCGTACGTCTACATCTACGACATTCAACCCGATGGAGTCGTTCGCCGCATCTACCCCAACCTTTACTCCCAGAGCAACTACGTGATGGCCGGTACGCACAGCCTGCCCGACGGTCCGTACTCATTCACCGTCGCGCCTCCGACCGGCGTGGAACAGCTTCAGTTGATCGCGAGCCCCTCTCCGCTCCCACTTACAGAGGCAAGCGCCTACCAAGAGCCGTTCCCCCTTGTTGCGCCCAATGCTTTGGACGCCGGAAATGCCCTCGAAGTACAGATCATGGGAATGGTGCCGCAACCGACGTATGTGACGGCCTGGACATCCTTCACGATCCAACCGCAAACCGGCTATGGCTACACGCCACCGTCCTATGTACCGCCAACCTACACACCTCCTACGTATACGCCCCCTTGCTACACACCGCCGTGCTACACCCCTCCCACGCCTCCGATGCCGACACCGCCGTTCTATCCCCCGCATGTTCTGTGGTCGGTCCCGGATGGAACCTGGTTCTGGTGGGGAGGCCAGTGGGTATTCGGAAGCCCCTCCGGCGGGATCTGCTGGTCGTACGGTCCCAGCGGAATGTGGAGGATCCACATCCGGATCCACATCGGTTCGGGAGGTTAGATCTCCAACAACAGCTTCTCTGTCGCTTCACCGCCTCGCGGCCGGCCGTTCCTCGAGAACCGTCGGCCGCCCCTCTTTGCCAGTTCGACTCTCGATCCACCTTTCCGTGACGTAGAATCGCGTTATGGAACTTTCCTGGAGCACTGACCAAGCTCGCCGCTATCAGCTCTGGGCCACCCGCCTCATCGGAGAGACCTACCCTCCCGGCGACGATGGGATCCGGCGCTGCTTCGCCCATCTGGGAAGCGTTCAGTTGGATCCGCTTCCCATCCTCGGACGCAACCATGATCTTGTTTTCCAGTCCCGCGTATGCGGCACGCACCCGGGCGATGCGCTCGCCCTGATTCATAGGGAGCGGCTGGGGTTCGAGTACTGGGACAAGATGATGTGCGCCGTTTCGCTGGATGCCTACCCGTTGTTCGCATCCCTGATGGGTGAGGGTGGCAAGGCGTGGGAGCGAAACCGTGCCGAGAAGCTCAAGTGTACGTCCCCCGGAATCATCGATCACGTACTGGCCACCGTCCGTCAACACGGTCCGCTTTCGAGCCGCGAACTCCGCGCGTTGGACGTCGCCCAGCAAGAACATCGGGGATGGAAAGCGACTCGAACCGCCAACGTGGCGTTGGAGGCGCTGTGGAACCAGGGGCGGATCGCCGTTTCTCACCGCGTGAACTACCGCCGCTACTTCGACGTGACGTCACGCGTCATCCCGTCAACTGCCCTCGAAAGACCCTCCCAGCCGACCAGGCCGTTCGGGGAGGCGCTTCTTCTCCGAAGGGTTGCCGCCGTCGGGCTTCTCTCTTCTTCGGGCGACGCGGAATCCTGGACGTTCCTTCGTGCCGGTCGGCGAGACGGACTCCCTCAACACTTGGTTGAACGTGGCGATCTGATCGAGGTCAACGTCCGGGGGATCTCCGCACCGTTCTACGCTCTTGCGTCTGCGGAAGCGGATCTGGAAGCGGCGATGAACGCCGATCCATCCGCCATGCCACAGTTCATCGCCCCGCTGGATCCGCTCCTGTGGGGGAGGGACAGTCTTCGACGGTTGTGGAACTTCGATTACGCTTGGGAGGTTTACAAACCTCGCTCCAAACGCCGCTTCGGATACTACGTACTGCCGATCCTCTACCGGGATCGCTTCGTTGGACGTTTTGACGGCCGATATGACCGGGAAGCGAGGACCCTGCAGGTCATCTCCTATCACCAAGAGAAGGCCGGCTTGTCCGTCGATGCCCCGGCGGTCCGGCAGGCATTCGGGCGGTTTCTCCGCTACCTGGGAGGCGAAAGAATCGCCTTCCCGTAGGCGTCATCCTCATCGTAGATCCGTGCGTGTGTGCCCTGTTGGTTTGACCCTACGGCAAGGACCGTGTATCTCTGGTTCATGTGCGAACACAAGGGATCCGAGAAGCTGTTCCGCCTCCTCCAAGTCCAAGCCGGTCTCTCTCGGCGAAAGGCACAAGACCTGATCGCTTCCGGCGAAGTCACGATCAACAACGAATCGGTGGACGATCCATTCGCCGTCGTCGACGTGAGCGGAAGAGAGAAGACCGTCAGAATTCGGCTCCGCGGCCATCCGATTGCGCTGGCCTCGCCAGAGCACCGGGTGTACCGGTTTCACAAACCCGCAGGAATGCTGTGCAGTCACGATGATCGATACGACGGAAACACTGTCGGCCGAGTGTTGCGTGCGGAAGGATTCATCGGCTACACCTGGGCCGGGCGACTCGATCAGGACGCGGAAGGGTTGTTGCTCGTCAGCAACTGCGGGGATTTGATCAACTACCTGACCCATCCTCGATACGGTGTACGAAAACAGTACGCGGTATGGACCGCTTCCCGTGTGCCGCCGGACAAGATTCGGAAGATGGCAGGAGCGATGTGCGAAGGAATCGTCGAGGGCGGCGATGAGTTACGAGCGATCGACCTCACCTCATCGAAGCGTGGATCCTTCCGGATTACGCTTTCCGAAGGGAAGAAGCACGAGGTGAAGAGACTCTTCTCCTACTTCGGCGTAACCGTGAGTCGACTGCAGCGGGTTTCAATGAGCACGGTAGAACTCCAGGACCTCCGCCCCGGTACGTTCCAACGCCTCGCAGCGAACGAAGAGCAGAATCTTCTTCGGATCGCTCTCAACGCCACCGGCAAGGCAGGGCCGTAACTCCGGTGGTGATCCCCGGCCCGGCTTCCTATAATCTGTCCATGAAGATCGGAATCGCCCAAACCAACCCAACGGTGGGAGACATCACCGGGAATCTCCGGCAGGTTCTCGACCACATCGCAAGCGCGCGTCGCGCAGGATGCGACATCGTTGTCTTTCCGGAGCTGGCGTTGTGTGGGTATCCCCCGCAAGACCTTCTGTGGCGAACAGGGTTCGTGGAGGCACTCGAACAATCGCTAGAAGACGTGATCGAAGCGGCCGATGGCATCGCGGTCGTACTCGGTACCGTCCGCAGAGAACCCTGTCACGATCCGATCAACCCGCATGATCCATCGGCACGTCTCGATGGCGGGGATGCCGTTCTACACAACAGCGCGCTGGTCGTGCGAGACCGCTGCATTGTTGCGGAACACCGCAAGGTCGAGCTGCCGACGTTCGACGTCTTCTCCGAGCAGCGCTACTTCGAGTCCGGCTCGGAGGCCGATGTTTTCGTGCTCGGAGGGAAGCTCGGAGCGTTCGGTGTGAATGTATGCGAGGACTTCTGGGCCGATGACGGGCCGACGGACAAGCAAGCCGTACGAGGGGCACGGTGGATCATCAATCTCTCGGCTTCGCCCTACTACACAGGTAAACCGGCCATCCGTCGTGCGATCGCCAAGCGTCGTGTTGCAGACAACGGCGTCGGTTTTGTGTACGTCAATCGCGTCGGCGGGCAGGACGACCTCGTGTTCGACGGCGGGAGCTTCATCATCGGTCCCGGCGGTCGCACACTGTTCCAGGCCCCCTCGTTCGAAGACGGGTTGTTCGTTGCCGATATTGAGGAAGGTCCGAGCGTCGAACCGGGTTTCGCTTCAAGCCATCCATCGGATGAGGTTCGTGAGATCCGCAGCGCTCTGGTTCTCGGGATCCGGGACTACGTGCGGAAGAACGGATTCACACGTGTCTTGCTTGGACTATCGGGGGGCGTCGATTCCGCCGTCACCGCAGCGCTCGCCGTCGAAGCGCTTGGACAGGATCACGTCAGCGCGGCATATCTCCCCAGCCGATACAGCAGCGAGGAGAGTGCTGCTGCGGCACGCCAACTCGCGGATGCCCTGGGAATCGAACTTGTGGAAATCTCCATCGCCTCGCTTCATGCGGCGACCGCCGCAGCCATGCCCACCGCGCCTTCAGGGTTGGTGGATGAGAACATTCAACCACGTCTACGCGGCATGCTGCTGATGGCACTTGCCAACCAACGCCACGCGCTGGTCCTCTGCCCTGCCAACAAGGCCGAGATCGCCGTGGGCTACAGCACGCTGTATGGAGATTCCGTCGGTGCCCTCGCCCCGATCGGTGACCTGTACAAACGGCAAGTCTTTGCCGTGGCAGAATCCTATCCGGAGATCCCCGCCTCGGTGATTCAACGCCCTCCAACGGCCGAACTCCGCGCCGAGCAACGTGATGATCAGGATCTTCCGCCCTACACCGTTCTCGATCCATTGCTGCACGCTCTGATCGAGCAGAACCGATCACGCCAGCAATTGATTGAGCAGGGATTCGCAACCGATCTCGTTGACGATGTTCTTCGCAGGTACTACCTGGCGGAGTACAAGCGCAGGCAGCTGCCACCAGCGATCAAGGTCTCCGCCAAGGCGTTCGGAAGCGGGCGACGTTTCCCCATCACCCATCGGTACAGAACCTAACAGAACAGCCCCGGCACCTTTCGGCACCGGGGCTTCGGAAATCCCGTCTTGTGTCGGGCGTTTGATCCTACTCGACTTCGACCTCGATCGGCGCCTTCCGCTCCTTGATCGACTCCTTGAGAGGAACCATCACGGTCAGAATCCCGTCTTCGAACTTCGCCTTCACTTGGGTTCGCTCAACAAGATCCGTCGGCAACGGGAAGCAACGCTGGATGCGGCCATACTGCCGACCAAGCCGGAAGTAGTTCTCCTTCTTGATCTCCTCATTCCTCTTTCTCTCCCCGGAAATGACCAGGTTGTTCTCCTCGATCTTGATCGTGAGATCTTCCTTCCTCATCCCCGGAAGCTCGGTCTCGTAGACCAGCGCTTGATCCTTCTCGAAAATGTCGGTTCGCCCGATGTTTGGCGCCACATCGAAACCAACCCAGTTGAAATCCCGGAACATGTCATCGAGAAGGCTGGAAAGGCTTGTCTCCATGTAGAACGGTCCCCTTCGCACTTCTTGCACTTTCCTCATCATCGTAAGAACCTCCTTGATTGCGTAATTAGCAGTCTCAACCCTTGACTGCTAACGAAGTATAACGTCACGATTCTTCTGTGTCAAGATGGCTTATCCGGCGTATGATGGGGATGATGACCGGATGGATGATTCGCTGGATTCGGTGGTACCAACGCGTCGTTTCCCCCTCGCGTGCCGCCCGATGCCGTTTCCAGCCAACGTGTTCTCAGTACGCGGTGGAAGCTCTTCAGAAGCACGGCTGGCTACGTGGAGGCTGGCTTGCTCTCCGGCGGATCCTTCGCTGCAACCCTCTCCATCCCGGTGGCTACGACCCCGTTCCCTAGCTGGGACTGCAGCCGTTTCCAACCGTGATCAAAGCAGAGTTCGAGTTGGTTTTGAGGATCCGAGATCAACCGCGATTCCACAGGCTCAGGGATCGCAGCCATGCTCCTAGGGGCTGCGCGAAGGCTCTCCGAATGCATTCCACATGGATTCGACAAGCTGCGGATCGGTCAGCACATCTGCCGCCGTGAGCGCCAGCGCCGTTGCCGCAGTCAGCATCGCACGCTGGCCGCGTTCGGAGATCGCCGCGTCGGCAAACGGCCTCGAATGCGTTGCCACCTGCTCATCGCAGATTTGAAGATACGGATGGATCGCCGGAACGACCTGACTGACATCGCCCATGTCGGTGGATCCTAGCATGCGCCTTTCCGGCGGCCGGATCGTCTCTCCTAGTTCCTGCAAGTTCTCCTCGAATCGCTTCTCCAACGGGGCATTCGGCTTCATCGCCTTGTAGGAGTAGCCGATTTCATGGAAGTCAAGCGTTGCGCCGGTGGCGATCGCTGCGCCCGCTGCGCAAGCCCGAAGTTTCTCGAGCAGTTCGTCGCGATAAGAGGTGTCCTCGGCACGTACGTAGAACAGCGCCGACGCAAATTCCGGCACGATGTTGGGCTTCGCTCCCCCGTTCGTGATAATCCCATGGATCCGAGCGCCGTCCAGGATGTGCTGCCTCAGGGCGTTGATCCCATTGAATGTCTGGATCACCGCATCCAGAGCATTGATCCCTTTGTGCGGCTCCGCCGATGCATGCGAGGGCCGACCACGAAAGGCAATTTCCACTTCACTGATTGCAAGGCTCCCCCAAGAGACCATGGTGTGGTTGGCTGGATGGAACATCATCGCTGCATCGATTCCTTCGAACACACCTTGCTCGACCATGACCACTTTTCCCCCTCCCCCTTCTTCGGCGGGGGTTCCGAGAAACATCACCGTTCCAGGCAGATCGGTCTTCAGTTCCCCAAGGGCGATCGCTGCTCCAAGTCCGGCAGCGGCAATCAGGTTGTGTCCACAGGCGTGCCCGATCTCGGGAAGCGCGTCGTATTCCCCTAGAATCGCAATCGTCGGCCCTTGCGAGCGGACGGGGTAGATCGCACGAATCGCCGTTGGTAACCCGGCGACGCCTCGTTCAACCTGGAACCCGGCACGGTCAAGCTCTTCCGACAACAGCTGTGCAGCGTAGGTTTCCTCATTCAGGAGTTCCGGGTGGGCGTGGATTTCGGCGCTGACACGGCGCAGGGTGGATTCATGCTCGGCAATGATGCCCATGACGCGGGTTCGATCGATCATCTCTCTCCTTTGTACGCAGCGGCGAATCGGTTTATCCGGAGCCGGATTCGGCGTTCCCGGCCCCCCATGCACGATCGATCAGCAGCGATGACACCGGGCGGCTGATCAAGCTGACCACAAGCAGAAACACCAAGCTGACTCCAATCCCCGGAAGGAATCCGTGAACACCGAACGGCGAGCCCAAAGCGATCCAAACAAGAGCCGTAGCGAGTCCGCCGATCATCGATGCGAAGACACCGGCGCGGGTGGCCCATCGGGAAAAGATGCCGAACAGAATCGGCCACAGACACGTGCTGGCAATCGCAGACCAGGAGAACGCAGTCAGCACAAGCACCAACGCTGGAGGCCGAAGCGCAATGGCCAAAGAAATCACTCCAACGAGCAGACTCACAACGCGGCTCCAGCGGATCGATTGACGCTCGGACATCTGCCGGCCGAGCCCCTTCTGGACGAAGTCCCGGACAACAGCTCCCGATGTAATGATCAGCACCGAGGCAAACGTCGACATCCCGGCGGCGATGACGCCGGCAAGGAAAATGGCGCTTCCCCATGGGGAAAGAACGGCCTTTGTCAACACGGGGATCGCCAGGTCGGCGTTCTCCAAGCCGGGAACCATCGCCCGGGTGACCGCGCCGATCATGTACGGAAGAAGCGCGAGACTGCCGCCGATGGTGGCAACAACCGCACCGATCCGCAGCTGCCGCACCGATCGGATCGAATAGAACCGCACGAGAAGCTGCGGCATTCCCCACACGCCAAAACTGACGATCATCGAGTACGAAATCAGTCCGGCCCATCCCCAGATTCCGGGGGTATACACAAGCCCCGGGTCGGTCGCGGCCAGCGTTGCCGTGACAGCGGACAACCCGCCTGCAGCGCGCAGTGCGGCCACGGCAAGAAGAATCAGACCCGCTCCCATCACCCACGCCTGGAAAAAGCCGGTCCACACCACGGCCATATACCCGCCAAGGCTGACATACAACACGATGATGGCACCGGAAAGGAGAACGCCGACCCAATACGGAAGCCCCATCAGCACTTCGAACACGTGCCCCATCCCCTTGAGGATGCTCACGTTGTAGACCACAAGGAAAAGCGCGATCACCACGGCGGAGAAAATCCGCACCTCTCGACCGCCAAACCGCTCACCGAGGAATCCGGGAACGGTCATCGTCCCAAGCCTCGCCGTGAACCGACGCAGCCGCCGCCCAAGGACGATCCACGCCAACGTGCACCCGACGAGAACGTTGATCGCTCCGACCCACAGGGTGGCCATCCCGTACTGGTACCCGAACGCTCCCCCGCCGATGATCACCACCGATGAGAAGTAGGCGGCAACATACGAAAGCGCCGTGACCCAAGGACCGACACGGCGGCCACCAAGCAGAAAGTCCTCGGAGCTGCGAAGACGCCGGGATGTAGCGACTCCGATTCCGGCAAGAAGAAGCAGGTACACCCCCAACACCAAGCCATGAACCGCTGTCGGGCTCAATTGGAGGCTCCGTCCGGCTTGTTGTCGTGGCTTAGAACCGCCCACAACACGGCGAGCAAAATGCTCCCCGCAACCACAAGAAACGATGCGAACGTACCCCACGGCAAACGAAACGGACCCACGATGCGACCTCCCACCCTCCCATAAATTCCCGCAGTAAAGCGTAGGATATGTACGGTCCGATCGTCAACCCGGTCCATCGATGGTCGCCGCCACTCATATCCACTACACTTAGACCGGAGGTTTCATCCGGGTGGAGATAAAGATCCTTCGAGAATCGGGATACGAAGAGGCTCTTGTTGGGCTTTCGCTATCGTTTAACCAGGATCCGGCAGGGATGCCCGCAGTGGCTCAACGCTTGGCGTTCAAGGGCGACGGTCACAACAAGTTTCTCGAATCGATCGTTGCATGGATGGATGTACGTGCCCCCCGCTACTTCTGGCAGCAACTCGACACGTATCGAGTTGGTGTCAGCAAGCAAAGCGAATCGACGATGCACACCATGACCCGATCCCGTCTCTCACAGGGCCACTTCGAGCACCCTCTACCCGAGGACCTTCTGCGACATCTGAACGAGCTGATCTCCTCCGACGACTGGCAGGGAGTCAAATCCGTCCTTCCGGAATCGTTCCTTCAGCGGCGGATCCTCTGCATCAACTACATGGCCCTCCAGCGGATGATCCGACAACGCTCGTCGCATCGCTTGCCTGAGTGGCCGCAGTTCATCGCCGAGACCCTGTCAGCGGTAGAGCACCCCGAACTTCTCGATCCGAACCACAAAAAGGAGCCTTCCCGATGAACGAGCCAACGACGATCCTTGCCGACCACGAGATCCGATCCCTGTGCCTTGCATCCCCGTCGATGATCGATCCGTTCGTCAATCTTCAGGCAGGAAAACCCTCGTACGGCTTGAGCAGCTTCGGATACGACATCCGTCTTGGCAGCCGATTCCTGGTTCCGCTTGGCGGTGTCAATGCCGTTCTCGATCCGGTCGACTTTCCCGACCATCACTTCCGCAAGATCGATGCCGATGGGACGCTTGAACTCGGAGCGAACACCCAGATCCTCGCCGAGACGTTGGAGACGTTCTCGATGCCCGATGATGTCTGCGGTGTCTGCTGGGGGAAGAGTTCCTATGCTCGGTGTGGATTGCTCGTCAATGTCACGCCTTTGGAGCCGGGATGGAAAGGCGTTCTCACCATCGAACTCGCCAACCTCTCTCCGTTGCCGATCCGTCTGCATATCGGGCAGGGGATCGCGCAGGTCGTTTTCTTCCGCGGCACAAGACCGAACAGAACCTACGCCGAGAAGGAAGCCGGGGGCAGCTATCAGAACCAGCCGGGCGTGACGCTGCCGGGCTAGCCCTCAGCCGTCAACCTTCTTTGCCACTGTCCTCCGAATCCGTCGTTTGATCCACGCTCTTTTTGCACAAATCGCGCTCCTCTTTCCATTGGATCCTTGATGCCGAATGGCCCGAACGATGGGGCTTGTCTGAGCTTGCATGCCGACGGCAACAGTATTTAGCGACGTCATTGCATATTTACAAGCCATACTATATACTGAAGCCGTTAATTACATAGGCCCTTAAGGAGGTCAAACGATGCTACGTCGTATCATGCTCGGTAGTTTGTTTGCAGTGCTCGTTCTTGGAGCCATTGTCTCGGCTGAGACCGTGATGTTAACCGGTTCCACAACGGTTCTTCCGATCGCTCAGGCCGTGCAGGAGGCTCTCGCCGGCCAGTACGACATCGAGGTGTTTGGTGGCGGGTCCAGCCGTGGAGTCGCAGCGTTGATCGATGGCACGACCGATATCGGCGATCACTCTCGCGGGATCAAGGGCAGCGAATACGAAGCAGCCGTCGCAAACGGTGCCTACCCGTTCACCTGGCATGTCGCACAGGACGCACTGGCTCCGGTGGTTCACCCGTCGAACCCGATCACGGAACTGTCTATGCAACAGCTCCGCGACATCTACAACGGCACCATCGTCAACTGGAGCGAGGTGGGCGGCGAAGGCAAACCGATTCTCGCTGTCTCGCGTGACGATTCGTCCGGCACGTTCGAGACATGGGAGATGCGCGTGATGGGTGGCGAAGAACTCCGAATGGATCTCGTCATCCAGACATCGAACGCCTCCGTGGCCAGTGAAGTCGCCGGGAACCCCTACGCAATCGGCTACGTCGGGCTCGGCTACGTCAACTCATCTCTGAAGCCGCTGGACGTCGACGGCGTCTCGCCGACGCTTGAAACAGCCATCAGCGGAGAGTTTCCGATCTCCCGCCCGCTGTTCATGTCCACCAACGGATTCCCGACGGGCGATGTGCTCGGCGTCATCCAGTTCATTCTCTCGGATGCCGGACAGCAGGTCGTGATGGACGTTGGATTCGCGCCGATTCGTTTGCTTCCCGGCATGTAGCAGATAGTCCAGAACCTGATCCCATCGGCGGATGATCTCCCCCCCCCGATGATGGATCTTGATCCGACTCGATCCACCACGGACAGTGACGGCATGATGTGAACGATACCCACCGCTCGATCGTCGCTGTTTCACCCACTAGATCTTACTGGCGTGAGCGGATTCCAACGGCGGAATCCGCTCACGCCACAGGCATCGGCGGACTTGTCTAGATTGCGACTGAACTATATACTTGGTTCGATTAGTTAATAAATGAGGCCTCAAAGTGCGAGACAGCAACGCGAGAAGAGAGAAAGCAAGCGGAGTACGAATTCTCCTCTCATCTCATGAAGAAGGAACTCGGGGTCTGGTTCGGGCCGTTCTGTCTCAATGGGACCGTCCGATGTTTCTGTTTCTTGCCAGCGTCTCGCTGATTGCCCTTGCGCTGATTCTGTATTTCATCCTCCGAGAAGCGATTCCGGTGTTCTCCGGAACGACCATCCAGGAACTCCTCGGGCCCAAATGGCGCCCAACGTACGAAGCAGATCCCCACTACGGCGTCCTCCCAATGATCGGAGGAACGCTTCTGGTGACGGTCGGGTCCATGGCGCTCGCGATTCCGTTGGGGCTTGCCGCCGCGACGTTTATCGCCGAGATGGCACCCGGCTGGCTGAAGGACATCGCCAAAACGGTGCTGGAGCTGCTTGCTGGCATCCCTTCGGTCGTTTACGGGTTCTTCGGTTTGATGATTCTTTCCCCCTACATCCGCGGCTCTCTCGGTCTGCTCACCGGCCAGACCGCGCTTACGGCATCTCTTCTTCTCGCCGTGATGGCGCTGCCAACGATCGCCAGCCTTGCGGAAGATGCGTTGACCGCGGTCCCCAAGTCATATCGCGAGGCGTCTGCGGCCATGGGCGCGACGCACTGGGAGACCACATGGCGGGTGACCATTCCATCGGCGTTCTCCGGGTTGATCGGAGCCGTCATCCTGGGCATGGGCCGTTCGGTGGGTGAGACAATGGCTGTCCTGATGGTCGCCGGGAACTCGCCCCAGTTGACGTTCTCTTTCCTCAAGTCGATCCGCACACTGACTTCGGGAATCGCACTGGACATCGCGGAAACGCCATCGGGAACCACGCATTTCCACGCTCTGTTTTTCATGGCGGTCGTCTTGTTGGTGATCACCCTGGCGATGAACTGGATCGCCGAGTGGTTCCGCGGCCGCCTTGCGAAGGGGCATCTGAAGCGATGAGCAAGATGCTGATCGAAGATCGGAAGGGCAAGCATCGCAAGGCAAAGCAGATGACTGCGGTCGCCGTTCTCGGCCTCTTGAGTTCGGTCAGCTTTCTTGTGCTCGGAACGATCCTCTACTTCTTGATCAGAAACGGCGCCTCAGCACTCTCCTGGGGGTTCCTGACCGAGTTTCCCCGCCGGATGATGACCGAGGGCGGCATTTTCCCGGCGATCATCGGCAGCATCTACTTGACCGCAGGAGCTGTGTTGATCGCGTTGCCGTTTGCCCTCGGGGCCGCAGTGTGGTTTACCGAATACTCTGGCGGCGGATGGTGGGTCCGAGCCATCCGGATCGGTGTCAATACACTTGCCGGCGTGCCGTCCATCGTTTTCGGCTTGCTGGGCCTTGCGCTGTTCGTGATCGCTTTTGGGTTTGGTGTCTCTATCCTGTCCGGATCGCTCACACTGGCGATCCTGATCCTTCCGATCATGATCCGATCCGCCGAAGAGGCTCTCAACGCCGTGCCCCGTTCTTTCCGAGAGGGGGCGCTTGCTCTCGGAGCGTCTCGCTGGCACACAGTCCGCACTGTGGTTCTCCCGTCGGCGTTGCCCGGGATTCTCACCGGATCGGTGCTCAGTCTTTCCCGTGCCATGGGCGAGACGGCACCGATCATGTTCACCGCCGTTGCATACTCGATGCTCCGGTTACCCAACTCGCCGATGGATAAGTGTATGGCTCTTCCCTACCACATCTTTGTCATGGCCACCGAAAGCCCCAGCTACGGCGAAACGCGGAACCTTCAGTTCGGTGCCGCGCTGATGCTGCTGGTGCTTGTCCTGATGCTGAATCTGTTTGCCATTGTCTGGCGAACCATCTCCCGAAGGAGGAAAGCATGGTAACCCCCGTCTCTCCGATCGCCCAACCCGTAGCCCCTGATGTGCAGAGTCAGCAGGTCTGCCGTCTCGACGAGGTAACGCGCGCTTGGATCAAGAAGAACATCGAGTCCGAGATCATCATCGAGGCGGAAAACCTCGACTTCTACTACGGCAAGGTTCAGGCTCTTCAGGATGTTTCTATGTGCATCCCGATCGACGGGGTGACGGCGATCATGGGACCATCGGGATGCGGCAAGAGCACGTTCCTTCGTGCGCTGAACAGAATGTACGAGCTAACTCCCGGGGCGCACGCACAGGGGAGAATCTCCTTCCTGGGGCAGGATCTTCTCAAGGCCGACCCGGCGGCAATCCGGCGGCACATCGGTATGGTGTTTCAGCGCCCGAATCCTTTCCCCAAGTCAATCTACGAGAACGTCGCCTACGGCCTGCGCATTCAAGGTGTACGAAAACGCAGCGCACTAGGCGATTCGGTGGAAGAGAGCCTGCGTCATGCCGGTCTGTGGGATGAGGTCAAGGATCGGTTGAAGCAAAGCGCATTCGGTCTGTCCGGCGGTCAGCAACAACGTCTCTGTGTCGCACGAGCGATTGCCGTACGCCCGAAGGTCTTGCTGATGGATGAACCCTGTTCTTCCCTCGATCCCAAGGCTAGCGCCCGGATCGAGGATCTGGCCCGTGAACTGTCCGACGAACTCACGGTCATCATCGTCACGCACAACCTTCAGCAGGCGGCCCGGGTCAGCGACAACGTCGCCGTGTTCATGGCCGGTGGGGAACTGGCTGAGTTCGGTGCCACACGCCAGGTCTTTGACGATCCTCAGGATCCCCGCGTCGCCGACTACCTATCCGGACGGTTCGGCTAGCGTAATCAGGTCCGGCTCTCCGGCTATTCCGCTTCCCAGTTGTGCAGCGGCACCGAGGCATCGATCGCGTTCTCGGCGATGTTGTAGCTGTACTCGCTGATCCGCAGACAGCTATCAAGGAAGATGCCGATCGGGTACGAGTTCTCCGGCTGCTGCATCGGAGACTTCAACAGCGCCTGTTCGAACAGCTTGTCGCCGATCCCCTTCTCGGAAAGGACTGCGTTGGCTCGATCGACGTCCTGATCAAGGAAGGCGTTCATCGCTTCATCAAGCACCTTCATCGACGCCTCCGAAGACAGCCGGACGGACTCGGCAACCTCCTCCGGAACCGGCCGGGTGAGCGCCGTGGCCGCTTCGGAGATCTTCCCGGCATGGTCGGCGATCCGCTCCAGCTGATCGGCAACTTCGTTGTGGTGGAGAAACTCCACTTTGGAGAGCTGGACATCCCCCGGAAGAACCAGATCGCGAAGCAGCAGGTTCAGCTGTCTTGCGATCAGGAGAACCAGGCGATCGACATCGCCATCTCTTTCCTGAACATCTTCGGCAAGATCGTTGTCGCACTCGAGAAATGCCGTCGCTGCATCGGCGAACATCGCCCGGGTAATCTCGTAGATCCGGCGGAGCGTCCTCCCGATCGGGAAGTCCTTGACGTCGACCACCGAATGAAGCACCACCGTCGATTGGGTCTCCTCGAGAATCTCCAACCCGACAAGCGCCTGGGCGGCCTGCCGCACGCTCCGCCGCTGGCGAGGATGGATGCGCTCACCACGAACCTCGATGATGTTGTAGCCGGCGATGTACCGCGAGAAGACCTCCCGCTGGAGGCGGTCGAACCCCCATTCCCCCAAATCAATCCGGCACCGATTGGCGTCTGCGCCTCGCTGTGGAATCAGCAGAAGCGCGTTCGTTTCCGTGGGAATCAACCGAACTTCGTCTTTCCCTTGGATCCCCGCCGATGTCGCCCAGTCCTTGGGGAGTGTTACAAAGAAGGTGGATCCACCCGTGATCTGAACCTTCCGTCGATACATCCATCGCCTCCTATATATCCAACCGGTCGTATTGTAACGGTATCACATCTCTTTAGCCCCGGCAATCCACTGGCAGAGCTCTCCTTGATCCGGCAAGATTGCATCGCACCGATGATGGTTACCGGTATCGATGCAGTCCATCCTTCGACGAAAAGGAGCGTTCTCCCGTGATCCACGCAACCCTTGGCTTTGTGCTCCGTGAGACAGATCGTGGTCCACACGTTCTGCTCGGCGTCAAGAAGCGAGGGTTCGGCGTCGGCAAGCTCAACGGGTTTGGTGGCAAGCTCCACATCGGAGAATCACCTCGCGAAGCGATGTCTCGCGAGCTGTTTGAGGAATCCGGTCTGCTCGTCAAGCCGACATCGCTGGAACCGAGAGGACTGCTTCTGTTCCGCTTCCCGTACGCACCCCACTTCGATCATCGTATTCGCGTGTATGCCACGGGCGGATTCGAGGGAATCGCCACCGAAACGGAAGAAATGATCCCCGAGTGGCATCCGGTCAACGACCTGCCGATGCATCGGATGTGGAACGACGATCCGTTGTGGCTTCCGTCGGTGCTCGCCGGACATGTCGTCGTGGGTCGGTTCGTGTTTGGCGAGGACAACGAAGAGGTGGCACGTTACCGCCTTTGGGTCAGCCCAGACACACCGGCTGTTGCCGAATGCAGTGACAGCATCCCGCCGTCCCGGTAAAATGGGCAGACCTCTTGACATCGCTCTCGTTCGCACCGTCCATCCATGATGCGAACCGAAGCACGTCATGGCCCTTCGGGCCGCGAAAGGATCCGAGATGGCAAAGCAGCAGACTGATATGGAGAAGATCGTCTCGCTATGCAAGCGGCGCGGCTTCATCTTCCAATCCAGTGAGATCTACGGAGGCATCGGCGGATTCTGGGACTATGGTCCGCTCGGGGTTGAGCTGAAGAGAAATCTCAAGGACGCGTGGTGGAAGGACATGGTCACGGCACACGACGACGTCACACCCCCGGAGGGGCTTCCAAGCGCTTACTCGATGGTCGGTCTCGATTGCAGCATCATCATGCATCCCAACGTGTGGAAGGCAAGCGGACATTACGACCTGTTCCATGACATGCTTGTCGATTGCCGCACCTGCAAGGCTCGCTTCCGCGCCGACCAGATTCCGTTTGTCCCGTGCCCGAACAAGCCGAGCAAGCATCCGGGGGAACACAGCACGTGCGATTTGACCGAACCGCGTGAGTTCAACCTGATGTTCAAGACGTTCATCGGTGCGCTGCACGATCCGTCTTCGGAAGCATACTTACGTCCGGAAACCGCGCAAGGGATCTTCGTCAATTTCAAGAATGTCTACACGACGGCCAGACTCAAGGTCCCGTTCGGGATCGCACAGATCGGAAAATCATTCCGAAACGAGATTACCCCTCGGAATTTCACCTTCCGTTCGCGGGAATTCGAGCAGATGGAGATCGAGTTCTTCTGCCACCCGGAACAGTCACCGGATTGGTACGCCTACTGGCGCGATCACCGCTACGATTGGTATGTTTCGCTCGGCCTGAGCAGCGACCGACTGCGACTTCGCGACCATGACGCCGACGAACTCAGTCACTACAGCTGCGGGACGGCGGACGTGGAATACGCATTCCCATTCCTTGCCGACGGCGAGTTCGGCGAACTCGAAGGAATCGCCCATCGTTCGGATTTCGACCTGCGAAGCCACTCGGAAGGGAAGCTGATCCGTGATGGAGACGACTTCGCTGTTCAACTTGATGAAAACGGGAACCCCCGTCATCCGGGAAGCGGCAAGGACCTGTCGTACTTCGATGAAGCGACACAGCAGAGATTTGTGCCCCACGTGATCGAGCCGTCGGCCGGTGCCGACCGAGCCGCGCTCGCATTTCTGTGCGAGGCGTATACCGAGGATCTGATCCCCGATGAAAAGGGCGTCCCCCAAGAACGTATCGTTCTCAAGCTTCATCCGCGTCTGGCGCCGGTCAAGGTGGCCGTCTTCCCACTCACCAAGAAAGATGGCATGCCGGAGATGGCAGCGGAGATCTACCGCGAGCTGAAGCAGCGGTGGAACGTGTTCTACGATCTGAAGGGATCGATCGGCCGCCGCTACCGGCGACAAGACGAATCGGGAACGCCGTTCTGCGTTACCGTAGATCACGATTCACTCAAGGACGGCACGGTCACCGTCCGCGATCGCGATACCACAACGCAGACCCGCGTGTCTGTGAGCGAGCTGCAAGCCTTCCTTGCCGAGACCTTGTCATGAACAGATGCGCGATCTCCGATCATGGAACTTCGTCCCCGGGCCGGGTGTAGGTTCTGCTACAGGAGCAAGAAGGAGGCCTTGTGCACATCACCGGAAGGGTTGCGCTTATCTCTGTTGTCTGTTTGATCGTAGGAACCATCACTGCATTCGCCACACCGGCCATCCTGGTTGACTCGGCGGTTCACGATTTCGGAACGGTGAACGAGGGGTTTGTCTACTACCATACGTACGTCATTTCCAACGGCGGAAGTTCTCCGTTGGTTCTCGAGCGGGTTCGGCCGAACTGCGGCTGTACCACCGTTGATCTCCTATCCAACACGATTCAGCCGGGGATGTCGGTGCAGCTGGATGTGAGCTTCGACACCACGGGGATGCGGGACGGCGTGAACAGCCGCTACATCTACATCGACAGCAACGACCCGGCTCACCCTCAGGTGTATCTGACCCTGACTGCGACGGTCCAACGAGCCGCGATTCAGCAACTGAGCGCTCACGCTCTGCGTTCCGATTTCTACGTGCTTCTCGACCTGAGGGATCCGATCGAGTTTGCCTCCGGACATCTCGTCGGATCCCTGAACGTGCCGCTCGCCAATCTGGGAGGTTGGTCGGTGAATCTACCTCGAGGAACCGTCATTCTTCTCATCGATGACGATGGGACAATGAGTTACCAGGCCGCGGACACGCTCCAGCGCGCGGGGTTTGAGGGATACGCCATTGAGGGAGGACTCGCGGCATGGGTCAAGATGTACGAAGACCGGTATCTGACAGCTCCGATCGGGGAATCGAGCGAGCCGGTTTCTCCTTCCACAAACGCCAGCTTCCCCGCGTCAATTCTTGCGCAAGATCTCTATTACGTCCTCGTCGACATCCGTGACCCTGCTTCCTATGAACTCGGCCACCTGATCGGAGCCGTCAACGTCAACGCATCCGATCTAACGGCATGGGCAACAGCGCTGCCTAGGGAAACTCGGATCATCATATACGGACAACAGGGCGCGGAAGCCGATCAAGCCGCCCTCCAGCTCCGCGCACAAGGTTATTCCCTTGCGCAAAGCCTTCTCGGCGGCTTCGAGTACTGGATCGAGACCCAAGACGACCCACGCCATCCCGAGCGATCTCTGGTGATTGCATCCGAAGACGAGACCTAGCCGATCCACCGGAGTCCCTTCCGTACAGACGGTTCACCGGAAGCCCTTCCTTGGGGAAAGCCCCAGGCCCGGACGCCCACCTAGGTGGGCGTTCCGTCCATCGATCAGCGATCTTGCTTTACGTCCATACGCTTGTATGTAGAATATAGATCTACCATGAGTTCGTTGATCGTGCTCCTGCTCGCGGGAACCTATTTGGGATGGAACGTTGGGGCCAACGATGCCGGCAACTGCCTCGGCACGGTCGTCGGTTCGGGGATGCTCTCCTATCGCCGCGCCATCATCATCGTTTCCATCGCCGCGCTTGCCGGTGCGGCGCTTCAGGGGCGGCAGGTGATGGAGACGATCGGCACGGGGATCGTGAGCGAACAGCTTCCGTTTGCCGGTGTTCTCGTCTCTCTGCTCGCTGCCGGAGTCTTCGTCACAATCGCAACGATTCTCGGATTGCCGGTCTCCACCGGAGAAGCAATCGTCGGTGCCGTTGCCGGCGTCGGCTGGTCAGCCGGGATGGATGTCGATACCGGAACACTTCTTACCATCGCGGAGGTCTGGGTAATCTGCCCGATCCTCACCGGACTGGTATCGTTCGTCCTCTATCACGTCTTATCCCGCGTGCTGCACCGGATGAGAGGACTGATCGCCGCCGACCGATTCGTGCATGGACTGCTCCTCGCCAGCTCGGCGTATGTCGCTTACACGATGGGCGCAAGCAATGCCGGCAAGGCCGTGGGCCCAATCGCCAATCTTGAACTCCCGATCAGCGACCGGTTCCTTCCGATCCTCGGTGGCATTGCCTTGGTCATCGGGATTCTCTCATTCGGACGCCGTGTCGCCGATACGATCGGTGGCGGCATTGTCAAGCTCGATCCGCTCACCGCCGGCTGTGCACAAACCGCCGCCGCCCTTGCGATTCACACCTTTACGCTCGCCGGCATCCCGGTCTCGACGTCGCAGGCGGTGGTCGGTGCGGTCATCGGCGTAGGAATCGTCAAAGGCGTGCGAACCGTTCGTGGCCGACGTGTGGCAAGGATCTCCCTCGGCTGGATTGCCACACCAACGGCGTCTGCACTTCTTGCCTTTCTGACATACCGCATTGTGGACTGGCTGTTGTGAGGGTCGCTCGGTTCGCGATCAAGCTTTGCCGATCGATGCACATGCCGGTTTCGCTAGGGCACGGGAGGCTTCGCTTGGCGAAGGGGTTCGCCAGCTCCGGCAGGTAGCACGTCGATTGAGTAGCTCCCCTGCTCACCTGGCGAGAACGAACTGGCAATCACGCTGTAGGTCCCGTCCGCCGGCGCGGTAAACGTCGCCAACGCGTTGCGCCCTCCTGCAGAGTCATCGTCCTCGGCCATCCATCGGCCCCGCTCATCGACGACAAACAGATACGGATCGATCGCTGTTGATGTCAGCCGGATCGAGACCCGATCTCCCGCGGCAACCCCGACTTGGTACAGGTCGTAATAGGCACCGTCGCTCCACAGGAGATCCTTGGGCGCAAGAGCACCTTGATGTTGCATGCCGACTTGCAGCCGCCGCGCACCCACAGCAGCGGCATCAATTCCGGATGAGGCACTCACAGTGTATCCCCCGGTTTCCCCTGCAGCGAAGCTGGAGACGTCGATGCGGTATGTTCCTGAAATCGGCGGGAACAGCAGCATCTGCGCGTTGGAGCCTGCGACATCGTCGCTTGCGGCCACCAATGCGCCGAGTGGATCGTAGACCCACAGGAACGCATCGAACCGCTCCGATGTGAGCGATACCGTATACACGTTGTCATCACGTAAATCGATCGAATAGTTGTCGACGAACGAGCCATCCGACGCGATCGAATCAGAAGCTGTGAGCTCTCCTGTCACCGGAACCCCCAACACCAGGCTTGATCCGGTCTTGATACCGGGTTTCTCCGCACTTCTCCCGCCCGACATCTGGATCGACATCGTGTACGGTCCCCGCGCCGACTCGTAGCTGTTGGCCAGGAGGTAGTAGGAACCGTCGACGGGAAGCTCAACAGACAGCCAACTATCGGTTCCGCCGCCTTCATCATCGCTTGAGTCGATCACCTGCCGCTCGCTGTCGTACAGGAAGAGGTATGTGTCGAACGCTTCGGAACGGAGAGAAACTTGCACCGCAGTCCCTGCCTGCCCGGTGAAGCGGAAGAGATCGCCGTTTGTTCCATCGGAAAGCTGCGGATCATCGGGCGACAGCACTCCCTGAATCGTCGCGCCCGGCGCCAACTCGGGAGCGGAGTTCCAGGGAAGCCGATCCTCACGATTCCCGTGTCCGGTCGACCAAAAGAGAAACTGAGACGATCTTCCCGACAGGCCGGCCGCAACGTCCGCAAGCGCTTGCCGGAGCGCAACTCGAGTCGCCGGCTGATCAACGTAGTAGGGAAATTCGAGCAACGGCTGCTCGTCCGATACCGGATCCGACGCTGGATCAAGACCGGCCAGCACGAGGATGTTCTCATCCGGAAATCCGTTTGCGACAAGCACCGTGTAAAACCGTTCCAGATCGTTGAGTGCCCAGATCTCGTAGGGATCACCCACGAACAGGATCGCCCAGCGACCCTCGGGCGAAACCGCTTGTCCACGTCGGTCTTGTCCCAGAGAGATCTCGCCGCCGCCGTTCAGGAAGAGACTCTGAGGACGCTCCGCCTCCGTCACGAGGTCCTCTCCCGGACACACCGCCGGGTCGGTGGCGGCACCGCCGGGAGCCGCCTCATCATGTTGCTCGATCCAATCCGCCACTTCGGACATCGACAACGCATTCGGTCCGATGGCAGCAAGCGCCTCCGCCATGGCCGCCACATGATAGCTCTCGGCCCGTTTGAGCCCGCAGCCTCGCAAGCACCCCGGGGAGTCGAACGGGGAAGCGGACCACGCAGATTCGTTGAAGGAGGAAGCGCTGAACAACGCGACACGCTCTTCAGACGCGACGATCTCCGTGATCTCATCGAGCATCCCACCTCCGTGACACTGGGTGAAGACAATGACCAAGTCTCTTCCGAAATCTGTCGCACCCGGGAGAAGCGGCGCGAGCCACTCGGCAAATTCATCATCGTAGACCACGTCATCGTCTGCACAGTAGACGTAGCTCGTCTCATCGTCGGGCTGGTCGGCAAACTCCTCTGCAAACCCCACCCCTACAGGTCCGACAACCAACAACCCAACAGTCATGACGACGATCCACCGCATGTTCATCCGTGTCCTCCCCATTTTGCCGTTCGTTCACCTATCGTAGGCAATTTCGGCAAACAGCCAAGTCCTCTCTCGATATCAGACAAGTGGGGAGCTGCATTCAACTCCGCGTTTGCAGATAATGCAGGCATATGATGAAACCCAAAGACGAGAAGCTCACCGTCGAGCAGCGGCTCCTGTCTTACATCGAACCCTTCCAGGAGCACGGCTTGATCACGCATGTCATCTCCCAGGTCAAGAGCGGCAAGGAAGCGACCATCTTCTGCTGCGAAGCCCATCCCGACACAGGGCACCGCCTTCTGGCCGCAAAGGTCTATCGCCCGGTCGATATGCGGAGTTTCAAGAACGATGCCGTGTATCAGCGCGGGCGCCAACGCACGGGTAAAGCCGATGTTCGGACACTACGCGCCATGGAATCCGGCAGCCGAGGAGGCAGGAATGCCAAGTTTCAACAGTGGGTCGGGCATGAGGCGAAGACGTTGAAGCTCCTCAGTCGCGCGGGAGCCGATGTTCCGCAACCGATCGCCCAGATCGGACCGGCGATCTTGATGAGCTATCACGGTGACAAAGAGGCTCCCGCTCCGATGCTCTACGGGCTGACGTTCGAGCCGCAGGAAGCCGAGGCTCTGTTCGAACGGCTCCTTGGCAACGTCAAGCTGTTCCTGCGGCACCACCGGATCCACGGTGATCTATCTCCCTACAACATCCTCTACTGGGAGGGCCGCCCGGTGATTATCGACTTCCCGCAGTCGGTCGATCCCCGTTTTAACGATACATCCGAGCAGCTTCTTGCCCGTGACATTCAGTCGATCTGCGAATACGTCACTTCGTTTGGTGCAGTGCACGATGCCGAGGAAATCACAACCGATCTGTGGCGGCGCTATCGCACCGCCCGGCTGTAGCGGCGTTTCTCCCCGCCCGGTATCTCTGGCGCCCAGACAGGACGTGTTCACGACACACAGAAGCGCATCCGTTCAGACAACCACACTTGTGACGGATGCGCTCCCGCTTCAAGGCAAGGAGGATTGCTCTGTTGGCTCTTCCACCTCAGCAATCCGTGTAAGGAGGAAGGAGAATCGCTCTCATGAATCTCCATCCCATTGATCTCTTCCTGTCAGGACGCAACACCGGAACCCAATGGTTCGGCGATGATGCAACCATCGCCGATTCTTCCTCCGTGATCTGGTCGCTACGGGCACCAAGCCCCTGTCATCATGCGGCCGGCGTCCGAGAAGCTCTCGCCAGGCATGGCTCACTCATCGTTCGGCTCAGCCGTCGGAGCGAAGGCACCCGCAGCAAACGCACATCTCTGAGGATAGATGCACCCATCTTGTGACGGCAGACATCTTGAATCTAGCAAGACGACACGCTCGGTTCGGTTTTCTGCAAGGGTCATACCCGATGAATCCCTGCAACTACGGATGAAGAATCGTCACCCCACGTCCCTCAAGCGCTTCCAGATCCGAACAGATGGACGGAGAATCAGCGATCGGGTTCCCACGCAAGTCGACCACATCGCCGGCATCAAGTCCAATGTTGGCCACAAGCGGCGCGATCTCCGAGATGAGGTTCCCGGAGAGATCGAGAACGGCGTCTCGACCCGATTGACCAACATGGGAGTCATCGCCAAGCCATAGGAGTTCAGCAAGCGGCGAGATGTCGCGGATTTGGTTGTCGGAAAGGTCCAGCTGCTCCACGGAAAACAGATCGGCCAACGGAGAGAGATCAGTGATCTCGTTTCCGTCGAGCAGCAAGATCTCCACGTTGTAACAGCTCCGCAAAGGCTCGATCGATGAGAGCCCGCACGCGCCCAGATCGAGATACCACACCCTGGGTAGTTGCGAGAGAGTCTCTAGATCTCTGAGCGGATTGCCACGAAGCTCGAGGGTTTTCAGGGCGGAACACCCCGCAAGAGGACCTAGATCGCAAATCCGGTTCTCCGAGAGATCACAGTAAGAAAGGGATCGTAGCGGCGCCATCGGCAAGATGTCCTCGATTTGATTGCGCGCGAGGTTGATCGTCTCGATCATGGAAAGATTTTCCAGGACGGCGAGAGACGACAGTCGGTTGTCGGAAGCGTCCAGTTCGACAATCGCCGGACAGCTCGCCAGCTTATCCAAGTCGACAAGATCAAGCCCCGAGACGTCAACTTCCCGCAGGTTGGAACAGAACTCGATTCCATCCAGACTCGAGATCTCCATCCCACCAATATCGAGCGTGCGGAGCGCGAGAAGAGCATGACGAGAGAGCTGCTGAGGAGGGATCTCCAAAGCCTCACTGATCGTTCGCTGCAATAGAGGATCGGCGATCACAACCGGTGTGTCGGGAACAACGCGTGAGAACAGATCGCGAATCTCGCAGCCCGTCAACGCACCTTCGTAAATCCGAAGATCGTCGATCTCACCGCGCAGGCTCCGCAATTGCGGCCAGCCATTATACGCTGTTGCTCCGATCGTAAGAGGATTCTCCCCGTTCCGGAGATCGTGGATCGGAAACATCTGAGAGGCTTCAAGGGTCCCGTCAAGCCAGATCTCAACCATCCCGTCGTCCCGGCGCACGACCGCCACGTGGTGCCACTGATTGTCGTGCCATCCCCAAGACGTCGTCGAAAGCTTCTGACGATGGTTCTCCGGGGCATCATTGGTGCGAAAGCAGATCGATCCATCGCCGCCGACGTACAGCTCGTAGGTTGGACCGTACCAGTTCTCCCGCCCATGCGTCGACAGGATGTACTGCGTTTGGCTCTTGCTCGGTTTCTCCACGCGAAACCAAACGCTGATCGAAAACGGAAGATCTTGCGGTTCGTATGAATCGAGCGTCCGGACGAAGGTGTTGTGGAAGAGACTGTGGTCGAAGTACATGGCTCGATCGATCACGCCGTCTGCGGGCTCGGCTCGCATCGATCGACCATCCCGCCCACCGATAAGATCCTGTGCATCTCCATCCAACGGATAGTGAGACACCAGCACAGCTCGGCCATGTTGGGAGACATCAGCAATCCGCAGAGATGCGGAATCCCTGTTGCTCTCTAAGATAGCTTGTTGCTTCTCTAGTCGCGTTGCGGTCCAACCTTCGATCGAGGAGATCACCGTTGCGGCAAGCTCCGCCATCGACAGAATCCCATCACCGTTTGCGTCCGTTTCCCGGTCATCGAACCCTTGCAGAAGGAAGTGCGTGAACACGCCGTGTCCCAGGCTGCGTGACTCGTAGGCCTGCTCCCATGGTTGACATGCCGCAAGCACGGCGCGTGTCTGTTCGGGCCCCCCTGACGTAAGAATGTCGCGAGCCGTCGAGTCCTGCGACGGAAGTGCGTTGGGGGGTGTTTCGCCGACATCTCGGCTCTGTCCGCCGCTATAGCAGGCATCGAAGAACATCGCCACCGAAGCCGCCGGAAGGTCCTCGACCCAACCCCCAAGGTCATCATCGAGGATATAGGTTGTGGGGTCTCCAAGGACAGCATCGTAGGGAAGATAGGCCTCGTCGAGCCCGTCTCCATCGGCTTCATCCCCGTCGATGTCCACTGTGCTTGCCCCGTGACCGGCGGCATAGATCAGCACCGTGTCAGCTGGCGTTGTCCGCTCGGCCAAGGACTCGAACGCCGACTCGATTTCGTCCCTTGAGGCCTGCTCGTCCAGCAACTGAACAACATATTCGGAGGTGATGTCAGGTAAAGACCGGAGCTGCTCGGCCACCGATGCCGCATCCAATGATGCATAGCTCAAATCAGCGATTGCCGGATCCAGATAGCTGGAAATCCCGATCGATAGCAGCCATGTTTCGGCAACCACAACCGTTCCCAAGATTGCGAGAACCGTCACTGCAAGGCAAGCGATGAACCCCGACCTACATATCCGCAACCACGGATGGATCCTCACAGAACAGACTCTCCTCCCTGCGGCAACTGCGGAACCCGCACGACACCACCTTCGACAAGATTCCTATCGACCACCCATTCTCGATTCAGCAACACCAACACGGGCCAGAGAGCCTCGTCTCCAAGCGTTGCCGCGGCAATGCTCTGCCACGTGTCGCCGGCACGTACAATGTGAACCGTCGTCCCCTCAAACGCCAACACCGGAGCGTCGAGCGGCACACCGTAGCCACTGAGAAGGCTAATCCCGTGAGCGATCGCTCGCCAGGTCGGGTACGCTTCAATCCGCGCAAGGTCGTCGATCATCCGTTGCGGCGTCAGATCATCAAGCAAAGCAGATTGGACGGAATCGGAAACTACCGCTCCTCGTGCCTGCACAATCCCTGTCGCACCCGTATCGGTCTCTTCCGGACGGTGAATGCCAAACTCCAGTCCGCCGGTTCGCCACGCAAGCAGAATCACGATCACAATCATCGCGATGGCCCCGGTCATCCTCCACAGCGCTCGTCGCTCTCTGCTGATCCGGAATGCCCACCCCAGCCATCTTCGTGGAGACGGCTCGCCGTGCAGCTCCCACCAGCCCCCCAAAACCGATCTGCCAACGGATTCACTCTGTGGTTCAATCAATGCGGCGCCTGCAAGGGCTTCTTCGTCACCACGTAGCTCATCCCGCAACCGTGTAATCCTCTGCAAGCAACTTGGGCAAACCACAAGATGAGCGTCAACTCGGGCACGCATGTCCTTGGGCAATTCCCCGCCCGCCGTCATGATCAGGACCTCATCGTCAAGATGCGGCTCTGCCGGCTGCCCGCTGAGAGAGCGTTCGAGCAGTACTCGCAGCTCCTTCTCGAACAAGCGGGTCTCACGTCGGCTCATGCTTCCCTCCTGGCACCTCAAACGGTGATGACATGACTGAGCCGTATAGCTTCTTCCAGTGATCGTCACACGTTTTCTTCAGCTTCGCCAGCAACCGGTGATAGGCGGAGTAGTCGTTGGGATTCGCACCGAACGCCGCCGCCGCTTCGCGCCACGACAGCTTGATCCCAATGACCCTGTGGAGTTCTTTGTCTGCGAGCGGTGTGTCGTCTTGCTCGCCGTGCTCACATCCGTTGCCCATGTTGCTGAACCAATAGAGGATTGCCACCCGGAGATTGCGACGGCACGCGGGACTCCCCGTGCTGGCGAGCTCGCAGCATGCTCGAAGAAGGATGTACGCCTTCCGCTCTTCCATCGCTCCTCCTCGCACAAGCGGTAACAGATCTTGATCGAGATCATCGATGGCCACGAATTCGCCACGCAAGAGGCGGCTCCAGTACACAAGCCGCACATCGTTGCACATCTTCTTAAGCGTCACGACTCTCACCGTGGGTCAGAGACAGCCGGGACAGAAACTCATCCTCACCCAAAAGCGAATGGATTCCTTCAAGAACACGATGCCGAGGCGATGGATCAAACGGCACAACATGGCCGAGATAGAGAATTCCTTCCTTGTAGGGTCCGTTCATGTAACTCTCGACCAACCTCGACAGAGATCGGCGAGGGATCGCTTTGACCTGAACCGGTACGTACATCTCGAAGAAGTGGTCGGCTACATGCACGATGCTCCCGTAGATCATCTCGAACGATTCTGCCGGGCATTGGTTGAGCACATCATGAACGACACTGTGCCAGAACACGGACTTGAGACGCGCCACCCATTGCTGCGTCGTTCGTTCCGTACGTGCCCTCGCGAGGGAGCGCAGCATCTCCGCCTCGCTCTCCTTCGGCAGCAGTCCCAAGGACCGGGCGTTGCGCATCATCAAGTGGCGGATCACGCCACGGAGATACACGGAAAACGATGCGGAGATATCCCCGGAGGCTTGAGCACAGACAAAGCGAACAACCAGATCACCAAGCAGCTCAATCCACAGATCGGACCACGTGTCAAGAAGAAGCTCCATCCGCCGATCGGTCAGCCGCGCCCCCAGCCAATCCTGCTTCGAACGCGCAATGCCGAGGCCCAGTCGGCGGAACGCAACAGCCAATTCGTGCCGGATCCGCTCTTCGTAAGCCGTCGCAAAACGGTTGCATCGTTCTTCCGACCAGCCTTCCTTGGCGATTTCTTCAAGAAGGGTTCCTTCACCGAAAGCGGAGGAATGATCCTGAAAACAGCCGTACGGCCGCCGGGCGTTTGCCTGGAGGCCACAGAGCAGTCGTTGTCGGTTTCTACCTGCATCGCGGGCAGATACGCTAAAGCGAGCCACACCACACTCCGTTCCCTGGAAAGCAGTATACGCGAAAGCACCTCTTCTTTTGTATGATTGAAACCGTTTTTTTCTCACAGACTACCCATGGTTAGCGTGTCTTGACTTGGGCGTCATACGGAAGAGATTGCCCTGGCGCCGTGGTTGGTACAATATGCGGGAAACATCTCGCGGCAGTGTTCGTCGTCCGCGACAGACGTATCGAGAGCACGATCGAGCGTTTGCTGCCCGAGAACGCTCTCTTGGAAGCATCCAAGAAGGCGACCGCTTGTGGTTCGAGGATGAAGGAGGCGTGCAGCGATGAAGCTTCTTGTACTGGGCGCAGGACGGGTCGGCAGTGCAATGGCCATTGACCTTGCCAAGGAAGACTGGTTCGATATCGCAGTAGCAGACAACGATAAGTCCGCTCTGGAACGTCTGACAAGCCGCTATCCCATCGAGGGCGTTCCTGCGGATCTTGCCGACCGGGAGCAGATCAGGCGCATCGTCAGGGGGTACGATCTCGTCATCAGCGCTGTTCCCGGATTCATGGGATTCGAGACGCTGCATTCCGTGCTTGAGTGCAAGAAGAGTGTCGTTGATATTTCGTTCTTCCCGGAGGATCCGTTTGAGTTGGATTCGTTGGCCAAAGCTTCCGATGTCATGGCGGTTGTGGACTGCGGCGTCGCTCCGGGGATGAGCAATCTTCTCGTCGGTTCGGTGGACACTCGGCTCGAGCAAACCGAGCGGGTGTTGATCTACGTCGGAGGACTGCCCACCGTGCGAAGCTGGCCTTCCGAATACAAGGCCGGCTTCTCGCCGATCGACGTCATTGAGGAGTACACGCGGCCGGCTCGGCTCGTTTCCAACGGCGAGGTTGTTATCCGACCGGCGCTGTCAGACCCCGAACAGATCGAGATCGAAAACGTTGGGACCTTGGAGGCGTTCAATACGGACGGACTGCGCACACTGATCAAGACCATCGACGCCCCGTTCATGGTGGAGAAAACCCTTCGCTATCCCGGTCACCGCGAGCGGATCGCGCTTCTTCGCGACTTCGGTTTCTTCAACACCGCTCCGCTCCAGGTAGGAAGCGTGTCGATCCGACCAATCGACTTCACGTCAACATTGCTCATTCCGCAGTGGAAGCTCATACCCGGTGAGACCGAGCTCACCGTCATGAGAATCCTCGTTGACGGACTCAAGGACGGACGCCGGATGCGAACCACCTATGAGATCATGGATCGTTACGATCCGGAAACGCAGACGACGTCCATGGCGCGAACCACGGGTTACGCCGCGACGATGGTGGCACGGTTGATCGCCGAGGACCGTCTCGAAGGACGAGGGATCATTCCTCCGGAGTGGATCGGACGAGATCCCGAACACGTCCGCTTCATCCTGGAAGGACTTGCTCAAAGGGGCATCCATTACGTGGAAGACGTCTCCCCCCTGGACGACTAGCGATCCGGCGGTCAGGTAGAGCACATAACCGTTCGCTCTATCGGCAACGTTGACACGGGCCGAAGTCAGGGATGTGTCCCCGCGTGGATTGCCGACGCGGAAGTCGGCTATCCCCCGACGGCGTGGTAGCCGCTGTCCACGTGATGGGTTTCTCCGGTGACTCCCGAAGAAAGATCACTCAGCAGATACACGGCGGATCGTCCGATCTCGGCGGTTTCGATGTTGCGCTTCAAAGGTGACAGCTGCTCGACCCGACGGAACATCTCGTCCACATCTCCGATCGCAAGCGCAGACACGGTCCGGCAGGGACCCGCAGACAGGCTGTTGACGCGGATCGATCGCGGTCCTAGCTCGGCCGCAAGGTATCGAGCCGCCGCTTCAAGCGCCGCCTTCGCAACCCCCATCACGTTGTAACCGGGGACGGCCTTCTCGGCTCCGTAGTACGAGAGGGTTACGATCGAACCGCCGTTGGTCATCACTTCGGCTGCATGTCGCGAAACCGCAATCAACGTATACGCGGAGATATCGAGCGCCTCCCGAAAGGCATCCCTTGAGGTGGCAAGAAACGTTCCCGGACCCAGGAAACGTCGGTCAGCATACGCCACCGAGTGGACGACGAAATCGAGTTTCTCCCCCTGCTGCGCGATTCGAGCGAACAGCCTCTCGAGGTCTTCATCGCGAGACACATCACACGGCTCGATCCACGGATCGGTCACGCCACCGCGCGAAAGCGTCCGAAGCACACGCTGCTCCATCCGCTCGCCGGGGAAATACGAGAACTTACATGTCGCTCCCTCGGCGATCGCCGCCTGCGCAACATGCCACGCAATGCTTCGTTCGTTGGCCACGCCCAGAACAAGACCCTGTTTCCCCTCGAGAAGCCCCATAGAACCTCCATTCGTCAGCTCCTGATTCACCAGCCACTCTAGCCCGCAACCGGTTGAGGCGCAACCCCGATCGACCGCTCGCACTCCTGCTCAGCATCCGCGACCCTCGTCTCATGAATCCGCTCCACTCACCCGGTACGATTGGGAATCGGAGGCAACCCTAGGTGGACACAAATTGGATGACAACCCTTGCCAAACACTACGCAGGCGCACGCTCCCGGTACCCGGACGCCCCGTTGTTGTTACTGTTCGACATCGATGGAACGATTCTTGATAGTCGGTACTTGGTCCTGTACTTGTTCCAAACCTACGATCTGCAGCACGAGACTCGGTATTTCCGGGACTTGACGCTGGCCGATGTCGAATTGCACGAACGCGCTGTGGGCGAGTACATCAGCCATCTGTCCATCCCTCCGGAGGAGCAGATTCGGATCCTCGACTGGTTCCGCAACTATCGTTGGTCACGCGGGGCCATCCTTGAATCACACCGGCCGTACCAGGGTGTGTTGGAGGTTATTCGATGGTTCCAGTTGCAACCGAACACGTTCATCGGTTTGAACACCGGGCGACCGGAAGAGGCGAGGCAGGAAACCCTTCGCTCGCTGAACGAGCTGGGCAAGGAATGGCGCGTCAAATTCGACGATTCGCTGTTGTTCATGAATCCTGATGTCGAGAACACCCGCACCGCGGCAGCAAAGGTGATGGGAGTCCGCCACTTCCAGCACGCCGGATACCGCGTGATCACGCTGATCGACAATGAACCGAGCAACCTCGAGGCGGTCGCTACGATCGACCCCGGACAGGAGATCCTCTTGCTCCATGCCGACACGATCTTCCACTCCAAGCGGGAGTCCCTGCCTGATCATGCCGTGCCAGGCGTCGACTACTCGTTGAAGACCTTGCTCGCGCGGAATCGGTTCGAGCTGCAGCTACCTCGCCACATCGAGTTTGTGTGGCACGGTCTCTCCGATCGAAGGAGGATCGAGCGGTTCACCCAATCGGACGTAAGGTGGGGGGAGTGCAATGTACGGATGGATCGCCTCTCCCGCCGGTTGGTCGTTCGTTCGACCTCTCTCGCCGATCGCCCGCTACGTGCCGATGAAGAGGTTCTCCTTGCGGACGATCTCCTTTCCCTGTTCTTGAAGACCGACAAGGGGCTGAAGCTTGATCTCAAAATGGGCGGCGAACTGCTCGACCTACTCCTCGAACGGATCGAACAGCATGACTTCCCCAACGAACGTCTCTGGATCCACGGAAGGGTGGAGCGGATTGAGCCATCGGGGTTCCAACGTCTATCAAGCGCGCTTCCCGGAGCCATTGTTCAGTGCCCGATTGACTTCCTCACTCCGCTCGTCCTCGCTGCACCCGACGTTGCCCGCGACATCCTCGATCGGATCGCAAGCTGGGGCGTCAACCGCGTCTCTGTGAGCTGGCAAACGCCGAGAATCCGCTGGATGATTGAGAAGCTCGATGCATGGGGATTCGAGATCAACATCCACGGGGCTCCGGATCTCGAGGCATTCCTTCAGGCGGCAGTCTTGCTTCCACGCTCGATCAGCGCTCGATTCGGACGGGAATTCGACATGGACACGCAGCACCGATCCGCGACATCGTAACCGCGGGTTTGTCAACCTTCCTTAAATGACTTCGTGGACTGAGGTTTCGTCGCCAGTGTCAGCTCATAGACGAACACATCGGGTTTTCCATCGTTCCAAACGGAGTACCCGCGGTCGCGCGCCGTGTCTACGATCTCGCTTGACACAGACGACGGCCAGATCATCAATTCCGACCTCTCCACCGGATAGCGGCGGTTCGCTTCATCGAGTAGGCGCCCCGCATCCCCGGGATCTGTTGCATACAGGCCGATAGAGAGAATTCCCGTAGCGACTCCGCGTTTGGAAATCGCCGCCACAGCCGTTGACGGCCGTTGATGATCGGTGCCGAGAAGCTCAAGCCGGGCCTCGACAGGACGATGACCCAGTTCGGCGGGAATGAATTTCCACCCATCGGAGATGAACCGGACCGGTTCCCTGAGCGATTCCCAGAACCTCAGTCCGGCTCGGCCGTCAACGGTGTGGATCCCTCTCTGATCTCGCTCGTGGGCTGGTCGTTCGGGAATCGTGGTTCGCAAAGCACCTCGCCGCAGCGAAGTCCGCTCCGCGTAGACGTATTCCTCCCTGCGGCGGAATCCTTCCCGCTCGATAATGTGGATCGATGCCTTGTTCTCCACATAGGTGGATAGCGCAACCGTCTTCGCGTCTTCCGCCTGAAGCTGCGCCAAGAAGTATCTCAGGAGTGCCTTACTCGCACCGCGGTTGCGGTAGCCGGGATCGGTTCTTGCACCTTCGAGCCACGCATAGCCCGAAGCAAGCCTCGAGCAGCGAGCAAACGCAATCACGAGATCCTTTCCGTCCGCAGTGCCTTTCTCGACTGCAACAGCAAGTTCGGCGTTGGGATCGGTGATCCATGTATCGACAACATCGGGAATGTAGTCGTCGCCCTCCCAAATCTTCGAGGAGATCTCCAACAAGCGAGGACGGTCGTTGACTGAGGCACGGCGAATCGAGAAGCTCATGATCACTGAATGATACACCCTCATTCTGTTCGTACCATGAGCGCAAACGGACCCCGGAACCGTATCAAGGGCAAAGACGAAGCCGCGAACAAGCGCCCGCTTTTAGGCGCAAGGCAGTCCCTCGAACAACTCGCGCATCAGCCGCCGGTACGCGTCAAACGCCTCCCGGCCCTTACGTGTGAGTTTGGCCATTGTGTGCGGCTTTCGGTCGACAAACTCCTTGGTGACCTCAATGTACGCGGCGTCTTCAAGCCTGTTGAGATGGGACGAGAGGTTTCCCCACGTAAGCCCCGTGCTCTTCATGAGAAAGACATAGTCGGCACCGTCCACCCCATACAGATACGCCATGATGATCAACCGTGCCGGCTCATGCACCAGCCGATCGATCTCCGATACGACGGACCGCGAACTCCCGTCCGATCGGGAACAACCCTGTTGCTGACGATCGATCATGTTTGTCGCCTCCGGATGTGACATCCATTTCCGCCTTCCCACCCGGATGTCTCCGACGGCGATTGATCACTGTATTGTGAAGCAAGACATCGATCCCTCATCGGTTGCTCCCTCCCTCAACCCGCTCCATGCCTTGCGGACCGGGGGATTCGCCGGTTTGACGTACAGACCGGAGGAATCGGATCAGAACCATCCCACCGACTCCGCAGCTGAAGACGCCGGCCACGCCAAAGAGAACGGTCTCAAAGAACGGGATCGGCGGGACGGCGACAGCCACACTCGCCGCAACGGCCGATGAAAGGAGGATCGCATGCAGCCACAGCCGCGGCACATCGAGAATCATCGCCATTGTTCCCAACGGCACAAGAATCACAGCGACACTCGTCAGTGCCGGTGCCCATGTGCCCAAATCTCCGAGCACATCGGGCCGGATTCTGTTTGCCCACATCGTGAGCAAAACAAGCGCCGCCGTTCCGACAACGCTCCCCCCGAGGATCCAGCGCATCCGGCCGATGTCTCTTCGCCGCCGACCGGAGAACCTCACGGCACCGATGCGCGGACGGGTCCAACGACGCCTTGCCCAGCCCATGGCGAGCGCTGCCGGGAACTGAATTCCGCACAGCGTTGCAAGCCGGGCCACGGTTCCACCGCCGAGCCCCTCGGCCAGCGCCGCAAGACCCAGGGCAAGCATCGCGACACCAAGGAGCAAATCGAGCAGGCCGTCTTGTTGCTGCATCCTCCACATGCCCCGCTCGAGTCGAGCCACATTCAGATCAAGATTGAGACGGGAATCGGTCATGATCTCTCCTAAGTTGCCAAATATAGTACTTTGCGCTACAGAGTACTTGGCTCACAGGTTACTCGGAAGAACGTTTCCCGTCAAGGACTGTCAGGGAGATCGGGCCACTTCCCAAATCGAATGCAGCAACATCTCGGCGTTGTGGCGCGCAAGCGCGTCGTGCAGTGGATACACCACGTCCGAGGGATCCGATATGATCTCCCGCAGGACACGCTCTGCGTGTTCGATGTTCCCACTGGGAAGAAGGTAGTACTTGACAAACGTCAAGCGGTTCTCAAGAAAGAGGCCACACCCGTCCGGGCCGTTGCACGCCTCGGTGCAATGCAGATCCAGATCGTCGTTCATTGCGCGGCAGCTGTATTCGAAAGCAAGATCGAGATTCCGCCGTAGCCGGGTCAGCGGCAGATCCGGCAGCCCTCCCCAGAACCCGGCCAACGCGCGGTACGGACCGCACATCGCGTATTCGGGATCGAGTTCTGCACAACGCTCCAACATCAACAGCGCCTTGGCCGGCGTGCCGCTGACGGCGGCCATGATCGGGTTGGCCTCCGCACAGCGAAGCCAACAGAGACACGTCCAAAAGAGGAATCCGACGTTCGTCTCCTCGGCGACCGCCGCTTCGAACCCTTGCTCTTGCTCGATCCGCGCGAATCGCGGATCCATACGCAATCCCTTCAGTCCCCAGTGCTTTCCCCTCTCGAACGCAACCAGCGCATCAAGATCGCCTCCGGCGAACGCGTTCCCCAATTCGAAATACAGATGGGCAAGCCGCAGGACGACCGCACGCAGATCCGCCGCCACGTCGAAGCGCTCCACCACAGCCTCATAGGATGCATCCAGCATAGACGGGATCCCGATGATCGATTCCAACGTTTCGATCATCGTATGAAGCTGGCTCTCGCCCTCCGCAGTCCAGGGAACAGCCAACATGTCACCGCGGAAGAAGCTCGACACATCATCAACCGTCCTGGGTTCATCGCCTCCGACAACGATGAAACTGATGCTCAGCAAGATGCCAACCACCGTTGTACGGATATCTCTCAACTTCACCAAAGATCCCATCTGGAGCAGCATCCCCCCTCATGTTACCGTGCCAAGATTTCCGAATTCTCGCATGTTCAGCGTTTGACCACAAGATCGAGCATCGAGACTCACGCATGCAACGCACGTTGAACCTTGTTCGCGTCACTGTGAGCATGCGTTCTCCTTCTGTATGCTCGGTCCGTTGCACCTCGTGGACAACGAGGGCAACGGTGCATCGGTGGTCGCGTGCATGCGATAGCCATTGCCACACATCGGAAGCAATCAGGCATCACAACGTCGCCGCGTTTCCTGAGACAGGAAGAGAGAATCGGAAGCACGCGCCTCCGGCTGCCCGGTTCTCGACCCAGATTCGTCCTCCGTGCGCCTCAATCAACGCCTTGGCGATCGCCAACCCGAGCCCACTACCGCCTGTCGCGCGATCGCGTGACGCATCGGCGCGGTAGAACCGCTCGAATACGTAGGGGAGATCGCCCTCAGCGACGCCGGAGCCGGAGTCGCATACGGATACGACAGCTTCCTGACCGGCAAGATGGGTGCGGACGGAGATCGTCCCCCCCTCAGGCGTGTGGCGCAGCGCATTGGAGAGCAAGTTGAACAGTGCCTGCTCAATCCGATGCTGATCTCCTTGAATGACCGGTACCTTCGTTGACACGCTCATCTCGAGACGGATGCCGGCGTCCTCGAGCTGAACACCGATCATCTCAGCAACCGTGTTGACCAGCGCGCCAAGATCCACCGTTCCTTGGCTGATCGACAGCCGTCCCGCATCCGCAAGCGCCAGCTGTTGAAGATCGTCGACAAGCCGGGCCGTGAGCAGAACGCGGTCGTGAAGCCCGGCGATGGTCTCATCGTTCGGTTCAACGAGGTGGTCCCTCATCGCTTCCAGACTGCTTCGAAGAACCGTGATCGGGGATCTCAGTTCGTGCGAGATGTCGGCAATCAGCTGTTTCTGGTTCTCCGTGGCCTGTTCAAGGCTCTCTGCCATGTCATTGAAGGATGCAGCAAGCCGTCCGATCGCATCTTGGCTCGTCTTCTCAACCCTTTCCGAGAGGTTGCCTTCGGCAATCCTCCGGGTCGCGGCGGCAAGTCTCTGCAGCGGCCGAGTGATCCCTCGCATCAACAGCAACCCCAAGATCAGCGCGACCGCCGCACCAACAGCCGCCGCTCCCCACAGCGATCGTGTCACCGTGCTCGTGAACGCACGCTCTTGCTCGCCGGTCGGCCGCGAAATCGAAACCGGAATCATCGTCCATAGGTGCCTGTCCTCGACCGAAAGCGAAATACCGGTCCCGCGTTGCTGTTCCGTAATGCGGTCCCCAATGATCTTCGGGTCCGGCGCGTAAACGATGTCGCCGTCCGGACTGACCAACAGCCACGCAGGGGGTGGGGAGGAGTTCTCGAGAAGCTCTACGACTCCTTCGTAATCCCCTGTCTCGGTCACGTAGCGAGAGATCAGACGCAGCATCCCCTGTTCCTGAAGCGTCATCCTCCGCACGACGTAGTCCCCGAATGCCTGATCGACAAGGCGATACGAGAAGTACGTTCCGAGGCCCGCCGTAAGCGCGATCACCACGGCGAACGAGAGAAGGAGCTTCACCTGCAAAGAAAGGGACGCGACACGTCTCATCAGCTGTCGCCTTCTTTCGAGAATCGGTAGCCGACGCCGAAGACCGTCCGAATATACGTCGGCTTCTTGGGATTGGGCTCGATCTTTCTGCGCAGCCGCTTGATATGCGAGTCGATCGCTCTTTCGAAGCACTCATGGGTCGACCCGCGCAGCGCCTCCAGCAGTTCGAGGCGGGTGAACACGCGACCGGCACGTCTCATCAAGTACACGAGGAGATCGAACTCCATCGCCGTCAGATCGACCGGTACTCCACGTAGCCACACCTCCCGTGTGCCGACATCGGCGCGCAGATCTCCGACTTCAACAGTCATTCCCGGTTCCACCTCGCCGGATACTCGGCGAAGCACGGCGCGCACACGCGCCTCCAGCTCTCGAGCACTGAACGGTTTGACGACGTAGTCGTCGGCCCCGGCTTCGAGCCCTTCGATCCGATCGGTCTCTTCCACGCGGGCGGTCAACATGATGATCGGCACGTCGCTGCAGGCGCGAAGCCGCCGTGCAACATCCAATCCGTCCATCCCCGGCAGCATCCAATCAAGGATGACGATGCGCGGCTGGAATCGCTCAAATTCCATCACGGCCGTAGGGCCGTCGGCCACCGTCATGATCTCGAAGCCGGCCGCTTCCAGAAATGTTCGAACGTTCTCGCGCACGGCCAGCTCATCATCGACAACAAGAATTCTATCTCCCAAGCAAACCTCCTCAGGGTTCCTGTTGCAGTATACGGTGAGACTGAACCCGACGGCATTGAATGCGTGACGTACAGCAGATAAGGCCGGAAGCGCGGATCTCAATCGAGTATGATCGGCAGGCAGGTCTTTTTGTCCCAGAAGGGAGGCAAATGTGCTAGGGCAACACCGATTGCAGGAGATCGCAGAGCGCGCTCTTCGCGAAGCAACGGCTGACCAAACCGAGGTGATTGTCACCGGGTCGAACTCTCTCCTGACCCGGTTCGCGGCAAATACGATCCATCAAAATGTCTCCGAAACCGACGTTTCGGTTCGGGTTCGCTCCATCGCTGATCGTAAGACAGGAGTTGCCTCGGGAAATCAATTCGAGGACAACGATCTCCGCAAGCTCGTTTCGTCTGCGGAGACCGCTGCCCGGTTCCAGCAACCGAACCCTGAAATGCCCTCCCTCCCGGCACCACGACCGGTTGAGGAGATCGACGCATTCAAGGAACCGACAGCATCGTTCACGCCGATGCAGCGTGCGGAAGCCGTGGAATCCATCCTTCGACAATCTCGTGATCACGGGCTCGAGGCAGCGGGAGCCTTCTCCACCGAACAGCAGGAATTCATGGTCGCCAACTCCCTTGGAGTGCGGGCCTACCACCGAGGGACCGTAGCTCATGTTGTGACCGTTGTCATGGGAAGCGACAGCTCGGGATACGCCTCCGCCGCCGCGCTTGACGTGTCGGACATCGACGCAGCGGCCGTAGGGAAGGTCGCCGTGGACAAGGCGTTGCAGGGGCGGAATCCAACAGAGATCGAGCCCGGTGAGTACACGGTCATCCTCGAAGAAGAAGCGGTTGCCGACATGTTGTTCATGCTTGGATACATCGGCTTCGGCGCGCTTGCCTTCCAGGAAGGACGAAGCTTCATGACCGGTAAGCTGGGTGAGAAAATCACCGGCGACAACATTACCATCTGGGATGATGGACACGATCTTCGCGGTCTCCCGGTGACGTTTGATTTCGAAGGGGTCCCGAAGGAAAAAGTCACACTCATCGAGAACGGTGTCGCTCGGAACGTGGTGTACGATACGTTTACGGCCGGACGAGAAGAGGGGAAGCACTCCACCGGGCACAGCCTTCCCGCTCCTAACGGGATGGGTCCGATTCCGATTCACCTGTTCATGGCTCCGGGAACTGCGACAAAGGAAGAGATGCTCGCATCCACCGAACGGGGAATCTGGGTCACCCGTTTCCACTACACCAATCCCGTACACCCGGTTAAGTCCGTCCTCACCGGAATGACGCGGGACGGCACATTCCTGATCGAGGACGGCAAGATCACACGGCCGCTGAAGAACCTGCGGTTCACCCAAAGCATCCTCGAAGCGTTTGCGCACGCGGAGATGCTCGGGAGGGATCTGAAGATGGTGAAGGACGACTGGAATTCACTCGCCACGTGCGCCCCTGCGGCGAAGGTTCGGAGCTTCCGGTTCACCGGGACCACCGACTTCTAGCGAAAGGAGATCGATATGCGTGAATACACCGACCGCGCACTGAACCTCGCACAGACAAAGGGTGCAACCTACGCCGACATTCGCATCGTTCGGCGGGATACCGAAGACATCGAAGTCAAGAACGGTGCCGTGCAAACACTGTCTCAAGGCAGCACGTACGGGTTCGGGATCCGTGTCATCGTCGATGGGGCATGGGGATTCGCATCGAGCAACCGGATGGAAAAGGCGGAGATCGATCGCGTCACCGATCTTGCCGTCGCCATCGCCAAGGCCAGTGCGATCAGCAAGAGCGAAGACATCGATCTCGGTCCGCCGGAAGTCCATGTGGACACCTACAGCACACCGGTAGAGATCGACCCATTCTCCGTGTCGCTGGAAGACAAAGTCGACTACTTGCTTGCCTCCGACAAGGAAGCCCGTTCCGTGAAGGGTGTTCAAGTCGCCAACGGCTCGCTGGGATTCCAACGGGAAACCAAGACGTTCGCCAGTTCCGAAGGAAGTTACGTCGAGCAGATCCTCACGGAGACAGGCGTCGGCATCACGGTACTCGCCGTCGGGAACGGCGAGATGCAGCAACGCTCGTATCCCAACTCATTCGGACGTCATCAATGCACGGGCGGGTACGAAGTCGTCAACCGCTGGAATCTTCCCGCGCACGCCCGCAGGATGGGGGAGGAGGCGGTGGCGCTGCTGAGTGCTCCCCAGTGTCCAAGCGGCACAACCACACTCATCCTGGATGGTCCACAACTGGGGCTGCAGATCCACGAATCGTGCGGTCACCCGATCGAACTGGACCGGGTCTTCGGCACGGAGGCGGCGTTTGCCGGCACGAGTTTCCTCACCCCCGAGAAGTACCGTTCCCTCCAATACGGCTCGGAGATCGTGAACATCGTCGCTGACGCGGTGGCACCTGGCGGACTGGGAACCTACGGATACGATGACGAAGGGGTCCCCGGACAGACCACGGACATCGTCAAGGCCGGAAAGTTCGTGGGCTACCTCACATCGCGCGAGACCGCAAGTCAGTTCCGCCGGATTCACCCCGATGCACCGGCCCGGTCCAACGGCGCGATGCGGGCCGACGGATGGAACCGACTTCCGATCATCCGAATGCCCAACGTGAGTCTTATGCCCGGATCATGGACATTGGACGATCTGATCGCCGATACCGACGATGGGATCTACATGATTACCAACAAGAGTTGGTCGATCGATGACAAGCGGCTCAACTTCCAGTTTGGCACGGAACTCGCTTATGAAGTGAAGAACGGCAAGCTCGGACGGATGCTCAAGAACGCTACGTACACGGGGATCACGCCTCAGTTCTGGGGAGCCTGTGATGCGATCTGCAACGGCGATCACTGGCACATCTGGGGAACGCCGAACTGCGGCAAGGGACAGCCGGGACAGGTTGCTCACACCGGCCATGGAGCGTCTCCATCCCGTTTCCGGAACGTCCAGGTCGGCGTGATGAAGTAGCCGGCTTCCGATCTCAAGTCGATGAGGCGAGCGTCGAGAAGCCTCGGTGCTCGCCTCGTTCGTTTCAACGGTCTCACGACCGGCGGTCTTCCGCCGTGGGCTCGTTCGGACGTACGATACGGATCGGGAGGATCCCCTTTGAAGAACGACGAAGCAGGCGGACATGATCAGCGACACGCCCTGCGGCAAACATACGTGTCACGCGTGAATCGCGTCATCGACTACATCCAGTCCAACCTCGCCGGGGATCTTCGCCTTGTGAAGCTTGCCGAAGTCGCGAGTTTCTCACCCTACCATTTCCACCGGATCTTCCGCGCCATGGTCGGCGAGACCCCCAATCAGTTCATTCGGCGTATCCGGGTGGAGACCGCCGCGATGCGCCTCGTCGCAAGCCCCGGAGCGTCGATCACGCACATTGCTTGTCGGTGCGGCTACTCGTCGTCCTCCGCGTTCGCAAGAGAGTTTCGTGAAGCATTCGGGATGAGCGCAACGCGGTTCCGCAGTGGCGGACATCGCACGTGGCGCCTCATCCATCACCCCGTCGGCCAAGGTGATCTCAAGCACGACAAAGCACCGGAGCGGCTCTCCGCTCACGCGACGCTCGAGCCCAACGCAAACACGAGCAAGAATCCCATGAGATTCTCCGTTGAATTGCGGCAGATGCCGGAGATGTACGTCGCCTACGTGCGGCACATCGGCCCCTATAACCAAATCAGCGGGGCGTTCGAGCGACTGATGAAATGGGCCAGACCCAGAGAGTTGGTGGATGCCCGCAAGACGCTGGAACTGGCGGTGTATCATGACAGTCCCGACATCACCGACGAATCAAGGCTTCGCTCGGACGCTTGTATCACCGTCCCCCACGGGACCCAACCCGAAGCCGACGTCGGAGTACAGAACATCCCTGGCGGCAAGTTTGCGGTGGCGCACGTGGAGATCGATCCGGATCAGTTCGGCGAGGCGTGGGACAGACTGATGGGTGAGTGGCTGCCCGAGAGCGGCTACCAGCCCGATGATCGGATGTGTTACGAGATCTACCTCAACGATCCCCGGAAACATCCCGAGGGCAAGTTCATCGTTGACATCTGCGAACCCGTGCGCCCTCTGTAGAGATCGTTGTCCGTTCTATTAAGTTTCTATCTATGTTACATGCTCTGCACATCAAGTTGCATGACAGCGCCTGTGCGAAAAACATCCCCGACGTGCTAGATTCTCGATCAAAGCCATCACATAGTGTATGAAAACGTGAGAAGCTACTCTCCGAGCAAGATCACTTCGCGATATGTAGCTGTTCGATCTGTCGTGGAACAGCCTGAACCGGCGGCAGGCAATGGGAAGATCCGTTAATGAGCAACTTGAATCGCTTGCCGCTGGTCTTCCTGATCCTTATGGGCTTGATGCACAGCTTCTTCCTGCTTGCTTTCTAGCCTCCAAGCGGCAAACTCTGGTTACTCCGTCACTATCTCCGGTGCAAGGTCGATGTACACGCGCCCCCCGGCAATCCTGTCGTCCCGAAACGCGAAAACATCGATACCACGTGTGATAGTGCCCTGCATTGATCCCGTGTCGACCCGACGCGCTTCCCAGAACATCGCAACGCGATCTCCGTCTTCCATGAAGCCGGTCGGCCGAATCGTGAACTGATCTTCTCCATCGATTTCCTCGCGGAAGAAACCAATGATTTCTTCGATCCCGAAGTAGCTGACGCGCGCCTGCGGGTCCGTAGCTCTCCTCGCACCTTCGACAAGGTATGCGTCATCGACAAAGAGCTCCCGAATCTTCACCCAATCCTGCTGTGACAGTGCCTCATACAAGCACATCAGCGTATCAATCCGGTCGGACAATCGAATCGTCCCCCTCTCCTACCCCATTGCCAAGAGCGATGCGGATGCGTCGATCAGAGATTCACTCCGCTTCGACGTTTCCGCAAGTTTGATCGAGCGAATCAATCGCCGCTCACGGAGATCTAACTCAATGGGCGGTACGAGAAAGCGCAGAAGGAAGCTGCTCACACTGGCCTAGCCACACCGATTCGAGTAGGCTGCTTACATGCACAAGGATCCGTTGGGAAACGAGAACAGGTTGCTCCAATCGCCTGTCATCACGGCGCTTCTTGGGTCGTGTCACGATCTTGCCATTCTTGTGGATCCGGCTGGCTCCATCATTACGGCCAGCCCGGAGATGGCGGAACTCCTGGGAATCTCGCGAGAGGAGGCCATCGGTCGGGACCTACGGCAACTGCTTGATGCAGAGACGCTTGCCGGAAGGTCCATTTGGTTCGACAAGGCACTTCGGACGAAAGCGAGCGTAGAGTTCGTGGATGACCGGAACGGCCGACACTTCTCCAATCGGATGACGCCGATTCTCGATCACAACGGCGAGGTTTGGTTTGTTGCGGTTTTCGCCACCGACATCACCGCCCAAGTCTGCACGCAGAATGAACTTGAGCGCAGCGAAAGCAGATACCGTGCGTTGGTCGAAGAGGCGGATGCCGCAATTTCTATCGTCGACGAGAACGGCGTTTTTCGTTTCATGAACCCCAAAGGGGCAGATCCCTGGGGCCTCCCTCCGGAGACCATGATCGGCAAGACGATGGAGGATTTGTTTCCCCCCGAGATCGCAACCCAACAGATGGATTCGATTCGCTCCGTACTGGCTTCCGGATGTTGTGAGACCACGGAAACGATCACCGTAGTTGGGGGTGAACGTCGGTGGTATCGAACCAGTCTGTGCCCGCTCCCCAGTGAGGACGAGATCCCGTCTGTCCTCGTTGTGGCCACAGACATCACCGAACTTCGGACAACGCACAGCGAGCTGCGACAGTTGGTGGAGACCAATCAGCGCCGGATGGCGTTGGTCGCTCACGAAATCTTGAACCCCTTGACCAGTATCCGGGGATCGCTCGATCTCCTGAATGCCACTCCCCTCCCTCTGCGAGAACAGCAAGAAGCCTACGACCGGGCAATGTCGGTTGTCGAACGCAGTGTGAGGAGGATCCAGGAGTTCGTGAGTTCTTTCCTCGATTTCGAACGCGTCAAACAGAGAGCCGGGAACACCAGCTGGCGCAACGTTGCGTTGAGCGATGTTCTCACCTCTATCGCGGAAGTCCATCGCCCGGTTGCTGAGCAACGTGGACTCACCCTGGACACGGAGGTGCGATCTTCTCTCGTCGTTCACGGAGACCGGGACCTCCTCGAGCGAGTCGTATCGAACCTCGTCGTGAACGCGATTCATCACACACAACACGGGGGAATTCGGGTTGTGCTTCGCCCGGTAGGACCGTTCGCTGCTGTCGATGTCATCGATACCGGAGAAGGGATTCCCGAAGAAGAGCTTCCTCACCTATTCGAACCGTTTTTTCGCGGCGCATCAAGCCGCCGCGTAGGCGCTGACCAAGGGTTCGGTCTGGGACTGCCGATCGCAGGTAGTATTATTGAGGATCATCGCGGAAGTATCCGCGTCACGTCAGAGCCGGAAAAAGGAAGCCGATTCACCGTTCTGCTTCCCACATCGCTATTGTCGAATCCTGGGCACGGGGTCGATGCATGGAGGCCTGATGCCTTGGATCCCGCTCGCTCAAACCAGGAGGAGAAATGACCTCAGTTGGGTCCACGCCCCGCCATCGAGCAGCCCGATCGACGGTGTGCCTCGTTTGCCTCTCCGTTCTTGCCGCGCTGGTCGGTTTGTCCTGCAACGCGACCACACAGTCACTGGATCGCACCGGTGACGAAGATTCGCTCTTCATATCTCAGGAAACGGTTCGCACGATCGCAACAATCGGACTGCTGGAAAGCGCACAGAGCGATTCGACGTCCACTCAGTTTGCCGGAGCGCCTGCCTATCTGGTCGACCTCATCGTTTCCGACGGCCTTCGCGAGTTGAGCGGAACCATGGAGGTGATCTACACCCACCGGCACCCTCTGCCGGTCAATGAGATCGCCTTCCATCTTCATGCCAACGGAATCGGTGGACAGATCACCGTCGAAACGGCATCGGTTGACGGCGACCCGGCGACTCTCCGCGTATCGGAACGCGGAACGGTTGCCTGGATCGGCCTTGAGCAAGATCTCCATGACGGAGAGTCGACCCGGATCGGTCTCAGTTTTACAGCCGTTGTCCCCACATCGAATGCCGTCCACTACGGCATCCTCAACACAGACCGCGAGACAGCGTCGCTCGCTCACCTTCTGCCACTCATCGCCGTCTTCGATGGACAGTGGCGGATCGATTCGCCTTCTGACTATGGAGACGTGCTGTTCGGCGATGCCGGATTCTACCTCGTCGGACTGGAGATCCCGGCGGGAGTCACCGTTGCGGGTACGGGGATCGAGGCCTCCCAATCAACGCTTCCATCGGGACGAATCCACGTCACGCTCACTGCGGGACCCGTTCGCGAACTGTATCTGGCACTACTGACCGCCTCACAAGTAGTCACAACGACAGCCGGTGACACGGTGATCCGTGTGTACGCTCCACCACAGCAGGCGGAACGGGCCAAGCTCGCCGGGGACCTCATCGCGTCGGCCTTGGCGTCCTTTGGTGGATGGTTCGGCGACTATCCGTTCACGGAACTGGATGTGGTGGTCGGACCGACACGTGCCGTTGGAATGGAGTTCCCCGGAGCGATCCTCATCGGAGAATCTACGTTCTTCCAATCGTCGCTCGACCCGGTGTCGCGGGTCGGCGGCCCGTCGTTCTTCGAGATCGTTCTGGTTCATGAGACGGCGCACCAGTGGTTTCACACAATCGTTGGCAACGACCAGGTGAACCTCCCTTGGCTGGATGAATCGGCCGTTCAGTTCGTAACGTGGCAGCATGCGGAGGCTCGGTACGGCGTGAGCGGAGACGAGGCATTCGAACAGTGGCTGCAGAACACGTATCTGCGTGGCGGGATGCCCGAGGCTCCGCTGGGTCTTCCAACCAGCGCCTACTCAACAAGCTCCTACGCATCTGTCATCTATGGCAAGGGCCCGCTTTTCTATGCGTCCATCGAGGACGAGTACGGCGAAGAGGCAATCCTTGCCGCCCTGCGGCAATACACAAGCACGTTCCGGTGGGAAAACGGAACAACAGCAGGGATGCGCGATGCGTTGGAGTCTTCGTGCGGCTGCAGCTTGGGACCATGGTTCGAGGCGTGGGTTTACGCCAACTGATGGCGGTTCCTTGTTTGCATGACTCGGCACGGAGGAGAGCACGAGAAGCCGGTTTCAAGAGGCGAACCGTGCGCAACCATAAGGGTGATCGTCGTCCGAAGCCATCCGGTCCGCAAAGCGGATTCCGCGCGATGTTCGCCCTCCGGCGGTTCCGATTGCCAACGCCCTGTGTGATCTCATGATCATACAGAACCACCTGACAGCTGCTTCATTCCTCGATTGCGCAGGATCTTGGCTCGGCGGATCAGAGATTGAGAATTCCCTGGTTCTCGGACTGGCCGCCCGACGAGAAGCCCGGGAACGTCAGGGGACACTCTCGGACTCGGAACCGGCTTGGTTGTTTGCGTCCGTTCACGACCAACTGAGCGGTCCGCCGCGTGGGGCCGCAATGATGACTCCCGGCCATCCCCTCCTGCTGGCCGGTGGCCGCGAGTCCCGACAGATCTGCATCGCCCTCTCCACCTGGCTCTTGCGGAACCACTACAAGCTTCCCGGCGTCCTTGGCCGTGAGGACCTGGCAACATGTTTCGCGGATCACTGGTGTCTCGAAACCCATCAGCGGGTGCGTGTGATACGCCAAGAGAAGATCCATCAACTCAAGGAGCCCAATCTCCGTGCTCCAACCGGTGTTCAGGGATCACTCAGGCATGCCGGTTCTGCATCCGACAAGGCCGGAAAAGACAGCGATCACACGACCATCGCCCGTTGGATGCGCCAGTTCCACGACGAAGCGGTCCCGGAAGATCCCGTACCAGATATCGAACGCCTTGTCCGCCGCCACATCGATGAGGGCTCGATCTTCCTCTGGGACATCGGGAGGCCTGTGTCGATGGCCGTTCATGTTCGCTCCGCTCGGAGTGCCGCGTCGGTCAGCGGCGTCTTCACGCCATCCAGCGAGCGCGGGAAAGGCTACGCTTCGGCCTGCGTTGCCGCCTTGTGCAAGCGCCTTTTTCGAGAGGGATTCGCAACCTGTGTTCTCTATACGGATCTTGCCAATCCAACATCCAATCGGATCTACCGCCGGATCGGGTTTGCCCCGGTGTGCGACGCCCGCCATCTCTCCTTTGCTCCAACCGATCGATGATTGCTGGATCCCGCCGGCATTCCCATCTAGGCCTTCAGTCGATCCAAGTGGGTACGGACGGAGGATGGACTTTCCCCGGTGGCGTCGCGTACGCTGACATGCCCGGGATCAAACGGAAACAACGCATCGAAAAGAACGAGGGGGACTATGTCAACACTGGTGGTTGTCCTGCTCATCGGGTTGGGCGCCGGCGCTTTGATCGGACTGCAGAATCCGCTCGCATCGCTGCTCGGCAGCCGGCTCGGTTTGCTGGAGGGATCGTTTCTCACACACCTAGGGGGAACGCTGTTTGCCGGACTGCTCCTGCTGTTGCTCGGCGGCGGCGGTTTCTCCGGCTGGCGCGAGGTCCCTTGGTACGGCTTCCTCGCCGGGGTGGTCGGAGTTGGCATTATTGCCTCCGTCGCGTATACCGTTCCACGAATCGGAGTGACTTCCGCAGTCACGCTCATGGTGACGGGGCAGCTTCTTGTCGGCGCAATCATCGATCACTTCGGTTGGCTGGGAGTTACAGTCAACCCGTTGACACCGGCGCGAGGGCTGGGATTCGGCGTACTCCTGCTCGGAACATGGCTTATCGTTCGCTAGAGCGGAAGGAGATCTTCGATGGGGCGGACCACTTCTCTTCGTGAGACGGATCTGTTTGCCCCGGTTCGCGCATTCCTCGAAGCCAGAGGATATACGGTGCGGGCCGAGGTTGCCGATTGTGATGTCGTCGGCTACGCGGCGGGGGAGCTGGTCGTCGTCGAACTCAAGACAAGAGCAACGTTGGAGCTTCTTGCTCAAGCAACCGCACGACAGCGTTTCGCCGATCTCGTCTACGTCGCTGTGCCCGGTCCCATCCCGCGCCGTTCCCGTCGCCGCTGGCGTGGGATCAAGCGGTTGCTGCGCCGTCTTGAATTGGGGCTTCTCCTTGTGTACCCAACCCCTCCCCCGGCACGTGTGGAGGAGGTCTACGCCCCCAAGCCGTACCGGATGAGGAAGTCGTTGAAGCAGCGGGCATCCGTTCTCGAAGAGATGGTCGGACGCACGGCCAACCGCAACACCGGCGGCAGCACTCGCCAAAAACGGGTTACGGCGTATCGAGAGAACGCAATCCAGATTGCCGTCATCCTCGATCGACAGGGCCCGCTCTCGGCGGCACAACTGCGACAGGAACACAACACGGGGGAGAAAACGCACGCGATTCTGTACCGCGACTACTACAACTGGTTCCGGCGCGTCGATCACGGCGTTTATCATCTCACGGATGTAGGGAGGCAAGCTCTCGTGCAGTTCCCGGAGGTCGCCGCCTACTACCGCGAACTGTCCTCCATGGAACACACCGAGTACAACACGAACCGTGCCGACATGCCACCACTTGGGTCAGGCCGATCGGTCGGATACGATCGAGACGGAACGGATATCCCGTGAGAGGAGAAGCATGCGCGATCAGATCCGCAAAGCTCTTGATTTCGCGATAGCCAAGGAGCGTGAAGCCCAGGCTTTCTACACGGAGTGGTCGAAGAAAGCCCACTCACCAGCGATAACGGCTCTCTTCAGTGAACTCGCCGACGCAGAGAGAGGCCACGAGCAGATGCTGAGGACAATCTCCGTGGACCAACTACTGTCGGGGACCGAATCGGTCGCTGATCTCGGGCTCTCTCAGATCCTTGTAGATACCCCGGCAAGCGCGGACATGACCCTTCAGCAAGCGTTGGTTCTTGCCATGAGACGGGAGGAGACCTCCGTTGCGTTGTATGAGCGGCTGGCAACGTTCGGCGGACCGGCTCAGGCAGTATTCGAGGCATTGGCCAAAGAAGAGCAACGACATAAGTTGCGCCTGGAGAAGGACTACGACGAGACGATTCTCGCCGAGAACTAGTCCACGCAACGCCTTCCGAGGACGAGACCACTGTTTCTATTTCGCCCAATCGGGACGCAGGGTTCCCCGGCCGGAGAGGAATCGTTCGACCGCCATCGCCGCCATCGCTCCTTCGGCCGATGCAATGACGATCTGCTTGAAGTGCTTGCAGAGAACATCCCCCGCGGCAAACACACCGGGAACGGTTGTCTGAAAGAATTCATCGACCAACAGGCAGCCGGCATCCGTCGTCTCCAACTGTCCGGCGAGATAGTCGGTGACAGGGCGGTTCCCCTGGGCATAGATGAACACGCCGGCGACCGGCTGCTCTATCTCGCCTTCGGGTGTGGAGACGCGAACGGCGGAAACCTCATTCTCGCCCATCACTTCTAGCAACCGGTGACGCGCGCGCAGTTCAACAACGTCGCTCTCACGGACACGCTTTAACAGGGTGTCCGGGACTCGAAGCTCGGGCGTGGGAGACAGGAGGAGAACCCGTTCGGCGTACCGCGCCAAGAACAGCGCTTCCTCGACCGCCTCTTCGTTGTTCCCGGCAACGGCAACGTGGCGTCCTGTAAAGAAGAACCCGTCACATGTCGCGCAATACGAGACTCCACGTCCCAGCAGGCGCGTCTCTCCGGGAACCGTATGCGAACGTCCCAGCGCTCCGGTTGCGAGGATCAGGGATCTCGCTTCGTACACCGTCTTTGCCCCGCGGACCTGTTTCCCGCTTCCGGGCCCGTCCAATACAACGGTAATCACCTTGTCCTGCTCGAATTCCGCACCCACCCCTCGCGCTTGCTCCCGCATCCGACCGATCAGCTCTTCGCCCGAAATCTCCTCACGGACCCCGGGATAGTTCGAGATGCGCTGGGCCGCTCCCAATGCCCCCGCAGTTACGCCTTTGTCGATCACCAGCGTTGCCAGCTTCGATCGAGCTGCATACAGAGCAGCCGCGGTGCCCGCGGGGCCTCCACCGACCACCACGACATCCCATACATCCGGCCTTGCAGAACCGTTCGATGGTCTCATTCCCTCTCCTTGAACATGCCTTCCTTGGCAGGAACAACCCTGCGTGGGTGTTTCCGCAGACGCTACCGCTCAGAAGCTCGTTTGGCAACTGTGCGACGCCCTTGGCAGAGATCCGCGGGGCTGTTTGCAGATCCCGCACCATTGGTTTCATCCAATGGTGCGATGAAGGTTGTTATTTCGCGAGTAGAGGCTCATAATGGCCATATTGGTCGCATCCAATTACGAGGTGGTTTCATGCCCACGTCACGGCAGGAGCAGATCGCACACGATATTCGCCATCGGATTGCTCAAGGGGATCTGGGACCCGGGGATCGCCTACCAACGACACGAGCCCTCGCTTCGCAGCTGGGCGTGGGAAGAAGCACGGTCGTCCGCGCCTACGAGCTGCTGTCAAGGGAAGGATGGATTGAGGGAACCGTCGGACGAGGCACCTCGGTTCGCGGGATCCCTGCCGAACCCTTGGCGGCTCCAAACTGGGATGCGATTCTTGCATCGTCCGCCGCTGTGCCCGATCGGGAGTTCGGCGATCTGTTCGAGTTGATCTCCCGGCCGGATTGCATCTCGCTCGCCGGTGGCCTTCCGGCAACGGAGTTCTTCCCGATTGACATGTATCAGGAAGTCGCCGCTCAGGTTCTGCGCGACAACGGATCGCAGATCCTGAAGTGGTGCCCGGTCGACGGGTATCCGCCATTGCGAAGCCTGTTGGCCGACTCGATCGGCAGCAGCACGGACCATGTCTTGATCACCGCCGGATCAACCCAGGGGATCCATCTGGTGGCCGAAGCGATGATCGATCCGGGAGATCTTGTCGTTGTCGAAGCACCGACATATCCCGGCGCGCTGAAGTCGTTTACGCAGGCTGGCGCTCGCGTGATCGGCGTTCCCACCTCTCACGTCGGGATCGATGTGGACATCCTGGAGGATCTGTTGAGGTCGTCCCGCCCCAAGTTCATCTACGTCGTTCCCACGCACCAGAACCCCTCTGGCGGAACCCTTTCGCTCGATCGGCGACAGCGCCTGCTGTCGCTTGCTGCGAAACACCGCATCCCCATCGTAGAGGACGACGCATACCGACCCATCTGGTTCGATGTTGAGCCTCCGCCTACGTTATACGAACTGGATCGTCACGAACTTGTTCTTTACGTATCGACATTCTCCAAGGTGTTGTTTCCCGGGCTGCGTGTGGGGTGGATCGCTGTCCCCAAACCTGTTGCCTCGCGGCTTGGCGCGCTTCGCAATTTGTTCGACTTGTTCGTAAACGGACCCGCGCAGGCATCCTTGTATGCGTTTCACCGCAAGGGGCTTCTCGACCGTCACCTTCGGTCGGTGCGTCCGCAATACGCGGAGCGATGCCGACAGATGGTTGCAGATCTGCAACGGTTCTGTCCCGAGCTGGAGTATGCGGCCCCCCACGGCGGGTTCTTCATCTGGGCTCGGCTTCCGGATGGGATCGATTCACGCGATCTTCTGCGTCATGCGGTCTCATGCGGTGTCTCCTTCCTCCATGGAGACTTGTTCCACGCCGGCCAGGGCGGTGAGCACTGGATCCGGTTGACGTTTGCCGCCCAATCCGCAGATGCGATTCACGCGGGGGTACGACGACTGCGGATCGCTCTTGATCGCTGTCGCAGCGAGACTCGCGTTCCCCGTAGCGAAGACCGGCAATCGATGCAGTTCGCCGTCTGAGACGGCGGCAGCAAGCGGGTGAAACCGCTCCCCTGCGGCATGGCTCGACCTGGACCGTCTGCTCGTGTAGTCTTGGCCCATGAAGAAGGGTACCTGGTTGTTGCTGGGCGTTGCGATTGTGGCGGTTGCCGTCGTGGTCGCTCTTGCGATCGCCGGCGTTTTCTCCTCTCCGAAAGAAGCTGCCGCGGTTCCTCCCATCGTTGTCGCCATCGACGCTGGGCATGGCGGCTCCGATCCCGGAGCCGTGGTCGGCGATGTCTATGAGAAGGACATCAACGCCGCCATCGTGTCTCGCATCAAGGCGCTCATCGATGCGAACCCCCGATTGGACGCACGGTTCACACGAACTCTTGACGTGACCGTGGCCAATGCAGACCGCGTCACCATGGCCGAGGAAGCCGAAGCGATCCTCTACGTCTCGATCCATGTCAACGCCTTCCATGACGAAAGCGTTCACGGGATGGAGGTTTGGGTAGACGATACGCGCACGGCCGATGATCCCAGCTGGGCGCTTGCCCGAGCCATTGAGGAGCAGCTTGCCGCGGCGACCGGCGCACGGGATCGCGGCGTACGTTCGCAGGAATCCTATTTGCACCGGCTGGCAATCCCTTCCGTCTCGGTGGAAGTCGGCTATCTCACCAACCCGGAAGAGCGAGCGCAGTTGCTGAACGAGGTGTACCAGCAGCAGGTGGCAACCGGCGTGTTGAACGGCATCCGTGCCTTCCTGATCGAGACTGGCGAGTTCGTCGACAACGGCCAAGAGAGCGAATCGTAGTCGATTCCGCCGGCCGCCCTAAGCGAAACGCTGCGATTGATGCGGTGTGACACAATATAGAGAACACTGCATTGATCTGTCGATTTGATGCAACGTTCTCGGACAGCAAAGACGCCGTATACTCTAGAAGATAGGATCAGTCCTTCTTATTGCCGTTCCCGTTGTTGTCCTTGTCCGCGCTGTTGCCATTTCCGTTGTTGCCGCTTGATCCATTCCCGGGGTTTCGGCCGTGGTGGTGGTCATTTTGCTCCTGCTCGGCCTCCGGTTCATCGGGGGAGGTCTGGTTCTGGTTGGCGTTCTCCTCGAGTTCTTGCTCCTGATGCCTGTTCTGCCCTTGCCCGGTCGCTGCATTCGCCGCTTGTCCCCACGAACTCTCTTCGCCCGCGCTCACAAGCGCATCAAGAAACTCCAGTGGATCTTCTCCATTTCGAAGAGCGTCCTTCGTCACTCGAAGTACGATCCCAGGTGGAACTCCATCGGCGATCAACTGTCCGACCTCGATCATCAGCCCCTCCGGAACATCGCCCTCAAGGGCCTGAATCGCCGCCTTTTCGATGGCGTTGATCACGCCATCCGGGGTGGCAAGATCGATCCAGGTCTCGGTCAGCGCATCCGCCGCTTGTCCGCTGGCGATGTCTCCCTCCACAAGACCGACAAGCACCTGATCGAGAGCTTCGATGGCAAGCGCCAGGCGGTCGGGATCGCTGATCCCGGACCATCCCAGTTGATCCTCGAGCATGCTCAGCACCTCTTCCGGCGTGACCACATCTGCTTCCACCGCCGCAAGGATCTGATCGGCGACGGTCGTCGCCTGGTCCGGCGAAATGGCGTCGTTCGACCACACAATCTCGATGGCTTCCTCGAGGACGCTTGACGGCGTCTGGATCTCCTGTGCGAAAGACGTAAGCGAGATCCCCAACAACAGGATCGCTGCTAGCAAGATGTGAAGTTTCGGCAGTCCGGCGATCATAGAAACCTCCCGCAGATCCGTGACTTTGCGCCTCCGGCTTTCGCCGGGTTTGCCGTTTCGACATGTATATGTGTTACAAGTATACCTTGCTTTCGGCCGCCTCGGACACCGCGAGTGAACCTTCCTCTTCTTCCGTGAGACCTACAAGAACCAAGGAAATCGATGCGACCGCTCGACAGGAACGCCCCGTACGGCCTGGAAGGAGGGCACATGGGTTCAGCAGACACGTTCTACACATGGTCCGAGGCATGGATCGCCAAGTGGCTCGAAGAGGCGCCATCGCTGGCCACGGTCTCCGGTGATCACCGATTCGACGATCGCCTCGCAGACTACTCTAAGTCCGGCCTGACCCGGCAGCAACAGATGCTCGAATCGGGGCTGGCGACGCTGGACTCGATGGACGTTGCCGATTGGACGATCGATGAGAAGATCGATCACACACTGCTGGTCCATCTCGCCAAACAGCAGCTGCGGGGATTGACAACTATGCGGATTCACCGGAGGGACCCGGGCATCTACGTCAATGAGGCGACACAGGGCGTCTTTCTGCTCATTATGCGGGATTTCGCACCGATCGGGGATCGCCTTCGGAATGCGGCTGCGAGGATGCGGGCGATTCCGAGGATCTTCGAGGAAGCCAAGGCAAACCTTGAGATCACGGAGATCCCGCGGGTGTGGGCGGAACTAGCCGCCGAACAGGCGGCGTCGGCTCCCGGCCTGTTTGCCGTCTTGCTCCCACGGTTGGCGCAGGAAGAGGCGCCGGATCTCGTGGATGAGGTCACCGCGGCCGGCAACCAAGCAGCCGGTGCCGCAACCCAGTTCATCGAGTTCCTGAACCGGGAAGTTCTCCCTCGGGCCGCAGGCGATTTCGCAGTGGGAGAGGCGCTGTTCAACAGCATCCTCCGCGGAGATCATCTGGTCGACTACGATGTGAGGGAGATGCTGGCCGAAGGGTGGCGGCAGTTCGAGTCGACCGAGCGTCAGATGACCGAGATTGCGAGTCAGATCGATCCGGAAAAGACGGTTCACGAAATCATCGAGGAAGCGAAGGGCGATCATCCGACTGCAGAAGGTCTGCTCGATGCATATCGCGACGCGATGAACGCTGCACGGAAGTTCATCATCGATCATGATGTGGTGACCGTTCCCGAAAACGAGAGCATGCAGGTTATCGAGACCCCGACATTCCTGAGGCCGATCCTTCCGTACGCCGCCTACATGCCCGCAGGGATCTTCGAGGAGTCTCAAGACGGCACATTCATTGTGACCCCCGTCGATTTGGACGCTTCCCCCGAGGAGAAGGAGCAGAAGCTCAAAGGCCACGCCTACGTCAAGCTCCCGATCACGGCGCTTCACGAAGCGTATCCGGGCCACCATCTACAGATCAGTCTTGCGAATCGCACCGCGACCCTCCCCCGGCGACTCGGTACGTTCCTCTCGACGCTCTTCGCCGAAGGGTGGGCGTTCTACTGCGAAGAACTCATGGAGACCCTGGGATTCATCTCGAAACCGGTGCAACGGCTTGCCCGCTTGAAAGATCAGCGGTGGCGTGCCGCTCGGATCATCCTCGACGGCAGTTTGCATACGGGTGCGATGACCGTAGACGAAGGGATTGCATTTCTTGAAGAACGCTGCCAGCTTGAGCACACCAACGCCGTCGCCGAAGTGCGGCGCTACACGCAGACGCCAACCCAGCCTCAGTCCTATCTGATGGGCAAACTCGAACTGATCAAGCTGATCGACGACTACAGGGCGGCTTGCCCGACGGCAAGCCTGCGTGAGATCCATGATGCGATCCTCGCCTGCGGATCGCTTCCGCCAAAGCTTCTGCGAATGGCTCTTCTGCAAGCGTAGGTACGTGTCGCCACGGCGGCCGCGCTCCCGCGTACGGCGCGGCCGCCACCCTTGTGATGCTCCGTTGGACGTTCGCCAATTACGGAATCGTCTTTCTTCTCTTCGAATCCATGCCGCCTCGATCACTCGGTGGTTTGGAACACTGAAATCCTTATGCTATACTGAAAAGATCATGCAAACGATTGGTGAGCGGATTCGTGAACTTCGGAAGAACAAGAAGCTTTCTCTGAGTGAAGTTGCGCAGAAATCCGGACTGTCCGTGGGATTCCTCTCCCAGGTCGAACGAGGGATTTCTTCTCCGTCCGTTGCATCCCTTGAGAAAGTCTGTAAGGGGCTACAGGTAGACATTCAGGACCTGTTCGCCAACAGGGGGACCAATCCTCCGATCGAGGAGGAGGGACATCCCGTTTCGAGCAAGCACAACCAAATTCAGCTTCAGATCGGTGATTCCCCAGTTCAATTGACATATCTCAGCGGATCGTTCCCCGAGCGAAAGCTCGAGATCCTTGTCGGACGATTCCCTCCCAACTACAGATTCCCTCGTGATCCGACGGCCTATCCACAACAATACGAGAGCCATGGCGGCGAGGAATTCGGCTATGTGCTCGAAGGAACCCTGTATCTCGAAGTGGACGGCCATCGCTACACGCTGACAGCAGGGGAATCCTACCACTTCTCCTCCACGCGCAGACACGGATTCGAGACCTCTTCGAAGGAAGGTGCCGTGGTTCTTTGGGTTCAGACTGAGGTGTACCTCGAACTCCAGAACAGCGGTCTTTTCAGTCGTCTCCGCTAGATGCGATCCCCGCGCTTCGACATGTGTTCTCCCACAGTCTACGTAGGAGCGTGCGTCAATCTTGACAAATAGTGAATATTCTCTATACTGAATAGGCGTTGCACTTATTTCTAAAGATTGGCTTTCGGAGGACTGAGGGAACAGCGCAGAATCAAACGAGTGTGGAGGGAGATCGTGATCCGCAACCACAGCGCATCGTGCCTTGCCGACACCCTATCGTACTCGTTCCCCTACCTCCCGTATCACGCCCCCCACACACTCATTGCGTTCCGATTCACACCGAGAGGAGGCTCGCTCACAGCACGCATACATCTCACCCGTTTCCCGTCATTCATCAACACACCTTTCGTGATCAGGGAGGAATGCTTCATATGAGTCTCTACGAGTACGAATTGGGGAAGGCAGCCGACACACTGACTCGCGAGTTGTTCGCGCTCAAGCCTGGAGAGACGTTCGTCATCACGGCAGACACCGAAAGCGACCGCCGTGTTGTTGACGCAACCGCACGTGCCGCATTCGCCGTCGGCGCCAAGCCGTTGGTGATCTGGACTGCGTCGCCGTTGGGCGTAGGAAAGGCAGCCGATCCGATGCTTCCGGTTGAGGCCCTGGCTGCCACCCTAAGCAAGGCCGATGCATGGGTGGAGTTCAACAACCAATGGCTCCTCTACTCCACGGCATATGACATGGCCGTTGCCGCAAACGACAAGCTGCGCCATCTCTGTCTAGTCGGAATGAACGTCGACATGATGATCCGCTGCATCGGGCGCGTGAATTACCCCGTGCTGGGAGAGTTCCTCAGCGTCCTCCGCGATGTGACGATGGAAGCCAAGGAAATGCGGATGACAACCCCCGCAGGTGAAGACCTGACGTTCCGCAACTCCGATGATCCGAATCACCTGTTCACATTTGCCACAGGATACGCCGAAACGCCAGGTTCCCACATGATGGCCGGGCAGATCTCTTGGACTCCCGATCTCGATTCGGTGAACGGTCATCTCGTATTTGACGGATCTCTCGTCCCGCCGCTTGGGAAGCTGACCGCTCCGATCGATTTGACCCTCGAAAAGGGAAGCATCACCCACATCGCCGGCGGGAACGAAGCACGCGAGTTTGAAGCGTGGTTGAAGGCGTTCAACCATCCTCAGATGCTCAAGGTTGCCCACGCAAGTTGGTCGTTCCATCCGGGCGCGAAGCTGACCGGAGACATCGTCGAAGACGAGCGGGTTTGGGGTGCCACGGAGTGGGGAATCGGGAACATCGGACCATCGTTGATCGCCCCCGCAGGAATCCCCGGGCCTTCGCACACGGATGGCATCTGCCTCAACACATCCGCCTGGGTCGATGGAAAGCAGATCATGAATGAAGGCCGCATGACCCATCCCGAACTCTCGCGATTGGCGAAAGAACTCGGCAAGGAATAGCCGTCTGTCACTCCCGCCTTGATGCCGAAAGACCAGGAGGAAACTCCGATGGAAAGCAAGCTTGTCCGGCGCTTCTTGGAACTTGTCGCAATCGACAGCGAGTCCGGTGAAGAAGCCCAGTTCATCGCCTTCTTGAAGCAGGAGCTGGAGCACTTCTTCGCTGCAGCGTGTAGGATCGACTCGTTCGGCAATCTCATCGCCACGATCCCGGCCAACAACAGCAACCGGGAGGAGCCGATCCTGTTTGGCGTTCACGCGGATACGGTCAAGCCGGGCAAGAGCATCCGACCCATTCTCGATCGTGACCGCGGCATCATCCGCTCCGACGGCAGCACAGTACTGGGAGCGGATGACAAGGCCGGCATTGCAGAGATCCTCGAAGCGATCTCGACCGCCGATCGACACCCGCCTCTCGAACTCGTCGTCACGGTGCAAGAGGAAGTCGGCACGCTCGGAGCGCGTCACCTCGACACAGCCTCTCTCCGATCGAAGAGAGGGTTTGTTCTCGACATGGATGCGATCGATGCCATCGTTGTCGGCGGTCCTTCGCACATGTTGATCGACATCGAAATCACCGGAAAAGCGGCCCACGCGGGGATGGATCCCGAACACGGAATCTCCGCACTCAAGGCCGCTTGTCAAGCCGTCGCGACGCTGAAAGAAGGCTGGATCGACGATGAGACCACCGTGAATGTCGGCGTGTTGAACGCCGGCGAGATCCGCAACGGGGTTCCCGAGAAGGCCTGCATCAAGGCGGAGTGTCGCAGCTTGACACACGAGAAGTGCCTGCAACAAGCGAAGATCGTCCGCGCCGCCTTCGAAGCGGCGGCACAGGATCTCGGTGCGACGGTTGCTGTTCGTGAAGAGTTATCGTCCAAGGCGGTCCACATCTCCGAGTCATCCGCCACCGTTAGGCTGGCAGAGAAGGCTCTTGTGTCCGTCGGCCTTGAACCCAAGACGATGGTGATCTGCGGCGGTACCGACGCATCCCACCTGAACGAGAAGGGGATTGAAACGGTTGTCCTTGGCATGGGTTCGCGCCTGGAGCACACCAAAGACGAACACATCTTCATCGAAGACATGGAAAAGGCAGTGAGAATTGTCCGCTATCTCTTACAAGATCTCGCTCAGTAGATCGATGAGCGACCCTTAATCCACGACCACGGAGGTGAACACAGCCGAAAACATCACGTATCGATTCTGACTTCGAACACCGCCAGGAGGGAGCAATATGAAGCGTTTGCTGAGTGTCGCCTGTTGTGTCCTGCTTGCACTAGGTATCGGAAGCCTCGCGTTTGCTTCGGGAGTTCTTCGGATGACTGAAGCATGGCCGACCTACATCGATCCCGCAATCGGATCAGACCTGTCCAGTTCGCTTGCATTCGTCAATCTCTACGACAGCCTTGTCTATCCCGACTCCACAGGGACCCCCCAACCTCATCTCGCATCATCCTGGGAGGTTTCGGATGATGCCCTCACGTGGACCTTTCATCTCCGAGATGATGTCGTCTTCCACGATGGAACCCCGCTCACGGCCGAGGATGTTGTGTTCTCGCTCGAACGGCTGCAGCTGATCGGCCAAGGATATGCGTATCTCTTCGCCAGCGTTGCCGGTGCCGAAGCGATCGACGATCATACGGTCCGTTTCTCGTTCGAACAGCCGTCCGGTGTGTTCTTGGCCAGTCTGTTCCGCCTCTACGTTGTCAACAAGGATCTTGTTCTCGCAAACCTCGAATCCAACGGTCCTTATGGCGAGATGGGCGACTACGGAACCGGATACCTCCTGCTTCACGACGCAGGAAGCGGGCCGTACCAGGTCAAAGACTTCCGACTCGAAGAAGAGCTGATCATGGAACGCAACGCCGGCTACTGGATCCCGTTCGACTCCGACTGCCCAGATGAGTTCCATTTGATCGGCACCACCGAGCCCACAACCGTGCGCACGATGATCTCGCGAGGCGAGTTGGAAATCGCCGATTTCCGCCAGCCCCAAGAGAACATCGCCTCGATGGAACAACTCGACGGCATCGACGTGGCTGAGTACTTCACCGGTTACTCCCTGTATGGGATGATGCACACACAGAAGGCCCCGACCGATGACGCTCATTTCCGTCGTGCGATGGCGCTTGCCGTGGACTATGCAACGATGATCGACATGATCTTCCCCGGATCGAGAACCTTGACAAGCCCGGTGCCTTCTTCCGTTCCTGGTTCGGCTGTCGTTGCCGACTACTCACAGAACATGGATCAGGCCCGTCAGGAGCTCGCACTCTCTAAGTACGCCGACTGCTTGGATGACTACCCGGTCGAGATCCACTGGTGTGCGGAAGTTCCAGACGAAGAGAAGGTAGCACTGTTGTTCATGGCCAACATGGCCGAACTCGGCATCACGGTCAATGTCGTCAAGGTTCCGTGGATGTCCATGATCGACGAGATGGCAAGCATCGAAACCAGCCCCAACGTCATTACCGTCTACACGGAGCCGCACTACGCGGAAGCCGGCTCAGTCCTCGAGTCTCGGTACCACTCCAATTCGGCGGCGACCTGGGAGCAGAACGAGTGGTTGCTCGATCCGGAGCTTGACGAAGCCATCGAGTCCGCTTTGGCAACGGTCGATCGCAGTGATCGCTTCTCGCAATACGAAGAGATCCAGACCTACCTCGCCGATCTGTGTCCTTCGCTCTGCTTCTTCGAGCAGGTCAAGCGGCAGGCCTACCAGGCATCGTACGTCAACTGGCCGGCAGCGAACGGTGATGTCGTTCCGGTCATGGGCTACAACTTCGCAGCCCGATTCATCCAAGTCTTCGACCACTAGGCCGATATCCGTTTGATCGATGGGAGGAGAGCTTCTGGCTCTCCTCCCGCTCGTCGATCCACGGAAGGAGGGTATCGACGCGAATGCTGACGTTTATCTTGAAGCGGATCGGCCTCTCGGTAATCGCCTTGTTCGGGTTGTCCGTGTTGATTTTTTGCATCTGCCACGTCATGCCCGGCGATCCCGTTCGGATGGCCTTGGGGGCTCGCGCGTCCGATTGGGCCGTCGAGAACATGCGGGAGCAAATGCACCTCAACGAGCCTCTCTATGTCCAGTACTACTACTGGCTGAGCGATGCCGTGCACGGAAACCTTGGGCAGTCCCTTGTTACACGAAGAGCTGTTGTAGATGACATCAAGGAGTTCCTCCCAGCAACGGTGGAATTGGCGCTTCTGTCGGGAATCATCATGGCTGTCCTCGGGATCACGCTCGGCGCGGTTTCCGGCCGATACAGCAACACGTGGATCGACAACGGAGTGAGGATCTTTTCGTACGTTGGAATCATCACCCCATCGTTTGTGTTCGCGATTCTCTTCCTGCTGTTGTTCGGCTATGTCCTCCACTGGTTCCCAACCACAGGTCGGCTCTCCGCTGGGCTGGTTCGACCACCGGTCATCACAGGAATGATGACGATTGACTCGCTGATCGCCGGGGACATCGCCGCATTCGCCAACGTCTTCTGGCACATGATCCTCCCGGCGTTTGCGTTAGCGATGGGCGGCATGGCCCAAGAGGCAAGAATTACACGCTCAACCATCAGCGACAACCTCGGCAGAGACTACATCTCGTCGGAACGCGGTCTGGGTTTCCCCGAGCGGCTTATTTCACTGAAGTACCTGCTGAAGCCTTCGTTGATCCCCACGATCTCGATTCTGGGAATGGACTTCGCGGCACTGTTCAGCAACGCGTTTCTTGTTGAGTTGATCTTCAACTGGCCCGGCCTCTCCCGGTATGGGATGAACGCGATCCTCCGCAAGGACATCAATGCCGTGGCTGCTGTGGTGATGATCCTCGGAATTCTCTTTGTCATCGTCAACATTGCGGTGGATCTCATCGTTGCTTGGCTGGATCCGCGGATCCGTCTCAGCGGGCAGGGAGGGGAATAGACATGCGATTTTTCAGCCATCCGCTCGTGAAGCGACGGATCGAAGCGGCCCGGAAGGGATGGTACAAATTCTCGAAGAACCCCGTCTCGCTTGTGGGTCTTTCCGTCATCGTCCTCATCCTGATCCTTGCGATCTTCGCACCGTATGTTGCGCCGAACCCCGAGCATGCGGGCCGGTACGTGAATTTCGCCGAGTCGAACCAACCGCCGAGCCTGCACCACTGGTTTGGAACGGACACGTTCGGACGGGACATTCTGTCCCGCGTTTTCTTCGGGTTCCGCTACTCGCTGATCATGGGGTTGGTGGTTCTCGCTATTGCGACACCAATCGGCGTTGTCCTTGGGTTGCTCGCCGGATACTACCGCAACCGATGGATCGGGACACTGATCATGAGGATTACCGATATTTTCCTAGCCGTCCCCCCTCTGATCCTCGCTCTTGTCGTCTGCTCCATCCTTACACCCAGTTTGTTCAACGCGATGATGGCCGTGACTCTGGTGTGGTGGCCGTGGTACTGCCGTCTGGTCTATGGTCTTGCGTCATCGTACCGGGGCGAGTTCTTTGTTCAGGCGGCCGAGGTCACCGGCGCAACAAAGGCACACATCCTATTCCGGGAGATCCTTCCGAACTGCGTATCGAGCATCTTCACCAAGATGAGCCTTGACATGGGATGGGTGATCCTGATCGGCGCATCGCTGAGCTATGTGGGATTGGGTGCGCAACCGCCGACGCCCGATCTCGGAACCATGGTGGCCGACGGGGCCAAGTATCTTCCCGCTCAATGGTGGATCGCGATTTTCCCCGCGCTTGCGATCATGCTAACCGTTCTCGGATTCAATCTGATCGGAGACGGGTTCCGGGATCTGTTCGCCCTCGAGGAGGTCTGACATGACTGATCCTATCCTTGAGATCGCCGATCTGCATGTTGAGTTCAAGACATACGAAGGCCCACTGAAAGTCCTCAACGGCGTGTCGATGAGTGTACAACCGGGGCGCCGTGTTGGTTTGGTGGGCGAAGCCGGTTGCGGAAAGACGACCACGATGCGTTGTGTTCTTGGGATCCTCCCAAACCCACCGGGAAAGATCACAAAGGGTTCGATTCACTTCCACGGTCAGGATCTGCTCCACTTCTCGAAGCGAGAGTTCCAGAGGATCCGGGGGCACGGAATTTCAATGATTTTTCAAGATCCCACGGCGGCTCTGAATCCTGTCTTCACGGTGGGCGATCAATTGGAGACTGCAATCCGCTACGGGAGCAAGCAGACCGCCTCCAGGAAAGAGATCCGGCATCGCGCCCTCAAGGCGCTGTCCGAGGTGCAGCTTCCGGATACCGAGCGGATCCTAACGTGCTTTCCGGTGGAGCTGTCGGGAGGAATGCGCCAGAGAGTGTGCATCGCCATGGCACTGGCGACCGAACCGGAGCTTCTCATCGCCGATGAACCAACGACATCGCTTGATGTGACGATCCAGGATCAGATCCTACGTCTGCTCTACGATCTTGTCGAGAATCATGGGACGGCCGTAATCTTCATCACACACAGCTTGGGCGTCGTTCGTGAGATGGCCGACGAGGTCTACGTCATGTACGCCGGAAATATCGTCGAGGGTGCATCGAAGGACGAACTGTTCCACGCACCGCTTCATCCCTACACCCAGGGGTTGATGAGCGCTGTGCCGAAGCTCACCGGTGGCGGTGTGGCCGAAGGGATCCCCGGCCGCATTCCTGAGTACATCTCCCCTCCCGGTGGGTGTCGCTTCCATCCTCGCTGCACTCGGGCGATGTCCCGCTGTGCAGGAGAATGTCCGCAGTTCGTTACGATCCATCCGTCACATCAAGTTGCCTGTTTCTTGCACTCGGGGGAATCACATGGATAACCCACTTCTGCACACCGAAGACCTCTGCAAGTTCTTCAAGACGCCGCGTGGAACGGTTCGGGCGGCCGATCGTGTCTCGTTCGATCTGTACGAAGGCGAAACGCTCGGACTGGTTGGAGAATCGGGCTCGGGAAAGAGCACTGTGGCCTACACGGTCATGGGACTCCACTCACCAACATCCGGGAAGGTCGAGTTTGCCGGTCAGGACATCGCCAAGCCCGTCGCCAAGCGTGCGAGATCTCTGAAAAAGCAGATCCAAATCGTGTTCCAGGATCCGGGAACATCCCTCAACTCCCGGCGAACGATTCAGCAGATCCTCGAACTTCCACTGCGGGTCCACAATACGGCGCCGCGAGGAAACAGGAAAGCTCGCGTGGCGGAGCTCCTGAGAATGGTGGAACTCCCCGAAGAGTACATGTACAAGTCACCCCACGCTTTGGGAGGCGGCGAGCGCCAGATGGTGGCAATCGCCCGTGCGCTGGCATCCGAACCTCGATTGATCATCCTCGATGAACCGACCTCCGCGCTGGACGTGTCGATCCAGGCGAAGATCATCAACATGCTGATCGAGTTCCAGAAGCAGTTCAATCTCGCGTATCTGTTCATCACGCATGATCTGAGCTTGATGCGGAACGTCTCGCACCGGGTCGCAATCCTGTACTTGGGAAAGATCTGTGAAGTGGCGCCGACAGAGCAGTTCTTCCGAGCCCCGGAACACCCCTACACGAAGATGTTGCTGTCTTCGATCCCGGTAATCACGGATGACGAGGTCGCGATGCGACCGACGAAGTCCGTGTCGACAGGGGAGATCCCGAGTCCCGTCAACGTCCCCCCGGGATGTGGTTTCAGCACGCGTTGCCCCGTGAAGTTCGCTCCGTGTTCTGTAGACATCCCCGAACTTCTAAGAATCAACGAGGATCACTGGGTTCGCTGTCACTTGTTTCACCCGGCTGCCGACGTGGAGTGCAACGACCCGTGCTTCGTGGAGGCCGAAGCAGAAGAACACACTTGATCGGATCGGTTCTCTGCTTGCCGAGAACCTCCTACTGGCTTCCCGGAACGGGAAGCGGAAAGGAGAACAACGTTGTCCATGCGAATCACATCGCATCCGATCCTGCCAGTCGAAGAGGCAGAGTGCGTTTCATTCACTTGGCATGGAACCTCTCTGACCGCTCGCGCAGGAGAAACCATCGCAGCGGCGCTCCTCGCCCACGACATCCGGATCTTCGGCCATCACCCGAAGGACGGCTCACCCCAAGGGTTGTTTTGCGCCAACGGGCAATGTGCCCAGTGCCTCGTTCTTGCAGATGGCAAGCCGGTGAAATCCTGTATGACCCCCATCATCGAGGGGATGCACGTCGAGCCGATCGATGGACTCCCGGCTCTGCCTGAAGCGGACCGGCCGCCAACGATGAAAGCCATTGAGACGCACAACGTGCCTGTATTGATCCTCGGTGGGGGACCCGCCGGGATGTCTGCTGCAATCGAGCTGGCGGAAAGCGGTGTTCCATCACTCCTGATCGATGACAAGGAGCACCTCGGAGGGAAGCTCGTCCTTCAAACACATCGCTTCTTCGGATCGGCACAAGCCGTTCATGCGGGAACACGGGGGATCGACATCGCCACGAAACTAGCAAACGAAGTTGAGCAGAGCGATGCGATCGAAGTGTGGAAGGCAAGCACCGCTCTTGCCGTGTACAGTGACGGCCGCGTGGGAATCCTTCGCCACGGCCACGATTACGCCCAAGTGATCCCGGAGGTGCTGCTCGTCGCTACGGGAGCAAGAGAGAAGTCCTTGCTGTTCAGAGGCAACACGCTGCCCGGCGTCTTCGGCGCGGGGGCGTTCCAGACCCTTGTCAACCGGGACCGGATCCGAACCGCAAACCGGCTGTTCATCATCGGCGGAGGAAACGTGGGGCTCATCGCCGGTTATCACGCTCTCCAGGCGGGCATCGATGTCGTCGGACTCGCAGAGGCCCTCCCGAAGTGCGGAGGGTACAAGGTCCACAGGGATAAGCTTTCCCGCATGGGTGTCCCGATCTACACGTCCCACACGGTGGTCAGCGCCAACGGCACAGACGGGGTGGAGTCGATCACGATCGCCGCAGTCGACGACCAATTCCAAGTGGTCCGAGGATCCGAACGATCGTTTGCATGCGATACGATCCTCATTGCCGTCGGATTGGATCCGGTGGACGAATTCCTCGAGAAGGGGAAACGATTCGGCATCCCAACGTTTGCCGCCGGGGATGCAGAACAGGTTGCGGAAGCGTCAGCGGCCATCTTCTCCGGGAAGATCCGTGGCCGCGAAATCGCCTCGACGGTGTTCCAGCGCTCGGATCCCCCTCCGGTGACATGGGCGGAAACCGCAGAAATTCTCAAATCACATCCCGGTAAGACCGGTTGCGAATCGATCTCTACCGAGGAAGCCGGGGTGTTCCCGGTGATCCATTGCTCCCAGGAGATCCCCTGCAACCCCTGCACAACCGTGTGTCCTCAGCATCTGATCAAGATCGCCGGAGACGACATCCGTAGGGTTCCTGTCTTTGCCGGCAATTCGCCCAACGCTTCATGTATCGCCTGCGGACGATGCGTCGCCGCCTGTCCCGGGCTCGCGATCACATTGGTCGACTACCGCCAGAGCCCCTCGGATCCGACAGTCACTGTTCCCTACGAATTCTCTCGAAGCTCGATCCAGGCAGGTGATCAAGTCACCGTGTTGGACACGATCGGAACCGAGTTGGGCGTCGCTCGTGTCGACAACATCCTCAGTCGTTCGATCAACGATCGTACGCTGCTCGTCAGTCTTCGGGTCCCCGCCCCGCTTGCGAAGAGAGTTGCCGGCATTCGGATCCAAGATGCCTCGGTGACCACATCTCTTCCCACGCCCATTGTGCGGATGGAGAACGACATGATCATCTGCCGGTGTGAACGTGTCACGGCCGGAGAGATTCGCGCACTGATTCGAGGCGGCGTTCGCGACATCAACGCAATCAAGGCGATCACACGGGCCGGCATGGGAGCGTGCGGAGGGAAGACGTGCACCGCGTTGATCCACCGGTTGTTCCACGAGGAGAGGATTGATCCCGACACCGTGACAGACGGGACGAACCGCCCGTTGTTTGTCGAAGTCGCTCTCGGGATGTTCGCTGGAGTCGGGGAGGGCTGCGATGAATCATAAGCATATCTACGATGTCATCGTTATCGGCGCTGGGAGTGTCGGGGTCCCCACAGCGTGGGCATTGGCGGATCAAGGCGTCCGTACGCTTGTGCTGGACCGCTTCGCCAGCCCGGGACAAGGCTCCAACAAGGCAGCCATCGGTGGCATTCGCGCAACGCATTCCGATCCGGCGAAAATCCGCCTTGGGCAACGATCGCTCGCCATTGCGTCAACGTGGGCGGACAGGTACGGGCACGACATCGAGTGGACAACGGGCGGATACGCGTTTGTCGCCTACGGCGAGCGGGAAGAAAAGACCTTGAAGACCTTGCTCGATGTTCAGAAGCAATACGAACTGAACATCGATTGGCTCACGGCCGGTGAACTGCTCGATGTGGTTCCGTCGCTCAACCCGGAGCAGCTAATCGGCGGCACATTCTCGCCGCAAGACGGGTACTGTTCGACCCTGAGGTTCTCCCACGCCGTTCATGACGTTGCCGAACAGCATGGAGCAACCTTCAGGTTCAATGAACCTGTGCTGTCGATCGATCTCCAACAGGATGCCATCCGCGGCGTAACCACTTCGCAAGGTTCGTACATGGCTCCGGTCGTTATCAACGCCGCCGGACCTTGGGCCAAGGAGATCGGAGCGTTGGTGGGGATAGACCATCCGGTCATGCCGGATTCACATGAAGCGGGCATCACTGAGCCTGTCGCCCGATTCCTCGGACCGATGCTCGTCGACACCTGTCCGGCACCGGGATCCGCCAACTACTACTTCTACCAGTTGGCCACCGGTCAGATCGTCTTCTGCATCACACCCCGGCCCAATCTGTGGGGCGATGATCGCCGCGAGACAAGCACGTTTCTCCCCATGGTCTCTCGCCGAATGATCCACCTTGTTCCGCGACTTCAATACATCCGTGTTCGCCGCACATGGCGCGGCTTGTACCCGATGACGCCGGATGGGTCACCACTGGTGGGATGGTCCCAGGAAATCGATGGATACCTCATGGCGATCGGGATGTGCGGCCAGGGCTTCATGCTCGGCCCGGGATTGGGGGAACTGGTTGCCCGAATGGTGACGGAATCCAATCTCTCGCCGGAGGATCAGGAGGTTCTCGAGATCCTCTCTCCGTACCGCACGTTCGCATCCCAGGAAGCGCTTCAATAGCCTCAAGCAGCAACCTCGTCCCGGAGGGGCCGGTCAGAAGACCGGCCCCTCATCCTTGAGACTCGCAACCGGTTTTCCCTGTACCCCTTGACGGGCCAGGCCGAAATATCGTAAATACTGTTTGTGGGTCGCGTGGCATGTGCCGCGCGTTTTCTTTTGCTTCGGTTTCCTCCAGACGAATCTCTGCACCCACGATCCTTCCCAAATCCTTCCATGAACCGCACACGCGACATACCCTACTCATAGTTGCGCCGTTTCAGCCGCCGTTGGCTTCTCACCCTAAGGAGGGATCCCATGCCCAATCCCGTTCTCGACTGTCTTTGTACCCATCGTTCCATCCGGAGATTCAAGGACAAGCCGTTGGATCCAGAGACGCTGGAGACCATTCTTCACGCAGGAACGCGTGCCGCTACGGCGGGGAATATCCAGCCCTACTCCCTTCTCGTTGTCGATGATCGTGAAACGCTGGAAGACATGACGTTCGGGGATGCCCCGTGCGTGGTCATTGCGCTGGTCGACCTTCACCGGCAGAAACGCTGGCTCGAACTGAATGACGCCCCGTTCTATTGGGACCAGACAAGCAACTTCCTCATCTCGTACTGGGACGCGACGATCGCTCTCCATAACGTTATCGTCGCCGCAGAGAGCGTTGGACTTGGAACCCTGTACATTGGTGCCGTGGTCGCCCAAAACATGCAAGAGTCATTCGGCTCACCCGAGCACGTCTTCCCGGCAGGGATGGTCATCCTCGGCTATCCGGATGAAGAACCGGGGCTTCGTCCCCGGCTGCCGCTGGAGGCGGTTGTCCACCGCAACAAATACCGCGATCCGACCGATGATGAGATCCGCACTTGGTATCACCACCGGGATGTCCTCTGGAACACGATGAATCCGGATCGACGCGCCAAGCTTGAGAAGCGTGGAATCAGGAACTGTGCGCAAACCGTGACGTTGGGGCACTACACGGCCGAGTTCACCGATTGCGAGTCGGCGGGAATCGTGGAGAATCTCCGGCGTGCTGGGTTCCGCTTTGCATGACCGCGTTCCTCCCCAGGTGAGGTCGCAACCTGTTCCACATCTTCAACCTGGGGATAAGCTTCGCGAACCGCTATGATCTCCGCCACAGGAGGCGGATCGGCTTGAACATCTACATCAGCGCGGACATCGAGGGGATCACAGGAATCCGCAGTTTCGAAGAAGCGACCAAAGGGAAGCTCGACAACGGCTGGTTCCGCAAGCAGATGACAGCGGAAGTCGCGGCCGCTTGCCGCGGCGCGCGGGCTGCGGGCGCTGACGCAATCCTCGTCCAGGATGCACACGACGGCGCTGACAATCTCTTGCTCGACGAACTCCCCGCAGGAATCAGGGTCATCCGTGGCTGGAGCGGTCATCCGTTGATGATGGTTCAGGAGCTTGATCCATCGTTCGATGCCGTCGTCATGATCGGGTACCACGCCGGTGCCGGAACCGGCGAGAGTCCGCTTGAGCATTCTTGCAGCCTGCGCCTCGCGGAACTGCGGTTGAACGGCGTTCCTACGTCCGAGTTCGCCATCCACACGTACGCTGCGGCAGTGCTCGGTGTGCCGGTCGTTTTCGTGTCGGGAGATGAAGGCCTGTGCCGCGAGGTCAAGCGGTTTGATTCGAGGATCCAAACCGTCGCCACCAAACGCGGAACCGGCGCAGCCATCGTCTCGCTGCATCCGCAAGACGTGATCGAGCAAATCGAGCAGCGCATCTGTGACGCCCTCGAATCGTTGACCGGATTCGACCCCGTCGCACTGCCCGACACGTTTGAGGTGGAGCTTCGCTATCGCAAACACCCGGACGCAGCCACCGCATCGTTCTTCCCAGGCGCGCGGCGCGTCAATCCGTTCACCGTATCGTTCACGTCAGCGACCTACGAGGATATCCTCAGGTTCCTGTTGTTCGTTCTCTAGGCTCCTTGCTGTTGCGTTTCCTCAGTGAAATCGGCGTTTCTGCACGAAATCCCGACACCCCTCACACATCTTCGGACTACGCTTGAACGGGAGTTCAGGAGGTGCGATGAACGTACGATGGTTTCCCACGCATACCCGCATTGGGTTCAGTGTACTGATGTTGCTCGTCATGCTGGTGTCTGCGATTGCGGTTGTTGCCGAAGATCCGATTCAGGAAGTCGAGATCACCGAGTACGAGGGCGATCGTCTCGGATCGGTGGACGACTTCCGCCAGAATGCGATTCGTGGCACGATCGAGCTGGACATCGAGACCTACCGCCTGCGCGTCGACGGTCTTGCCGAGCAATCATCAAGCTACACCTACGATGAACTGCTTGTCTTCCCTCGCCAGCAGAAGCTGGTCACCTTGTTCTGCGTTGAGGGTTGGTCTGTGAAGGCCCTATGGGAGGGGCTTTCCCTTACAGCGCTGCTGGAGGCGGCCCAACCGCTACCGGAGGCAAACACGGTCATTTTCCATGCCACGGACGGCTACACAACCTCTCTGCCTCTGCAGACCCTCTTCAACCGTGATCTGATTCTCGCTGATCGCATCAACGGTATCGTTCTGCCGCCGGCTCAGGGATTCCCGTTCATGCTCGTCGCCGAGGAGAAGTGGGGCTACAAGTGGATCCGGTGGGTCGTCCGGATCGAACTGGTCGATGATCCGGAATACCGAGGATTCTGGGAGAGCCGCGGATACAGCAATGATGCGGAGCTGTCGGAGTCGTTCTTCGGTCCCTAAGCAAGACATCGTATCGCTCACTCGATGGTGCCGTCGAGGAAGGCGTTCTTCCTCCTGTGCGAGAAGATCACCACCCACCACCGGTCGGTTATCCCAGCGGACCCACGTGGGCACCAATTAGGAGAACGGCGGAAGAAGCCACCGTAATGAGGATGTTGTCATCGATCGGGCCAAGCTCGAACCGTTCGATGATCGATGCGACAACACCGGCGATCAGTCCCCACCAGGGAATCGGCAAAGAGGCTTGCCCAGCAAGCAAGAACCCCGCTGGAATGGAAACGGCAAGCATGAATAGATTGCCGATCGGACTCTTGGTCCGCCGTCTAAACAGCGCATTTCTCACCACGCCGGTGACTCCATCACCAAACGCCATGAAGACCGGGGGCAAGATCGCCAGGAACGGATCATCGAGCAATCGCCACAACACATAGATGGCAACGCCCCACATCAACGTGAACTTGACATCGTTGCAGTTTTCTTCGGTTTGCAGCCACGCAAGACGACGACCCGATACGTGCGGAACCAGGGTGAACAACGTAAGGGCAAGACCCACGGCCAGCGGATAGATCGGAGATGTGAAGAGATACGGAACGGCCAGCGCCACAACGCCGCCTGCTGCCATGTGCACAATCTTGCGGTTGTAATACACGGCCACGTTGTTGGCGACCCCGCGAGCGCGAAGCCTGTGATGGATCCACCGGGTCAGGAAGACAATCACAGCGGAATACACCACCGCAGTGACAGCCCAGAGCGTTTGCATCCCTACAGTGTGCATCGCACCCATCTCCCCGTCCTCTGCCGACCCTTGGTCATCCCCATTTTCCCGAGGATGATCAAGGATACCCCACAGGACTCAGGGTCGCGACACAAAAAGGGGTCGATGGGGACGGCTTGCTTCCATTTCCCGTTCGAACGCTTCCACCGCCGGCTCCCCATCGACCGTCAACAACATGCACCATCCATACGAGGGCGTTGATCAAGGAACATTGACGCAGCAGCTTCCGTCCCTCGATTGATACATAGCCTAGGCAACCCCGGTGTTCTTGTCGTGAACGATTGTTGAAGAGCATGTGAAGCCGGGCCCGAACTCCCCCCCCCCGAGGAGGAGTGGCTGAGTTCCCCACACACCCTTGTCAATCGCCTTCGCATCGACGGCACTAACCGGTCAGAGTCTCGATCGTTTCATCTGAGAGTTGCTCCAGACCTTCGGCTCCGATGCGGATATACACATCTCCAACACGGATGATCACCCGCTCTCCGACTGCTACGTGCGCCGCGATCCACGGCACAGCATCGAGGAGATCGAAGTAGGCGTCGCTGTACAGGACAACGTCGACCGTCGCTTGATCTTCGTACGTCGAATCGGTCCAGGTCTCATCGCGAAGGAAATAGATGCGGTCGGCCACGATCCGCACACCTTCGACCGCAGTCTGCACAGTCTCCGATTCGGCAAGCGTGCGCAAGGCGGAGGATCCTTGAACCGCCGTCGCTCCTGCTGCAGGTGCCGCAGCGTCAAAGACGGCGCCGACCATTTCCTCTTGCGCCAGCTCGTCATCGTCAACAAGAAACGACGTGTACGGCGTAATGACTCCGTACCGCTGTGACAAGGAGATCACTTCATTCACAAGTTCGTCACTCTCTCCGTAGAGCCTGATCTGATCCAGCAGGAAAGCGATCTTCCTGCCGGCCCACAGGCGGGGAAGAAAACCGGATTCGAGTCCCCGATCGGAGAAAGCTCCGACGGTTGCATAGGCCGCATCGGATCCCTGCGCACGCCCGGAGACCGTCATCAACGCGGTTCCGGCTCCCCGGTATCGGCCGACAACGATCAGTTGGGTTCCACGAAAGAGATCGGGGAGAACCCGAGGAAAGAGATCGTAGGTCGCTACGTTACCGGAAACGCTCTCGATCTGAAGAGCGATGTCCGCAAGAACCGGAGATGCGATCTTGCGATAGAAACTCGCCAAGCTGATCTCGAGATCCTCCCCGGGAAGTACGTAGGTCGTGGTTCCCCGATTCTCCTGGGCAAGCTGGTCAAGAAGCACCGTATTGACGTTGTACCCGACACCGAACACGAACACGCGGGCATCCGCGTTGTTGGCTTCGGCCGCATGAGCCGCAATCGTTGCCGGATCCTCTTCGCCCACCGTCGGCTCGCCGTCGGTCAAGAAGATGAGAAACTTGAGGCGCTCTTCTCCCGGATCGAACATCGCCAGCGCCAACTCGAGGGCCGCGTCAATGTTCGTTCCGCCTCCGGCGCTGATCCCCCCGACCCATCGCACGGCCTCGGAGACGTTTTCCGCAGAGACCGTCTGCAGACGGCTGTGAAGCGCTTCGTTGAAGTCACTGAACGAGACAACAGCGAAGCGATCATCCGGATGGAGGTTGCTGACAATGTACTGCAGGGCCTCCTTGGCCTGCTCGATCTTGTCGCCCTGCATGCTTCCCGAGCGATCGAGCACAAACACGAGATCCTTCGGAATCGGCTTGGCATCGCCCGAGTCGTTCGGAGGCGTCGCAATCAGCATGAACACTCCGTCGTTGTCGTCAGTGGGATCATCATACGTGAGGAGGGCCATGCCCAGGGCATCAGCGCTCACTGCGTAGTACAGAAGGAAGTCGTCCACGGGAAGAACCCGACGCTCCTCATATGCGGCCGACGCATGGTTCGCGTCCTCACGAACGACTGCCAGATCGTGAGACGGTGAGTAGACCGCCGAAAGAGCACCGGTCGTTTCCAGCGATACATCGATGGAAACGCTTTCGATCGGCCGCGCCGAGAACCGCTCCGTGTTCAGCGGATAGCGGTAGCGATACACGCCGTTGTCCGCTTCGAGAAGTTCGGTGTAGGAGATGCGGATTCGGCGCTCTCGCCCGGCAGGAATCGGGAAGATCCTGAGGGAAAGGGTGTCCCGCCCGACATACTCCAGCAGCGCCGGATCGATCGCCCGTCGCACATGCTCTTCGTAGATCGATCGAGCTTGCTCGGCGTCCAAAATTTCGCCTTCCACCGGTTCTCCATCCACCCACAGGCTGAAGTCCGTGACAATCGCCCCGGGAGGAAGAGGGAAGACATAGCGGCCTTCGATACTCCCCATGGTGTTGTTGCGGAAGATCTGATCGACTTCGGTTGTCACCACGCCGTCGCGGATGGTGATATCAACATCGTGATACACCACCGTCAGCCAACCTCCCTGTGGATGGTCAGGGAGGATGACGCCATCAGCGAAAGCCCCCGCAACAAACAGAACGACGCACAGCATCCATGCAGCGGAAACGCCAACGATACGAGCCTTTTGCAGCATAGAGATCGCCTCCGAAACGTCATCGAGTCACCCTAACCTACACCGCGGCCACGCAAACCGTTCCATGCGCTTGCCCCGGGCACGCTTCGTCCGGCTTCTCGTTGCCGACATGTCCGTTTCGAGCAGCCGTGTTGCACCACTCGACATCCAAACAAGACCGCCGACCGTCTTGTGAGACGATTAGGAAACGCTTGTCTGTGATGGTGAGTAGATCTGCTTGGTTGCATGCGTCCCTGCCTCGCCCGGGCAAGGGCAATGTGCCCATCCCGGGACGCGGCGACCAAGCAGCACCTTTCATACCACACTCTTCGCCACCCTGCTGTCTCCTGATAGGACGAACCCGCCCCGACGCCGGTCTTCACGGATCGCAAGTGCAGGAAGGAGCCCCGATGACGGAGAGACAACCCGCGATCGTTACGCACCGCCTGACCCGAGACTTCTCATCTGTCCGCGCGGTGGATCAGCTCACGATCACCGTCGATGCAGGGACTATCTATGGGTTCCTCGGGCCCAACGGAGCCGGTAAGACGACGACGCTGCTTCTGCTGCTGGGCCTTATCGACTCCAGCGGAGGAGAAGCAAAGGTTCTTGGATTCGATCCTTGGACTCACGGCAGCGACCTTCGCGAGCGATGCGGCGCCTTGTTGGAGAACCCGGGGCTCTACGACTCGTTGAGCGCTGAGGACAACCTGACGTTCTACGCACGTGCCTGGCACCTGTCGCCGCGGATACGCCGCTACAGAATCCGCGCGCTGCTGGAGCAGATGGGGTTATGGCAGCGCCGGCGAGAGCGTGTTTCCAAGTGGAGCCGGGGGATGCGCCAGAAGCTGGCCATTGCCAGAGCGTTGCTCCATCAGCCGTCTCTTCTGTTCCTGGACGAGCCGACGGCCGGGCTTGATGTGGTTGCCTCCCATGCGCTCCGGACCCAGCTCGCCGCCTTGGTCGATGCGGAACGGATCACCGTGTTTCTCACAACCCACAACATGGCCGAGGCGGAGGAGCTGTGCCACCGGGTTGCGGTGATTCGTGACGGGACGCTACTCGCCGTGGGATCTCCAGAAGACCTCCGAGCCGCTTCTTCCGCGCACACTGTGATCCGCGGTTGCGGAGGGTCTGTCGACGCAATCCGAGATGGGATCGATCACCAGGGCACAGTCATCGTGAACCCAGATCATGGCTCCGATCGATGGACCCTCGAACTCGATCCATCGGCCGACATCTCACAGATCGTCCGACATTTGGTCCTTGCCGGCGCGTCCGTAGAAGAGGTGTCCCGTGAGAAGGCGTCGTTGGAGAAGGTCTTCCTGGACTTGATGGAGGAGGAGCGATGAGCCGCTGGACCAACGAGCTTCGCGACATTCGAACGGTGATGTGGAAAGAGCGCAAGGGATTGCTGTGGAGTCAGGGAACTCGTTGGCGCATCGCGCTCCCGCTGCTTTCTCCGTTGTTCATCGCAATCTATCTTCCGTGGCAGGCGGGAAGCGATTGGCTCGAAGGCTACGTTTCTCTTCTGCTCTGCGTGGCCATTCCGCTGTTGTTCGTCGGGATATCCATCCCCGAGTCTTTTGCCGGAGAGAGGGAAAGGCACACACTTCCGACGCTTCTTGCCAGCCGATTGCCGGACAGCGCAATCCTCCTGGGGAAAATGTTCTCGTGCGTTGGCTTCTCAATCGTGATCTTGCTTCCGGCGCTGCTGGTGGGAGCGGTTGTGGCGAACAGCGTCGCGTGGCGAGGTTCGGTCGCCTTTTATCGTCCGTGGGTCTTGCTGGTGGATCTTGGGGTGGCGCTATTGGTAGGGGGGGTGATCGGTTCCGCCGGAGTCCTGATCTCCCTCCGGTCGGAGACGGTTCAGGGAGCGACGCAGGCGCTCATGGGCGTCTTCCTCGTGCCTCCGATGATCCTTGCGTTCGTGCTGATGTTCTTTCGAGACACCCTCCTCCCGTGGTTGCAGGGCCTCGGGTTCGCATCTGTACTTGGCTGCATTCTCGGTGCGCTGGCTGTTGCCAACGGGTTTCTTCTCTTCCTCGCGTTGCGTCGTTTCCGCAGAGCCAGGTTGCTGCTTCCTTGAACGGCATCGGCTTCCTTCGAGCCGGCACGGCCCCTGCTGCAACAGAGGCCGGTGGGCCTCCATCCACGGCACGGCAAAGTCCACCAACGAACGTTGTGGCAGCAGCAAAGCGGACGCAAGACAGACTCTTCCCTTGGTAACGGATTCCGTCCTAGCCGAAAATGCCTCCCCAATCGCTTCGAAATCGTCATCGCTGTAGTCGATGTCACAATACCGGATCCATGTGCACGCCCCATTGCGCAGCACCGGTGAGCTGGACTCGTGAACGGTCTGTCCAAGGCATGCCCGGTATTCGGCAAGGTGAAGCGACGTATTGCACCCATGCCCCACCCCAAGCAGCAACACCCAGCCATTCAGATCGTAGATCCGCGCAAGCGGAGACCCTTCCCCTTGGGCAAAATCCATCGACTGATCATCCGTGATCCACGCGGCGTGCCTTCCCCACGCCGCGAACGAAACAACAGGATGTCCGCTGCGAACCACGCCTGGCTGCCCACGGAAGGTTTCGGGGATCGCTCCCATCTCCGAGGTCGGTGTCCATGCGGGATCGAACGCCGGCATCTCGTTCCGGCACAGTTCGGCCCAGCCCTTGGGAACCGCCGGGTTCCGCCAACCCGCCGGATCGGACCAGGCATAGGAGTGCGTTGGCATAACCAGGGTCCCTTCGGCCCCCAGCACAGACTCCAGCGCCAGAACAACAGCCATCGCCCCCCCGCAGACCCACCCCAGGGAAGAGAGAGAGGAATGCACAAGAAGCGTCATTCCCGGGCGGATCCCGAGAGCCCGAAAGTCGTTCTCCAGTGAGCGGAGTGTCGCCGGTCCGCCGAACGTGTCGTCCCTTTGCCCGGATGTCGAATCGATCGGAACACCGATCGATTCGTCCGATGCATGATGAGAGATGGTTTGCGTTCCATCCAAACATGGGATGCAAGACGTCCGACCAGCGACCGATGGCCCCCGCGGATCCACTTCGCGGTCGTCACGCCTCGTACAAGCAGCGGATTCGCGCGTGCACGCCATGCGAAAGGGCGGGACCTCGTTCGAAGGCTGAATCGTGAGGATGTCGTCATCCGTGGCGGAGAGGATCCGGCCAATCTTCGCGTCTTGGTCGTTGCAGGCCGTTCCTGGGATGCCCTGACCGTGATAGCAAACCCGGACCGCTCGCCCCGAACGTTGCGACATCAGCGTCATCACATGCTTCCCGTGATCCCGAAGGATGAGATTCCCTTTCCCGCACGTGCAACCGGTGACGATTTGCAGCGCGTCAACCGCACAGGCATCGTTCTCCACAATCGCCACCAACGGCTCGTCACTCGAGACAGCGAAGCCGCCCGTCAGCGCTGCGATCGCGGATCGCGCCATTCGATACCCGATCGCCAATTCCGGGCATCGATGTCCATGAAAGGCCACGACCTCTTCGAAGCAGACCCCTTCCGATTGCCTCACCAATTCCTGCCTCCAAACCCAGAACATAGCTCGGGCGTCATGTGCCAGAAATCATGCAACGTCTCGTTAACCCTTTCCCCATAGGCTTCCGTTCCGATCTCTCGCAGACAGGTCACGCCTCGTATCCGCTTCTCCCGGGCAAACAGCGGGAACGAACGGTCCTTCATCGGACCGTTCCCCAGCCGGCAACCCTCACAGGTGGCCTGTGTCAGATAATCGTGAACGGCAAGATCACGCAACGTCCCCTTGCCGCATGAAGACAGCTTCTTACGAGATCCAACATCGAACGGGTGCGCATCCGCTTCTCATCGTCACGAAATCTTCCCGGCTATCGGATCCGAGATCCATCCCCAGCTTTGAGCCAATCGCACCTCGTTCCGGGACGGGCCCTTCGTCGTCCCCGCCCGCATCAAGGCCGTCTCAATGCGGCGCCTTCCGCGGCTGAACCCGCCAGTTCGGCATACCGTTCGAGGATGCCTCTACCTGCAGTCCCCGCTTGATGCGCGCTTGTCCGTGATCGGCCTCGCTTGTGTCGCTCCACCAGTTGATCTTCGCCAACGTCCAGCAAGACCGTTCTTCCGGGGATGTCGATCTCGATCATGTCTCCGTCTTCCACGTAGGCAATCAATCCATCGGCCGCCGCTTCCGGACTCACGTGACCAATGGCTGCTCCGCGCGAAGCGCCGGAGAATCGCCCATCGGTGATCAAGGCCACGGATTCATCCCATCCCATACCGGAAAGCGTCGCTGTCGGAAGCAGCATCTCTCTCATTCCCGGCCCGCCCCGCGGTCCTTCGTATCGAATCACGACAACGTCTCCAGGACTTACCAGTCCCGTTTCCAGACCGTTCATCGCCGCTTCCTCTCCGTCGAAGACACGCGCCGGGCCTCGGTGTTTCTGCATGGCCGGGCACACCGCCGATGCCTTGACCACAGCACCCTCCTCGGCAAGGTTTCCGCGCAGGATGCGGAGTCCTCCATCCGCCCGATGTGGGTCTTCAGCGCGTCGGATGACCTCTCCATTGGATGCCGCAGCGCTCATGGCGACCTCCCGAACCGTCTTCCCAGCGACAGTCATCGCGTCTTCATGAAGCAAGCCGGCGCCGTGCAGCTCGCGGAGAACAGCCGGGATCCCGCCGGCATTGTCGAGATCCTCCATGTGAAACGATCCCGACGGACTCAGTCGAACCAAATACGGGGTCCGACGGCTAACCGCATCGAAACGATCGAGCGGGAAATCAATGCCGGCCTCTCGAGCGAGCGCGGTCATGTGGAGGACGGTGTTGGTGGATCCTCCGATGGCCATGTCGACGGAGATCGCATTCTCCATCGCGTCTTCCGTGAGGATATCCAGTGCCGTGGTTCCCTGCCGAACAAGATCCATCACTCGCATCCCGGCGTGTTTGGCGAGTCGGATACGCTCGGCGGACACGGCAGGAATCGTTCCGTTACCCGGCAACGCAAGCCCGATTGCTTCAGCAAGGCAGTTCATGGAATTGGCTGTGAACAGACCGGAGCAAGACCCCGCGCCAGGACACGCGCAACGTTCCAGATCGGCGAGCTGCTCTTTGTCCAACGCCCCAGCCCGGAATGCACCCGCTGCTTCGAACAGTGTCTTGACATCAACCGCTTCTCCGTTGTGTCGGCCGGCGAGCATCGGACCCCCACTGACCAGGACGGTCGGCAGATTGAGACGCGCCGCAGCCATCAGCATCCCGGGAACGACCTTGTCGCAATTCGGAACCAAGACGAGACCATCCAGCGCATGAGCTTGGACCATCACTTCCACCGAGTCGGCGATCAGGTCACGGCTGGGAAGCGAATACCGCATCCCGTCGTGCCCCATAGCGATACCGTCGCACACAGCAACCACGTTGAACTCAAGTGGTGTTCCCCCGGCCATCGATATGCCGGTTCGAACCGCTTGTCCGATTCGGTCCAAGTGAATGTGCCCAGGGACAACGGCGTTATAGGAGTTTGCAACCCCGATGAGCGGCCGCTCCAGTTCTTCCGCCGTTAACCCCGTTGCGTACAACAGGGATCGATGCGCCGCTCGTTCGACTCCCAGACGCACGACATCGCTTTTCATTTGACACCTTCTTGTCTCGTGTTCCATTCCCGGTTCAGCGCTTCCGCGATCCGATCGCCAAGCTCTTCCGTTCCAACAGCATTTCGCCCCGATCCATCCAGGTCCTCAGTTCGCCATCCGTCTTCAAGAACGCGATCGATCGCGGCTTCTACAGCCGCTGCCTCGGCTTGAAGCCCAAGACCATGCCGCAACAGCATCGCACTGCTGAGGATCATTCCCACGGGGTTCGCGACCCCTTTCCCGGCCAAATCCGGTGCGCTTCCGTGAACCGGCTCGAACAACCCCGGGCCGTCATCGGACAGCGATGCCGACGGCAACATCGCCAGAGAACCGGCGAGCATCGATGCTTCATCGGCAAGGATATCACCGAACAAGTTGGCCGTAAGAAGAACGTCGAAAGTCCTCGGACAGCGAAGCAGATACATCGCCGCGGCATCGACCAACATCGATTCAACCTCGACGTCCACATACTCCGCTGCCGTTCGTTCAACGACCCGTCGCCAGAGCCGCGAGGAAGCAAGCACATTGGCCTTGTCTACCGAGATCACCTTTCCGGATCGTCCTGTGGCGAGCCGGAAGGCAACACGCGCGATTCGCTCGATCTCATGAGCACGGTAGGCCATGGTGTCATAGGCTACGGTCTCATCCGCCAGATCAGGGCCAGCCTCCTTGCGCGCGCCGAAGTACAATCCCCCCGTCAACTCGCGGACAATGACAAGATCAACCCCCGTCACGTATTCCTCACGCAGCGGTGATGCATCGACCAATTGCGGATAGACGTGAACCGGACGCAGATTGGCGTACGCGTTGAGCTCACGGCGCAACCCGAGCAGTCCTTGCTCGGGACGCACGGCTTCCACACCCGGGACAGCCTTCCCGGCCGGGCCCCCGACAGCGGCAAGCAGTACACCATCCGCAGCGAGGCACGCATCCACCGTCTCTTGCGGAAGAGGGTTCCCGGTCTCCGTGATTGCGACACCGCCGATCAGCGATTCCCGAAACGAGAACTGATGTCCCGCAAGATCCGCAACCGCCTGCAAAACGCGCACTGCCTCGCGCATCACTTCAGGACCGATCCCGTCTCCGGGAAGCACTACGATGTCTGCTTGCATGCCGTCTCCTTCACTCCGACCATCTCCGGCTCGCTTCCTCTTCGATGGAGCCCGAGTCCATATTCGAGCGCGTCCGCCAACGCGATCCAACTCGCTTCGACGATACTCGTCCCACAACCAACGGTCGTCCATGAGATTTCGCCGCTCGTCGTTGTCAGCAGCACGCGAATCCGCGCTCCTGTTCCTGCGTCCCCATCGAGGATCCGCACCCTGTAGTCCGACAGTTCCATCTCCGCCAACTGCGGATACATCGGCAGCAGTGCCTTACGGACCGCACGATCGAGCGCGTTGACCGGGCCATTCCCATCATCGGCCGTATGGATGAGATGCGCATCGACGGCCATCCGGACCGACGCATCAGCGACCATGCTTTGACCGGTGTCATGCCGAACCAGCACGTGAAACCCTTCCAAGCGAAACGGTGGCTCGTAATCGGCGGACGCCCGGCGAACCAGTAGCTCGATCGAGGCGTCGGCTCCCTCAAATTGGTACCCGTTTCCTTCCAGTTCCTTGATTTTCGCAACCAGTTTCTCCAACCGCGACGGATCCACGTCCGAGAGCAGTCCCAGCTCCTTGAGCTTCCATTTCAGGTTGGTCCGGCCGGATTGCTCGGAGACAACGACCCGTGTCCGGTTTCCCACAATTGAGGGGTCTATGTGTTGATAGCTCATCGGCCAGCGGTCGAGCGCATGGACGTGGATTCCGCCCTTGTGGGCGAACGCGCTATCGCCTACGTACGGAAGATCGGAGGGAAGCTCCTGGTGAGCGATCCTTCCTACAGTTTCCGCAACGGCGCGGAGCGTTTTCAATCGTTCGCCACCGAGGTCGATCACGTGAAGCTTCAGCTGCAGCGCCGGAATCAGCGAGCAGAGGTTCGCGTTTCCACACCGCTCTCCGTATCCGTTGATCGTCCCCTGGACCTGGGTTGCTCCGGCTCGAACGGCCGAAAGGCTGTTCGCCACAGCCATGTCGCCATCGTTGTGAGCGTGGATCCCAACAGAGATCGGCAATATCCCACGAAGCGCAACGATCGTCGCATAAATGTCCCAAGGGGAATTTCCGCCGTTGGTGTCGCACAGGGTGACCGTCTCGCAACCCGCCTCCCACGCCGCGGTAATCGCTTCCACCGCATAGCCGGCATCGTAACGATAGCCGTCGAAGAAGTGTTCGGCATCAAAGATCACACGCCGATTCTGTTCAACCAGGTAGCGAACCGTATCGTCGATCATGCGTAGGTTCTCGTCCGGATGGACGCGAAGGACCCGCTCCGCTTGCTGCCGGCAGCTCTTGCCGACCACGGTGACCACTGGTGTCTCCGCCTCGACCAGAGCCCGCACTTGCGGATCGTCTTCGACGTGCGTGGACGCCTTTCGTGTCGCCCCGAATGCACTGATCTCCGAATGCATTAGAGGAAGCTCGCGGACTCTGGCGAAGAAGCTGCGATCCTTGGGATTGGCGCTCGGCCAACCCCCTTCGATCACATCGATCCCCAACGCATCGAGCAGGCGGACAACTCTCAGCTTCTCGCCGACAGTGAGCGAAATCCCTTCCTGCTGGCATCCATCGCGAAGTGTTGTGTCGTACAGGGTTACACTCACGATGTCTTCCCCGCTGGGCGGACGCTCCCGTCCCCACGGGCCGAGCGTGGCGTGGATTCGAGCTTGCTCCTGGTATACGGGATCAATCCGCCGGCCTCGATCAACGCAAGGAGAAAAGGTGGATAACGCTGTGCCTGGTAGACGCCTCCCCGTGTGCGGTTCTCGATCGTTCCTGCATGAAGATCCACTGACAACAGGTCGCCGGGCTCGGACATCGAGAAGGCTTCCGGACAAACGACGATCGGTAGTCCGACGTTGATCGCGTTACGATGGAAGATCCGCGCGAAGCTCGCTGCAATGACACATCCCACGCCGGCCCCTTTCAACGCCAACGGTGCATGCTCTCGCGACGAACCACAGCCGAAATTCTCCCCGGCAACGACGAAATCCCCGGGTTGAACCGACGCTGCAAACGTGGGATCGACACCTTCCATACAGAATGCAGCAAGCTTCACAGGATCGAAGCTGGTGAGGTATCGCGCCGGGATGATCACATCGGTATCGATGTGATCACCGAAGCAGAACGCTCTTCCTTGGAGGATCATCCCATCACCTCCCGCGGTGTTGCGATCCGCCCGGCGATCGCGGTCGCCGCGGCAACCGCGGGGCCGGAAAGGTAGACCTCGCTCTTGGGATCGCCCATCCTGCCACGGAAGTTGCGGTTGGTGGTTGCCAACGCCTTTTCGCCGGAGGCGAGCACACCGCTGTGGCCGCCCAGGCATGGCCCGCAAGTCGGCGGACAGATCACCGCGCCGGCCTCCAGGAACGTCTCGCTGAGCCCTTCGCGGGCGGCTTCCAGCGCAATACGCCGTGATCCAGGGAATACAAGACACCGCACATCCCGGGAGACGCGACGCCCCTGCAGAACCTTTGCCGCCATCCGTAGATCCTCCAGCCTTCCGTTGGTGCACGATCCGATCACAACTTGGTCCACGGATGTCGGTTCCAAGGACTCCGCCGGAACCGCTTGCGATGGGAGATGAGGAACCGCGACCTGCAGGTCGATCTTCGACGCGTCAATCCGCACAACTCGTTCCACCCCGGCGTCCGGATCGGATGTGTACCCCGTCTGTAAACGGGCCGGAGCCAAGCTCGCGAGGAAGCTCTGCGTCTTGGAGTCGACAGCGAACAACCCCGCCTTGGCACCGGCCTCGATCGCCATGTTGGCCATGGTGAATCGATCGGACATCGGCAAACAAGACACAAGAGGGCCGCCAAACTCGATTGCCTTGTACGTGGCACCGTCCACACCGATCGTTCGAAGCGTGAACAGAATGAGATCCTTGCCTCCCACCCAGTTCTGTAGATCGCCGCTGTACTCGATGCGGATCGTTTCCGGAACCCGCATCCAGGTTGTGCCTGTCGCCATCGCGGAAGCGATGTCGGTGGATCCCATCCCTGTGGAGAACGCCCCCAGCGCGCCGTACGTACAGGTGTGGGAATCCGCACCAATGACGATATCCCCGGGTGCGACAAGCCCTTCCTCAGGAAGAAGAACGTGCTCGATGCCACATCCGGCATCGTAGAAGTTCGTCAGGCCTTGCTCGCGCGTGAAGCGTCTCATCTTCGCGCAGTTTTCCGCTGCCGGGATATCCTTGCTTGGCGTGAAGTGGTCGGCGACAAGAACGATCTTCTCGCGGTCGAACACATTCTTTGCCCCGATCTTTCGGAACGAATCAAACGCAGGGGGAGCTGTGACATCGTTCGCCAGCACAAGATCTACGGTCACCTCAACGAACTCATCCGGTTGAAGCTCCCGCCCTTCTTCCTCACCGGCGCCGGGTACGAGGTGCGCTTGGAGGATCTTCTCACTGATCGTTCGACCCACAGAGGCTCCCTCCGGACTGTAAACCCTCACTGATTGGTCCTTCAACGTTTGTCCTGCGCTCGGAGAGCGTTGTCAGATCCCATTCCAACGCCCACCCCGGCGACATGCCGTCGAAACTCTCCACCACGGAAGATGTCTCGCCAACGGCCGCTTCGTTCGTCTGTGTATGTTGATCGATCTTCCCGATGATCCGTTCGGTATTCATGTCCCACTCCTTACCGATGCATGGGTGCTGCACCTCTTGTCCGCGGTTTGTTCATCGTCGTTGCTTGTAGAGCGGCTGACATGACTCATCATCAACCGGTTGGACGCATTCAAGTACGCCTTAGCACTGGCAACGATGATGTCGGTGTCTGCTCCGAAGCCGCCGAAAACCTCTCCGTCGGCGTTCGACACCTGGACGTTGACACGTCCCTGGGCGTCGATTCCCTCCGTGATCCCGTGAACCCTGTACTCGACAAGATGGGCGTTCACTCCGAGAATCGAATCGATGGCCCGAAATGCGGCGTCCACAGGACCCGTCCCAACGGCCGCTTCAACTGTTTCTTCTCCTGATCGATCCACTACCCTCACGGTCGCCGTCGGCATCCCGGGGCGCCCGGAAACCACCTGCAAATCCGCCAGGCGGAACTGGTCATCGGCCCGCGTTTGCAGATCGTCGACCAATGCTTCGAGATCCGCATCGGTGACGTCTTTCTTCTGATCGCACAAGCCCTTGAAACGCGCGAATGCAACATCGAGCGTCGTCTCGTCGATCACTGCGCCCAGCTCTGCAAGCCGCGCACGGAATGCATGCCGTCCCGAATGCTTCCCGAGAACCAGATCGACGCGATGCAGTCCGATGTCTTCAGGCCGCATGATCTGGTACGTGGATTGATCTTTGAGCATGCCGTCCTGATGGATCCCGGAGGCATGGGCAAAGGCATTCTTCCCGACAACGGCCTTGTTCACCTGAACCTGAAGCCCGGTCAGATCGCTCACCAATCGGCTGGTGCGAGCGATCTCCACCGTCTGGATCTCTGTCTCGAACGCCATTCGATCGCCGCGCACCGTCAACGCCATCACCACTTCTTCAAGAGCGGCGTTGCCGGCACGTTCGCCGATTCCGTTCACCGTAACCTCGGCCTGCGACGCACCTACGCTGAGCGCGGCCATCGTATTCGCCACCGCCAGCCCGAGATCGTCATGACAGTGGACGGAGTACACAATCTCTCGCCCACAGGAATCGCACCGCTGAATGAGACGCTCGATCAATCGGCCGAACTCATCAGGAAGCGCATATCCAACGGTATCGGGGATGTTGATCGTCGAGGCTCCGGCAGCAATCGCAGTCGAGACCGCTTCTTCAAGGAATCCGGGATCGGCGCGCGTCGCATCCTCAGGAGAAAACTCGACGTCTTCACACAGACCTCTCGCGTACGACACGGCATCGCGAATGCGAACAAGCGCCGCACGCTGCGACAACGACAGCTTGTGCCGGAGATGGACATCCGATACAGCAAGGAAGGTATGGATCCGCGGTCGAAGCGCTTCGGAAACGGCGTTCCACGCCCGGTCGATGTCTGGTTGTAGCGCCCTTGCCAACCCGCAGATCACCGGGGGGCGTTGAGCCGAGTCTCCCTGAGAGCGGCCGACCTCCGACGCAATCCGTCGTACCGCTTCGAAATCTCCCGGCGACGCTGCAGGAAACCCCGCTTCAATCACGTCAACACCCAACCGTGCAAGCTGCCGCGCCAATCGCAGTTTCCCGGTGGCCGTCAGCGCTGCTCCCGGAGATTGCTCACCGTCTCGCAGGGTCGTGTCAAACAGAACCACGCGGCGCGTGCCGCTCTGGGGTTCCATCGCTCACTCCGCCTTCCCGGTGGCTGTTCGCTCCGGACGAAGGGCTCGAACGGCCGCTCCTGCCTGCCACAGCTCCGATTCCCTCATCTCTGCAAGTTCCGCTTCGAGTCGTTTCCGGTACTCCGGGTTGCTGTTGGCTTCAAGCACAACTCTGGTTTCTTCGCCGGACCGGACACGCTCATAGAGCTCTTCGAACACCGGCATCGTCGCGTCGCGGAATCGAGAGCGCCAATCGAGAGCGCCACGCTGTGCGGTCGTGCTCGTGTTGGCGAACATCCAATCCATTCCGTTCTCGGCGACAAGTCGAATCAAACTCTGCGTGAGTTCTTCGACCGTTTCGTTGAACGCCTCGCTCGGCGAGTGACCGTGCGACCGGAGCAGGCCGTACTGAGCCTCGATCATGCCGGCAAGCGCTCCCATCAACACGCCACGTTCGCCCACGAGATCGCTCCAGACCTCTCGCTCGAAGGTCGTTGGGAACAGATACCCGCTGCCGATTCCCATCCCGAGGGCGAGCGTTCGCTCGTGCGCCGTTCCCGTTGCGTCTTGAGACACCGCATAGCTGCTGTTGATCCCCATGCCGGCGAGGAAGTTGGTACGGACGGTTCTCCCCGAACCCTTGGGGGCAACAAGCAGCACATCGACGTCCTCGGGAGGGACAACTCCGGTCTGGTCACCGTACACAAGGGCAAAACCATGCGAGAAGCACAGGGCGTCCCCTGGTTGCAGCGCCTGTCGCACAACAGGCCATAGTTCGGCCTGAGCGGCATCGGACAGCAGGTAGAGAATCACCGAACCTCGTCTTGCCGCTTCTGCGATGGGGAACAGCGTCTCCCCGGGGACCCATCCGTCACCGCAAGCCTTCTCCCAGGTGGGGCTGTTCTCTCGCTGCCCGATGATCACATGCAGCCCGTTATCCCGGAGGTTCAACGCCTGTGCCGGCCCCTGAACTCCATACCCCAACACTGCGATGGTTGTGTTCCCCAAAACGTCAAGCACCCGACTCATCGGGAACTCATCCCGCGTGACGACATCTTCCGTGATGGAACCAAATGTGATTCTTGCCATCGTACTACTCCTTCCAACAACCCTGCGTATCGCCTCGCAGCATCGCCACGCGGCCGGTACGCACCATTTCCGCAATTCCGAACGGTTGAAGTCGAGCGACCAAAGCATCGACACTCTCTTTCGTTCCCGTTGTTTCCACCGTGACCGTACGCAGTCCGACATCCACCACCCGTGCCCCCGAGGCGAACGCAACTTGCATCACATCGCCTCGCGTCTCGGTCTCCGCCTGCACCTTGACCACCGCCAGATCATGAAGAACCGCCGGACGATCCGTGACATCCTCGACACGCAGGACATTCACGAGCTTCCGTAAGTGACCGGCGAACCGATCGGAGGACGTTCGCCCGCTGTCGAGGACGATCGTCATCCGTGAGACCCCGGGTTGTTCCGTACTGCCAACGGTCAGGCTCGCAATGTTGAAAACGCGGCGTCTGAACAGACTGACAATCCGGTTCAGCGCTCCCGGCTGATCCTCGACCCATGCCACCAGCGTCCGCTTCATCGCTGCGCCTCCTTCACACAAGAGGTAAGCACCGGTTGCTGGATCATGTCATCGAGCGCACACCCCGCAGAGACCATCGGATACACATTTCCTTGTGGTCCTTCACCGATGACACAGAACTCCATCAGGATCGGCCCGGAGCATCCCCGCGCCTGCGCAATGACGTCATCGGCCTGTTCCGGTGTCGTGGCCCTTGCCGCTTTGATCCCGTATGCCTCGGCAAGTTTGACGAAATCCGGGTTCAGAAGGGGGGTCGCTTCGTACCGGGCATCGTAGAACATCTCCTGCCACTGCCGCACCATCCCCAGATATCCGTTGTTGAACACCGCGATGCGTAGAGGAAGTCCTTCTTGAATCACCGTTGCCAGATCGTGGAGGCTCATCTGGAATCCGCCGTCGCCGGCGATGACCCAGACTTCCTCTTCCGGATGTGCAATCTGAACGCCGATCGCCGCTGGAAGCGCAAACCCCATCGTGCCAAGCCCACCCGAAGTGATAAACGGCTTACCCGAGGTGGCGGAGTAGAACTGCGCCGCCCACATCTGGCACTGTCCTACGTCGACAACAAGCGTAGACCCGCCACCCGTTACATCGAACACCTTTCGCATCACGGCCGGCGCGGTCAGGGACTCCTGATCGGCGTGCTTCGATGAAGATTGGATCCTCTGCGCATCTTCGTCTTGCCAGGTTTGGATCCTCTGACGCCACAGCGGCCGTTCTTGGGACCGGACACAACCGGCCAGCCGTGTCAAAACATCGGCAACGTCGGCATGAACCTCAAGATCTACGGACACGAGTTTCCCGAGTTCGACTTCGTCGATATCAACATGAATCTTACGAGCGTCGGGAGCGTACGCATCCAGATGGCCGGTCACGCGATCGTCGAAGCGCATACCGAGGGCAACCAGCAGATCAGCGCGCTGGATCGCGAAGTTCGCGGCGACCGTCCCATGCATTCCCATCATTCCCAGCGCAAGCGGGTGCTCCTCCGGGAATCCGCTCTTGCCAAGCAGTGTGACCGTCGTCGGCAGATCGGCTTGCTCGGCCAATTCAAGCAAGACAGGCCCCGAACGTGAGCCAACCACTCCGTGACCACACAGAAGCACGGGCCGCTTCGCACTGCCGATCATCTCCGCAATCCGGTGGATGATCTCGTCCGGTGCCGGTTCGCACGTCCGGCTCGATGGTTCCGCGTCCGAGAAGGATGAACCCGGCGGCGTGTACTCACCCGATGAAACCTGAACGTCCTTGGGCAAGTCGACAAGAACCGGTCCCGGCCGTCCGCTGCGAGCGACCGCAAACGCTTCGTGAAGGGTTGCCCCCAATTCATTGACATCGGTCACCAGGTATGCATGTTTGGTGATCGGCAAAGCGATTCCTGTGATATCGGCTTCCTGGAATGCATCGGTCCCCAACAGATCCACGTTGACCTGGCCGGTGATACAGACAATGGGAATCGAGTCAAGCATGGCGTTGGCGATCCCTGTTGTCAGGTTCGTCGCACCCGGGCCCGATGTGGCCATTGCAACTCCGACTCGGCCGGTGACTCGGGCGTACCCGTCTGCGGCGTGAGCCGCCGCTTGCTCATGCCGCATCAGGATGTGCCTGATTCCGTAGGCCGCCCGCAGATCGTACGTGGGCATGATCGCTCCACCGGGAACTCCGAATACAACCTCGACGCCTTCCCGTTGCAAGACCTCCCACACGATTTCCGCGCCTGTTCTCTGCATAGACCACCTTCTCTCTGTTTCGTTTGCGTACCCCAAAAAAAGTTCGGCCACCCGCTTGGGTGGCCGACGACAGTTTTCGTGCTGGATGTTGGCGACCCAAGCCTACGGTCCCTGCCCCCAAACGAGGACAGGGACCGTAAGAATGACGACGACAATAAGGAGGACACCAACCACGAGCTGTGCGATTTCGACAGCAGGCCATCGCAGGCAAGACTCGGCACACTGTGGGGTACAGTGCAGATCGTTGCTCGTGATCTGTCCGAACATCCTTCTTCGCCTCATCGCTTCCATCCGATCTCTGAATGCTCCCTTAAAAGACTTGAGCCACCCTGTTGGGTGGCCCGCTCGTTTTTGTTGTCAGCGTCCGCCCGACAGGTCAGCCGTCCCCAATAAGAAGGGAACGGACGTCAATAACCTGAATAAGGAGGACACGACCACTCTGTTTCATTCCTTCGTCTCCAAATACTCGAAGTTGATGGCTCCAAACCTACAGCAAGTTCACGCCGTTGTCAATGGCTATTGACAACATGCCCTGGCGGAAGCGGATCATCAGGCAGAGAAAGGTCCCTCGAAGAAGGCGTTCCCGCTCCCGGAACGATTCGTCGGCCGAATGGTTCCGGTTCGATCCGGTCGCTATCATGGGGGATGCAACAACAGAGGTCGCAACTCAAGCTATTGATCGCCCTTCTCTCTCTTTTGTTGGGCTGTTTGGCCGTTTGCGCGGAGGAACTGGATCTCTCCCTCTCCGCGGATGCGTCGATCGGCATGGTGCAAACCACCGCAGAGAAGATCGTGGATACCTTTGTCGAGCGGGTCTCGAGAATTGTCGGCGCCGTTCCGGCGGGAGCGATTCCGCGAGTTGCCGTGAGGAACACCCCGAACCTGGTGTACTTCGATCGCCGGAGAGGGGAGATCGTGACCGCGCACTGGAAGACTCTTGATGCACCTGCACGATCGTTCTTCTTCTCGCTTGTGGCTGAAAACGATTCCGAACAGGCTTCCCGCTTGTTCACATCGCTGTTCAATGGATTCCTGCTCGCCCACGAGATGACGCACTGGCTGCAGCGCACTTGCGGCTTGACGCTTGACCGCTACACATCGGAAACGATGGCCAATGATCTCGCCGTTGCGTTCTTCATGGACTTCGAGGGAGGAGAATCGGAGCTTCTCGCACTCCAACAGCAACTCCAAAGGGCGATCAGCCAACTGAACAATCCGACACCCGCAGGAGAGAATGCAGCCGTGTACTTCAACACCCACTATGCCGAATTGGCACGAGACGCTTCTCTGTACGGATACTACCAATTCGGCTTCATCATCGACTCCATCCATCGACGAGCCAAGCTGGACTTCGAGGAGTTCGTCCGCGGCATGTGCCATCCGTGATCGGTAGACGACACGAGCTGGTAGACTGTCATCGACACACCCGTGGAGTCATTGCCAAACGTCGGGCAAGAGAGGACGGCACTCATGCAAGCAAGCTTCCGCTCGTACGACCATGCTCGGGACTACGATGTCGTCGGTCGCTTCCTGCTTCGAACCTACGGTACAGGCACGCCTCACCGGAATTGGCTTCATCCACGATGGGAGTACATGCACTTTCATCCGAGCCTGGATACCGATCATCTGCGTGAATTCGGGGTCTGGGAGGATGACCACACCGGCGAGATCGTCGGCCTTGTCCACTACGAACACCGGGTGGGGATCAACTACATGCAGCTCACTCCGCACGGTTCGTCACTTCAGCGGCCAGCGCTACTCCATGCGGTTGAGCATCTGGCGGGAGACTTCAAGATCGGAAGAGCGGTTCATGTGTATATCGACGATACGGATGCGGGGTTGCAGGCGATCGCTGCGTCGCTTGGCTTTGAGAAGCTGGGGACGGAATTCTCGGAACCAGCATCGACGCTGTAGTTGGAAGATCCGGGAGCCCTTCCCTATGAGAGAATCCGAGTTCCCGATGGGTTTCGGTTGATCAGCCTTGCTGACGATGATGATGTGCGCAAGGTGCACCGGGTGATGCACCGCGGATTCAATCACGAAGGAGAGCCGCCGGAAAGCGAACTGGAAGATCGGAGGAAGAAGCTCTCCGCACCGAACTTCCGTCGCGATCTAACGATCGTGGCTGTGGCTCCAGACGGCTGGTTCGCCTCCTTCGCCGGCACCTGGTACATCCCCGAGAACCGTGTTGCCTACATCGAACCGGTTGCCACCGATCCCGACTACCGCCGGAGAGGTCTGGGAACGGCCGCGGTTCTGGAGGGTCTTCGTCGGGCAGCCGAACTCGGCGCCACGGTGGCTCACGTCGGTTCCGACCAGCCGTTCTACCGGTCGATGGGGTTCCGTGTTGCGTCCCGTCAGTCGCTGTGGCGAAAGGTTCTCCTGTCGCCACGGGAATCCAAGGCTTGTTGATCGCCGGAACACCCTCGGCCTCTCGAGAACGAACACCTATACCTGACACTTCGGACAGATATAGCAGGATCCGCCGAGGTACTGAATCTTCTCGATCGGGGTCCGGCAATCCGGACAGAGACGGCCGGCGGATCTCCTATCGAGAAGCGGGGTATACGATCCCTTTTTCCCGTACAGATCGATCTCCGTATCCCTGCCACCCAGCTTCACGGCTTGGCGAAATGTGGACACGATCGCCGCATGAAGGGATTCCCGTTCCTGGGGAGTGAGAGAGGTGATTTTGCGCTTCGGACTGAGCCGGGCCCGGAACAAGATATCCTGCAGATACCCGTTGCCGATACCACAAATGTTGGCCTCGTGCGTTAGGAAGGCTTTGATCGGCACATCCTTGGCCGCTATCTGGCGGTCCAATCGCTGTGTCAGTTGCTCCACGGTGAATCTTCGATCGAGAGGAGATGGACCAAGACTGCCTGCGTAGGGGTGTGCCGCGATCTCCCGCTGCGAGAGAAGACCGACGAATCCCCACATCTGAATTGTGAGCGTCAGTCTCGATCCATCATCCAGTTCGCATGTCCAGTGGTGTTTCTTCGGCAGTTCATCCCACGGGGCCCGCAATAGGAGACGTCCGCCGAATTCCCCGATCATGAAGGTCAGTCCGCGATCGAGTTGGGCGAAGATCCACTTGCCTTTGGAGCTGACGTGAGAGAAACGGTGCCCGACGATCTCCTGGTCGAACACCTCCGGCTCGGGCGAAACAAACAGGAACTTCGGGCGCTCGCTGCAAACCATGGATGCGATAACCTCGCGACCGCATAACTCCGCGTCCATCTGTTGTGCGAGGGTGTGAACCTCCGGTAGCTCGAACATCGCTGCGTCCCCCCAAGCGACTCGTTGGATCATCATCGGCCGAGGCTCGTCGGAGAGTCAAGCCGATCGTGATCCTAGCAGCTCGATTGGGAGCGAAGCCGTGGCTTCCACGGCAAGGCTGCGGCAGAGAGGAGCGGGCAACCCCGGACGGGCATCGAATGACGGAAACCCGTACGATGGGACTATGATGTCGCCCCCGAACGATGAAACACTCCGAGAGAGCGCACCGGGCGCGGAACTGGCGTTGCGCCTTGACCGCCGCGCGCTGCTTCGAACGGATCTTGCTTGGATCGAAGCGGCGACGTGGAACGATCACAGCCGCTTTCTTGTGTTGCACGGGCAGGACGTCCTGCTCGAGTCGAATTCGTCACCGCGACCTCGTTTCCTGGCTGGCTCCGAACTGGATGCCCTGAAGATGGAAGTATCCGAGGCTGTTCTCCTCGGCGTATCCGGAGATGTTCCGGTATTCGCCATGGATGTTGCCGATGCTCCCCCGGAGGTTCGCGAGCGCCTTGCCGGAATCGGAACGTTTGTCTCGATGCGCAGGCTGCCCTCATCGGTCTCCCGAGCGACATGGGAGATGATCGCTCAGGCTCGGTCGCTATCGCGTTGGAACAAGACATCTCGTTTCTGTCCCACCTGCGGCGCCCCGATGGTCGTGCGCGATGCCGGGTACGTGCGAGCCTGCTCCAACCGCGATTGCCCCACAGTCGAGTTCCCGCGCATCGATCCCGCCATCATCGTCAGGATCCTGTTCGAAGACCGATGTCTCCTTGCGCGCCAATCGAAGTTCTCTCCCGGACTCCGCTCGGTCATCGCGGGCTTCGTCGAGCCCGGGGAAACCCTGGAGGCCGCGGTGGCGAGAGAGATCCAAGAGGAAGTGGGCCTCACCGTTCAAGACATCACATATGTCGCTTCGCAACCATGGCCGTTTCCGCAAGCGTTGATGATCGGGTTTGTCGCCCAAGCTTCAACCTCGGAGATCCAGATCGATCACAGGGAGATCGAATCCGCCGATTGGTATACACGAACGCGAGTACAGCAAGAGCTATCCGAAGGCACGCTGGTCCTGCCCGGCAGACGCTCCATCGCGCGCCGGTTGATTGATGAGTGGCTTCTTCGGTCGGGCTAAACATGCAACGAAATCGATCATAGAAACTCGATCAAACCATCATCTTCTCCGCCGTTGTCAGGACCCGAGCAACGTCGGTGTCCGATATCGCGCCTTGACTTCTGTCGCTCGACAAACGAGGATTGGCACCAGTTCAGGGTGAGTTTAGGGTGCATACCCCGCCTTGGAATCCAACCTTTGGGGAGCGTCAATGTTCGAGAGAATGGGTTGTTTCAACAACGGATCCGCGATCGGCACAACGCTGTGCCTTGCGACGTCCGCTGCCCTGTTCTCGGCGCAAACCTCCAAGCCTTCTTCCCGTATCTACCGTCCGAACCGCCGTCCGTAGCCCCGGTGGTTCTCCCTGTGGACCAGGATACTCCGCAATCAAGGAAACCGCCCTTGCTGGGGCCCTAGCGATCCAGTTTGCCGAATTTCCCCGTTTTCTTTGGACGTATAGATCGTAGAAGGAGCTTGATTGTCATGAAAGGCACTATTCTGCTTGCTTGCTGTTTGTCGTTTCTGATTGCACTCGGATCGATGGCCTGCGGCGCTGAGCCCTACGTCGTTGTCACGGACGCCCCGTGGGCTCCGTTTGAAATGGTGGACAACGAAGGGGAGTTCTTCGGGTTCGACATTGACCTCATCCGCGCCGTTGCCGTCACCGCCGGGTTTTCCGTGGACGTAAAGAACGTTGCGTTCGATGCCATCGTAGAGATGATCCGCACCGGTGGCGCCGACATCGGCGCATCCGGGTTGACGATCACCGAAGATCGAGCAAACGCCGTGGATTTCTCGGTCCCCTACTATCAATCGAACCAGGCCGTCGTCATCGCGGCCGATACGGGGCTGAACCTTGTCACCGCTCTGGGCGACGGAAGCGTAGTTGGCGCTCAGAATGCAACCTCGGGCCTGTGGTGGTTGGAAGACAACGTCATTGCTCAAGGCATCGACATCGATTTGCGCGGGTATGAGACCTATCCTGCAGCGATCCTCGATTTGGTCAATGGTCGGCTTGACGCGGTGATTCAAGACGAGCCCGCTTCTCAGGCCTCGATCGCCGCTTACCCGGACAAGCTATCGATTGCCGGCTTGATCTACACACAGGAGACGTTCGGCTTCATCACGGCCAAAGGGGATCCCTCACAGCTGCTGCCGAAGATCGAGACTGCCCTTGCCGCTCTCGGCCTCACGGTGGAGACCGTCGCAGGAGACTCAAGCCTGACGATCGAACCCGGTTCGTTTGTCGATTCGTTGCTTGCCATCTATTTCGGGCCGGATCTCGATGCAATCGCGGACGCGTGGCAGGAATCGAAGGATCTTCTTCTCGACGGGGATCTTCCCGGGTACACGCAATCCATGCAGGATCAGCTCGGACTGTAAGTCACCGTGCGCCGGCCGGCGCAAGCCGAGCCGGCGCACCTCCTGGAGACTCCTATGTCGAGAATCGTTGAAACCGCGAGTTACTTGCCCATGCTCCTTCGCGCTTCGCTTGTCAATCTTGAGCTCCTGGCCGCCCTTGCAGGTTTGGGTTTCCTTGTGGGAACAGCCACCGCACTCACCCAAAGCTACGCAAGAAAGCCGGCAAGAGCGTTCGCCAAAACGTTCGAGTGGGTGTTCCGAGGGATTCCGGCGTTGGTTCTGCTCTTCCTGTTCTACTTCGGGCCGGCTCAGTTTGGGATTCGCGTCTCTTCGCTCACCGCGGCATCCATAGCCCTCGGGCTTCGTTCCGCAGCGTATCAATCCCAAATCCTTCGAGGCGCGCTGGAATCGGTCGCAAGCGGTCAGATGGTGGCCGCGCGTTCGCTTGGAATGAGTCGAAGATGTGCCATCCGCAAAGTTATCCTTCCTCAGGCGTTTCGCCTTGCTCTGCCAGGATGGGCCAACGAACTCAGTGCTGTCGTGAAGGATACGACCCTGGCGTACGCGGTTGGCCTCAACGACGTGATGCGTACGGCACGGGTCATCTACGACCGGCACTACGAACTGGCGATGCCCGCCCTCCTACTGGTCGCGTTGCTGTTCCTTCTCCTTACGGAGGGGAGCACCGCTCTGCTTGCACTCGCGGAGAGACGAACGCGGATTCCGGCCGCATCCATCGCCGAGACGATGAGGATCGCTCGATGACTGCACTCCTCCGTGTAGAGAATCTCCACAAGCGCTATAGCGACGAGCACGTCCTGAAAGGGGTGTCCTTCTCGCTTCACCGCGGCGAGACCAAGGTCGTGATCGGGCCCTCCGGGACGGGCAAGAGCACCCTCCTCCGCTGCATCAATCAACTGACCGTTCCGGATGCCGGTTCTGTGTGGCTTGGCGACGATGAGATCACCCAAACGGGGGCATCTCTGGATCGAATCCGCGCGCGAATCGGGTTCGTGTTCCAGAGTTTCAATCTGTTCACACACCTGACGGCGCTGGCAAACGTCCGGCTCGGACCGATTTGGGTCAAGCACATAGGCAAGACGGAAGCCACCCAACGAGCACGGGATGAGCTTGCCCGCGTCGGCCTCGCCGACAAAGAAAATGCGTATCCGTTTGAGCTGTCGGGCGGACAGCAACAGCGTGTATCGATCGCCCGAGCGTTGGCGATGGATCCGGAGCTTGTCTTGTTCGACGAGCCGACATCAGCACTGGATCCCGAATTGATCGGCGATGTGCTTGATGTCATGCTCGATCTTGCATCGAATCGAATGACGATGCTTGTTGTCTCGCACGAGATCGGGTTTGCTCGCGCCGTCGCAGATGAGATCCTGTTTATGGCCGAGGGGAGCATCCTTGAGCAAGCACCGCCCGGCCAGTTACTCGATGCTCCACAGCACCCGCGCACAAAAGGGTTCTTGGCAAAGCTCGGGATGCTGGAAGGAAGTGCCCCGTGACGGCGCAATGGTCTTGGCTTCCGCAACTCGCTCAGGGGTTGTTGCTGACCCTGGAAATCACGGCGGCTTGCATCGCATTCGGAGCTGTTCTTGGCGCTCTCCTGGCGTGCGGGCGATTGTTCGGAAGGAAGTGGCTGCGGTTTCTCTGCGGCGGTTACATCCGCCTGTTCCGCGGAACACCACTGCTGGTGCAGCTTGCCGTCCTGTACTTCGGTCTGCCGTCGTGGGGAGTCGTGCTGCCACGCGTTCTATGTGCGATCCTTGCACTGGGGCTCAACTCAGCCGCATACCAGGCCGAGTACTTCCGTGGGGCCATCCAAGCGGTGGCTCCGGGGCAGATTGCCGCTGCAAGAGCCTTGGGGCTGAACCGATGGAAGTCGATCTTCACCGTGATCTTCCCTCAGGCGGCACGGTTGGTCATTCCTTCCTGGTCGAATGAGTTGATCCTGATGCTGAAGTACTCATCGATTGTGTTTTCGATCACGCTGTACGACCTGATGGGGATGGGAAAACGGATTGCCTCAAGGAACTTCCGTTACTTCGAAGTGTTCTTGATCGTTGCCGGCATCTATCTGGTCGTCGTCCTGATCGTTTCCGTGGGTCTCCGCGCACTCGAGCGGAGGCTGCGTGTCCCCGGCCTGGGGAGCTCCAACTCGTAAGAGACATGAAGGGATCGGTCAGCCGGATCGGGCCCCTTCTTCTACTCTCTATCATGAGGCGAGTTGCAGTTCCGACTTCGTCTCGGAGACGAATCGCACCGGCGAGAGAATCCGGACCGGGAGATGGGATGCCTGTGCCAGCAAGTGATGGTCCTGTGTGATCAAGATCGAGTTCGTTGCGTGGGCGAGCGCGGCGAACTTCCGATCTTCGGCATCGGGAACGACCATGTATGCGTCAAGATCCAACGGAACATCGGACCGCGCCTCCGTCAGAAACAGCCCTGCGAACCGCTCCCAGGAGATCGGAGGAATCTTGGACAGGATCCTCTTAGATTCGCTCCGCGTCTGCTCGTTCCAGACCATCCTCAGCCTGCCGGCACGGATCGCGCCGACAATCCGGGCGGAGCAGCTGCTGGGATGAAACGCCGCAGCGACCCACACATTGGTGTCCACGACCACCGACGTCGTCGCGATCGGTGACGGTGACACCCGCTGCGGTACATCCCGGCAAGGAACCATGATCCCATCGTAGCCGATCGCATGTGTTCCGTTGCCTCAATGCGATGACCTCAGTTCTCTTACCCGGACGGCCTATCCCTTCTCAACCAGAAACTGACGCGAAACACCTGCAGGCAATCGAATCCCCGGGAGACTCCGGCCAACAGCGGTTGCCTGAGATACAGCGTGCTTCATCTTGGCGCCGCTCCAGCAACCGCTTGGGAAGGTCCGGCTCACAGATCAGCGGCCTTGAAAGGGAAATGAACTGCGCATCACCGCTTGAGAGAACATCTTCCATGACCGCTCTCGATCGCAATCCTCCGACAAGAAGGATCGGAAGGTTGGTCCGCGACTGAGCACGCTGCGCCATCGGACGGAAGTATGCTTCGCCGGCCCCGGGTCGAATCTTGTCGGCGATGTTGAACCCACGACTTGAAGCGATCCCGCCGCTGACCTCTACCGCATCGAGCCCGACACCGGCAAGCTCCGAGATCACCCGGAGACCGTCATCAACGGTCAGTCCCCCGGCGGCCTCGTCGAAAACACCGAGCTTCACGAAGACAGGGAACGCTTCTCCCACTTCTTCTCGCACCCTCCTCGCCATGCGCTGCAGAAACCGCATCCGTCCTTCGAGATCTCCGCCCCAGCCATCCCGGCGCTTGTTCGTCCGGGGGGAAAGGAATTGGCTTCCCAAGTATCCGTGTGCCGCGTGGAGCTGTACAGCATCAAACTCCGCTGCGCGGGCCCGTCCTGCCGCTTGGGCAAACCAGTCGATCGTTTGCATGATCTCATCGGAACTCATCGCGCGTGCGGCTCGCTTCGGCGGAGCCGCAGACACGTCGGACGGCGCAAGGAGAGTACGCAGCGATCCCTCGCTCGATTGAGCCCCCGCATGATTGATCTGGGCGGCGATCTTCCCTCCCTGTTCGTGGACAGCGTCGGTAAGCCGGCGAAGCTCGGGAATCAAGCGATCATCATAGATCCCGGTCATCGCACGATGCGCCTTGCCCGAAGGATGAACGTACAGATGCCCCGTGATGATCAATCCCACACCGCCTGCGGCCAATTGCGTGTAGAGAGCGGCGAGTTTCTTGGTTGGAACGCCTTCGTCATCGGCCATGAGTTCTGCCGTAGCCGATCGCACAAGGCGGTTGGCCAGCACCAGCGGTCCGATCGCCTGCTTGGTGAACAACAGCGGCATGACATCCTCCTCCGCCTCGATTCCGTGTTCGTGAGGGTTCGAGTATATCTCGATCGATCCTTCGACTCGGCTACAATCCATCCTGGGGGATCAGATATGCGGAAGCAGCAGATCCTGGAGTGCCCGGCTTCAAGGTGGACAGACTTGCTCGATTTCCTTGCTGCAATGAATACGTGCGAGGAGCACAGCATCGGATATCTGGGAACGGATGTCCCGACAATTCTCGACGATCTGTCCGAAATCCCAACCCCACGCTTCAACGCTTTCCTTCTCGCACTGGACACGCCAACCGGGAACATCGTCGGCGCATTGGGAACCGAGACCGATCCCGAGATCGGCCGTGCATGGCTGTATGGACCGTTTGTCGATCGAAGCTCCACAGCCACGTGGGATCTCATCGCGGATGCTCTCTATGAGAAGACAGAAGCGAGGATGCCTCCGGATGTCACCGAACACGAACTGTGCATCGGAATCCGCAACAGCCGGGTTGAGGCGTTTGGCTCCCGTCATGGGTTTGTACCGTTCTCACACAGTATCAGCCTCTCCCTCCTGCGGAGCGATCGAATCCCTTACGGGGATCCGCCTTCTATGATCCGGCCGTTCGTTCGGAACGAGCACGAAGCGCTGGTAACTCTTCATGAGAGGCTCTTCCCGAAGACCTACTACACGGGCAAACAGATCCTGAACCTGATCGGTGACACCGGTCAGGTCTTCGTCGCCGGTACAGCCCGGAATCTCATCGGGTACGTGCTTGTCCGCGTCTCTCCGGTTATCGGCACCGGAACCATCGAATTCGTCGGCGTTGCTGCGACATCTCGAAATCGCGGGATTGGATCGAATCTCATCGCAAGGGGAGTGGCATGGGCGTTCAGTCGCCCGAGGATCGGTGAGATCTCTCTCACGGTTTCCGCGTCCAATTCAGCGGCGCTTGCTCTCTATGATAAGCACGGTTTCCGCCGAGGGAAGGAAATCGTCGGGCTCCGGCGTGTTGGCACAACGGACTCCGAAGAATCCATATCATTGCAGGTAGGCACTCCTCCGTCCGCCTTTCATTGATTCGATTTCCTTGCGTGCACATCTAGGACATGGGCTTTGACTGAACTGGCCGTTCTCCGCAGAACCTAGCGATAATTCTCCGTATGGGCGCTGCAGGGAGCGCAAACGCCGCATTGCATCGTGCTTGAACTCTTGACGACGGGCATGAAAACGGTATACTACAAACGTGTTTGGTAGCTGTGCAGGTGCTTTCTTGGAAGCCAGTCCTATCTGTAGTCCACTGAAACGTTCTGCTTCGCTAAAGCTTCCAGCATAGAGGAGGTCGTGTAGTATGTCCGAACGCGAGACGGGAACCGTCAAGTGGTTCAACGATAGCAAAGGCTTCGGCTTCATCGAGCGCGAGCAAGGTGAAGACGTGTTTGTCCATTTCAGCTCAATTCGTGGCGACGGGTACAGGTCGCTGGAAGAAGGCCAGAAGGTCGAGTTCACCCTGGGTCAGGGTCAGAAAGGCCCCCAGGCACTCGATGTGACGGTGATCTAGGCTTAGCCATCAAGATTGTCGTTCAATATCGATAAGACTCACTAGCGCGGCGCACAGAAGTCTGTGCGCCGCGTCTTTTTCGCTGAACTCGCCGCTGGTTCAACAAATCCCTTGGGGCTTCGCTTGTCATCGTGCACCGGAACTCGCACGCCACGGAAGATCTAAGCTCAAGAGTTTTCGCGAATTCGCCCTATTCCGCTCGAAAGTCCATCACGTGTGTCGTTCGTTGCCGAGACCGAATCCTTCGGGCGCGTGGCCCGTTCCGTTGGTCCGATACTCGATAGCTCAGCCCCTCATGATGAAGCACCGGAGCGTTGCGGCACTGCGTTTGCAGAGCGTGGCTCATGGTACGCGAGCATCAAGGCCGCTGCGGCAAGCGGCAGGAACGACACACCGCTCATCACGGGGATCAGCCCCCACTGATCGGCCAGCCAGCCGATCGGCGCCAAGGCCAGTCCGCCGACGCCCCACGCCAGCCCCATCACCAACCCGGAGACCAGTCCTGTGCGTCCCGGAAGGCACTCTTGCGCAGCGACAACGCCCACCGGCGTTGACGACAAGACAAACAGTCCGCTCGCAGCGATCAGTGGAAGCAACAAAGATGTCGGCCCATAGAGGAATGCAAGCAGGCAAGGAGTGGCCAATGCAAGCGATCCAAGAAGGATGACCTTGCGTCCGATGCGATCCGACAGGCTGCCCGCCGCAAGTCCACCCGCCGCTCCGAGCAAGAGGAACAGGCTGATCGCCGCACCGCCGACCAACGCGGATCCTCCCCGTTCCACGACCAGAACGGCAAGGAAGTTGGAGAACGAGGTCGCAGCGATCGCACGCAGCACAACGACAAACCACAGGATCACCAAGCGTCTCGGGATCTGTCGGAAGCGAATCCGTCCGTTCTGCGCGGCTTCCGCCGCTGGCAAACTCGTCCGAAGCGGCCACGCAAACGAGATTAAGACGAGAATCCCCGGCAAGATGAGCCAAGGGGTTCTCTCGAGTCCCAGCCGCTCGACGTAGGCAACGATCACCAACGGAGCAACAGCACCTCCAAACGTTCCCCCGGCCGAGAACAGCGCCATCATCAGTCCCCGCCTGCGATGATGAACGGCACCGACCAACGCCGCAGCCACAGGATGGAAGAACGCCGTGCCGATCCCTGCCGCAATCATGATCAGAAGCAGTTGCTCGAAGCTTCCCGCGCGCCCGATCAGGCACATCGCCGTCACCGTCAGCAAGGGTCCCAGAACCACGAGAACGGGACGCTGAGCGCGGTCGGCAAGGTGGCCAAGTCCGGGCTGGATCATGGAGTTCACGACAATACGCACCGTGCCGAGAAGGCCGGCGAACGCAAGCGATAGATCCAAGCGGTCGATCAGCAAAGGAAGAAGCGGGGCATAGAAGCTGGCAAACCCATCGTTCAGGAAGTGCCCGAGAGACAGAAGTGCTGTTCGTTTCCATGAATTCGGCGGGAGAGATGTGCGTGTCGGCATGAGACGCGATCATAGCCGTGCCGGTGGGTTCCCACAAGACAACAAGCGGGAGCGAACCTCGCTCGCCCCGAAGAGGAATTCTTGCTTGAGACGACACAACCTGTCGTGTCATCAACCATCGCATGTGACGCTTTGGCGGGTGGGCCGATCTCGTAGCGTCGCCGAGTCGGAAGCGGTTGACCGGCCGGTACGACCTCTTCTATAGTCTGTCCGGACCACAGCCCGAATCCCGTCTCTTCGAGCGCTTTGACCAACAAGGCGAGGGGTGGGTCGGCAGCTGTTGTCAACTCCGGGTGGGGAAACAGACTTGATCAGGCAGATTATGGGAAGGAACGCGGCGCGCGTGATTCTGGTAACCGGGGCCTCCTCGGGGATCGGACGAGCATGCGCCCTCGGCCTCTCACGCTTGGGACACGCGGTGTATGGAACGACCCGTCGTTCGCCAACGGAAGTCCGTACGGAGGTTCGCCAGAGTCTTGATCCATCGTGTCATTTGGAGTTCTTGCGGGTTGATGTGACCAACGACGAGAGCGTTCGCGCTGCCGTTGATCACATTCTATCGGAGGCAGGGCGGATCGACGCGTTGGTGAATTGCGCCGGATTCGGGACCGCCGCGGCCGTCGAAGATACCCTCCCCGCCGACTTTCTCGCCGTGTTGGATACGAACCTTCTCGGGACCTTACGGTGCTGTCGAGCCGTTCTTCCGCACATGCGAAGCCAGCGTTCGGGGACGATCGTCAACGTTTCTTCGATCGCCGGGAGAATGGGGATCCCCTTTCAGGGAAGCTATAGCGCTTCGAAGTTCGCGCTGGAAGGCATGAGCGAAACGCTGCGGATGGAAGTACGCCCGTTTGGGGTCAATATCGTGCTCATCGAGCCAGGAGACTTTAAGACCGGATTCACCGACCACCGGCAGACCACCGCACTTGCCAAAAACAGGACCCCCTACAAGGCCAGCATGAGGAAGGCGCTCTCCGTTATGGAAGCGGACGAACGGGGTGGGAAAACGCCCGAACCGGTGGCTCGATTGGTCGCGAAGATTCTTGCGATGAGATCCCCCCGGGTTCGGTACGTGGTGGGACCGATGTCCGAGAAGATCGCCGCCGGGCTGAAGTGTTTGCTCCCATCCAAGTGGTTCGAGCAAATCCTCATGGTCTACTACCACGTCGGGAAGAAAAACGATAAGCGGATGAGAGAATCTTAGTCCGTGATCAATGATACGCCGGGCCGGTCCATCGGGCGGCGATCCGGCAGTGATGAGAAGGAGTATGCTGTGGACTTGTTCGAGAAGTGCCGCGGGTTTCATACGGATCCCAAGGTGGCCGAGGCGATGGGGTACCCCTGCAACCCGCGCCGCGCACGAGAGATGGGGCTCTATCCCTACTTCATTCCGCTTGAGAGAAGCGAAGGGACCACCGTTGTAGCCGATGGCCGTGAGCTGATTATGCTCGGCTCCAACAACTACCTCGGACTGACCATGCACCGCGAAGTTCGCGCCGCTTCGCAACAAGCGCTGGCCGAGTTTGGGCCCAGCTGTACCGGATCGAGGTTCTTGAACGGCACGCTTGCGCTCCATGGCGAACTGGAGCGTCGTCTTGCGTCGTTCTTGGGAAAGGAGAGAGCGCTGGTGTTCGCCACCGGATACCAAACCAACCTCGGAGTGATCTCATCGCTGATCGGACGCAAGGACGTAGCAGTGTGCGACAAAGAAGATCACGCAAGCATCCTCGATGGATGCCGTCTCTCCTTGGGGCAGGTCTTGCGCTTTCATCACAACAGTCCGAAGAGCCTCGCCGAAGTTCTAACGTCTACTCCCCCAACCGCGGGCACACTGGTTGCGATCGACGGGGTGTTCAGCATGAGCGGCGAGATTGCGCGGCTTCCCGAATTGGTCGCCGTCTGCCGCGAACATGGCGCCCGATTGCTTGTCGATGACGCACATGCCATCGGCGTCATCGGTCGAGGTCGGGGAACGGCAGCTCATTTCGATCTCACGGATGACGTCGATCTGATCGTCGGAACGTTCAGCAAGTCGTTCGCGTCCATCGGCGGGTTTGTGACCGGCGACGAAGCAACGATCGACTGGATTCAGCACGTGGCTCGCTCACTGATCTTCAGCGCAAGTCTTCCCGGTCCGAATGTTGCTGCCGCTCTCGCCGCTCTGAAGATCATCGAACGTGAACCCCAGCGTGTCGACCGGGTGAATGCCATCGCTCGCCGGATGCATCAGAGTCTGCGCGAGATGGGGTTTGAGATCGGCGACAGCGAGACACCAATTGTCCCGATCTTCATCGGAGATTCGATGGCAGCCATTCGAGCGTGGCGTGCGCTGTTCGATGCCGGAGTCTATGCCAACGTCGCGATTCCGCCTGCCGTTCCGCCGGGGAAGGCACTCCTCCGCACGAGCTATATGGCCACACATACCGAAGAGCAAATGGATCAGGTTCTCGATGCGTTCGGCCGCATGGGCCGGCAACTGGATCTGATCTAGCACTCACAGCCGGAGAGCAGATCCTCCGCTGTATGATTGAACGAGAGGGAGGAAGAAGTGCAATCTCCATACAATGCAAAGGAGTCGTTGCGGTGGCTGGTCCATCTAGCACACCCGTCTTGGATCCAGCACGCTCCTCTCAACCGGCAGCCCCTGTCGGCGAACATGCTTGCTCCCACCTCCGACCATCGCACGGCGCGGATTGTCTTGTTCGGAGATCTCATGCCGTTTGCGGATCGCCGTGAACTGACTGTGACTCCCAGCATTCGGAAGCTTTTTCAACAGGCCGATCTCGTTATCGGCAATTGCGAGACCCCGGTTGCAGCGCAGACATCGATCAAGCCGTTCGTGTTCGTCATGGGGACCGACCGCATCCGGGCTGCACTCGAAGCCATGGGAGTGAGGCAAACCCCGGAACGCTGTGTCTTGAACATCGCCAACAACCATGCCGGCGATCACCGGGAAGACGGGTTCGCAGAGACGCTGACACAACTCGGGTCGCTTGGAGTCACCGTCGCCGGAGTGCAACGGGACGGCGTTCCGTTCGTTCCGACAATCCAAGTGGGGTCGGCCCATATAGCCGTGCTTGGCTGGACGGAGTGGATCAACCGCGATCGCTTCCCGCAAGGCCTTGGTATCTGCCGCCACGAGCACGTAGATCGGCAGATCGCTGATGCAAGAGAGGCAGGAGCTGACTGCCTGCTGGGTTTTCCGCACTGGGATTTTGAGTTCTGCATGTTCCCTTCGGGGCAGACCGTGCAAACCGCCCGCAATCTCCTGTCACGTGGCATCACGGCGCTAATCGGGCATCACCCACATGTGGTTCAGCCGGTCGCCCGATATCCCGAGGGGCTGTGCATCTACAGTCTCGGTAACGCAACTCCTCTACCGACACGCACTGCCCGCTGGCCGATGACGGTGGGAGCGGTCCTGTGTCTGGACGTAGTGTCCGAAGGGAACGATGTGGGAGCGATTGTCTCCTACAAGGTAGTCCCGATCCGGATCCGCCGCGAATCACGACGGATTCTTCTCTCGGCGATCGCCGCCGATCATCCGGCATCCGCCAATGAGCAGGCTCTGATCGAGCGGTTGTTCGCGCCTTCGGAGTGACGCTCTGCCGTGGCTTCTGTTGATCCGGTGGCCGCCCTCGTTGTTGTCCGCCGTGCGGAATCCGGATTGTCGCCCTATGATGTCACCCGAAAGCCCAGCGCAGACTGGGACTGTATCGGAAAGGGAGGGCCGATGACCGAAACAGGCTACCACATGAGCGCCGAGGAGTTCCGCAAGCAAGCAAGACAACTCATCGATTGGATCGTCGACTACCACGAACGGCGCGTAGTTGACCTCCCTGTGCTCTCTCGGGTCGATCCCGGCGCGATTCGACGCGAACTCCCCGAACACGCCCCCGAACAAGGGGAATCGTTCGAGGCCATGATGCGAGACGTCGACGAGATCATCCTTCCGGGGATCACCCACTGGCAGTCCCCCAATTTCTACGCGTACTTCCCGGCCAATGTGTCGTATCCGTCCATCCTCGGCGAGTTGCTGTCAGCGGGGCTCGGAGTTCAGGGGATGCTGTGGTCGACAAGCCCTGCCTGCACGGAGCTTGAGACCCATGTCTTGGATTGGACAGCGGAATTGCTCGGTCTGCCGGAGCCGTTCATGTCACGCGGAAGCGGTGGCGGGGTCATCCAAGACAGCGCATCAAGCGCAGCACTGACGGCGCTTCTTGCGGCACGCGAACGAGCCACCGAATACCGAAGCAATGAGCAGGGACTCGTCGAGCATCCCCATCTGATAGCGTATGCATCGACTCAGACGCACTCGTCGGTGGAGAAAGACGCCCGCGTGATCGGAATCGGGCGATCTCATCTGCGGGCGATCGAGGTTGACGAAGACTACGCCATGCGCCCCGATCTGCTTGAGCAACGGATCGGCGAAGATCTCGCCAACGGATTGAAACCTTTCTTCGTTTGCGCCACCGTGGGAACCACATCATCGAATGCGATGGATCCACTGCGCGCCATCGGCCGGATCTGTCGGGAACACGGCATCTGGTTGCATGTTGACGCGGCGATGTCGGGTACGGCTGCGATCTGCCCCGAGTTCCGCTCCCTCCTCGACGGCGTCGAACTTGCCGACAGCTTCGCCTTCAACCCTCACAAGTGGATGTTCACCAACTTCGACTGCGACTGCTTCTTCGTCTCCGACCGAGCCGCACTCATCCGCACACTGTCGATCCTCCCGGAGTACCTCCGCAATCGCGCCACCGAGGCGGGCGCCGTGATCGATTATCGGGATTGGCATGTTCCGCTGGGGAGACGCTTCCGCGCCTTGAAGCTGTGGTTCGTGCTTCGTCACTACGGGGCGGAAGGGTTGCGCCACCACATCCGCCGCCATATCGCTTTGGCACAAGCGTTTGCATCCTGGGTCGAAGCGGACGAACGGTTTGAGCTCGTCGCTCCCGTGCCTCTCAACCTTGTTTGCTTCCGGCTGCACGGTGGGGACCGAAAAAACGAGATCCTTCTCGATCGCATCAATCAAGACGGGAGACTGATGATGTCCCACACAAGGCTCAACGGGCAGTATGTGCTGCGCTTCTGCGTCGGGCAAACACACACCGAGGAACGCCATGTGGCGGAGGCATGGCGTGTCATTCGTGATGTGACCGCAGAGATCCCGGATGTTGTCTCGTAAGCCGCCACAATCTAGAGAGCGATGTCTTCGGGTAGGTGAATCGCGAACTTACACCACGGATCACCGGCAAGAACCGACTCGACGACCTCGGCTTTGAGCTTGCGGCCGAAGATCAGCTCATAGGGTCGTTTGTGGTATCCGGCGCTGCATTGGCAGAACGTCGGCGAAACCGGTGATTCGCCCATGCGAAGCGTCTCACGGGCCCAGGGACAATGGCAATAGAGGTACCGCTTGGCCTGTTCATCGTCTTCCTTGATGTACGCGTCCGCCATATAGGGAATCTTCACTTCGTACAGGATTCGCCCTTCTCGAACACCGGCGGAAATCTCCGGATGCTGCTTGACGAAATCGACAACCTCATCGGTGATCTCCTGGGTGAAGAAGAGCTTGCCGCTGTCACGCAGATCCTCAAGCTCGGCGATGAAGTTGGCGCGCTTTTGCTCGAGGAATTCGTCGAAACTCCCGGCCGCTTCGTACGTCTCCTTCAGCCCGCGGTACCAGGTTTCCGGCAGATCCCTAAGGCTGTCTGAGAGGAGCTCACGGCAAGTTGCTTCCTCTACTTCGTCTTCGAGCCGATCCATCACCGTGCGGTTGAGCCGCGCGCGATCCGTCGGCGACGTTCCAAGGGCTGGGAGCTCAAGCCCCTCGAACACTCGATTACGAACCGCCTCGCCGAGTTCCGCCGCCAGCTTCGTGTGCAGGTTTCTCATCGCCTCTTCGCCGTCAATCAGCTCCAACGCCGAAGCCTGTAGCGCGTTGTTCCCGATGTATAGTCCGTACCGGGCAAGAGTGAGAATGTTGTCCAGACTGTTTTGCTCTTCGCCGATGAGGATCGACATAAACGAGAGCACATCCGTCCGGTCGGCCGATACCAGCGAGCCTGAACCACCTTGCTCTGGTTGCTGAAGGAAGCTCTCAAACCACTCGACAACCTCGACGGACTGCTCGATCGTTGCATCATCTAGCTTCCGCGTTTTCAGGAACTCTCGGAATCCACTGTTGTCCATCGCTTCCCTCCAAGAACCCGGATTGTCAGATCTTCGGCTGTGTGCATCCACGATCCTATCGCGAGGATTGCACGCCACCGTCTCTGCGACGTCTTCACCGCCATGCATTGTCTCCACGCAATGGCAAGTGGCAAGCTCTTGATGAACGCATGATCCCGATTGGCGCTACACTGCGCCTGTGAAGACTCGATCCTCCTCGGCGATGCCATTTTTGCTGGGAAGCCCGCCGAGCACCGCAAGCTGTTTGCTGATCCACGGTTTCACCAGCTGGCCGGAGGAGATGCTCTGGCTGGGGGTCGATCTTTCGCGCCGCGGACACACGGTCCTTGGCGTGCGGCTTCCCGGGCATGCAACGGTTCCAAGAGATCTCCGGCGCGTTCACGCTGAGGATTGGCTGATGGCGGTTGAAGACGGCGTCTCGCTTCTCCACCAGATGTCGGAGGCCGTGTTCGTCGTCGGTTTTTCGCTCGGCGGAGCGCTGGCGCTGATCGCCGCCGCGGAGACCTCCGTTCGTGGCGTCGTGACGATGGCGACGCCATGCGAGCCCACATCGCTTGCCACGAAACTTCGCGCCTTGGCCGGGAGCGCGTTTCCCATGTGGGAGCGTTTCCCGGACGCACGTCCGCATCCGAAACTCGGGAACCGTCATCAAGCGGTGTACCCAGCGTACGCCGTCTATCCGGCCCGCGCAAGACGTCAGCTTGTGCGCGTACAAGAGCTTCTTTGCCGGTCCCTGCCGAAGGTCGATGCTCCTGTTCTCATCGTCCACTCCAAGGATGATCCGATTGTGGATGCGGAGTGCGCCAAGCGGATCTACGCACAACTCGGAACGGCCGACAAGCGGATCTTGTGGCTGGAAGGGTTCGGACACTCGGTCGTGAGGGCCGCTCGCCGGTCGGAGCTGTTTGACGACATCGCACACTTCATTGACCAACACATGGAGTCTTGAAGTGCCGGTGCCCTACGTGAGATCGCGGAGCCAATTGCGGAGAGCGAACCGGACCAGGGAAAGAGCCATCACCGCTCCCAGTGTGAACAGAATGTGCTCGAAGTCGACCGTTGTGATCGTGAACGCAAGGGCATTCCCCGCCGCCGGCGGATGCTCGGAATCGGTCACCACCATCACGAAAATCGATAGCGCAACGGCTGCCGCTCCAAGGATTCCCGCGGTGTGTTCGTTCAATGTGAGCAGGTCGAATCGGAACGGAATCGAACACAGCAAACCGATCGCCATGCACAGGACGTGACCGCCGATCACGTTCCTTGGACGGGCTGTCGAGCTGTGCGGCGTGGCGAACACGACGAACGCACTCGCGCCGAGCGATGCCACAATGACGCCGCTGGTCAGCACGCCGAACACCGTCACGATAGCGGCCACAGCGACAAACGCCAGCAACGTCTGCAGGATGTAATGCCTTGGATCCTGTTTGAATTTCTCGTCGATCAGCTTCATCGCCGGGGATGATACAGGAAGAGTGGGGTGTCTGCGGGTCAAGACTCAAAGAAGGCTGTGGGACTCAAACTTCAGGTTCATGGGTCTCATCAGCGAAGACGAAGGTGCGCTTCAGATCGCGGAACCAACTAAACGGCACAACGCCATCGTGTTGGAGCCTGCCTACAACGATACCAGGCGCAATGTCGAGTCTACTGGCGAAATCCAGGATCCGCATGCGGGAGATCGTGCCCTGGGCCAAGAAACTCTGGTAGGAAACCCGCGGGATCAGATGATCTGCAGCGAAAGCATCCGCCTCTTCCTCGTACGCTGATGCCTCCATGCCGACTTCGTCGACGAACAAGGCCCTCTTCCCATGGAGGAGCGTGTGCGCTGCTTCGTGGAAGAAGGTGAACCAGAAGTGGTCGTCCGAACGGAAGCGCAGGCTCTGCATGATCAGAGCTTTGCCCGGTGCGAGCCATCTCGTGGCTCCTGAGAGGTGGGTCTTGGGAAGCTCCGG
>Ga0272441_10000314_pt1 | contig 111490 bp, 104 predicted proteins | sample SSMProp6N_FD_193582 | JGI IMG/M metagenome (GOLD analysis project Ga0272441, IMG submission 193582) | Marine sediment archaeal communities from Little Sippewissett salt marsh, Falmouth, MA, United States - SSM-Prop-6N | ecosystem: Environmental > Aquatic > Marine > Wetlands > Sediment ...
TCGCTTATCATCGAATTAAACCACGTGCTCCACCGCTTGTGCGGGGACCCGTCAATTCTCTTGAGTTTTAGCCTTGCGGCCGTACTCCTCAGGCGGTTCACTTAACGCGTTAGCTCCGGCACCGAGAAATATAGGCTCCCGACACCAAGTGAACATCGTTTGGGGCGTGGACTACGGGGGTATCTAATCCCCTTTGCTCCCCACGCTTTCGCGCTTCAGCGTCGGTAGTAGGCCAGAGAGCTGCCTTCGCCATCGGGGTACCTCACAGTATCTACGCATTCCACCGCTACTCTGTGAGTTCCGCTCTCCTCTCCTACACCCAAGCCGGACAGTATCACAAGACCTTCCAGGGTTAAGCCCTGGGCTTTCACAAATGACTTATCCAACCGCCTAGACGCCCTTTACGCCCAGTAATTCCGGATAACGCTCGCATCCCTCGTCTTACCGCGGCTGCTGGCACGAAGTTTGCCGATGCTTATTCCTGGGGTACCGTCATCGGATGGGCATTTCCTCCCAACCTTATTCTTCCCCCAGAAAAGGGGTTTACGACCCGAAAGCCTTCATCCCCCACGCGGTGTCGCTGGATCGGACTTTCGTCCATTGTCCAAGATTCCCCACTGCTGCCTCCCGTAGGAGTCTGGGCCGTATCTCAGTCCCAATGTGGCTGGTCGTCCTCTCAGACCAGCTATCCATTATCGCCTTGGTAGGCCATTACCCTACCAACAAGCTAATAGAGCGCAGCCCCCTCCTCTTGCGGCGGCAAGACCGCCTTTGGAACGGAATCCATCGACTCCGCACAACATCGGGTATTAGCTACCCTTTCGGGTAGTTATCTCCGTCAAGAGGGCAGGTTAGCTACGTGTTACTCACCAGTTCGCCGCTCCGTGACCGGTCGTCACACCCCGAAGGGTGGTCAGTCCGGCTCGATCGCACGACTTGCATGTGTTAAGCGCACCGCTAGCGTTCATCCTGAGCTGGGATCAAACTCTCTCAGTTTCTTGTTTTGATCCATTCATTGATGGGTTAAAGCTCGAATCAGGTGTTGCAAAGAACACAACTATCACGCTATCCACTTTTCAAAGACCAACAAGCAGCGAGGAAGTATAGCGGGGGGCAGCAGGCCTGTCAAGGAACCTATCGAGACCGACCCGAACCCCTGTCAGTATCTGCCTTCCTCGTATGCAGACATAGTACGCTACCCCCCTTCGGCCGCAAGGGCAACGTCTCGTCGCGATCAGCTTGCGCCGTGCTGCGGGGTCAGGCATGCTAGCAGTGCGCTCAAACGAAGCGGAGGGAGGTTCGATGTCTCGAACGATCGGCGTGCTTGCCGGCGGCGACTCGCCGGAACGCGAGGTGTCGCTGCTGTCGGGACGTGGCGTGGCCGATGCATTGGTGCGCTGTGACCATGAGGTTCGCATGATCGAGATTGCCACGCTCGATGACCTCGTCCCGCAGCTCGAGGGCATCGACGTCGCCTTCAACTGCCTGCACGGCGGAAGCGGCGAGGACGGCACGGTTCGTCTGCTTCTTGACGTCATGGGAATCCCGTCCATTGGATCCGACGCGCTCGCGTCGGCTCGTGCCATGGACAAGTCACAGGCCAAGGCGATCTTCCGTTCGAGCCTCATCCCAACGCCCGCAGGAATCGATGCGGATCGCGATTCGCTGCCGAACGTCGTCGAGCAGGCGGTCGCGTCCATCGGGCTCCCCATGATCCTCAAACCGCGAAACGGGGGATCGACCATCTCCGTGTATCGTGCCGAGGAAGCCTCTCAGGTTTTGCCACTCGCGCAGTCCGTTCTCGAGGCCTTCGACGGCGTGCTTCTGGAGACCTTCATCGCCGGGCGGGAGTTGACCGTCGGCATCCTCGAGATGGAGGGAGAACCGGTGGCGCTTCCTGTCATCGAGATCCGTTACGAAAGCGGCCTGTTCGATTATCAGGCCAAGTACACGGACGGCGCGGCGGAATTCCTCGCGCCGGCGCCGCTGCCCGCAGACGCTGCCGCGCGGGTTCAGGATGTCGCGCTTCGCGCACATCAAGCCCTCGGTTGCTCGGGCTTCTCGCGCGTCGACGTCAGGCTGGGGGAAGACGGCATCCCCTACGTACTGGAGGTCAACACGCTTCCGGGGATGACGCCGTTGAGCGACCTTCCACGCGCCGCCGCACTGGTTGGCATCCCGTACGCCGATCTCGTCGAGCGAATGCTCGCGACCGCGCGGTCGCCTCACGGCGTCTGAGATCCTCCGTTCCTCCGTTTGATCGTGCGCTTCGCGCAGCTCGACGCGCCGCTGATCGACCTCGAGCAGATGCCGGTTATGGACACAGATGCGAGGGTTGGAGTCCCCGACCGGAATGATGCACAATGTGCGCCGACTCGGCGGGATCGCCGACATGCTCGTATGAATCGACGGAGGTGTGGATTCTCAACCATGCGCAGCGTATCCGAACGTACCCAGGCACTGAAGGGCTCTCCCATCCGAAGACTCGTTCCCTTGGCAGTCGCCGCCAAGAAGCGCGGCATTCACGTCTATCACCTAAACATCGGTCAGCCGGACATTCCGACGCCGGACTCCTTCATGCGCGGGGTTCGGGAAGCGGACATCGACGTGCTTTGCTACGCCCCGGCGCCGGGGATCCCGGAGACGATGCAGGCACTCCTTCGGTTCTATCGCGAGATGGGCATCGAACTCACCGAGGATCAACTTCGCGTCACCATCGGTGGATCGGAAGCGTTCGCATTCGCCCTGCAAACGACCTGCAATCCCGCCGACGAAGTCCTAATTCCCGAGCCGTTCTACCCCAACTACTCGGGGCACGCCCTGATGAACGGGATCAAGGTCGTTCCGATCACGACTCGGATTGAGGATGGATTCCATCTTCCTCCTGCTGAGGAGATCGAGAAGCTGATCACGTCACGTACTGCGGCCATCCTGTTCTCCACGCCCGGCAATCCGACGGGGGTTGCCTACACAAGAGAGGAGCTGGAAGGTGTCGCCCGGTTGGCACAGAAGCACGATCTGTTCGTGATCTCCGACGAGCCGTACCGCGAACTGATGTACGACGGTCATGCCACCAGCATCCTGGAGATCCCGGGACTGGAAGATCGCGCCATTCTCGTGGACTCGATCTCCAAGCGACTGTCCGCGTGTGGCGCACGGATCGGCTGCATCGTCAGCCGCAATCCCGAGGTCATGACCTCGATCAACAAGCTGTGCATGATTCGTCTGTCCGCGCCGACGTTCTCGCAACTCGGTCTCACGGCATTCCTGAACGATCCCAACTACAAACAGGAGATCGAGAAGATGCGGGCGAAGTTCCATTCGCGTCGCGACACGCTGTTTGATGCGCTGCAGACGATTCCGGGCGCTGTGTGCCGCAAGCCCGAGGGCGCGTTCTATATTTTCGTGAAGCTGCCGCAAATCCAGGACTCCGAGGAGTTCGTGAAGTTCATGCTCAACGACTTCGATCTTGACGGGGAGACTACGATGGTCGCACCCGGCGCCGGCTTCTACGCGACGCCCGGCGTCGGACACGACGAGATCCGTATCGCCTACGTCCTCGAGGAGCACAAGCTCGTCCGCGCCGTCGAGGTTCTCAAGGCGGGGCTCGAAGCCTACGCAGAACAGCGCGAGCAAGTCGCCACGGCTGCATGAAGGAACGACTCGACAAGGTCATCAAACAACGGAGACTGATTCGATCGCGATCGCGCGCCCAGCGGATGATTGCCGCCGGGCGCGTTCGCGTTGACGGTCAGATTCTGACGAGACCCGGCCATCCCATCGATCCCGAGGCCGAAATCGAGATCGTCTCGTACGAGCAATACGTCAGCCGCGGGGGAGACAAGCTCGAGGCAGCCCTCGACCAGTTCCGCATCGATCCAAAGGGCAAGGTTTGCCTGGACATCGGCGCATCGACCGGCGGGTTCACCGATTGCCTTCTGCAACGCAAGGCGGCCAAGGTCTACGCGATCGACGTTGGGCACGATCAGCTCCACCCCGGTCTCCGTCGAGACCCTCGCGTCGTCGTCCGCGAGGGGTTGAACGCCCGATACCTCGAGCCCCAGGACCTTGGAGACGAGCCCCTCGAACTGGCCGTCGTCGACGTGTCGTTCATCTCTCTTCAGCTGGTCCTTCCGCCAATCGCGGAAGTGCTGACGCCGGACGGCGACGTCATCGCGCTGGTCAAGCCGCAGTTCGAGGTCGGGCGAGACAGATTGCCGTCAGACGGCGTCGTCAAGAACGAAGCGGATCGCGAACGTGTTCTCCAGGATCTGCGCGCGTTCATCGCGTCCGAGACACCTTGGTCCGTCGCCGGCGAAATGCGTTCGCCCATCGAAGGCGAGAAGGGGAACGTCGAATACCTCGTGCAGCTTCAGTGATCTGAGTCCCCATCAGGCGATTGACACAGACTCGGAACGAGTCGATTGAGCAGTTCCCCGAAGACATGGAGTTCGAAGCTTCGTCGCTCACCCAGCAGCACTCGTTCATGCACGAGGCGGCTAGCGTCGATTTACTTCAGTCCCTGTATGTACACGAGGTTCTCGTTACGCTCCAAATCCATTGATCGGCCTTCAGGGACATCCTTGAGGACCTAGTAGCTCCGCTGCTAGATGATGCCCAGCCACTTCTGGAGTACGAAGTAGTCTCTCAGTTGCATCTGATGAGGCACGTCTTCCTGGAACTCCCTGGCACCCTTCGTGAAGAAGGATGATGTAACCACTATGCCAGCGTTGGCTTGCCTCTGTTGTACAACTCCGTGGAGCGCCCGAACCACCGAAACGCCAACCTTGTTTGGAGGTATGTACCTCTTGCACTCCACAAGAAACAGGAAGCTGCCTAGGTCATCCTTCCGAGCAGCGAACATGTCGAATCCTCCATCACCCGATGGGGGGGTCAGAGTGACGTCGTAGCCCTTCTCCCGGAGGATGTCCGCGACTAGTTCCTCGAACTCTCGCGAACCTAAGGAGTAGACTTCTTCAGGGTTGGCCCGAATTCGCTCAAGCAAGATCCGATTCGTGTCGACAACGACTAGCTTGACAGGTCGTGGAACCTCTCCTATCGGCTCCCCATCCGGGCCGACGAGCGTGGAGTGACTGAACGGCTCCAACCCCTGGATGAACTCACTCAGCGTAAGAAGGTGCTCCCGAATCGACTTGCTCGCCAGGTCAGCGAAGAGAGGATTCCCCGCCACTAGTTCGAAGAGCCGCGCCGCCTTGTGCTCATCTACTGCACCAAGGTTCAGTCGCCGTTCCAGGAGTGCCAGGAATTCGTGCCTTTGGAGACCGCCCAACGTGATTACCAATGCATCGCTCAGTTCTATGGGCAGCTCCTCGGAGCAGCACAGAAGAAGGCTCTGCTCGACATTGCGCCTCATGTAGTCCCAGAGCACTGAGCGAAAGGCTTCTGATCCAGCTTCGTAGTCGTCGACAATCAGGAGCGAACTCTCCGGTCTGGGCTTGCGACCGTATGCCTCCCCGAAGAACTCCGGAACCATGTCTGTGAAGGGCGTCGCATGGATGTAGTGAAAGCCATCAGGGAAACGATCGCGGAGCTCAGGGTGGTCCCTGATCATGTATGCGAGTGACGTCCTCCCTGTTCCGCGAGGTCCTGAGATTGCAGCAAGCCTCGGCCCGTTTCTCCGGAAGTGGCGCAGAAGGTCCTTCAGTTCCTTATCTCGTCCAACTAGCAACGATCTTTGATACTCCTGAGAGAAGGCCTCCGCGGCCGTGAAGTGAAAGGGATTTACCTCTCGCAAGTTCTTGTCAGACACCTGGAGCACCTCCATCCGGAGTTGAGCATGCCCTGCTGTGGTGGGCGTTGCTTCTCCAAACCGATCTGAGCATCGCTGCCCTCCCTCAGATCAGGGGAGCCTCGCCGCCTGATCGGTGCAGCTTGCCAAGACTTTCGTCAAGTTCTATGCGGTGTCCCGCGCCTGCCGCAAGTAGTCGCGTGCGCGAAGAACTTCCTGCTTTCTAGCAGCACTTGCTCGTTGGACAGCGCTGTAGCCCCCGGACAGAAGTCGCCAAAGGCAAGTGACGCAGCATCCATGTGAGCGTACAGCTGAGATGCATCCACGTAAACGTCGTGTGCAGACCGCGTACACAGGAAGGACGTGACCGAGGAAGAGTAGTGCTTGACGTTGTCTGTTGAACGGCAGAATGGCTTGCCCGAGTGGCTCTCTTGTTGCCTTTGGAATGTCTCGTACCTTTCGTTGAGGCGGCGATAGTGAGGCAATTCAATGATGCCTCCATGAATGGGCCGAGGAGCAGGCTGATCTGTGCCGCGAGTGAGGTTATACAGAATCGCCCCAATCTGATGTTGGCCAGGATCATCCTGGAGATACACCACCTCTTGGACCTGACCGAGGGCCATGATCCCGGCGCATTGCGAGCAGGACTCGAGTGTTGTGTAGACCGTGATGTCGGAGAGGCTATTCCCGTACTTGTCATCTGTCGCCCCCAAATCGGCGCCGTAGCGGCGCGCAAGGGAGAAGAGACGACGTATGAGACGAGACTCTGCATGCTCAACTGAGCTGTTGAACAGGCTATTGTGGTTGAACTCGAAGTCAATGAACCGTCCAGTAGCGTCTGTCGCGAGTGCTGCGATGTTGTGTCCTCTGTATTCCCCTCCCAGGTATCTGCTCTCCCCATCCTTGTGTATGGGAGGATTGAGCGGGTACTCTAGCGAACTGCCTCTCTTGAGGCCGCACCAGTAGTGGTGTGTGATAGCCATCAGCAAGAGGGAGGCGATCCTGTGGCGTTCCTTCTCCGCATCCGACAGCTTCCTCCTTGGCAGCGTCACCAGCGCTGACACGGTGCGGTCTCGGTAGTCCTGTAGGTTGCTCACGCTTCCTCCGCACCCTTGATTATCCGGGTCAGGATTTCCACACGAGACCTCCGGCGCGATAGATCTGAAGCTGCGCCGGAGACAGCGGACTCATACAGATATGTATCGTTCCCTGCATCATCGTCTGCTGGAGGCCCAGTCTTCTTGCGCTGCTCCCTTGCGCGGTCGACATCCGTAGCGAATCTGGCAAGCCGGGAGGCAATCCGCTTTCGAGCAGCCGCTGACAGCGGAAACTCAGCGGACTTCTCCGCAAGCACAAGGAAAAGCGAGTAGAAGTCGCTCTTCTTGTAGAGTCGCGACTTCCGATTCGGGACAAGATGCCCAATCTCCCCAAGGACAGCTTTGAACGTCTTCACGATCCTTGTCTTGAAGGGGAATCGTGGCGCGTATGTGTCGTAGTACTCATCGAGGGTCTTCTTCTTCTCTTGCGGCCCATGGAGAACAGCAACAGCAAGTTCAGAAATGAACTCGACGTCAAGCATCCGGCGGACGTCATTCGTCGTGAAGACAGGGACTGAGTCCCACTCACTCCATGTCGCAATTCCCTCAAGTGTTCGGATGAAGGTGCCGCTGTAGGCCGCATGGCGAAGTTCCTGATCGTTGAGAGCTACGTTGTTGCGGTTCAGGCGTCGGAAAATGTCCCGGAGTTCTGCATCCGGTAGCTCGGGCAGCTGCCTAACAACGAACTTGTATCCGTAGAGGCGCTTGCGCTCAGTACCAGTTATCGTGTCAATTGTCTGGCCTTTGCGGTCACCCACATCCTTTCCGGTAAGTTCCAGCTTCCCGCGAACGAAATCAAGGCACGCGCGTATGCGCTGCTGCCCGTCGACTACGAGGAACGCCTCATCACCAGTATCGTCTACTGAGTCCTGCATGTAGAGCTCCGGCACAGGGTATCCATTGATGATGGAGTCAATGAGATAACTGCGTTGAGCATCTGTCCAAACGGCGTTGCGTTGAAAGGTCGGCGTTAGCGTTAGCTCGCCGTCGTCATCCGCCTTCTGGAACCACTTCACTGTGCGGTGCGTGGTCTCTAAGAAACGCGTAGGGTTGACTGTTGCCATCTTCCTCCTCGCTCAGTTTGATGTGAAGACCAGCAAGGAAGAAGGGGAGCACAACCAACGCAGCGAGGCAAGGGACTCCTCGAATGAGATCCCCAGGAGTCCACGCTCCTGCCACATCAAGAATGGTGTGGACATGCAGTCTTCTTCCTGTGGCCACTGCCCATTGCAGACGTTTTCTTCATCCAGTACGAGCTTCCCTCTCTTCCTTCATGTTAGAGTGATTCTTCAAACACAATAGCCTAGCGTCGGGAAGCCCGCAAGACAAACCCGTATAGGAGAGTAGTAGCCGCCGCTCTGAAGAGCGGCTTGCGCAAGTCACTCAGCTAAAGGTCGAGCACGCACTGGATTGACCGTAGGTGAGACACCGATCACGCTGGTTCGCGTATCCGGAGAAGCGGCCAAGACATTCGCTCAGATGTCCTCCGCCTGGAGACGGCGCACGAGACTGTCCTCCCCTCGTGCGCAACTGATTCCAGCTGAAGCTCATCCTGCGACCGCTGGTCGAGATCCTCTCGCCGGACGCCACGATCATCTGCCTCGTGAAGCCGTAGTTCGAGGTCGGCAAGGAGAAGCTTCCGGATGACTGTGTCGTCAAGAGTGAGGCTGATCGGCAAGCCGTGCTCGATGGGCTACGGTCGTTCATCGACACTGATACGCCTTGGTCTGTGGTCAATCAGATGCGTTCGCCGATCGAGGGAGAGAAGGGAAACGTCGAATTCCTCCTTTGCATAAGGTCAACGCGTTCGCTCATGCGACACCCGCCCCAGCACACATGTGATTGTCGCTCGAAGGGTCGCTTGAGCTAGGCCTAGGGAAGGCCATTGCGTCGCCACCCCCAACCGTGCGGCGTGTCGACTCCTGCCTCCGGAACCTGCTCATGCAGAGTCTTAAGCAATTCGTGCGCAATCTGACGGACTGAATGGGGAACAGGGTCCCTTGACCAGTCGCGTGGTTCGCTTCCATCCGAGAAATGCCAGCCTAGAGAGTTGTCGCGAGAGAGTCGCGCGTACTCCGCGTTAAGCTCTGGGTCAACGTGTGCCCCACCCTCCTTGTTGGCCATTGTGAGCACCAAATCCTTGCGCGAGAACTGCGAGCCGTGCGCATCTCGGAGGACACATCGATTCCACCAATTCTCGAAGGGGGTTCTTTTCGTCGGATAGGGAGGGCCATCATCAAGTCGCGCGTAATACGAGGCGCTGCCGGCCCCAAAGAGTACTCCAACAAGACCATGGTAGCTCATCAGATTCCCAGGCTGGTCAGGAGTGGTGATCTCGTGGAACTCGAGCTGAGACTTCAGTCGCAGCTGTTGAAGAAGGGAGTGCGAACGTTTCGTATCGTGGACCAGAACACGAATGGATACTGCCAGGCGCTTGGCTTCCCATTCGGAACCTTCATCAAATGCACGAACAGATGACTGAAGACACTGTACCTGCTCCCGAAGCAGATCCACCAGCTCATCCTGCCCGATTTGAACCTTCGCAATCTTCCGGGTGCTTGGACTCTTGTGGCTTGGCTTCTCTCCGTAGAGGATGCCGGCGGTGCCTAGCATGAATGGTAGCTTCAGCGCCGCGGGGATGAAGTTCGACTCGCTCGTGTCCAGGAACTTCACTCTCTCGATATCCCAGCTCCCCACCGCCGCGACCAGTTCGTCGATCGGTCCGTACACCCTCTTCCAGAGAAAGAGGTCTTGGATCGCGAAGACGCCGCCCGGCTTGAGCACACGCAAGGCTTCCCGGAGCAGTTCGCGTTTGTCCTTCACACTGTGGATCTCGTGGAACACGAAGTTGCTCACCACCACGTCGAACGAACCATCGTCAAATGGAAGGCAGGCCGCGTTTCCTTCCTGGAAAGAGACGCGATCCGCCACGGCCTCCGCTTGAGCGTTGAACTCGCAACGGGCTTTCGAGTAGCCCCAGTTTGCGCCCCATGTGTCGATGCCAACAACGCGGGCTGCGGGCAGTGCCTGAGCGATTCGAATCGCCAGCGCGCCGCTTCCGCACCCGATGTCAAGAACGGCAGCGTTTCCATCCACATCCGGCAGCCGGGAGACAAGCAGTTTCAGCATGCGACGCTGAATGCCGTGCCCGTTCGAAGAGAAGGCCCAACGCGCGTACGTGAAGTATGCGGCAACCAGCAAGAACACGGCGGCCGGAAGGAGAAGCCACGGAGACCACGCCACCGCGGCTGCACAGCCAAGCCCGAGAATGCCCGGGACGATGACGAGCTTGCGAGATACCCAATTGCCGTAATCCACCGCGGTCTGTGTGATTTCTCACTCCTTGTCCAGCGTCTCCACCATCCATCGTACCCCACGCACATGTGCCCAAGCATGTTCCGCCTGGCGTCGGCAAGCCTTGGTGTGCGTCCAGCGCTCATTGGGATCCTTGGTCGGGAAGCGCGTTGGTCGGTGGATCGTTGCTCGATCGGCGACCGGTACGCCAAGGAGGAATCCTTCCGCTGCTTCGAACAGACGATCGATCCGATCGAGCGGATCCTCATGCGGAATCTCGACGGGTTCGGAGAGCGCGTCGTCGATGCGCGAGCAGTACCACCAGATGCAGTTCCCGACATGTTCGAACGTCTCGTCCGCCGAGCGGCGATTCGAAGCCGGGCGGGTGCGTCGCCGGTCAGGCGACATGGAGGACACCGTCGCGCGGAGTTCCTCGAGCGTGCGCCGCACGAAGTGAAGGTGCGCGCGAATCTCGGAATCGCTGAGAGCGCGTCGATCCCACTCGAAGAGCGCGGCCGCGTTTCCCGATTCCCAGACGGGCGCCCCGGACACGTGCTCGGCCACGCGGAAGCCGATCGTAGTTCCGTTCTCTGCGGCTCTCATCAGAGACTCGGTTGCCGACGTCAGACTCGTCAATGACGCCTGGCTCAGATACCGTGCATACGTGCTCGTGGCCATCGGCGCGGTGGTCTCAAGGTCGTCGATGGTTGACACTCGGAAGCTGTGTCCGGGAAGCGACGGGACGTGGGCCATGCATCCCTCGCGTCCCGCGTCCTCAAGCAGTACATCCAGGATCATGCGATTCAGCGTCCTCCCCACAGCCGCCCCACGATCTCGACGGATCGCGTTTCTCCAAGATCATCCCCACCCGCCCGTCATCGTACAACATGTTCTGTTTCATCGACACTCCCGCTCTGAAATGCCTGGTACATCGCGCAAAGACACGCGTTCGCAAGACACGCCGGGGGAGGTTGCCTTGACCGGAAGTGTCAACCGTGGTTCAATACGCCCATTGGAGTGAAAGAATCGCATGAAGAGACGAACACAGCATGATGCGAAGCCGGACCCGGAAGATCCGATGGCGGATCGAATCGAGCGGTTCGAAGAGCTGTTCAGCAGCATGTCGGACGCCGCGTTTCTCGTCGAGACGAACACGGGTCGCATCGTCGAGTGCAATGCCGCCGCAGAACGTCACACGGGATATCCTCGGAACGAACTGCTCGGAAGCAACATCGGGAAGGACCTGCACGAGCAGAACCCCGGCTTCTCCGCCGAGGGAATCCTCGCCAACATGAATGCCCGCCAGGGCATGCGCTTCGTCTCCAAGAAACGAAGAAAGGACGGGACAGCTTACTGGGACGACGTGGTGCTGGTTCCGTTTCGAACCGACAAGGCGGCCGTCCATGTGTCGATCAATCGCGACATCAGCGACCGGGCGGAGCGCGAGCAGGCGTTGCGGGACAGCGAGGCCCGCTATCGCAGCATCTTCGAATCGACCACCGACGCCGTCTTCATCTTCAATCGAGAGGGCCGGATCGTCGAGGTGAATCCCAATGCGTGCCACATGTACGGCTATACGCCCGGCGAGCTGATCGGCTTGCCGGCAAGCTGCATCATTCATCCCGATTACTATCATGGTTTTTCGAACTTCCGCTCGGGAATCGACGACTCCGGGTACTTCCGCGCCCGATCCGTGAATCTGCGCAAAGATGGCACGCCGTTCGACGTCGAAGTCCACGGAGGGCGATTCACCTACCAGGGCAGCCCACACCTTCTTGCCATCGTGCGCGACATTCGTTTGCAGGTCGAAGCGGAGCGCGATCTCAACCAGGCGCGCCTCAAGGTCGAGCGGCTCCACGAGGCCGCCAGTCTGCTGACCGAAGCGGAAGACGAGGCCTCCGTATACAAGATCACCATCGATTCCGCTCAGCAGATCCTCGGGTTCGGACTGTGCTCGCTCGACATCGCGGAAGGAGATCAACTGGTCGTCAAGGCGCTGTCGTCGGGGCTGCCCCCGGAGACGTCCATCAGCACCGGGATGGAGGAGGAGAGCGTGGCCGTCCGAACGTATCATACGGGCAAGACGGTCGTGTTCGGCTCTCTTCAAGAGGTGCCGGATGCGCGCCCGACGCGTGCGGAATTCCAGTCGGGCATCAGCGCGCCCGTCGGTGGATTCGGCGTCTTCCAGGTCGCGTCTCCGGACCGCGACGCGTTCACCGCTCAGGATGTGCGGTTCCTGGAGCTGCTGCTGCGGCATACAGCTCAGGCCATCGAGAGGATCCGGCTACAAGAGGATCTGGTGAGGCAGGCGAATCACGATCCCCTTACCGGCACGTACAATCGCCGCTACTTCAACCAGGTGATCGAGCAGGAACTGGCACGATCGAAGCGGCACAAGCGCGAGATCGGCTTCCTGATGATCGACGTCAATCGGTTCAAGGAGATCAACGATACCTTCGGTCATCAAACCGGCGACGAGGTTCTCCGAACCGTCGCTGAGTTGCTCAAGGATGCCGTCCGGGAGGGGGACCTCGTCGTACGTTACGGAGGGGACGAGTTCCTGATCGTGTTGATGGAGGCGGCAGGAGAGCAAACCGGCGTGGAAGAACGCATTGGACGTGCGGTGGACAAGCGCAATCAGACCAACGAACTGATCCCGTTTCCCGTCACACTGTCCATTGGTCGCGCGCAATGGACGCCGACAACGGACTTGCCCATCGAGGCGGTTCTGGCGGAAGCCGATCAGAGAATGTACGCCGCCAAACGCAGGCTCAGTCAGGCACCGGACGCTTCGGCGTAGTCCTCGGCTCCTTCCCAATTCTGAGCGTCTGCGTGGGTCAGGAAAGCGTCGCGGATGACGTCGGGAATCGTCATCGGCCGCCCGGTCTCCGCACCGACAAACACCCAGTCCGTCTCACCGCGAGCGAGCACGGCCCCGTCATCGAGCCTCACGAATTCGTACCGCCGTGTCGAGCGAACCCGGCGAAGGGCGGCAACCCACGTGCGGGCTTCGATCGAGTCGCCGAGGAAAGCAGGGCGAAGATAGTCGATGCGGTGCGAGCGCGCCACCCAGGTGCCTCCCATGACCTGCGGCGCGTCTGCGCATCCCGACGCCTCGAAGTGCCGGATGGCAACGTCCTGCATCCATTGAACGTACGCGACGTTGTTGACGTGTCCGTTCTGATCGATGGCGCTCTCCGGGACGCTGAAGGAATGGCGAAAGACGCGATCGGCATTCGACGCACCGGATGCTTGTCCTCTCTGCATGTCGCTGGCCATTCGGACATGCTACGAAGACATCGGAACGGCATCAACCTGTGTCTCGACATTGAACCGTCACGGCATGCCGGGCGCCCCTTGGATAGAGTTGACGCGAACTAGTTTACATCATAAACTTCTCTCACCTGGAGGTGTCCCATGAACGAGATCCGTGCGGCGCAGCGGCGTGCTCAACGCTATCGCTTCAGCGACGGGATTGGCGAACTGGTCACCGGTAGTGCTCTTGCACTGGCCGGATCAGGCTTCTTGATAGCACAGCTGTTGGACTCGGACATCCTTCGACTCGTGTCTCTGGGTTGTGCATTCGCACTTGTACCGCTGGGGCTTCTGACCGCCCGATTCCTCAAAGAGCGCATCACCTATCCGCGCACGGGATACGTTCGACCGCCACGGCCGCGATTGACCTACCGCCAGCGCTTCGGCCTCAACATGCTTTTCGTATTGGTCGTTATGCCTTTGGTCCGCGAGTACTTCGGACCTGCATTGGATCCGGATACGATGACGGGGAGAGTTGCCTTCTTCGTCTGGGTCGCGTTGATGGTCGCCCCCCTGGTAGTCATGGCTCTGCGTCTGCACCTCTACCGTCTCCTGTTCATCGTCGCAACCGCTCTGGGAGCCGGAGGGGCGGGCCTGCTTGCACGTGTTCCCGGCGACGCAACGATCGGGATCCTTTTCGCCGCTACCGGGATGATGGCCGTTGTCACGGGAACGTGCGCACTGCACGGCTACTTGCGGACCCATCCACGGTCCGAACTGGATGGTGACCATGGGCTCTAGCTTCGCCGTCGACCCGGATCGCGTCATTCACGAGCCCGCTCGGCTCAAGATCATGTCCGCGCTTTCCGTGCTCGATTGTGCCGACTTCGTCTATCTCATGGGCGAAACCGGCCTGACGCGCGGCAATCTGTCGGTCCAGCTGCGCCGGTTGGAAGCGGCCGGCTATCTCATCGTCTCCAAGGAGTTCAGGGGAAGGATTCCACGAACGATCGCCACGATGACGGACAGCGGCAAGAAGGCGTTCAAGGACTACCGTACCTATCTACGAAGGCTGCTCAGGAACACGTCCGAACAAGGCATGCAAGCAGACGACTTCCCGAAGGCGCTTGGCACCAATGCCTAGCGCCCAAGCATCCGTGATCCGTCGTTGACGTTCAGTGCGTAGCAGTGCCGTCCCGCCGGATGCCTCGAGGAAGCCGCCGATGTGCCTGCGCGTGCGTCGCGAGATGTGTCCATCTCGAATCGTGCGCAGAGTTCGTACGTCTCATCTCCCGTTGGCCGGTATTCATACGAGTCGCCCGTCTTCGGGTCGCGCAGATCGGCGATCCACGGTTCCTGCTGAGCCAGCGCATCCAGCGTCGCCGGCAACGCCCCGGTCTGCGTCCAGTAGTTGCGAATCGCAATCGTGAGGTCGTCCAGATCGGAGAGGCGCTGCGCGTCGAGCGTGCGCGCCCGCCATTCGGACGGCGGACCGAGGATGACCAATCCCACAACGAGGGCCGCGATCACGGAACCCGCAAGGATGCCGGCGAACCATGCCGCGTTTCTCGGACGCCTCATGGCGCGCGCTCCACCTCGTCACGACGGAGATCGATCAGGTAGTAGCCGAAGATGCCTCCCGCGATCACTGCGACGGTTACCACCTTGAGCGCGAATCGGACCGTCAAGTCTCCGCCGAGGAATCCGTAGACCAGCGCGATCAGATCGCCGATGATCACGGCCGCGGCCACGAACAGGGTCATGTACGTCAGCCATCTGCGCACCTTCGATCCCCGTTTGCTCGGATCGCGCCGGATGGAGACCCCGAGACGCCACGAGAGCAGAAGAAAGATGGGAAACGCGATGATGAGAGAGGCTACGGAGAAACGGATCGCGGCATGGATGGTCTCCAGCGATTCGATCGCCGCCGGATCGGGGAATGCTAGATTGACGAATTGGAAGATCAAACGACCCAGATGGAACGTCGTCAGGTACAGCGTCGTGAAGAGGATGAGGTACACGAACGCTTCGCGCGCGGAGAGGTAGGGTTTCGGCTTCGGGACCGGAATGGAAAACTCGACGGGGGCGAACCTGTCGAGCCCCTCGTTCGCTTGTTCCGGCGTCCATCCCGCCTTCAGAAGCGCCTGGCGGACGGCGTCGCGAGACTCCCCGCGCTCCAACGCATCCCGCACGAATCGATGCAGGTCATCGTGGCTGGCCATGATCGCACATCCCTTCCGCACCGGTCGACGTCATCCCGGCGAGCACGTCAGCCTACTGCGGACCGCCATCGAGCACAAACCGTGCCCACCGCCTTCACCCCTACGAGGAACCTGCCATGGTGTCCGGCCGGGCTTCGCAGACAGCCTGCGCTACGTCGATGGCCGATGCGTACACCGGCCATCCAGCGGTTGCCAGCCGCGCCGCGGACTGATGACCGGTCGAAACCAGCGCCGCCGACATGCCGAGTTCAGCGGCAACGTCCGCATCGTGATGCGTATCGCCGATCATGAGCGCCCGTGCCGGATCGATCGTCTGATCAGCCAACAGGTCGCGGCCACGTGAGAGCTTCGAGTCTCCTTCGAGATGCGCGAGCCCGTATGCAGCGTGGAAGTGCCCGTTGATCCCCAGGTGTTCGAGCATCCCGCGCAGCATCGTCTCTTCCATCGCCGACAGAACGAACTGCTGCAACCCGCGACGCTCGAACTTGCGAAGTGCATCCCGCACGCCGGGATAGAGCTCACACGCCTTCAGCCCAGGGCCATAGGCATCGAAGAACTCGTCGGACAGCGATGCCATCGATTCACGATCCACATCGAGGCCGATGCGCCGGTAGTACTCCGAGACCGGGAATCCGAAGACATCGCGATAACGCTTTAGGGTCAGCGACTGCAGATTGCGCCGCGTCAATTGGCGGTTGACGGCGTGCAGTACAAGGTCGAGATCGTCGATCAGCGTTCCGTTGAAGTCCCAGATTATCGTACGAATCGTTTGTCCGGTCAGTCCCAAAGTCATGCGTCCCCCTTGGCAACGAAGCGAGGCGCCTTGCTCGTTGCCTTCCGTGCTCATTGTGCAGCGGTCCCCCGCGTTTCCGCCACCTCGCTCGATCGGTCCAATGGAACCGACTCCTCAAGTGTCTCAAACACGCGAAGCGGCGGATGCGAGAACGGCTTGACGGTTCTGCGGTCGTGATAACAGGAGTCGCAGAACGCTCCACCTGACATCAGCGTCTGTGTACGCGTGAGTACCAGGTCCAGGTTGGAGTGTGCGAACATTGCGAAGTCGGGATAGCACGCAACGACGTCCATCAGTTCCGGCTCTCCGTGTTCGAGAAGCACATCACGGATCCGGCACCGCGTCACCTTGTTTATGTACTGGCCTTCGTCCATGACCGCTACCGTCCAATCCATGCCGGCTTCCTGAAGATTGAAGTCGATCTGCCGCGTGCGAAGTTCGCGGAGCGTCGTCGGCCCTCCGTCGCGCACCGGAAGACGTCCCACCGACTCGTCGAGGAAGCGCTTCATGTGACTGATGGCGACGTCGCGATCGAGGACCTCCACCAACGCGAGGGCCTTCAGGGTATTCGGCAGATACCGAGCACGGATGAACCGGACCTGAGAGAGCACGACCTCGTTCTCGGACTGCCATGCAGATGCGTCTACACCCACGAGATGGATGAGAAGCGACGCGTGGCAACGTACAAGATCCGCATACTCGCTCCCCAATTGGCTCAAGCCGGAAAGGAAAGCAATGTCGGCGTCTCGTCTCATCTGTTGTGCGCCCTCGATCTCGCGCTGCGTCAGACGCCTGAGATGCTCCAAGACGGCGCCTTTCGAATTTGGCGCATGCATCTGGAGGTACTCCTCGAAGCGATCGACCGTCTGAACGAGACGAGGAGCGAATCGCCCAAGCGGAAGATGTAATTCGCTGTCGGATTGATAGGCGTGATAGACCTTGACATCCACGGATGAAGCTCCTTTCGGATCATGCAACGGGCCGTCGGCATTCGACTTGATGGCATCGATTCGCGGCGCGAGAATGATACCATGCCCATCGAGCTTGCTCCCGTCGATCGCCAATCTCTCCATCGGACGTTCCTCGACGCGTTCGCCGATTATGCGATGGACGCACGGGGAACGACAGAATCCTCCCTCATGCTCCGCATGGCCAAGAATGCTGTCGACTACAGCGCGTCCGTAGGAGCGTATGCGGACGATCGGATGGTCGGGTTCACCCTGATCGGGATCGACGCGATGCCGCAGGGGCTCACCGCATACGATGCGGGCACAGGGTTGATTCCCGCCTACCGCGGCAAGGGGATTGCCCAACGCATGTTCGAGCACGCGCTGCCCGATCTTCGATCCCGCGGAGTCACACGGTTCCTGTTGGAGGTCCTTCAGCAGAATGAGCCCGCGATCAAGACGTATCGCAAGTGCGGGTTCGAGATTCTCCGAACACTGCGCTCCTATGTTGCTGACGCTGGCGATCTCATCGTGGAAGCCCCTGAGGGTGGGTTGAGCATCCGCGCGACAAGCGCCGGCGCGCTCGACGAACTCCTTCGGGAGGCGGATTGGATTCCTTCGTTTGAGAACCGATTCACCGCGCCCCGGGCCATTCCCTCGGAGGTCGAGTACTACGGCGCCTACAACGGCAAGACGTGCGTCGGCATCGTCGCGTATTGCGCGCGCCTCAACTGGCTGCTGTCGTTGATTGTCAAGCGCTCGTACCGTCGCCGCGGAATCGGTCGTTGCTTGCTCGGCCATCTCAGCCGCCGTCTTCCGCATGGCGTGGGGCGTTTGCCCGCACTGAATGTGGACGGCGACGATGTCGGGATGCAGCAGTTTCTCACATCATGCGGGTTCGAGCTTCTCGTTGATCAGTATGAGATGTCCAAGGATCTGTAGGGATTCGCAACACGAAGAAAGATGCGGTGGATGTTGTCCGTCGTCGAACCCCGGGCCGGACGAGGGTTTGGAGCGGTCCTGCACATGAATCTGGAGGATACGGTATGGATTCGTCTGCTACCGCCACCTGAGCGAATGACTCCCGCACAAGACGGCGCGGAGATCCGCTCCGCGACCTCGCCTCCGACCCATAGGGTTCTCGTATCGACAGTGCCTGTTCCGACGATCCTTGAGGGTGAACGTAGGATCCGCACTGCAAGAGATTTGCGCACTCTTCTGATACGCACCCGAGCATCCGGAATCGTGCCTCACGCTTCTATCACAGATGCGTTACAAGCCCGTTATGTCCGCTGAAATTGCGTATTCCCACGCATTCCACCGCCTTGGCGTTTCTGCACGATCCTTCCGATTCTTGCCCCAATGGAACGCGTCGGATACCTTTGGTGAGCGATGCTACGTCACGTTCCCAAGCCATGGGGTATCTTGCTTGTGGTCACGCTTGGCGCTGCGATCCTGCTGGCTGCTGCCGGGATTGGTTATGTCCACCGAGTCAACGGCGCAATCCTTCGTGAGGCGAAGCTGGAAGCGCAGGATTCCGCCGCGGGCTTTGCGCAGGCCATCTCCGCTTGGATTCTGAGCGACATTTACTACTACCACCTGTTGGATCGCGTTGTCGAGGTCATGTTCCAGAGCGGGACGCTTTTCATTGAGATCGCACGCACCGACGAAATCATCGTCGACGAGCGTGTCCCCAGTTGGGAGCAACGCGCGCTGCCGGACTCTCCGTCCGGATTGGGTACCACACGGCTTCATTCCGTGGATGATCAACTGATCCTCGATGCGCTCGTGCCGATCCGGCCCGATCAGCCGACAGCGGGAAGCGTTCGCATCGGCACGGACGCCGGCAGCCTCGGCACGAGATTCCGAAACGTGATCCTGTCCGCCTCGCTCGTCGCCCTCTGTTTGTGGCTTGTGCCGCTTTCGAGCGCCACCGCTTGGATCAGAGCGCGCCAAGCTCGAGGAAGGCAGCTCGCGTCTTCGATCCCGATGGACGACGAAACATCCTCGTCGCTCGATTCCGCGGGACTGCCGCTCGTCATCGACTCCCGCGCAAAATGTGCCTCCTATCTCGACCGTGAGCTTCTGCTGTCCCCCAAGCCCTTTCTCCTACTCGAGCTGTTGGCCCGCGATTATGGCCGCGTGTTCGATGATCAAGAAATCATCGACTACGTGTGGACGGACGCGCCGTACGTCAATTCGAACGACGTTCGACAGTGCATCTATCGACTGAGATGCCGGCTCAACGAGGTCGAGGTCGGGTTGGGAGACTGCATCGTGAATGTCAAGGGGTTCGGATACCGCTTCGATCCCAGCAAGTTGCAGACCGTGTCGTAGAGCACGTCTACCGTTGCTCATCTACGAATCGTGAAGCACCGGAGCATTGCACGAGAGACACACGGAAAGCACGTGCTGCGTTCGTCTCGGGCAGAGGTGCTGGATTCTTCACGCCACACGTCGCGTCTGATGACGTACACTGACAGGTGGGAGGTTCGCGTACGATGAAGACCCAGCAGAAGACACGGCCTGACAAGAAACCGCCGAATCCCTTCGAGAGCTGGTCCAGCCCGCACCCTTTCTACCGAGTCGCTGCGCTGATCGGGCTGGTTTCCGGCGTTGCCGGGTGGGTTCTTGCATCCACCCGACCTGGAATCTGGATTCCGGTGTGCGCGGCTTCCGCGGTCCTCTTCGGATTGCTGGGGGTGCGCTCCTCGTATCGCGCAGCAAGTCTTCTCGGCTTCATCATGGGCATGTTCCTCCTGCCCAACGCCGCAACAACCGTGCTACGACTGATCCGTGGATAGCGGGACGTGACGGCCGCCACCAGCCCCCATTCGCATCGGAGGGGGCAGCGAAGAGCTACGGGCCGCGGCAGCCAGCTTGTCGTGCACACGCCGATCTTCCGCGGCCTCGAAGATCCGATCAGAATCCGTAGTTCGCCGGATCGAAGGTAGCCAGATTGTCGGCCGCAAACACACCGAGTGAGAGCGCTTCGTCCGGGCGGCGCATGTCGTACATCCGGATCGTCGAGACGTCGCCGGACTCGGTGTCGTGGCCGACGATCTCCTCGGGGACACGGCGCTCCTCGAACGTGCCAAGAACCGTCACGTCGATCTCCTTCGTCAACGTACCGTCCGCGTCGTAGGCCTCAAGGCGCAGGAACATGTTGGCCTCTTGATCGACCCACAGCAGTGCGCGCTCGTAGTCGGGATCGTCCCCGTTAAGCGGAGTCAGCTCGAGTACCCACACCACACGTTCTTCCGATCCGATCGTCAGTGTCTCTTCGCGCAGCAACTCCGCGTTGTAGTTGTCACGCATCTCGCTGGCTCCGGCGATGTCGGCGTACGTCAATGTGCTGCCGGCGAAGCTGCCCGACTGTTCCTCGTCGGAGATCAGTTCCTTCGTCAACCCGAACGACGAGATGTACAGCCACATTCGGCTTTCAGCGTCGTTGCCCTCGGGAAGATGGAGAAGGAAGATCATGCCTTCGTCGTCACCGCCGAGGAAGTACATCAGTGTGTACGTCGTTTCATCGACGTCTTCGGAGGCCTCCGCATCGGCCACTGTATTGGCGATGACCGCGAGTCGATAGTCCGTCGAGATGCCGTTGGCGTACACGTTGACGACGTCGATCGATACAAGAATTCCTGCATCACTGCTGTCTCCGCCGAGGCTGAATGCATCTTCCATCCGGTCGAGAATCTCATTGCCCGTAAGCGCTGCCGCAGGAACAGCGAGTCCCACCAGCAATACCAAGAGGCCCATCGTGTTGGCAACCCGTTTCGTTCGATTCATGCGTTACTCCTTCATATTCAGTGCCGATTCATCAGACGTCGTCGCACGCCGTCCCACGCGGGGGCGTCGAGAAACCGCGGTCGGATGCGCGCAAGCACAGCCGGAATTGCCGTGAGCGCAGCGCATGCGCTGACAGCCATTGCGAGCGAGAGCAGCCATCCGAAGCTCCGCAGTGCCCTGAAGTCCGATGCCAGCAACACGATGAATCCAGCAAGGACAGCCATGGCGTTGAACACGATCGCACGTCCGGCAGTAGCCGCAGTCGCACGCGCAGCCGGAACTGCGTCTCGTGCAGCAAGGTATTCTGTGCGGTACCGCGTCAGGAAGTGCACGGCGTAGTCAATGCCAATCCCGATCGTGACGCTGGCGATCATCGCCGTGGCGATGTTCAGCGTGGTCCCCGTCAGCGCCATTGCCGCAAACGATCCAAGGATCGTCAACGTCAGCGGGATGATGCTGATGAGCCCAGCGATGAAGGATCCCATCAGCAAAGAGACAATCAACGCAGCGACGAGCGTCGACGTAATCAGGCTTGTGGTCTGGCTGTTAATCAACTGCCGTCCCATGGAGTCGAAGAACTGCGTCGATCCAACCATCCTCGCCGTCACATCTCCGGTGAAGTGTTCGGAAAGGTACGCATTGACGTTGCGCACGAGCTCGGCCCGCGTCTCGCCGTCCGCCATTGGATAGAAGCCGACCACTTCTCCGGCGGAGTAGTCGGCAAGTGCAACCGTACCGAGATCTCCGCCTTGGAATGAGTAGAGGAAAAGAAGTTGCGAGACCTGTTTGCGAGTCTCGGGGATCACGTAGTATGCGGGATCGTCCGCGTGGAAGCGGAGGTTGAGCTCTCGCACCAGGTTGGTGATCGACATCGTCCGCCGTACACCCAGCGTGAGCAAGTAGTCCTCGAGGTCGATGATGTCCTGCAGCAGTGCCGGCTCCTTCAATCCGTCGGCGGTGCCGGTATCGATTTCGATCATCAGTTGCTCACTGCCGCAGAGGTACGCATCAATGTCCGTCATTCCCGCCACGGCAGGATGCTCTTCTCCGAGAAACACCGTCATCGAAGAGTCTGTTCGGAGAAGAGGAATCGTGGCCGCCAGTGCGGCGAGAACAACAAGAAGCGACACGAAGAAGGTCCGCGGATGCCGGGCGACGGTCCCGCTCAAGGCGGCAAGAGCCCGAGCGAGCATTCCCTTATCTGCCTTCGTGCGCGTGCGCGTTTTCACCCTCGGAACCGGAAGAACAGCGAGCAACGCCGGAAGGACGACCAACGCCTGGACCATCGCCAATGCGACGCCGGCGGCCGCGAGGACTCCGAATTCCTGGATCAACGGAAGCGCGGCCGTGAGCAGGGAGAGAAACCCACCCATCGTCGTCAGGCCGGCCATCGCCACGGCACTCGCAATCCCGCTGCTGGCGTCCAGTAGCGCCTCTCGTTTCGCCTCTCCGTGAAGAAGTTCTTCGTGATAGCGATTGAGTACGTGGATTCCATAGGCAATCCCGATCGCAAGCAACAGAACCGGAAGAACGAACGTGATCAGCGAGACGCGAATGCCAAGCAGACTCATCGGGCCGAAGGTCCAGATCACGGACAGCATCACGACCACAAGCGGAAGCACAACCCCACGGAACGAGCGGAACGAAAGGAACAGAACAAGACACATTGCCAGGATGACGACGGGAATCAGGAAGACGAGATCTCCCTGCATCGATTCCGTCAGGGTAAGCATCAGGTACGGCTCGCCGCTGATGGACCATCGCTCCGGAGGGGTGACCATCTCGTCCGCGACTCGCCGAACGGCATCCGCCACGTCGTATTCGGAGGCGTCGGTCTCCATCTCCAAGAAGATGGCGGCGGCCTGTTCGTCTTCCGAGATGAGAAGACCCCGCATGGTTTCGATGCTCAACACGCGATCGCGATACGCAGCGATGTCTTCGGCCGTCTGAGGCGCGACGCTGTCCGGGGCGGCGGGACCTACCTCAATCGCGCTCTCGGAGCTGAGGATGATGTCGCGGCTGATCGGTCCGTCGACGGCCTTGATCCCGGGGATTTCGGCCAGTGCTGCCTCCATCCGCGCGATCTTCGCCAGCGTCTCCGCATGGAAGATCCCATCCGGGTTGATGATGGCCACCATGATAAGCCGTTGGGACCCGAACCGATCCTCAGCGTTCTTCATCAAGACGTACGATTCATCGTTCTGGTTGACGTAGTTCTGAAAATCGACGTCCGTCTGCAGGCTGAATAGCGGGAAGATGAGTCCGGCCGTGATGAGCGCAGCTGCTGCGAGTACCCACCACGCATGATCGATGATCCAGCCGAAGACTCGCTTCACCTCAGCCATCCCATCTGAACGTAGAGCGCGGTTGTCAGCCCCGCCCAGAGATCGTCCGTCGCCCCCATCGCCGACACTGTGCCGCCGAATGCCGTACGGATGCCCTCACTCAGAAGTGCGAGCGCCTGATCGATGCCAGCGGCTTCGCTGGAATCCCCACCCACGAGCATCCAGACTGCGTACGCCGTCCCGTCATCGACCCCTCGAGGAAAGATGAGGACCAGATCGTACGGCTCCTCGGGCAGCGGACGTCCTACGAGAGGGTCGTCGAATGAGCCGAGGTCGTCTGCAAGTACAACCGTCACGTCGGCCAAGCCACTCTGCTTGATGCCGGTGGCCAGCCCAACGATGCGCATCGTCGAATTCAGCGTCTTTGTTCCGTCCACGACAAGGACCCGGTAGGCAGGCGCCGTCACGGAAGTATCCTGTTGGCCTGCAACCGTCGCGGTTCCGACAAGAAGAAGAGATACGATCCAAACGAGCGTCCCGATTCGTTTCGCGATGTTCATGCGGCCTCCTTCTGTACACTCGCCCACATGAACTGGCTCAGTTGCTGGGATGCGTGGGCTGCAGCCTGTTCCTCGCGTCCGCGCCCGAAGGTCGCGACGTACATCGGCAGGGCTTCCTGCATCGACAGAAGCACACATGCCGCCATTTCGATGTCGAACGCCCGCAGTTCCCCGATCTCTTTCGCTCGCCTGAGGACCTTCGTGATTCTCTCGAGCAGGTACTGGTTGAACTCGGCCATCTTCTCGTCTCCGTCGCTCAACGCCTGAAGCGACCGGCGTGAGAGAACCCGGACGAGATTCGGTTCCTCCTGAAGGAGCGCCTTTTGCTTCTCGACGAACGCCGCGAGGATCTCCGGTGCGCTCATCGCCGAGTCGAGCAATCCATCAACGAAGTCGAGGACCTCGTCGAGGTACCGACGGAACACATCGATCAGGATGTCCGCCTTGCTGGCGAAGTACAGGTAGATCGTCCCCTTGGCGACTCCGGCCCGGCGCGCGATCTCCTCGACGGTGGTCTCGTGGAACCCGTTCGATGCGAATACGTCCAGCGCCGCTTTGTGGATGCGGCTTCGCTTGTCCTCCATTGGCGGGACCTCCCTGAAGCATACTGACTGACCAGCCAGTCATTCTACTCGGAAGACCGTTTCTGTCAAGTGAAGCCTTGCCAGCACGGTTCTCTAGTCCTTGGCGACGTGGATGGAATCCGCAGGCCTTTCCTGCATCGGCTCTACGATGTATACGCCGGCACAGGGGGATACCTGCTCGTACGTGCATCGGACCGTGACGTCGAGACACCTTGTGAACTCGTCCGCAGCCCAGTAGTCCTCCTCGGGATCCCACAGGTGAGCGAATTGCTCACGCGCAACGGCTCGGTCCGCTGATCGCGTGAAGGACACGTCTCCAATGACGATTCGCCCGTCCCGGGTCAGACGATCGCGTGCAAGATGCCGGATGAGCGCAACCTTCTCGTTCAACGTGAGATGATGAAGCGCATAACTGGACACGATCCGATCGTAGCATTCGGGGAATCCGTTCGGAAGCGGGTCGCGCAAGTTCGCCAATCCCGTGTGAAGGCGTGGGTGTTTGGCTCGCGCTCGATCGAGCATCGCCCCTGAGAAGTCCGTACCCCACACCTCGCATCCTGCGTCGAGAAAACGTCCTGCCAAGGCCCCCGTCCCAGTTCCCAGATCGAGAACGACCATCCCCGCGGCCGCCTGCGCTGCGCGGAAGACCGCGTCAAGCGTCCGTTCGTACCCCAACAGCGGAAACTGCTGCGAATTCGACACGGTGCAATCATAGGTCTCCGCCCAGCGATCGAATCCGCTCGCATCGCGCCCACGGGTCCTCTGCTCGGAATGATCTGCCTCATCAGGAGACTGCATCGAGCCACATCCCTTCGTCCTGTACCCACGCGCCGTGTCAGCCCGCACGTCCTCGATGCGGGGCGCGTTGCCTACATCTCGTCCAGCGAGAACGGCGCGCCGTGGCCGGGGTGCACCGTCCGGATGGGAAGCTGCTCGATCCGCCGAAAGCTCTCCGCCAATGCTTCGCGATCGTCAACTAGGGTTGCGATCGAGGGCCGCCGCCGGTTCTCCAGAAAGTCACCGCTGAAAAAGTCGCCATCGTCGGTGAGAACAGCGATCGATCCCGCGGTGTGTCCGGGCACGTGAAGCGCGACCGCGTTCCAGCCGTACGCGTCAAGGCGGTCGCCGTCCTCCAGGAACACGTCGGGAGTGAAGCGATCGCGCTTCCGTAGACGAAACAGCGACATCACCGGCTTCAACAGGCGCCGTCCGAACGAAAGCGGACCGCGGCTGAGGAACATGTTCCCACGCTCGACCGCGGGCGCTTCGTCACGATGCATCACGATCTTCCCTCCGTAGCGCGATCGCAGGTAGGCGGCGTTGGCGGCATGGTCTGCGTCGCCGTGGGTGACCACGATCAGCTTCAGGTCTCCCGCATTGCAGCCGGCGCCGCGCAGCAGCGCATCGGCCCGCCCGCGATGCGTTCCGAATCCAGTATCGACCAGGAAGAACCCGCCCTCGCTGGCGATCAGGTAGACGTTGACCATCCCCAGGTCCAGCCGCACGATCGAATCCGCCACAGCTCCCTCCTTCGTCTCGCTCCGGTTTACCAAGCTATCGCAACGCCTTCTCCGCTTCGAAGCGTTCCCGCAACGCGGCGCGCTCGTCCGCGGGAATGGCATGCCAACGCACGCCGCGAATCGCGCCTTCGAGCGCCGACAGCTTGCTGCTGCATACGCTCACGCCGCTCTCCACGAGCCGCAGGGCTGCCTCTACGCTGCCCAAGGCAAGCAACGTTTCGGGCGAGTCGATTCCGGCCCGCCGCAGCTGCTCGGAGACCACCGGCCCGAGGTTCGGTAAATCCATCAGTCGCTTCACCAGCAGATCCCCTCCCTATCGAGTGGGCGTCGACGTCTCCCTTCAGGGACCACTGCTTCTACAGCGGCCGTTCCATGTGCTCCATCGTCGAGGCGTAGCCGAGATTGTGCCACGCCTCTCGCGCCGCCTCGTTCTGCGCATCGACCCGCAAGCTGATCCGGTGACAGCCGAGATCGCGCAGGTACTCGGACGCGTCCGCCTCCAACTCGCGCAGCACGCCGTGTTCTCTGAATCCCGGCTCGACATAGGCCAGCTGAAGTTCACCGCGATCCGGCGCTGTTTGCGAAACGATCAACATCCCCACCATTCGCTCCGTGGTCTCGGCAACGAAGACGGCATGATCCTTCTCCTCGAGGAAGTCGTCGACCCGCATCGATCGTCGAGACTCGGACTTCGAAGACGACATCGCTTCGGATTCATAGGCGCCGAGCAGCGTGACAAGCTCGCGATGGTCCTTGGAATCCGCCCGGCGCGTACGGATATCGATGTCGTGCGGCTCGACGTCGGTGAATGTCTCCTCGATCCATTCCACCGCGAACGCAACAAGATCGGCGGCATCGAACAGATAGCTCTTGGCCATCCCCACGGCTCCTACCGTTCCGCGCCCTTCCTTTACGTAGTCCTGCACGATCGCCTCGAACAGGTCGCCGCTGCCGCGCCACGGGAGACAGCCCTCGGTATCGAACTCCTCGATCGGCACCCATGTTTTGGCGCCGTTTTCCAGGATGGGCATCCAGTAGTGCACGACGCGCTTGCTCGCTACGTCGGCCAGATGCTCGGCGTGATGAAGCAACGTCACATTGGACAACGACGAGCCGAGCAGGACCACCTTGCCGCCCATCTCGCAAAGGCGCGCCAACGGCGAGCCCTCGCCCATTCCGTACTGCAATGCATGGTCCCCTACGAGGTCGTCCGCTCTCGGGCCGACGGCCACGAACGAGCTGTCCGGATGCCGGCTGCGTCGCGCACCCGGCCACGTGCGCAGGTATTCGCCAAGCACGCCCCACGAACGCACCGCGTGCGAAGATTCCGGGTCGTAGGGCGGCCACACGGTCGCCAGCTCGGGCGGAAGCTCCGGCATGCCGAGGGTCACGTCGTAGGGTGAGCCGTCCCAGCCGACGTATATCATCAGCGTTCCGTCGTCACCCAGAACATCAAGCAACGCTTCCAGGACACGGTCCGGGCCACCGACGATCCATCCAATCGCTCCGACCGAAGCGTGGAGCATCACGGTATCGCCCGGGGCAATCCCCAATGCAGCCAGGTCGTGCGCCAGGTGTCCCCGCGTGATCAGGGCGGGGCGTGGATGCCGCGAACATCGTCCCATGTCGTTAGCCCTCCCCGTACAGCTCGGCGAATCGCCGGAACGATCGATCGTAGGTGCGCTCGACATCCGGCGGGAAACAGCAGCCCGGCAACTCCCGGCGCGCGAGATGGTACTTCAAGCACTCGCAACACATTCCCTTCCGTGAGCAGCCTGGATACGTGCACGCGCACGCCTCGGCGTTGGCTGCCCGGTTGACACATTCCGTCATGCGTGGACTCCTTTCCTCGCTCCATGGTATCACTCCCCGACACCGGATAGCGATCGAAGCACGCACGCAAACGCCGGCTGAGGTTGCGCAGGGATGGAGCGGCGTCTATGCTGCGCGCATGGCATGGAAGACGCGATATGGTTCCGGCGCGGTGCGCGTGTACCGCGCGTTGATCGATCCCCTCCTGTGGCCGCTACGGCCGAAGATCGTGCGAATGTGTCGGCAGATGGGGGCCGAGCATGTCCTCGATATCGCCTGCGCCACAGGAGATCAGTGCCGCGCGTTGGGACGATCCGGGATTCAGGCGACGGGTCTCGATCTGTCCGACGATATGGTGGCCATTGCGCGCCGAAGCGGCGGAAGGCACGTGGCCTACGTTCAAGGGTCCGCCTACGAGCTCCCGTTCGAGGACCGCTCGTTCGATGCCAGCTTGTTGTTGCTCGCGCTGCACGAGCACACCGAAGCCGAACGCACGCGCATGCTCCATGAGGCCATGCGGGTCGCTCGCGACGTCGTGCTGCTCGCCGACTACGAGGCGCCCTTGCATACACGCATCCATCCTGCATGGCAGGTTGTTCGCTTCGTCGAGCACATCGCCGGTCCCGAGCACCGGGCCGGCTTCCTCGACTTCGTGCGCCAGGGCAGCGTGACCGGCCTCCTCGAACGCCATCAGCTGAGCGCGGTCGCTGAAGAACGCTCGCACTTCGGAACGATGCACCTCGCCGCGGTGTCGGTCGCGCGACATCCCGACGAGCAGTCTGTGTGAGATCTTCACTCGCGCTCCATCGCCTGTTGAGGAGTGTCATCCGGCAAAGCTAGAGCTTCGCAGCGCTTGTGTGTGGAATCTCGGGAGAGAGCAAAGACATGTGTGCCGCCGTCACGATGTGGCGGTCCGCCACCCCCATCCCAACCTTCCCCCATCAGAGAGGGGGAAGGCGTTCATCCCGAGGCCTTGATCGCGGCTCCTAGGGTGCGTCGATCTTCCCCACAGGCGCAACGTACATCGTGAACTCGTCGGTGCCGTCCACGCCAAGCAACCTGTCGACGATCTCCTGCCGATAGGAGGCCAAAGCACACGTGCCCGCTCCAATCGATTCGGCAGCCAGATAGAGGTTCTCGCAGTAGTGGCCCATGTCCATGGCGACCGGCTTGGCACCGGTGAACAGGTAGCGCCATTCGTGACGGTATGGCACAACCGTCCAGACGAAGACGACGGCGCTGTCCTTCACGAACGCTTGAACGGCGGTCTCCGCGAGCTGCGCGACGAATCCGTCCCCGGGCTTGACGAGAACGAGTTCGTGTCGCAGGCCGGAGTATCGGTAGATGCCGGGCGTCATCCCTTCGACGCGCTCGACCACGAGATACGTTTCGAACGGGTGCCGGGCACCGCCGGACGGCGACGTCCGCTGGGTCCAACCGTTCTTCGGTCCGATTCGATGCACGCCTGCAACAGCCCAGCAGAGGAAGGCCAGTTCTTCCAGTGTGAGGGGATCGTCGTTGAACACACGTCGGCTGCGTCGTCGTTTGAACACATCGATCAAAGGCATCGTACCCAAGACAGTCTCGTCGATCGACGGCAACACGATTGTCGCGCAGTCTTCGGGGATCTCCTTCTCCAGCGGCGGTGCCGGCATCCCCTTGCTTTGGTCGGACGCCACGAATTCGTCCGGGATCTCCTCGTCCGGGTAGTCGAACTCCTTCATCTGGTGGCGCGCCGCCTGCGTCAGGCGCGCGATCATCTCGTCGTAGTACGCTTGATCCTTGCTCATAGCTTTCCACCTCTCCAAGTCCCGGCCGTCCCCGCGTCTCCATCGCCATTCTATTGGGTAGTAGCGACGGCGGCCGAACCGGTTCACGCGACGTCGCGTGCGCAGATGCGGATTGACTTTCCGCACCGAACCGTGGTAGACCAATACGTCCACCAGAAGCATCGAGAACGTCATAGGAGGCAATGGCTATGGATCAACTGCTCCGCATCAACATGACGGATCAGACGGCGGCCTTCGAGCCGCTTCCGGCCAAGTATGAAGGAAGAGCCGGCCGATGGCTGACCTCGTCAATCGTCCATGACGAGGTGCCCGCAACGTGCCATCCACTCGGCCCCAACAACAAGCTCGTCTTCTCCCCCGGCATCGTCACCGGAACGTCGTCACCGACGTCGGCGCGCATCTCCGTCGGCGGGAAGTCGCCGCTCACCGGGGGGATCAAGGAAGCGAACGCAGGAACGGGATGGGGGCGGCGATTGGCCCGGCTCGGCATCCGCGCACTGGTCGTGGAAGGTCAGGCCGAAGGACTGTGGCTCGTGAAGGTCGACGCGGACGGCGTCACGTTCGAGGCTGCCGATGACTGGACCGGCCTGAAGTTGTCCGAGGTCTATCCGGCCGCCTTCGACCGATTCGGAGGCATGTCGGCCGTCGATATCTGTGCCATCGGCGTCGCCGGCGAGCATCGCATGGCGGCCGCCGGCATCTGCTTCAACGACCAGGAGGGCCGTCCGAGTCGGTACGCAGGCCGAGGCGGGCTCGGTGCCGTGATGGGGAGCAAGGGGCTGAAGTTCCTTGTCGTCGACGATGCCGGCGCCGACAACGTCCCGATCGCAGATCCGGAAACGTTCGAGCGCGGACGCAAGAAGATGGCCGAGGCATTGACCGAGCATGCGATCACCAAACCCAAGGGCGCGCTGAACAGCTATGGAACCGCCGTCCTCGTGAACATCATCAACGAGGCGGGGGCGCTGCCGACGCGCAACTTCCGCTCGGGTCGGTTCGAAGGCGCCGCCAAGATCGCCGGCGAAGCCATCTTCGAGGGCAACAAGGAACGCACGGGGGCCGAGCTGTACAACCACGCTTGTTCGCCGGGCTGCATCATCCGCTGCTCCAACACCTGGCATCGTCCGGACGGGTCCGAACACACGTCGTGCATCGAGTACGAGTCGGCGTGGGCGCTCGGCGCAGATTGCGGCATCGACGATCTCGATCAAGTGGCCGAACTCAACCAGCTATGCAACGAATACGGGCTCGATACGATCGAGGTTGGCGGCACGCTGGCCGTCGCGATGGAAGGCGGCGTGGCCCCGTTTGGAGACGGCGCTCGCGCCATCGAACTCGTCCACGAGATCGGGAGGGCGACGCCGCTGGGCAAGATCCTTGGCGCCGGCGCCCTCATCACCGGCAAGACGCTCGGCGTGCACCGGGTTCCCCAGGTCAAGGGGCAGAACATGCCCGCGTACGAACCGCGTGCCATCAAGGGAATCGGCATGACGTACGCCGTGTCCACCATGGGCGCCGATCACACCTCCGGCTATACCATTGCTCCGGAAATTCTCGGGGTCTCCGGCAAGCTGGATCCGCTCAATCCGGACAAGACGGATTTGGCGCGGAACTTCCAGTACGCGACAGCGTTCATCGATTCGACCGGGCATTGCCTGTTCATCGCGTTTGCGATCCTCGACATTGCCTCGGGATTCGAGGGCATGGTCGAGGAATGCAACGGCGTGCTCGGCACGAGTTGGACCGCGGACGACGTGGCGCGAATCGGAAAAGAGATCCTTGACCTCGAGCTGGACTTCAATCGTCGGGCCGGCTTTACCCGCCTCGACGATCGTCTGCCGGAGTTCATGACCTACGAGAAGCTCCCGCCGCACGATACCGTTTGGGACATCTCCGATGCAGAGATCGACAAGGTCTTCGGCCCGGCAAGCTAACGCTTGTCGGGCTTGCAGAAGGGCAGGCGACATGCCGCCTGTCCTTCTGTCGTGGATCAGCTTCTAGAGTCGATTGCCGCTTGAGGTTCGTCCGTACGTCCCTCGGACAGGTCGGCGCACTTGCAGGGCGCAGGAAGGTGTAGGATTCCGCATGGTTGAAGTCCATCTGTATGGAAAACTGCGTCGCTTCGCGGCGGACCGCGATCCGACGTCGGCATCCGTCGCCAAGGTCCCTTGTCGCGCCGGTGACACCGTGTCCGATATCGTCGATCGCCTCGGCATCCCGCACGCTGAGTTGGGAAGCAACAAGTTCCTCAACGGACGGTACGCGGACATGAGTACGGCGGTTCACGATAGCGACCGCCTCGGGCTGTTCCCGGACGACATGCAGCTGTTGTACAAATGGTATTTTGCCCCGAACAGCAGCTCGGCGGCGGCGAAAATGAATACAGGCGGCGAAAAGTGAGACTCGAGGTGCGGTTGTACGCCTCGCTCGCGCCTTTCGCGCCCACGCATCGTGCTGGGGAGCCGTTTGATGTCGAGGTCAGCGAGCCCACAACGCTGGACACGCTGTTGACAAGGCTCGGCGTGCCGGCCGGGGACGTTCATTTGATCATCGTCAACGGACGCATCGTCCACGATCGGTCACGTCTCCTCGCTGAACACGACCGCGTCGGCCTGTTCCCGCCCGTCGGCGGCGGGTAGGCGCGTAGCAGCGTCGGCCATGCCGTCGTACGTCAGGGGAGAATCACGATCGGCGCGAAGAAGAGGTGTCCTCTCGGGGTGCGCATCCACACATGGAGTGTCTCATCACGCGGCAGCAGCGTCGAATAGATTGTAATCGATGCCTCCTCGCCGGGCGTGCCGCCGACCGTCCACATTGCGGGCTGAACCGTTCCGTCGCTCGAAGTGACCACGAGGTACCACAGCGCGTCGTCGATCGGCGTCACCGCATCGATCCCAACGGTGAGGACCACGGACACCCCTGCCGGGAAGGAAGCCGCCTCGCCTTCGAGTTCCCGGACAAGCAACTCGAGGATCGGCGAGTTGACGCCCTTTGGCGTCCCGGAAATCAGATCGCCAAACGCATCGAAGCCTTGTCGCACCAGGCCCAGGTTGGTGTGCCAGTTGTTCGGCGCGTCGATGGCGGTAGGATCGCTCCGTTCCATGCTGGCCGGAGGAACCGACGAGCCGGCAGGCCACGTCATCCCCGGCAGGACGAACAGATTGGCCGTGTCCGTGAGACATCCGGACGGCGCGTGCAGCTCGACGAGCGCTCCTTCGTCGGATAACTCCGTCGACAAACCGAATTCATCTTCCGCCGGATAGACGAGATCCGCATCGAAATGGAGCACGACATCGTCGCTTCCTCGTTCCATCAGGTAGTGATCGGGACGCGTGACATCGGACCACGTGACCCGCCAGATGGCTGACGTACCCGTCTCGGGAGTGAAGCGAAGTCCGCTGTCTTCCAGCGCCGGTCGGAGCTCGCCGTTCAGGGAGAGGGTGCGCCACGCGGAGGCTTCCGGCGTGTCCGCATCGAGACTCCGCCATCGCAGCGTCCATCCCGTCAGATCGACCGGGCGATCTTCGAGATTACGAAGCTCGATCCATTCCTCACCCTCTCCGGCATCTGTCCCTCCCCAGTTGACCTCGGAGATCACGACGCGCGGGCAGAGATCGCCCACAGCGCCGCCTCCCCCGATCGCCACGACCGTCAACTGAATGACGCCGGTGGCGCAGGCACCGAATCGGTCACAAGCCGTGAAGCGAATGAGATCGGGGCCGGAATACTCCGGGTCCGATGTGTAGGTCAGCGCCCCGGTGGTCGGATCGAAGCCACTGACGGTCCCATGCACCGGCTCGGTCAGCACGGTGTACACGAGATCATCGCCGTCCGGATCGGTGGCGCGGGCGGACAGCGGCGTCGCTTGCCCCTGGTTCACGCTGGTCTCCTGATACGTCGCCCGTGGCGCATCGTTGAGGTTGAACACTTGGACGGTCACCAACGCGGTGTCGCAGGCCCCTTCCGGGTCGCAGACACGGTAGGTAAACGCATCGCTCCCGACGAATCCCGGATCCGGCTGGTACAGGACGCTTCCCGTCACAGGGTCCCATGCCGTCAGACTTCCGTTTCTTGGAGACACGGCCAGCGAATAGGTCAAACTCGCATCGTCGGCATCGGTCGCGTGAAGGGTCGTGCGAATCGCAGCGTCCTGGAGCGTAGAGATCGCTCGAGGCTCCGCGACCGGCGCATCGTTGGTCGGCGCCACCACAAGCCGGACTGTCCCGCGGTCGCAGGCCCCTGAGGGGTCGCAGACCTCATACTCCAGTTCATCCAGCCCAGTGTAGTTTGGATCGGGCACGTAGCGTAGCGCGCCGGATTCCGGATCGAAGTCCATGACGGTTCCGTGCTCAGGAAGGGAGACGATCGAGAAGAAGAGTGTGTCGTCATCCACGTCCGTGCCCTCCAACCTCACTCGCGCCTCCGTGTCTTCCAGGAGTGTCACGGTTTGCGAATCCGCGATCGGCGGGTCGTTCACCGGCGTCACCGTGATCGTCACCGTCGCCTGCGGACATCCGTGTTCCACGTGCGGGTCGCACGCCTGGAACGTGAAGCTGTCCGTGCCCGTGTAGTCTTCGTCCGGAACGTACGTCAATGCCCCCGTCTCTGCGTCGAACCCCACGATCGTTCCGTGTGACGGTCCGCTCACCATCCCGTACGTCAACGGCTCTCCGTCCGGTTCCACCGCCGTCAGTACGATTCCCTTCTCCTCGTCCTCCCGCGTCGTCACGGCTTGCGGCTCCGGAATCGGATTGTCGTCCACCGGCTCGACCACGATCGTCACCACCCCGGTCGCGCACGCGTTCGATGGATCGCACACCTGGAACACGATTTCGTCCGTCCCGTGGTAGTCCTCCGTCGGCGTATAGATGAACGTCCCCGTCGACGGATTGAACCCCGTCATCTCTCCGTGGTTCGGCGTTCCCACCACCGCGTAGGTCAGTCCATCTCCGTCCGGATCGCTCCCCGTCACCGTGATCCCCGCCGAGGCGTCCTCCGACATCGTTACGGTCTCGTCGTTGGCCACCGGAGGATCGTTCACCGGTGTCACCGTGATCTCGATCGTTACCGTGTCCGACCCGCCGTTTCCGTCGTCGCACCGCACCACGATCTGATCTACACCCACGAAGTCACGTTCCGGCGTGTACGTCAATGTCCCCACCTGCGGGTACGGCCCGTTTAGCGTCCCCACTTGCGGATTCACCGTCCCGTGCGCCGGCGTGCTCGCCACGCACGTCAGGGAATCGCCATCGGGATCCGAGTGCGTCACCTCGATGTCAATCGGCGTGTCTTCCAACGTCGTCTGATCCGATGCACTCACCACCGGGTTGTCGTTCTCCGCGCTGATCGTCACCGTCACCGTCGCCGTATCGCACAATCCCTCCGGGTCGCACACGATGTACCGGAACGTGTCCGTCCCGCTGTATCCCGGCGCCGGCGTGTAGTTCACCGTGTGATCCGGCCCGCGCTCCACGCTCCCGTGGCTCGGCGGCTCCAGACAGTCGCACGCCACTTCCGCCAGTGTGTTGTCCGGGTCGGCAATCGCCAGCGAGAAGAACCCCGTCGGCGTGTCTTCCTGCGTCGCCCGCAACTGATCGCTCGCCACCGGCGGATCGTTCACCGGCGTCACCATGATCGTCACCGTCGCCTGCGGACATCCGTGCCCCCCACCGTCGCACAACTCGAACACGAAGCTGTCCGGTCCCGCGTAGTGTTGCGACGGTGTGTAGATCAATGCGCCCGTCGTCTCATCGAACCCCGTGATCGTTCCGTGTGACGGCCCGCTCACGATCCCGTAGGTCAGCGGGTCTCCGTCCACATCGCTTCCCGTCAACCCGATCGCCACCGCCGTGTCTTCTTCCGTCGTCACCGACTGCGGGTCCGGCACCGGCGCATCGTCCTGCGGCGTCACCGTGATCGTCACCGTCGCACTGTCACACGCCCCGTCCGGATCGCACGTCTCGAACGTGAATGCGTCGCTGCCGTGGAAGTTCGCGTCCGGCCTGTACGTCAGCGCCCCCGTCGCCGCATCGAACCCCTCGATCGTCCCGTGCGACGGCCCCGTCAGGATCGCATACGTCAACGGGTCCCCGTCCGGGTCGCTCGCCGTCAACGTCATCCCCACCGCTGCGTCCTCCGACGTCGTCACCGTTTTGTCGTTCGCCGTCGGCGGATCATTCACCGCCAACACCGTGATCGTCACTTGTCCGGTGGCGCACGTCCCGCCGGGATCGCAGACCTCGAACGTGAAACGATCGTCGCCCGCAAAGAGCGGATCGGGCGTGTAGGTCAAGGTACCCGCGGTCCCATCAAACCCGCCGATCTCTCCATGGCCGGCCTGAGACGTAAGTGCGAAGGACAGGTCATCTCCATCAGGATCGATTCCGAGGAGCTGGATGTCGACGTCACGGCCTTCGATCGTCGTCAGAGACTGAGAATCCGCGATCGGCGGGTCGTTCACCGGCGTCACCGTGATCGTCACCGTCGCCTGCGGACATCCGTGTTCCACGTGCGGGTCGCACGCCTGGAACGTGAAGCTGTCCGTGCCCGTGTAGTCTTCGTCCGGAACGTACGTCAATGCCCCCGTCTCTGCGTCGAACCCCACGATCGTTCCGTGTGACGGTCCGCTCACCATCCCGTACGTCAACGGCTCTCCGTCCGGTTCCACCGCCGTCAGTACGATTCCCTTCTCCTCGTCCTCCCGCGTCGTCACGGCTTGCGGCTCCGGAATCGGATTGTCGTCCACCGGCTCGACCACGATCGTCACCACCCCGGTCGCGCACGCGTTCGATGGATCGCACACCTGGAACACGATTTCGTCCGTCCCGTGGTAGTCCTCCGTCGGCGTATAGATGAACGTCCCCGTCGACGGATTGAACCCCGTCATCTCTCCGTGGTTCGGCGTTCCCACCACCGCGTAGGTCAGTCCATCTCCGTCCGGATCGCTCCCCGTCACCGTGATCCCCGCCGAGGCGTCCTCCGACATCGTTACGGTCTCGTCGTTGGCCACCGGAGGATCGTTCACCGGTGTCACCGTGATCTCGATCGTTACCGTGTCCGACCCGCCGTTTCCGTCGTCGCACCGCACCACGATCTGATCTACACCCACGAAGTCACGTTCCGGCGTGTACGTCAATGTCCCCACCTGCGGGTACGGCCCGTTTAGCGTCCCCACTTGCGGATTCACCGTCCCGTGCGCCGGCGTGCTCGCCACGCACGTCAGGGAATCGCCATCGGGATCCGAGTGCGTCACCTCGATGTCAATCGGCGTGTCTTCCAACGTCGTCTGATCCGATGCACTCACCACCGGGTTGTCGTTCTCCGCGCTGATCGTCACCGTCACCGTCGCCGTATCGCACAATCCCTCCGGGTCGCACACGATGTACCGGAACGTGTCCGTCCCGCTGTATCCCGGCGCCGGCGTGTAGTTCACCGTGTGATCCGGCCCGCGCTCCACGCTCCCGTGGCTCGGCGGCTCCAGACAGTCGCACGCCACTTCCGCCAGTGTGTTGTCCGGGTCGGCAATCGCCAGCGAGAAGAACCCCGTCGGCGTGTCTTCCTGCGTCGCCCGCAACTGATCGCTCGCCACCGGCGGATCGTTCACCGGCGTCACCATGATCGTCACCGTCGCCTGCGGACATCCGTGCCCCCCACCGTCGCACAACTCGAACACGAAGCTGTCCGGTCCCGCGTAGTGTTGCGACGGTGTGTAGATCAATGCGCCCGTCGTCTCATCGAACCCCGTGATCGTTCCGTGTGACGGCCCGCTCACGATCCCGTAGGTCAGCGGGTCTCCGTCCACATCGCTTCCCGTCAACCCGATCGCCACCGCCGTGTCTTCTTCCGTCGTCACCGACTGCGGGTCCGGCACCGGCGCATCGTCCTGCGGCGTCACCGTGATCGTCACCGTCGCACTGTCACACGCCCCGTCCGGATCGCACGTCTCGAACGTGAATGCGTCGCTGCCGTGGAAGTTCGCGTCCGGCCTGTACGTCAGCGCCCCCGTCGCCGCATCGAACCCCTCGATCGTCCCGTGCGACGGCCCCGTCAGGATCGCATACGTCAACGGGTCCCCGTCCGGGTCGCTCGCCGTCAACGTCATCCCCACCGCTGCGTCCTCCGACGTCGTCACCGTTTTGTCGTTCGCCGTCGGTGGATCGTTCACCGCCAGCACTGTGATCGCCACCTGGCCGGTTGCGCGAAGCCCGCTGCAGTCCTCGATCACGTAGGTGAACGCGTCGGTTCCTTCGACCGCCGGCGCGACGTAGTGGACCGCTTCGTCAACCAGCGTCGCGGTTCCCCGTCCGGGCGTTCCCACCGAGATGAGCGTCACGGAGTTGCTGCAGACGTCGGTGTCGTTCGACGTCACGTCGAGACGTACGACGTCGCCGGCGTTCACATTCGCCACGTCCGCGCCGGCCGCCGGCGGCGTGGTGTCGCGAATCGACAGCGTGGCCGTCCGCTGCGCCGTATTTCCACACGCATCGCCCGCGGTGAACGTCACCACCGCATCGCCCACCCCAGGGCACGTCTCGACGAGTCCTGAGAAGTCGTTCGCCACGTCGACGTCGCCGCACGCATCATTGGCGACCGCAGACGCAAGCCATGCGTCGATATCGGCAGCGTTCCCCGCGCCGTCGCACTCCACCGTTCGACCGGAGATCGTCAGTGTCGGTGGGGTGGTGTCAACGATGGTGATCGTCTGGACCGCCTGAACCGCATTGCCGCAGACGTCCGTCGCCGTCCACGTTCGCTCGATCGTGCCGGTTGCCCCGCAGCCTGCCGGCGTGAAGGCGTCGACGTACGTGACCGCCACTTGGCCGGACGCATCCGTCGCCGAGGCAGTTCCCGTTGCAGCGGGCGTGGAATCTCGTCCGCACTCCACGGTTTGATCCGCAGGGGTCTCGAGAACCGGCGGATCGAGGTCGAAAACGACGTTCGTCGCCGCAGACGCCGCACATCCCGCGCTGTTGGTGACCAGAACGGTGTAGATGCCGGGAAGGCCGTCCTGGACCACTGGGTTCTGGTCCGCACTCGAGAATCCTCCGGGACCCGACCAGCGGTACGATGTGCCGCCGGAAGCGTACAACTCGATCGCATCCCCGTTGCAGTACGGTCCCCCGTTCGAGGCGCTCGCAACGGGAGCGGGCCGGATCTCCACATCGTGCGTCGCCGTGGCCGAGATTCCGCCGTCCGTCACCGTGAGTTCGACCGTGTATGTGCCTGCAGTCGAGTAGGTGTGCGTCGGATTGACGTTCGTGCTCGTGCCCCCGTCTCCGAAGTCCCAGGCATACGATGAATACGGCGGCGCTCCGCCGGTCGTTTCATCGACGAAACCGACGGGCGCTCCCTGACACGCAGGCGCCGTCGAAGAGAACTCCACCGCCAGCGGCACGCCTTGCACGATGACGAATGGAGAACTGCTGCACTTGACGCTACGAGACGCGCAAGAGTAGTCCCCGCCCTCCTTGGTGTCCCACGAAACGACGACATTTTCGAGTTCGAGGCTCGCGCCACACGGGAAGGTGATGTGCGCAATCGGCAGACGATCGGTTCCCGGCGGAATCACCGCAGTCAAATCCGTGACGTTCAGTGCGACGGTCGAACGCCCGGACGATGTTGTAATGATAAGGTCGGCGATCAACGCCACGTCATACCGATCGGCACCGGTGGTGTTTGTAAATGTGCCGTACAGGGTCGCGCGCACGGTTTCCTCGGGCGAGCACGCGGTCACGCCACCAAGTGAAACGGCATCCAATGAAACATCGTTGGAGCGGCAGTTCCACCGACAGTCAGGGTAGTCGGCCGCCGACGCGATCACCCCGAGAAGTACGACCGCTACCAGAACTATGACTCCCTGCCACCGGACTCTCGACATCCGACATCCCCTCCTCGGCTCCGTTACCGATCGACGCCCGATCTCGTCCCGATTTTACCACAAAGGGCAACCTATTGAGACGAACTGGCCTTCTCATGGGGCATTGCCGTGCGCACCCTCCGTCGTCGCATCGTCGCAGCACCACGAGTACACTCGCTCTATGGGGTTCCCCACGGCGTTGAGATGAACCGAAACCTGCTTGGTTGACCACTGAACTGTGACGTACACACACGGTCGTTTGAGCGCGGCGTCGCACGAGAGACGGGAATCGGTGAGCAAGGAGCAGGTCGCGAGAAGCGGAGGACGGGAGTCAGGAGGCGTCGTTGATGGGCGATGATCAATTGCTCGCCGGAATCGCGATGCGTGATCAGAGCGCGTTTCAGGAACTGTACGGCCGCCACGCGGCATCCGTATACCGCTACGCGCTGTCCATCTTGAGGGCGCCCCATCTGGCGGAAGACGTGCTTCAGGAGACGATGCTGGCCGTATGGAAGAGCGCCGACCGGTTCCGAGGCGGATCCAAGGTCCTCACGTGGATCTTCGGAATTGCCCGCAACCAAGCACACAACGCGTTGCGGCAGGAAGCCAAGGGGCACCGCCTTCCGGACTCAGCCCGTCATGAATCCTCGTTCGACCCGACGCAGTCGATGCATCGCGATCTGCACGTGCACGCCGCATTGGGCCGGATCTCCACGCAACATCGGGAAGTCATGCATCTGGTGTTCTACGAGGGGCTGACCGTCCGGGAGGCTGCGACCGTTCTCGGAATCCCCGAGGGAACCGTCAAGTCCAGAATGCATCACGCGCGAAAGGCACTGGCAAAGGAGCTGACATGATCGATTGCGACACGATTCGTGAATGGTTGCCGTGGTACGTGTCGGGCCGCCTCGCTCCGGGAAGATTGGAGCGGATGTCGGCGCACATCGCGGCGTGTGATGCGTGCCAGGCCGAGCTGGCCGAGATGATCGCCTTGCGAAACGCGTATGCCGCAGAGATGGAGCAGCACGACGTTCCCATCGGGCGCGTGTGGAACCGGCTGAGCGGGACGTTGGGCGATCAGCCGAGCGCGCAGATCGACCTCGGGTCGTTCCTGGTCGGCCTTCAGATCGGCATCGCCTCGCGGGGGCGAGGTGCGATCGTCAACGGAAGGATCAACGTGCTCGGACACACAGCGAGAATCCTGGGGAAGCGCAAGAAAGGAGCATGATGTTCTCACGAAAGGAAGAGGATCCATTGAAGCGGGTGAAAGAGACAGCCCAACAGGGCCTTGAGGATGAGCGAGAGCGTTTGGAGCGCGAACGCGAGCTTTTGGCCACCGAGAGGGCACAGTTGGAGAAGCTCCGCGCCGAGCTGGAAGCCAAAGAGGAGCACCTCGAAGAACTCGAGGACCAATTGGAGGACCTCGAAGACGAACTGGACGACCACGAGGAAGAACTCGAGGATGCCGAATCCGTCCGCGAGTTGCTCGAGATCATGTCCGAGGGGATTCCGTCCTTGATGCGAGGTATCAACGACGCGATGTATACGCCCGAGGCGATGAAGCGGGTGGCCACGGCCATCTCGACGTACTATCAGACGCTGATCGATGCAGGCATGGACAAAGAGATGGCCGAGCGGCTGACGACGGTTCAAGCCTCACAGATGAGCCGGATGGTCAGCGGCCATACCATCCGACCGGGCCGGCCGGCACCTCCGCCGCCCCCGCCCATCGATGCATCGCAGTGGAAGGCGCAGTTCGAAAAGGACTTCCCGGAGAAAGGTGACTGACGAATGGCTCGTCCGCTCGCGCGCCGCGCTCGGACGCTGTCGATGAAGAGGACGTGAATGACGCAGATAGACAGCAGTGTGTTCAACGACGTTCGCAACGCGTGCCGTGCAGTTGCAGACAATGCCCGCCACGTTCGCATTGCCTCCGAGGCCGTCCCCCATCTCGTGGCCCGGTTGTGCGCAACGGAGCCGGAGCTGCCCGCCCTCGATACGACGTCGCACCATGTCGGGACGCCCCCGGAGACCGCCGCATTCTTTCTGACATTGGCGGCCGTCAACTTCGGCTCCGGGTATTTCCCTCATCTGCGCAAGCGCCCCGGACGGTCCGGCTACTATACGATTGCCACGGCGCTCAAGGAACGCTTCGAGCGATCCGGTCCGATTTCGGCCAGAGACTTGGCGGCGATGACGGCGGCCGACTGCGCCACGACGTTCGGTCAGGATCGTTCCGATCCCAACATCGCGGAACTGATGGAACGGTTTTCCGTCGCGTGGAACGACCTCGGACGTGACATGCTGGCGCGCGCAGATGGAGACGTCACCCGCTACCTCGCAGCTGCGAACGGCCGTGCGCATCGACTCGTTCGCCTGCTCGCCGGGCAGCCGTTCTTTCACGACGTTCAGGACTACCACGGCCTGTCGGTTCCGTTCTTCAAACGCGCACAACTGCTCGCGTCCGACCTCTCGCTCGCACTGGACGGAGAGGGGCTGGGCCGGTTCGACGATCTCGGCCAATTGACGATCTTCGCCGACAACCTGGTGCCGCACGTTCTTCGCCTCGAGGGCGTGCTTCTCTACACCCCCGACCTTCTCGACGCCATTGAGTCGGGGCACCTACTCCCCGCCGGCTCGGACGAGGAGATCGAGATCCGCGCGTGCAGCGTGCATGCCGTCGAGTGCGTAATCGACGCAGCAAGAGCTGAGGGGTTGGAATGGACGGCCCGCGATGTGGATCAACTGCTGTGGCATCGCGGTCAGACGGGAGACTACAAGTCTCGCGGGAAGCGGCACCGCACGAAGACGGTGTTCTACTAGCGATCGTCTCCAGGCCCGATGGGGAGCGCGACTGCTTCCTCCGCCAATCCTTTCACCGTTTGCGGGCCGATCCCCTGAACACGCTCGAGGTCGTCCACGGAGGTAAACGGGCCGTGTTCCTCGCGGTACGCCACGATGCGCGTCGCCAGCGCCGGCCCGATCCCTGGCAGTGCTGTCAGTTCTTCCGCGTCCGCCCGATTCACGTCGACCGGACCGATCGACACGAACGTTGGAAGGAGCACCTCGACCTCATTCAAAACGATCGGCTCCAGCGTGAGAGATGTGACCGGTTCTCGAAGATCGGCGAACACGAACCATCCCGAAGCAAGCACGGCAAGCCCGAGAACGAGCAGCAGCCCCCGCTCCTGAAGGGCTCGCTCATCGAAGCTCATCCCAGGACTTCGTTGATGCGGTCCACGCCGGCCGCTTCTCGTTGAAGCCGCATCAGCTCCGGCAATCGCTCGTAGCGTCGCCATCCGAACTTGTCTGAGTAAGCCTTGACCAGCTGCGCGCGCAGTTGGTTCCGGATGCCGGGGTTTGCATCCAAGTAGTCGCGATGCGAGCGCGCCAGCCGCTCGATCTCCGGGATGTAAAGGTCGATGCCGGCCGCGCGTTCGAGCAGCGTCATCGCCTCTTCCGGATTCTCCGCAAGCGTTTTGACGGCACACTCGAACAGCTCCCGACGAGCCAGCTCCGCCTTTGCTCGGAGGCGCATCCGTTTCGATTGCCGGCGATACGTTCGTAACTGCCCCCGAGGAATCGTGAGGATCGCCGACTCGCAGCCGTCATCCGGGGACGGGAAGGCGCCGGCCGATCGGCGCAGCTTGCCATGCCACACCAGGCATTGCTTGCATGTGAGGTAGTTCACGTTGGTGTAGTACTGGTATCGCGGACGCAGAGACATAGAACCCTCCGTGTATCGCATGCAGTGTAATGAGCTTCCGAGGAGGGATCAAGCACAGGGCTTGTGCCTTTTGGGCCGCGGACTACAATGACCGCAGGATTGGAGGAGGGGTATGATGCTGCAAACCATCTTGACGACGTTCGGGCTGATCTTCCTGGCGGAACTGGGGGACAAGACGCAATTGGCGGTCTTGGCGATGGCCAGTCGAAGCAATCCGTGGGCCGTCTTCATCGGCGCCGGCGCGGCGCTGCTGGCATCTACGCTTCTTGCCGTCGTGCTCGGATGCACTCTGCCACGATTGGTCCCCGAGTCTGCAACTCGCATCATCCACTACGTCGCCGGAGGTCTGTTCATCGTCGTCGGTGCGTGGACGATCTGGAAGGCCTAGGTATCGTTCAGGGTCTTGGCCCACGCACCCAGCGGCTCCAGCAAGCCGTGCTCGGTCATGTCCAGGTGAATCGGTGTGATCGAGACGTATCCTGCCGAGATCGCGCCGATGTCGGTGCTCTCCTCCTCGGTCGACCCCTTGGTCAGCGGATCGCCACTGACCCAGTAGTAGTTGCGCCCCTGGGGATCCTTGCCGGTGACCAGGTAGTTGCTGTAGGCCTCCCCGCCGAGTCGTGTGACCCGAGATTCCAGCTTCCGTCCTGCGGGCAAATACGGGACGTTCACGTTGAGGACAATGTTCTCGGGCAGTTTGGGTTGATCGAGCACGAAGCGAGCGAATCGGGCCGCAAAGTCCGCTGCTGTCGAGTAGTCGGGCATTTCGGAGCGGTCGCTGATGGTATCGAAAGAGACCGCCACCGCGGGGACACCCACGCGCACCCCTTCCATGGCCGCGGCAACGGTGCCGGAATACGACACGTCACGGCCAAGGTTCAGCCCGTCGTTGATCCCGGACACGATCAGATCCGGCAGCCGGTCGAGCAATCCGAGAACCGCCAGCGATACGCAATCCGACGGGGTGCCGTTGGTGACATGCCCGAGGCTCCCATCAAGCAGTCTCACCTCATCCACACGAAGCGGCTTGTGAAACGTGCGCGTCCGGCTAGCCGCCGACCAGTTGCGGTCCGGCGCGAACACCTCCACACGCGCGATATCCTGCAGTGCCTGTTTCAGGGCAAGCAGTCCGGAGGCATTGACGCCGTCATCGTTGGTAATCAGGATCATCCGTTCCGCCATAGCTTTCCCTCCTAGACTGTCTCGCGAGCGTATCCTTCGTCGCGCCGGTAAAACAATAGCCGATTGTCGCCGTATCGCCGTTCGTCAACACATTGGAGCACACCGTATTTCGGGGCGGCGGACTCTGAGTGATGGACCTCCGCCACGACCACGAAGTCGTCGCTCAGAAGCGCGCCGTCCGAGAGCGCCTCGAATGTTGCCGGAACGAGTTCGTGATAGTACGGCGGCCCGACAAAGACAACATCAAACCGTCTCGCACGGCGCGTCAGTTCTCCGATCGTTTCGATCGCATCTGCTTCGATCACGTATCCTCGATCGAGCAGGTCCAACGCATCGAGATTGCGGCGCACGATCGCGCACGCGTCGGACGTGCGGTCGACAAACGTACAGGAGACTGCGCCTCTGGAGAGCGCCTCGAGGCCTACGCTTCCCGTCCCGCAGAACAAATCCAGGAACTGCGCGTTCGGCACGAAGTCGCTCAGGATGTTGAACAGCGCGCTTCGAACGAAGTCACGCATCGGTCGAATCCCGGACGCCTCCCAGGCGACCAGCTTTCGCCCTCGTCGGCTCCCCCCGATGATGCGCACGGCACCCCCTCTTGCGACCGCGAATCCGCGTCGCTATGATGCAATCCGTCCGTGGATTCAGCCAAGGATAAGAGAGGGAGGCACCGTCATTCAACCAATCGCGACATCCGTGCGAGGCATTGGGTTCGATCTGGATTGGACGTTGAGCTACTACCCGCTTTCCACGGCTGACGTTCTTCACAACGCTCTGGCACGATGCGATCTGCCGTTTGACCTCCTCGGGGATCTGCAACTCGCAGCCGAGGGTTACGACCGTCGCTGGGTCGAGCTGGAACGCATCATTCTCGATACGCATGCACTTCGGCGACGTATCGTGGAGACACTTCTCGAGGAAGCCGGGGCCTCGGACCTCTCGACGGCAGATCCCATTGCGTCAGCCTACGGAGAAATCCGGCAGGAGACGGGCGTGCTCGCGTTCCCGGGGGTGGATCGATTGCTGGCCGATCTGAAGGGTCGATACCGATTGGGCCTGATTACGAACGGGCCGTCCCAGATGCAGTGGGAGAAGATCCGCACGCTGGGGTTCGATGACCTGTTCGACGTAATCCTTGTCGCCGGCGACCTTGGAATCTACAAACCGGACGGCCGGATCTTCGAACGGTTGTCGGGCAAACTGGGCGTTGCGGCACATGAAGTCCTGTTCGCGGGCGACACGTACGATACCGACATCGTGGGCGCAGCCCGCGCTGGCATGTACACCGCGTGGATCGGATCCGGCGATCCATCGCGCGCCGGCGACGTCGAACCCACCCTATGCAACCCACATGTCGCCGGGTTGCGGGAGATCCTCTTATGAGCCATCGCGCACACAGTCTCCTCGTGGTGGCGGCACTCCTTGTCCTGAGTTCAGCGGCGGCCCCATGTATCGCCGAGACGATCGAACTTCCACGCCAAGTGCCTGCGTTCAATCAGGGATACACGGACGGCCCGAACGCGTGGGGCAACTGCACGCTGGGAACGGACGGCTGCCCCGATGACATCTACGCGACCGGCTGCTTGATCACGGCGTTCGCATCCGTTCTCGCCTACTACGATGTCAGTGTCTCCGTATCCGCGGCGGCCTCGTGCACCGGCACGTCGCGCATCGGAATGGACCCCGGCATCTTCAACGATTGGCTTCGGGAGAACGGAGGCTACGGCCGTTGCGCCCAGGACCCCGTCGGCAACTGCTGTCTGATCTGGGAGCAACTGCCGGACGAAATCGAGATCACGACCCACGTGAACCGTAGCGAGGTGGGATTGAATCCCGTTTCCGCGGTCGTTCTCGACCACGCGCTGCGTCAGGGGTATCCGGTCATCGCCGGCGTGCATTATGGTGCATTCTGCGGCGGGAGCACGACGCAGTCCGAGGATTGCCACTGGGTCGTCGTCACGGGAAAGCGGGACGATACCTACACCATCGTCGACCCGTTCAACTCGGATTCAACCAGTCCGTACGGGATTCGCACGACGCTCGACGCCGGTGTGCACGGGCGCTACATCATCGATCGATTCGTCGTCGTCGAACCTGCAGCCGGCGGGACGGCCGCCCTGACACTCACGGTTGCTCCGAATCGGGACGTGTTCCAGGTGGATGATCGCATCCGACTGACGTTGTGGGCTTCGGCAGACGCGGGCGACGTTCTCCCGTTTGCACGAGTGACCAGACCGGACGGATCCGTCGTTTATGCTGTGCGGGATTCGTCGTCTGCGTTGGGAATCCGGTGGGCGGGCACGCGCACAAGTCTGGTGGCTACTCCTATTGCGTTGTCCGCCGGGTGGACCTGGTACGATCATCGCGCGGCCGGCGGCGACGTAGGATCGTGGCGCTGGGAGATCTGGATCGAACACGTGGCGACTCCGGGAGTCGCCGTCGATCGCACGTCGCTTGCGTACGATGTCGAGCCGTGGGGCGGTTCGATCGGGGTTGCTCTCATGGGCGTTCTCGCCATCCTGACGATCGCCGTTATCGCCTTCGTGACGACGCTTGGAGCCTCTCAGGAGTAGCCGCTACCCAACCTGTGACCACACGATCGAAGCGACGCCGATCGCGCCGCAGTAGACCGCGAAGATCCAGAGTCTCTCCCGGCGCACGAGGCGAAGCACCAGGCGCAGTGCCGCCCATCCCACGACAAACGCGCACGCCGTCCCCAGTGCGATTCCCGGCCAATCCACGGCAGCCGGCGACCCCAGCGCATCTCGCAGATGAAGCAGCCCCGCGCCGAGCAGCGCCGGAATCGCGAGAAGGAAAGAGAACCGCGCGGCCGACGTGTTCGTCAGTCCCACGGCGGATCCGGTCGAGATCGTTGCCCCACTGCGCGAGATCCCGGGGAAGACGGAGACGGCTTGCGCCAATCCGATCGCAAGGGCGTCGACGAAGCGGACGGCAGGACGCCGTGGGCGACGGCGCAATGCGTGCGCCACAGTCAGAAACGCGCCGGTCACGCATAGCGCGATGCCCACGCCCAAGATCGACGAAAACGCCGATTCGATCTGATTCCGGAAGGCCAACGCGACAATGACGATCGGGACCGTGCCCGCGATCAGGAATCCAACGTCCTTGCGGTCCTCGATGCGGCCGCGGCCCCGCAGGGAACGCAACAGTGCCAGGATATCGCGCCGAAACACGATAAGAATCGCGACCAACGTGCCCCAGTGGAGCATCGCTTCCAGCAACACGCCGGGGGGATCCAATCCGAGTATGCGCTCCGACAGCACCAGATGCGCCGAACTCGAAATCGGCAAGAACTCCGTCAGGCCCTGAATGCAACCCAGCACGGCGTAGCGAATCACGACCGATCCTTCAGGCCGAACCGCAGCGACAGCGCACCCAGATGGCATCCGTCGACGCATCGGCCGCACTTGATGCAGTTGTGATCGTCGTACTGCTTGTGCGGTTCGATTCCCATCGGACACTCGGAGACACACGCGGCGCAACCGCTGCAACGCGTCTCATCGAGCTTCAAGCGAAACAGGCTGATTCGGTTGAACAAGGACAGCAACGCGCCCATCGGACACAGGTAGCGACACCAGAAGCGCGAGATCAGGATCATGCCGACAAGCGTGATGCCCAACGTGATCATGTGGATCACAAACGGCGTATTCACGTCCGCCACCCCCATGATCAGATAGGGAATCGACGCTTCAATCGACGCCACCGGGCAGAGCTTGCAGAACATCGTGTCCGCGAACATCCACGCAGCCAACAAGGTGCCGACCAATACGACGTACTTGGAGTACGACGCCATACGTTGGATCTTCACCTTCCGGAACGACAGGAGATCGTTCAGCGTTCCGAACGGGCAGAACCATCCGCAGAATCCACGCCCGGCTACGACGCCGTACACGGCCATCATCCCCAACCAGAAGTAGGGGACCGTTCCGAACACGATGAGATTCTGCGCCAATCCGATCGGACAGATCGTAACCGCCCAGGGACACGCGTAGCAGTGGATTCCAGGGAAGATCAGGTGCGTCATCCCGATCCCGGTCGCTCCGAAGAATCCGAGCAACAGGCCGAACGATTGGCTCAATCTTCTGGCGCGCGCGATCTTCATGATGCCTCCAGCAGGGACAGGAGGCGTTGCTCCAAGTCCTCGATTCCAAACAGGATCTCGCCGGTGTCCACTCGGAGCACCGCCGGCACGATCGTGCGCCCGGATTGGATGATGCCGTACCGATCGGCAGCCGCTCGATCCTCATCGACGTCGATGATCCGAACCGTCAGCGCGGGCGCCACCTCCGCCGCCTGCTCCACCATCGCCTTGGCATACGGACAGGCATGGCACCACGGAGCCGAAAACACCAGGAGTTCGATCGGCTCGTCGAGGGTGGCGATTCGCGCGCGGGCGTCCGCGGACAACGCCGCTTCCATATGCGGCGTCACTTCGATGCCGACACACGACGTACATAGAACGGCACCGATGCTCTGCGCCTGCTGATCTTGGTTCATCGCCAGCCCCACGCCGAGAGACACGCCGAGAATCACGAAGGCAACCAGACGAAGGGTCCAGTGCCGCCGGCGCGAGTGGCTGACCAGCAACGTGCCCGCCAGCGAGACGACCAACGCGATCGGAAGGATGATCTTCCACACCTCCGTCTCCGTCTGCGACGAAGCCACGACCGCCGGCGCCGTCGACTCACCATCGTCGGACGCAGGCACCGCAGCCGTCACCTCGATCGTCACGCCGATCTCCTCGAGGATCTGATAGCACATGTCCCCGATGCAGTAGGTGTAGAGTACCTCGAACCGTGCCTCCGTCGCGCCCAGGTTTGCCGCTTCGTCCGCGTGCAGTGGCAGTCCAATGCGTACGTCGTCGAACGCGGCCAGCACCTCGATCGGCTCAACAGCATCCAGGGTCACCGGACCTTCGAGCAGCGCGATCTCGATGTCATCCGCTTCTTGAACCGAGATGTTCGTGACGCGAAGGCTTGCCAACGATGTCCCTCCCGCGGGAACGCTCACCGAGTCCGCCTCGAAGACGAAATCGAGAATAGGCGCTTGTGCGACGGCCGTCGACGCCGCGATCACGATCAGCAACGCGCCTAGGAGGATCGCACGATGTGCCGTCTTGTTCATGATCGTCTCCCGTCTCTACGCTTCGTCCGCGGCCTCCCGAACGGCCGCGAGGAGGCTGTCGCCGCGCAGCCCTCGTGCGACGATCGTGCCGTTGCGGTCGATCACGTACGTCATCGGGATGCCCGAGATTCGATATAGGTCGCCGATCGCCCCGGCGTCCGAGTCGTAGATCTGCGGATAGGCGATGGCGTACGTCTCGATCGCGTCCAAGAAATCGCTCTCCGAGCGGTCGAGGTTGATCCCCAGAACGACGACGCCGTCGTCCGCAAACGTCTCGTGGATCTCGGTCAGCGTCGGAAGCTCGGAAACGCACGGACCGCACCAGCTGGCCCAGAAATCGAGGACCACGACGGAGCCGTCCAGGCTCTCCATCGATAGTGCCTCTCCGGCAGCATTCACGCCGGAGAACCCCGGAGCTGGATACCCAACGAGCAGTGGCGGTTTGGGCGGCACGTATGTATCGGATGTTCCAATCTCGATCCGAGTCCCGTCCGGGGCCACCGACGTCACCTGGTAGACCACACCGTTCAGATTGAACGGATCCGCCAGGGCAAACACTTCATGCGAGTCGGAGGTGAGCAGCAATTCGCCGTCTCCATCCGCATCCAGCAGCATCGTGCCTCCGTCCAGCTCGTCATAGCTGCCGTCGGAGTCCTCGTCGAACACGACAATCGTGTAGATCCCGTCCTCCAGCTCGATTTCGCCGACGCGGTAGGAATCGCGGCAATACGTCACGACGGTGGGCGTGAATACGCTCCAGATCACGAACGCCTGATACGGTGACGTATCTCCGTTTGCGTATTGGACCCGGAACGGCACGCTGGTCACGTAACTGCCGTCGGGGAGAATGCGCTCCCACGCGTACCATTCCAAAGCGCCGTCGAGATCGGCATCCACGTACAGTCCATTCCGGCTCTCGTAGCGATCGATCATCACCGGATGCAATCCGTCGCCAAAAGGGATCTCTCCGTACAGTGGGTTCTCGTACGCTTCCGGCCAGTCGATCCCGTCCTTGGGCGTCGACCGCATCAGCACACCCTGAGGGAAGCAACCGGAGGTCAGTTGCGCAATGCCGGACACGTAGTCCAAAGAAGCTTCGTAGGCAACTCCGGTCAATGAGAAAAGGATCGCCAGGAACGCCGTCAGAACAACGGTCGTGCGTGTCATCTCTCCTCTCCGGAGGCGGCGCGTAGCCGCTGGATGACGGCCTCACGGCCGACGATGGCGAGCAAGTCGAACAAGCCCGGACCCGCCTTTCTTCCACTGACCGCCAAGCGACTGGCCAGCGCCACGTCCTTCAGTTTCGCGCCTTGTGCATCCAATGCCGCTCGTACGTCCCGTTCCACCGTTCCCGGATCGAACGGTTCCGTCGCTTCGAGGGCGTCGGCGACTACGCACATCAGCGTCGCTTGCCCTTCGTCCGGCGTGAACTCGTCCACCGGAACCACGGGTACCGGAAACAGCAGTTCCATCGCGGCGGCAAGATCCCGCAGCGTCTTACATCGATCGCGAAGCAGGTCCGCGCCCTGCCGAAGTCTGTCCGCGTCGGCCGCGCGCCACATCTCCTCGTTGACGCGTCCCAGTTCGGCGACCATGGGCTGGACCAGACTGAGGAGACGTGACAAGTCCGACCGCTTGAGGTGTTGCTGGTTCATCCATTGCAGTTTCGAATCCTCGAAGATGGCTCCCGACTTGTTGATGTCATCGAGGCTGAACAGCTCGACCAACTCGTCGACGGAGAAGATCTCCTGGTCGCCGTGCGACCAACTGAGTCGCGCAAGGAAGTTGACCATCGCTTCAGGCAGAATGCCCCGTTCGCGGTATTCGAGAACGGATGCGGCGCCGTGCCGCTTGGACAGCTTGGCACGATCGGTTCCGAGAATCATCGGCATGTGCAGGAAGTGGGGGACAGGTCTTCCCAATGCTTCGAAGAGAAGGATATGCTTCGGCGCGTTGTTCAAATGGTCGTCGCCCCGGATGACATGCGTGATTCCCATGTCCGCGTCATCCACCACGACGACGAAGTGGTAGATGAAGCTGCCATCCGACCTTCGGATCACGAAATCCTTGAGGTGGTCATTTCGATAGACGACGTCTCCCAGCAGTTCGTCGTGCACGACCGTCGTTCCCTCCGTCGGAACGCGGAACCACCAGGCACCTTCATGTTCGTAGACCTTTCCGGCGTCCAACAGCTGTTGCGCCGCCTGAAGGTGCTCGTCGGTGCGATCGGTCTGCCGGTAGTACTCGTCCCAATCGAGCCCCATCCACCGAAGAGACTCTTCAATCTGCGCGATCGATTCATCCGTCGACCGTTCCCGGTCCGTGTCCTCGATCCGCAAGACGAATGTGCCATCCGTGTGTCTGGCATACAACCAGTTGAACAACGCCGCACGAGCTGAACCTACATGGAAGTAACCGGTCGGACTGGGCGCGAAGCGTACTCGAATCATGGTTCCCCCTCAGTCGAATGCTGCATTGTACAAGATTGGGGGCGCGTGATGGTGCCGGTTGGAGGCCAAGGGAGAGGGACCTGGGTCCCTCTCCCCGGAGGGCTGGTATCGGGGGTGCGAGATGTTGAACTCGCAGTTGTCTTGAACATATCCCTTGAATGTGTTGGATTTGTGAAGAGGTCATGAGGATTGTGCGCGGCTGCAATCATCCGGTTCTGCACTACGTAGTCGGTGCGCTGACAGCCCACCGACTACGTACCGATCACATCCGGACCGAAAAGCAGCCGAGTTCCGAGAACCGCGACCAACCAGACAGCTCCTGCGACAAGGACAATCCACGAGACCATTCTCCCCTTCGAAGCAATCCCCCACTTCGCCGCGATCACGATTGCCGCGGCGGCGGAAAGGATGGAGACTGCAAGGACGTCGAGCTGTGCCATCACGAAGGAGAGAATGAGTGCCGCTGCAGCGCACATGCCGATCCAGTGTCCCGGCATTCGTGTCTCTGGGCGAAAGCGCCCCAAAGAGCTCTTCTTGGGTTCGGGTCTCAATGAATCCATCGTCACTGCGGATGATGCAGCGCAAATGTGAGTTTTTTGTGAAGAATGGGATGCCCCAGGGAGGGGCAGCTCTGGAATGCGAACCGAGGATGTTGGAGAGGTTGGGGGGCGGAAACCCGCCCCCCTATCTTCTCCGGTTGATCCGCTGGCACTAGTCGGTCGTCGCCGTGTACTGGATCACCAGGTTGTAGTCGCCTTCAGGCATGTTCGCCATGTCGTCGACCTCGAGTTCCAACGTATACGATACGTTGACTCGGTGGATTCCCCAGCTTCCCGACGTCTGGTCATAGGAGCGCTCGAGCGCCTGGTCAATCGTGCTCTGGCTCGCGCCTTCAGGAAGGGTCGACTTTCCCCACAGGATGTCCTCGGAGATGCTCCAGCTCGTCGTGCTTAGAACCTGGAGCTGCGTCCCATTCGACGCATCGTAGGACCCGGGACCGGCAATGTCCGAGAAACTGACGTCGCCGTTTCCGATGATCGACAGAGAAATCCAGGACGGAATCGAGAACGAAGCGTTCACGGAAACCGCTGCCTCGTCACCGTCGTTCGGCTTGGCGGAAGCCATCGCCGCGATTCCTACGACCAAGACCGCTACCAACATCACAAAACCGAAACCTTTAAGCATCCTCATGGAAAGCACCTCCTGAGTGGTTTTGAGTGCATCTAGCGACTCGGCCACCATCAGACGCTGCGGCGGCTCGGCAGTCTCCGCTTGCGCAGAGATCCGTAGCTTTGCGTCCCCGGGTCACCCCGGGTTTGCCCTTGTCACAGTGCTCATACGATGAACGCTGTCTTGAAGGTCCGTAGCTTTGCGTCCCGTCCTTTCGGAGCGGTTTGCCTTTGGTAGATACCTTCGTGAGGATATGTGTACCTTGCGATGGACCGTCCATCGCAATCTTCAGATCGTTTCTTCCGGAGGTCGCTCGTCTGTGCGATCGCCTCCGTTTCACCTCGGTTCACTTGTCAATGACCTACGAACTAATTGTTCCACCTATTCACGCGTTCTAGACATCCGCCAGCAAGAAGAGGCGGAACTCCCCGGATCCTTATTCCCACGGCGCTTTCGCCGGAGCGTTCCCTATCCGCCAGCAAGCAGGGGCACGCGTGAAACCGAACGCAATCTCACGTGTTTGTGGAGGGACACGCACGACTTGCATTTGTCGACCGTTCTGCCGTTCAGTGAGTGTCGCAAAACATGTCTTGATTCCGGGGAGGATCGTTATGAACCAGGTCAGCCGAAACGCGATCGTTCGAGGTGGAAGCATCTTCACGATGCTTCTGATGCTTGTTGTTGCCGCGATCGGGGCCGCAGCCGCACCTGCCGTCGTCGATTGCACGCCGTCGAATGGCGAGCAGATCGCCCTCGACGCACCGGTCATCGTGACCTTCGATCAGGCCATGGATCGCACCGCCGTTCAGGACGCATGGCATCTGGAGCCGGAGCACGCCGGCACGTTCGACTGGCTTGACGATCAAACCGTCCGCTTCATTCCTGCGCCGGACTGGGCACGGGATACGACGTATACGTTGACCATCCTGTCGTCCGCGCCGGCCCTCTCGGGAATGACGCTGGAAGCGCCTTACGTGCTTGAATTCCGGACCGTCGGGACGGTGGAGGTATCCCAGGTCTCGCCAGCGGCCGATGCGGTCGACGTTGCCGTCGACGGCGAGTTCTTCGTGATGTTCAATCGTCCGATCGTTCCCCTGCTTACGCTGTCCGACCCGGCGGCGGCCGACCTTCCGCAACCTCTGGTTCTCGATCCCGACGTCCCCGGTACGGGTCAGTGGATCAACACGTCCGTCTACGTCTTCGTTCCTTCTGTCCCTCTTCAAGGCGGAACGACGTACGCGGCCACGATCCCTGCCGGATTGACCGATACCGTGGGCGCGATTCTTCCCGAGGACGTGACGTGGCAGTTCTCGACGGAACGTCCGAAGATCACGAGCATCTCGCCGACGTCGGACCAAGACCTCGTCCGCATCGACACGCCCATCTGCATCACGTTCAACATGCCCGTCTCACTGGATAGCGTCGCAAGCCGCTTCTCGCTGAAGAAGTCGGGCCTGCTCGGCGATTGGCTGTCGAGCAGCGTCGCCGGAACGTGGACGGCTGCCGGAAACGCCGTCCTCTTCACGCCGGATGATCCGTTGGAATTCGACCAGTCCTACATCGTCGCGCTGGAGGAAGGCGTCACCCCGGATGCCGGCGGCCTCGGCACGACCACAGCGCTTCGCACGCGTTTCGAAACGGTTCCTTTGCCCCGCATTCTGTACACGGATCCGCAGGACGGAGACGACAACGCGTATCCGTACACGTCGTTTGTCATCGGCTTCAACACACCGATCGACCCGGACACCGTGCTCGACAACATCCGTATCCTTCCGACGCCGGAACCGGGAGAGGTGTCCGGCTACTTCCGATCCTGGAACAACACGTACGTCGTCTATTTCGAGACCGGCCCGAGTCAGTCCTACGAAGTGAAGATCGGTCCGGGCATCGCCGATCCCTACGGCAACCGCACCGGCCAGGAGCTGACCGTTCGCTTCCAAACCCGAGCGCTCGACCCGACGGCGTGGCTGCACGTCCCCGGGCAGATCGGAACGTTCAGCACATATCAGGACGCCAGGATCTTCGTTGCGCACCGCAACACGGAGATGCTCCATCTGACACTGACCCAACTCACGCTCGACGACTACTTCGAGGCCATCGATGATTGGTATCGATATTCCCCTCCGAGCAGCGGGCGGATTCGTACGTGGAGCGTCCCCGTCTCAGGCGGATTGAACGAGATCGCTTACGCTCCCGTCGACCTGTTGCCCGACGGCGAGGCGCTGCCGGCCGGGATCTACGTGATCGATCTCGAGGCCGACGGCGTGTCGTGGAATCGCTGGCAACATCGTCACATCGTGATTGCAAGCCCCGTCAATCTCACCGTGAAGGCCTGCGACGACGAAACCTTGGTGTGGGCGTGCGATCTGTCGAGCGGAGCTCCGATCCCCGGTTTGATCTTGCGATCCTACGATGACGACGGAAACGTCGTGGACGCGTCCGTCACCGACACCGACGGTCTGGCCACGTTCGGCGGGACGGATGAATACGGTTGGCGAGGCGTCACCGTCGCCAGCACGCTACCGTTCACGTTGGCCAATTCGGAGTGGACGTCCGGCATCTCCGTCTGGGATTTCGGATACTCCTTGCAGTCCAGCCCTGAGGAGCGCTTGTTCCTGGATACGGATCGTCCGATCTATCGCCCGGGCCAGACCGTTTCGTTCCGCGGCGTGCTGCGCGACGAGCAAGACGCCGCCTACGCTCCACCGACCGCGGCGTCGGTCGCCATCGTCGTCCGTGATCCTGACTGGACGATCGTATATCAGGAGACACTCGACCTCGATGCCTTCGGGTGCTTCACCGGCCAGATCTCGCTTGCCGACGATGCCGCGGTCGGCACGTATCGGATCGAGATGGCCACCGGAACGTCGTACACCAGCGAGACCTTCGACGTCGCCGCCTATCGGGCACCCGAGTTTGAGGTCGTGGTGACCCCCGAATTCGACGAATGGGTCGCCGGAGAAACCGTTCGCGTGTTGATTCAGACCGACTACTTTTTCGGCGCACCCGTCGCCGGCCAATCCGTGGACTGGGACGTCTACTCGGAATCCTATGCCTTCTCACCGTCCGCGCTCAGGCGCTACACGTTCACCGATCGTGACGACCCGTGGAGGTGTTGGAGCTGCTGGTGGTCGCCCGCGGAGACGCCGACGGCAATCCTCGACGGAAGCGCAACCACGGATGCATCCGGACAGGTCTTGATCGAGATCACGGCGGAGCAACTCGCTCAAGCCGAAGAGGACGAAACGACGGGGAGTCGTCGGCTCACAATCGAGGCCACGGCGCTCGGCGCCGACGGACAAGTCATCTCCGGTCGGGCGGCCCTCGTCATCCATGCCGCCGACGTTTACGCGGGGCTCGCGGCTTCGCGCTCCGTCGGCCGCGCCGGCGATCCGACCACGCTGGATGTCATCACCGTCGATTGGAACGGCGAACGCGTACCGCTGCAGACGCTTTCGTACCGCGTCGTTCGAAGAGAGTGGGAGAACGTCTTCGAAGAGGACGCCGCCGGGGGCGGAAGCTGGACATGGACGGTCCACGACATCGAGATCGAAACCGGTGAGCTCGCCATGGATGAGAACGGGAGCGGTACGCTTTCGTTCACGCCGCCGCAGGGAGGAACGTACAAAGTTACCGTCTCCGGCCGCGACGATGCCGGCCGTGAGACGCGGTCGAGCCTTTTCCTGTGGGCGAGCGGATCGGAGACCGTGTCCTGGCGCCGCAGCAACGATGATCGAATCACCCTGATTCCGGACCGCACCGAGTACCAGGTCGGAGACACGGCGCAGATCCTCATTCCAAGTCCGTACTCCGAGCCGCACTACGCCTTGCTGACGATCGAGAGAAGCGGCATCCTGTCCCGCGACGTGCTGCGACTGGAGTCCAACAGCACGGTGCTCGAGCTCCCGATCACGGAGGACCATGTACCCAACATCTACGTCAGCGTCGTGCTTTTCCAAGGATTGGAGGACGCACTACGAGCGGCGGATGGTTCACACGTCGCCGAGACCAAGGTCGGCTATGCTGCGCTCACCGTATCCAGAGAGCTGAAGGAGCTTCACATCGAGATGACGCCGTCCGACACGGCGCCTCAGCCGGCAACGGAGATCGCCTACGATCTGTGGATCACGGATTCCTACGGCAATCCGATTCAGGCAGCCGTCGCGTTCGATTTGGTCGACGCCGCCGTTCTCTCTCTGCAGCCGAGGACGTCCAACGCCATTCTCGAGGCATTCTACGCACGCCGCGGTCTCGGCGTGTCCACCTCGAGCGGGCTGACCTTGTCTATCAACCGACTCGTCCAAGAGCAGACGGACGAATACGAGGGCTTGGTCGAGGACAAGGACGCAATGGATGACTTCAGCGTCGGGACCGCGGTGCCCGCCACCGCCATGGCCGAGGAGGCCGGTGCCGCCACAGGCGGTATCGAGCGCAGTTCCGCGTCCGAACAACTCCCCGAAGGCATTACGCTTCGCGAGGACTTCCAAGACACGGCATTCTGGAACGGATCGATCGTCACCGACGAGGCCGGTCACGCACGGGTCGCGTTCCAGTTGCCGGACAACTTGACGACGTGGGTCGCTCGCGCCGTCGGCGCGACGCTCGACACGGAGGTCGGCGAGTCCACGCAGGAGCTGCTGGTCACCAAACCGCTGCTGATCCGTCCGGTCACGCCTCGATTCTTCGTCGTCGGCGACCGCGTACGCCTCCTGGCCAACGTTTCCAACCAGACCGACGCCGACCTCGTGGCCGACGTAACCCTGGGGCAGGTCGGTCTGCACCTAGAGAATCCCACAATGCAGACCGTGATCGTCCCCGCACACGGAGAAACGTCGGTGATCTGGTGGTGCACCGTCGAAGACGTTGATGCCGTGGATGTCGCGTTCAGTGTGGTCTCCGGCGATCAATCCGATGCCGCTCGGCCTCGCCTGACCACGGGGCCCGACGGCACGCTCCTTGTGTACAAGTACGCGTCTCCCGAAATCGTCGGGACCGCCGGCCAACTCGACGAAGCCGGCAGCCGCACGGAAACCGTCGTTGTGCCATCGTCGGTAGACGTTTCACGAACCGAACTCACGGTCCGGTTGGAGACGTCGTTGGCGGCAGCCATGCAGGAAGGACTGGAGTATCTCGAGCACTTCGAGTACGAGTGCACCGAGCAGGTCATCAGCCGTTTCCTCCCGAATGTGTTGACCGTTCGCGCACTCCGCGATCTCGACATCTCCCGCCCGGATCTGGAAGAGAAGCTGCCCAGTCTCGTGGCGGAAGGCCTGGAGAAGCTGTACGAGCGGCAGAATTCGGACGGAGGCTGGGGATGGTGGGACGGAATGTCCTCCAACGCTTATGTATCAGCGTATGCCGTGTACAGTCTCCTCCAGGCGGAACGCGCCGGATTCGTAGTCGTCGACAATGTCCTCGAGGACGGTCTCGACTTCCTAACGGAGAAGCTGGTGTCCGTCCGGCAACTCACGTCGTTTGCGGTTGCCGATCGACAGGCATGGCTCGTCTACGTTCTGTCCGAGGGCGGGCGGCATGAGGACGCGCTGGATGTCGCCGAGGATCTGTTCGAGCATCGATCGAAGCTCAGCCACTACGCTCGGGCATGGTTGGCGCTTTCTCTCCATCTCTCCGGCGGAGAGACGGCGGCCGTCGATGCGCTGCAAGCCGACTTGTATTCCGAAGCGATCCTCTCGGCCACCGGCGTCCATTGGGAAGAGGACGATTACGACTGGTGGGCGATGAACACCGACACCCGGTCGACCGCCGTAATCCTCGACGCCCTGGTTCGTCTCGATCCCGATCAGCCGCTGCTGCCCAACGTGGTGCGCTGGCTGATGGTCGCCCGATCGGGCGGAATCTGGGAAACGACACAGGAAACGGCATGGGCGCTGATTTCGCTGACGGACTGGATGGTCGCGACGGGTGAACTGTCTGCATCGTACGAGTTCCATACGTTCCTCAACGGAGACGAGGTCCTCGAGGGCCGGACCGACGGTTCGCCGCTCAACGCACCGATTGAGCTCGATTTCGGCGCGGAATCCTTGCTCTTGGAACAGGGAAACGAACTGACCATCTCGCGCGGTGAAGGAGAAGGTCGGCTGTATTACACCGCACATCTGACGTCGTACTTGCTCGTGGACGAAATCACCGAGTTGGAGCGAGGGATCGTGGTCCAACGCGAGTACGTGCCCGTTGACAGCGAGCTGTGGGAGCCGTCCGACGGGATCGAATCCGTCCGCGTCGGAGACGAGATCCTGGTCCGCTTGACCCTGATCGCGCCACACGACCTCTACTACGTTGTTGTGGAAGATCCGTTCCCCGCCGGATGCGAAGCCGTCGATCCCTCATTGGCGACCACGAGTCTGACCGCGACGGAGCCCACGCTGTTCCGCAATGTGGAGGACCCATGGGGATGGTGGTACTCGTGGTGGTGGTGGCAGTGGTACTCCCGCTCCGAGTTCCGGGATGAGAAGGTCGTCTTGTTCGCCGACTATCTCCCGTCGGGTACGTACACGTTCCAATACACGTTGCGGGCGGTCACACCGGGTGAGTTCGGCGTGCTTCCCACGCTGGCACAGGAGTTCTACTTCCCCGAGGTATTCGGTCGCTCGAGCGGGCGGACCCTGAGCATCGAGCCGGTGGACGACTGATCGTCAGCAAGGGCGATCTGCCCATCGATGCGGCGGACACACCGTCCGCCGCATCGATCGTGGGACGTGTGTCGTATCTCGTGCGGTTAGTAGCCGCGAAGAAGCTGAATCGCGTGCGCGTTGTTGGAACAGGTCAACACAACGATGCCGGTCTTGCTGTCGTCCGATACGGACAGGTAGAGATCGTTGATCGAGATGTCCTTGCGCGCCAACGCCTCGCTCGCACGCCGCAAGAATCCGGGATGGTGGGACAGCTCGAGGAGCACGACGTCTCGTTCTCTCGGGTCGTATCCCGCTTCCCGCAGCGCCTCGCACGCGTAGGTCTGCGAACTCGTCAGCAGATGGATAATCGCTTCGTCGTCCGCCGTCCGAAGCCGGATGCCCAGCACGTTGATTCCCATATCGCTGAGCACGCGGGTGACCTCGGCCAAGACGCCCACGCGGTCCTCGGAATGGATCAGGATCTCTTGTTGAAGCCGAGCGTCGATCACGTTTGTCGCTGCTCCTTTCGGTCAACCTGACGATACGCGTGATCACCGCCCGGGGGGTGCGGCGGCTGACCAGTGACGCCAGGACATTTGCCGGCTCCCGAACGACCGTTGACGATGATCACTTCGCTGACGTACCAATGTCCCGTTTCCATTGCGGCCCGGTCCTGTCCGATGTGAGCTACATCACATACGGTGTAGCGTCATGTTGGCGTGCATGCAGCGGATGCAAAGGGCGGCCGTCCTGGCCGCGGGATTGCTGATCCTATTGGGTTGGCCCGGATGGAGCGTCGACGTCTCCGTCCTGTCCACCCCGAAAGAGGGATCTCCCGGCACCTTCGTCACGCACGTCTTCGGCATCACCAACGACGCAAGCGAACCCGCTACGTACGATCTCGACATCTCCGCACCTGAGGGATGGGGCATCCTCGGCGCGCCAACGTCCCTCGCCTTGCAGCAAGACGAGGAGGGAACCCTGTTCGTCACCGTAACGATCCCCCCCGGTGCCAGTGCCGGGTCGTACGAGCTTTCGTTCACCGCCACGTCACAATCCGATGCAGCCGATCAGGGGACGGCGACGGCGACGATCACGGTCGCACTGTCCACCGAGCTCGAGCTGATCGAGCCCACCGGCGCCAGTGTGGCACCCGGTGACGCGATCACCTACGAGTTCATCGTTGTCAATCGCGGGAATGTGCAGGAGACCGTTGCCCTCGATGCCGTCTCGTCGAGCGGGCTGTCCGTGACGCTTTCCGATTCAGCCGCCGATCTCGCACCGCAGGAACGCGTCGCGTTCACGGTGCGCCTCGATGCGCCAACGGGGGTAGAAGCGGACCGCGACGTGTTGACCGTAACGGCGGCATCCACGATTCACGACGGAGTTGAAACGGACGCCGTTGTCTTCACGTCGATCCTTCCGCCGGCCCCCGGCGCCGTCGTAGGCACGGTGATGGAGGAGCTGCCGGCGCGCATCCGGCTGTCACTCGACAAGAACGTGATGACCGGGACGTTCGATAGCCAGCTCACGTTCTCGACATCCGGGCAGATTCTCGGCGGCTACTTCTCCTCGTTCTTCAGCCTACTCGATCCGTTGGGACCCAGCGCGGCGGAGATCAGCTCGTTTTCGTTGCTCTACCGCCGCGAGCCCGCGACGTTCTCCGTGGGAACCGTGTCACAGAAGCTCACCGACCTGTTGCGGTTGTCCTGTACGGGAGGATCGCTGGCGCTCGACGGCGAGTACTACGATCTGATGTTGATCGGAGGAGGCAACGCCGACGAAACCCGCTTCTCCGGGGCACTGACGCTGGGTCCGGATGCAGCCAATGTCGGGTTCGGGTATCTGGGAATCCGGGATCCCATCTCCGTCTCGCAGACGGTCTGGAGCGCCACGGCACATGCTGAGCCTCTGGAAGACTGGACGATCTCGCTCGAGGGCGCACTCGGACTCGACGGCTCCCTGACCAGTCGCGCGCTGTTCTTCAATACCGTGCTGGACCGTAGCGGGTACTTCTTCAGCGGAAGCGCCTTTTCCGTCGGAACGTACTTCCCCGGCCAACGTGCGGATTCCGCCGGGATCGAGGCGTCCCAACGGCTGCGGCTGTCCGCGTTGTCCTTGAGCGCGTCGCTGTCTCACGTGTGGGACAACGTCATTCATGACCCACTCCAACCCACGCTCATCGAGGACAATCTGGGATTCAATCTGACGGCCACGCCGCTCGAGGACGGACCGACGCTGTCCTCGACCCTCGACTTCTCCTGGGACCGATACGCAGACACGGCCGTGAAGGACGATGTGACGTCGCTGCTGTCCGCAAGCCTTGTGGAGACCGCCGGCGTCTTTCCGTATTCGATCTCCGCAACGACGCTCGAGCAGCTCGATCGCGTCCTCGGAACGCACGTTCGCACGACCACCTACGAGGAGGGGGTCGGGCTGGCCGTCGACTCGTTCGACGCCTACCTGCAACTCACACAGGAGCGAACCGTCGACATCCTGACGGATACGGAACTGGCTTCGTCCTCGGACGTATCCCTTCGATTCCGTCCCGAATCCGCGTTGCACGAGGCGGCCATCGTCTTCCGCACCGAAGACGACAACTTCGACCTGTCCGCGTCGCTGTACATCGAGTGTACGGACGACTTGGACATCACGTTCGACGGATCGATCTCGTGGGATCGCGCAGATGCATCGGACATCGCATTCGGCTGGGGTATCACGTTCAATGCCGATGTCACGCTTCCCTTGCCGTTCCTCGTGACAAAAGGCCGGATCGAAGGCCGCGCGTTCATCGATCGCGACGGCGATGGGCGCTACGGCATCAATGACGAAGCGGCGGAAGCCATCGTCGTATCCGCCGGTGCGACTGAGGTCTCGACCGACGCCGACGGATACTTCCGCTTCCCGCCCCTCTATCCGGCCGCGGTCGACGTATCGGCCGAGGATCTCCCCGCGTCTGCGGTGGCCGGACCTGCGCAGTCCGTCACCATCTATGCGGGAGAGACCGTTTGGGTCGAGATTCCACTGACGCCGGTCGTCGTCGTCAGCGGCGAGGTGTTCGATGACATCGATCAGGACGGCACCCGTGACGCCGACGAAGGCGGGTTCGCCCAGGTGCGCGTCATCGTGTCGTCGGAGACGGGCAGCTACGATGGATATACAGACGTCTCCGGTGCGTTCTCGATCGTGGATCTGCTCCCGGGAACGTATACCGTGGCGCTCGATGAGGCAACGCTGCCCGATCGCTTCGAGTTCACGACGCCGGAGGCTGCAACCTTGGTCATCGGCGCTGATGCGCCCTCCTCTGTGACGTTCGGCGGGTTCGTCCGTGAGCGCGAGGTCATCATCACGTTCCAGCCCCCGACCGCCGACTTCTTCTACGAGCCCGAATCCCCGAGCGCCGGCCAACTCGTCACGCTCGATGGAACGTATTCGTTCGACTTCGACGGCGAGATCGTCACCTATGCATGGGATCTTGACGCCGACGGCGCCGTCGATGCGACCGACGCCGTCGTCCAGCGGATCTTCGAAGCCGCCGGGAGCTACGAAATCACCCTGACCGTCACCGATGACGCCGGCAACGAGGACACGATTACGTACACCGTGAACGTCGCGCCCGGCGCGTCCGTGCCCACGGTCACGTTGCCTCCCATCGCCGAGTTCCAGGTCTCGCCCGCGGTTCCGACGATCGGTCAGGTCGTTCAGTTGGACGCATCCGCCGCGTCGGATCCCGACGGAACGATCGTCGCCTACGGGTGGGACGTCGACGGCGACGGGGCCGTCGATCTCACCGGCCGCATCGTGGACGTCACCTTCGCCGCCGCCGGCGAGCACGTCGTGACGCTGACCGTCACCGACGATGAGGGCAACTCCGACACCGTCGCCGTCACCGTGGCCGTCGCAGCGGCGCAGGAAGCCGCCGAGCCGTCCGCATCCTCGATCCAATTGCCGATTGCGGAATTCCAGATCTCGCCAGCCGCCCCGGTAGCCGGCGGGGTCGTATCGTTCAATGGAACGGCCTCCCTGGATCTCGATGGACGGATCGAGTCGTTTGCCTGGGACTTCGACGGCGACGGCGCCGTCGATGCCACCGCGCCCATCGCCGAGCACACCTTCCCCGGACCGGGCACGTTCGCGGTCACGCTCACGGTCACCGATGACGGCGGGAACACCGATACGATCACCAAGGATGTGGCCGTAGCCGAAACGGAAGCGAGCGCCGGAGAACCTCCGGTCGCTCAGTTTGCATTCATGCCGACCGCACCCGATGCTGGCGATCTCATCCTGTTCAATGCCACACTGTCCACGGAGATCGACGACCGTATCGTTTCGTATTCGTGGGACTTCGATGCGGACGGTGCCGTCGACTCCTACGCTGCCATCGTCGATTACACGTTCGAGGAGAATGGGACGTACGCCGTGACCCTGACCGTCACCGACGAGGTTGGCCGCACGGGCACGCAAACGCAGACCATCGTCATCGGACCGGTTTCCGAGCCTCCATCGGAAAGCGCGTCGTATCTTCCGCCGATCGCCGACTTCGCGTACACGCCTCAGCAACCCCAAACCGGCAGCCTCGTTCGCTTCAACGGCACGTTGTCCGAGGATAGGGACGGCACCATCACGTCCTACGCATGGGACTTCGACGGCGACGGCCTTGTCGATGCCGAGGCCGCGATTGCCGAGTACACGTTCCCCGCAGGCAGCCACGACGTGTCCCTCACGGTGACGGACGACGACGGCGCGACCGACACGTTGACACGCACGGTGGCCGTGTCATCAGCGGCCGCTCCCACATCGACGATGCCGCCGGTGGCGGACTTCGAGTTCTCGCCCGAGTCCCCGGTCGTCGGACAGTTGGTTTCGTTCAACGGCCTGCTGTCGGCCGACCCCGACGGCGAGATCGTCGCGTACGCCTGGGACTTCGACAACGACGGCACGGTCGATGCATCCGGCGCGTTCGTGCAACACAGCTATCCCACGGCAGGCACGGTTGACGTGTCCCTCACCGTTACCGATGACGGGGGCAACGTCGACACGTTCATTCAAGCCGTCCTGGTCGACGTCGAGGAGGCACCGAGCAGTTCTCCTCCGTCTTCGTTCCAGCCCCCGGTGGCGGACTTCTCCTACATGCCGTCCGAACCGTCCGCCGGCGAACTCGTCCTGTTCAATGCGTCGTTCTCGTGGGATTTCGACGGCGAGATCGTCGCGTACGCTTGGGACTTCGATGCGGATGGCGCAGTGGATGCCGCGACCGTGTCTGCGGAACACATCTTCCCCGAGCCGGGCACGTTCACCGTCTCGCTGACCGTCACCGACGACTCCGGCGCGTCCGACACGCTGACCCTCACGATTCAGGTCGACTGATCCCCCCCCGAATCCACGATAGCGAGCAAGGGAATTGCGTTTACCCTTTGGACGTTTCACGGCTTCTCTGGTATGATTCGACAGCTCGGCGGAAAAACGTGTGCGCGCACCGTCCGTCGGGAATCGTTGTATCGGGAGGGTGGGAATGCTTGCATTCTTTGTCACTGCCGCCGTTGCGTTCATCTTCTATCTTCTGCTGACGTTGGGAAGCGGATCGATCGGAGCATGGAGCCTCGCGGAGTTGATTTCGGGTGCCGTCCTCTCCCTCATCGTCGGAGCCGTCGCCGGGCGTATCGCGTTCGATCACAAGGCACAAGGCAAGAAGAGCTCATTCCGAATGCTGAATCCTCTTCGTCTGCTCTTGTTCCTCGTCTACTTGATCGGACCGTTCTTCTGGGCGATGGCGAAAGCCAACCTTGACGTCGCGTATCGAGTGATCACCGGGAGAATTCGCCCCGGGATCGTTCGCCTTAGCCCAGGCCTGACCACCGATTTCGGGATCACCCTGCTGGCCAACTCGATCACGCTCACGCCGGGAACGCTGTCCGTCGATGTGGATGAGGAGAGCGGCGATCTGTTCGTTCACTGGATCAATGTCAAGGATACCGATCCGTCCGCTCAGGCGATCTGCGGATCGTTCCCTGACTGGGCAAGGAGGATCGCGGAATGATCATCGACCCGATTGTGTTCTTCATCGTCGCGGCGTGCTTCGCGTTCTTCGTGGTGTTCAGCCTGCTCCGAATCGGCCTCGGTCCGACGATCGGCGACCGCGTGGTCGGACTGGACACACTGAATACGCTGGTCGTCGCCTCGATGATCGTGCTGGGTGCGGCGTTCGATCAGGTCATCTTTGTGGACGTGGCCATCATCTATGCACTGCTTTCGTTCGTCGGCACGTTGTACGTCGCCAAGTACCTGGAAGGAGGGCTGGAATGAGCATTCTCCTCTACATCCTCCTAGGTATCGGGGTGTTGTTCAACGGATTGGGCGCCATTGCGCTCCTTCGTTTCCCGGATGTCTACACGCGCCTCCACGGTGCAACCAAGTGCACGACGTTCGGATCGTTGTTCACCGCACTCGGCGTCATCGTTTACGGATTCGCGCGAGGCGGCGCGGAGTACAACACGCTGGCCATCCACGTCATCATCGCCTTGGTCGCGCTGCTCGTGACCAATCCGACCGGTTCGCACGCGATCGCGCGCGCCGCGCACCGTAGCGGGATCAAGCCGAAGGGCGCCGTGGTGGACAAACTGGAGGATCGATCATGATCGTACAAAGCATCCTTCACGTCGTCATGCTGGTACTCATTGTCGTTGGAGCGGCGTTGGCCGTGTGGTTCAAGGATCTGCTGGCGTCCGTTCTCGCCCTTGCTGCCGCGAGCTTGCTGGTGGCACTGGAGTTCTATCTCCTGCAGGCGCCGGACGTCGCCATCGCCGAGGCTGGAATCGGCGCTGCACTGACCACGGCCATCTACGTCATCGCGATTCGCCGGACGAGCCGAAGGGAGGAAGAATGAGAAAGGCATTTCTCTTCGTGACGTTGCTGTTCGTCAGCGCGTTTCTCCTCTTGGCCGTCTGTGAACTCCGACCCTTCGGAGAGCCTCAGACCGCCGTCATGGACGACTACTTCATTGACCATGCACAGGGCGAGATCGCGGTGAACAACGTGGTGACCGCCGTCGTGTTCGACTACAGAGGGTTCGACACCCTCGGCGAGGCAACCGTTCTGTTCGCCGCCGTCGTCGGGGTGTTGGCACTGTTCCGAAAACTCCGGGAGGATGAACGATGAAGGATCAAGGAATGTCGGTCATCGTCCGGACCATCACTCGATTCGTCTACGGGCTGATCATCGTGTTCGGCTTCTACGTCATCATGCACGGACACCTGACGCCCGGCGGCGGATTCCAAGGCGGAGCCGTGGTCGCCAGCGCGTTTGCGCTGCTTCTGATCGCGTTCGGATCCGCTGGATTGAAGGGGCGAATCAACCTCCATTGGCTGCAGAGCCTGGAAGAGGTCGGCGCGTTGGCGTTCGTTGCGCTCGGATTCCTGGGAATCGGCACCGCGTTCTTCTACAACCTGCTTGCCAACTCCGGCGGGTTCCTGTTCGGCGCATCGGTTCCCGCGGGACCGAATGCGGGCATCCTCACCGCCGGCGGAACGGTGCCTCTGATGAACTGGGCTGTTGGACTCAAGGTCATGACGGGCATCGCCGCGGTCGTGATCATCATGTTGGTTGGATCCCGGAAGGAGGAAGCCGAATGAACATAGGTAACCTCCCATTCATCGTCGCTGCGTTGTTGGTCGTCTTCGGGCTGTACACGCTTCTGTTCAAGCGGAACCTGATCAAGCTCGTCATCGGCATCACGCTGGTCGAGACGGGTGTCAACTTGTTCCTGGTCACGCTGGGGTACCGCACCGGCGGGATCTCGCCCATCTATACGTACGCGCCGGAGGCTCAGCAGATGGTTCTGCCCACGCCGCAGGCGTTGACGCTGACCAGCATCGTCATCGGGTTGGCGACCACTGCGTTGCTGCTTTCGTTCGCAGTGTTCGTCCATCGTCATTACGGCACCCTCGATGTTCGTAAAGTGAAGGAGCTGAAGGGATGACCGCACTGACTACGCATGCACCCGTACTCCTCATCGCCGTCCCGCTGTTGGGCGCGTTCGCCGCTCCATTGGTGGGAAAACTCGGCCGAGGAGCACGGAACACGTTGATTGGATTGATCGTCCTCATCGTTGCCGCGTTGGCCGCGCTGCTCGCCGTAGACATCTTCGGCGCCAGCGGTGCTCCCACGGTGTACGAACTCGGAGGCGGCACGTTCACCTTCCCGTTGTCCGGAGGACAGATCCCCGTACGAATCCTGTTCGAGGTCGACGGGATGGGCGCGTTCATGTGTCTGATCACGGCACTGATCGTGCTCACCGGCGCCATCTTCAGTTTCTCGTATTGGAAAGAACGATCGGGCGGAAACCTGTTCTTCAGTCTCTTCCTGCTGCTCACCGCGGGCATCTTCGGCATGCAGCTCACCGGGGACATGTTCAACTTCTTCGTGTTCCTGGAGATCACGTCGATCGCGGCAGCCGGCCTGGTCGGCTTCCGCGTGTGGCTGAAGCAATCGCAGGAAGCCGGCTTCAAGGTCATGGCCATGTACACGTTGTCGGGGCTGTTCGTACTGCTGGCGATCGGCTTGCTGTACGGTCAGCACGGGCACCTCAACATGGCCACCCTTGCGAGCAGCATCTCCGGCGGCTTAGTGGACACCATCGCACTCGGATTGTTGTTAACGGGCTTGGCCATGAAGGCGGGCGCCGTGCCGATGCACATGTGGGCGCCGGACGCGTACGGTGAAGCGCCCGCGCCGACGTCGGCCGTGCTCGTCGCCAACTCGCAGGCCAGTTTGTACGGGCTGTTCCGGATCCTATTCACCCTATTCGGTGTGAGCATCAGCGCCTCCACCACGGGATGGATCCTCATTGTCCTTGCGCTATTGACGATCTTTGTCGGCGTGACGATGGCGCTGATCCAAAGCGATCTCAAACGACTGATCGCCTACGGAGCCGTCTCTCAGATCGGCTACATGATGCTCGGCGTTGGTGTGGGACTCGCCGTCAGTGCGGCCAAGCCGGAGTACGGACTGGTCGCGATGCAGGGCGGCATCTTCCACATGTTGAATGACGCCGCGTGTGTCGGCTTGCTGTTCTTCGCATCGGGCGCGGTCATTCGCGCTTCGGGAACCCGCGATCTCAACCGCATGGGCGGGCTCGGCCACCGGATGACGTGGACGAGCATCTTCTTCGCCATCGGTGCGGTCGCGCTTGCGGGCGTTCCGCCGTTCAACGGGTTCGCTTCGAAGTTCCTGATCTACGAAGCGTCGTTCAAGCTCAGCCCGTTCCTGGCGGTCATCGCCGTCCTGTCGAGCATTCTGCTGCTGGCCGTCTTCATCAAGGCGTTCCAAGCGGCGTTCCTGGGCCCGAAGACGGACGCAACAGCGCACGTCTCCGACCCGTCTCTCGGCATGATGCTGCCGATGGCGGCACTGGTTCTGGTCATCATCGTGTTCGGGCTGTTCCCCGGATTCTTCGTCGACCAGATCGTGACACCGGCGGCAAAGGCGCTGTGGCTCGGCCGTGACGCCTACATTCACGCGGTACTGGGAGGGGTATGATGAATGGACTAACGTCCGGATTCGGCGCCTGGAACCCGATTGCATGGGCTCTGCTGTTCGTTGGCATCCTGGTGGTGGCCTTCATCGTGCGTTCCCTGGGCAACAAATCGTACAAGCGCGGCTCCGGCCAAACGAAGGTGTTCCTGTCCGGTAACGATGAGCCGGCGTCCGCGGACGCGCTCCACGTACGTGGAGACCACCTGTACTGGGGAATGGTCGACGGGCTTTCCGCCTATTACCGGCGCGTGAAGGCATGGCATACGGGCATCTTCTCGGACTACATCGCGTGGTTCGTCGGCGTGCTCGCATTGGTGTTCGTCATTCTCGTATGGGTTGGGTGAACGACATGGCATTACCTCGTTCTTTCAAGCGCGCCCTGTGGGTCTTCCACATCGCCACAGGGTCGTGCAATGGTTGTGATATCGAAATCGTGGCCGCGCTAACGCCACGATACGATGTGGAGAGGTTCGGGATCATGCTGACCGGAACGCCGCGGCATGCGGACGTTCTTCTGATCACCGGTCCGGTCACCCGTCCGATGTTGCCACGGCTGAAACGGATCTACGACCAGACACCCGATCCGAAGGCGGTCGTCGTCGTGGGCGGCTGCGGTTCGACGTCGGGCGTCTTCTATGAGTCGTACAACATCGTCGGCCCGATCGACGAAGTTGTCCCCGTCGATGTCTACGTTCCGGGCTGCCCTGCGCGGCCGGAGGCGATCATTGACGGCGTCGTCAAGGCGGTGGCCAAGCTCGAAACGCTGGAGAAATCGGGGGTGAGCGGATGAACGTAGAGAACCTCTTTGCGTCCTTCAAGTCCGCACTCGGCAACGGCTATCTTGAGGACCGGACGATCGAACGCGAGGTCGGAACGATCGAGAAGGGCACGGTCTACGATCTGTGGATCGTGGTCGAGCGCGATCGTCTTCACGACGCGGTCGCCCACTTGTGCGCCGAGTTCAATCCACACCTCTCGGTGATCTCGGGCGACGACCTCGGCGACACGCTTGCCCTCAACTACCACTTCAGCGTCGGTTGGGGAGAGCGGTACGGTGAAGCAACCGTAACCCTTCGGACGGTCTTGCCGAAGTCGGACCTGAGCGTACCGACGATCACCGACGTCCTTCCGGGCGCGCAGACGTCGGAACGCGAGAAGATCGAGTTCTTCGGCATCGACGTCGTCGGCATTCCCGACGATCGGAACGTCTTCCTCCCCGAGGACATGACGATCCACCCGTGGCGGAAGGATCTCGAAGAAGAGACGGCCAAGGAAGTGAAACGAATGGTGAAATGGGAGGGGCGGCATGAATAACCAATCGATCAATCTCGAGATTGGCCAGTGCGCCGCCACGACATACTCGGTCCCCGTGGGCCCGGTGCATCCTGCGCTGAAAGAGCCGATCCGCTTCACGTTCAATCTGGACGGGGAGCGCATCGTCGGCGTGGACATCAAGCCCGGGTTTGCGCATCGTGGCATCGAGTACATGGGCATGAAGCGCAACCTGATCCAGGCGCTGTACCTGTCCGAGCGCATCTGCGGCATCTGTTCGATCTCTCACCCGCTTGCCTTCACGCAGGCGGTCGAGAATGCCGCCGGCATCGAGGTGCCGCCGCGTGCTCAGTACATCCGCACCATCATCGGTGAGCTGGAGCGTATTCACTCTCACCTGCTGTGGGCGGGCGTCGGCGCACACGAGCTGGGATTCGACACGTTGCTTCACCTCACGTGGAACGTGCGCGAGAAGACCATGGACCTGCTCGAACAGTTGACGGGAAACCGCGTCGACTACGCGATTCCCATCTTCAGCGGCGTGCGCCGCGACATCCCGGAGGAGAAGACCCACCTGGCGTACGAGGCCATCGACTACTACCGGGGCCTCCTCCAGCAGATGATCGACGCGTACCTGCACGACAAGTCCGTCGAGCTTCGAACGCGCAACGTCGGCGTACTGACGTACGATCAAGCCGTCGAGATGTGCGCAGCGGGGCCGACCACACGTGCATCGGGCGTCAAGAAGGACGTACGTCAGGACATGCCGTATCTCGCGTACGCGGACATGGAGATCGAAGCGATTACGCCGGAAGCGTTCGGGACGGAGCCGATCGGCGACGTCTACGACAACATCATCGTCCGGTTGCTCGAGGTCGCCCAGGCGATCGACATCATCGAGTACTGCCTGGAGAACCTCCCGTCCGGCGAGTTGATGTCGATCCCGAAGGTTCCCGCATTGCTGGCGGCGCTCAAGAAGGCGTCCGGCGAGGGCATCGGGCGCCACGAAGCCCCGCGCGGTGAGGTCTTCCATTACGTCCGACTCGAAGAGGGCGTGGAGGAAGCGGTCGTCTGGAAGGTCAAGGCGCCGACGTATTCCAACCTGATGGCGTGGGTTCCCAAGTTCCTTGGAGATGAAATCGCCGACGTTCCCATCATCGCGGCGTCGATCGATCCGTGCATGTGCTGCATGGATCGCGTTCACATCGCGGATGAAGCGGGGAGCGCGTCCGTTCGGACGAAAGAGGAACTCGTCCGGCTTTCACGGGAGAAGACAAGGAGGATCTGCGGATGAGCGTTACAGTTCTCAACGCGGTCTGGCAAGGCGTTGTCATCCTGGTCGGCGGGACGTTCCTGGGCATGATCTACAAGGGCCTGGATCGCAAGCTGGCCGCGCAGATGCAGGGGCGCATCGGCCCTCCGCTACGCCAACCGTTCTTCGACGTCGTCAAGCTGATGATCAAGGAGAACGTCGTACCCGACCACGCCGTCGCGTGGCTGTACAACCTGATGCCGCTCATCTCGTTGGCATCGGTGGCCACGTTGCTGTTCTATCTGCCGCTGGGTGGCTTCCAGCCGCTCCTCGGCGGGTACGGCGATCTGATTCTCATCCTCTACCTGCTCGCCGTTCCGTCGCTGGCGATGATGCTCGGTGGTTTTGCCGCCGGATCTCCGTTTGCGTCAGTCGGTGCACAGCGCGAGATGGTCATGATGATGTCGTACGAGTTCCCTCTGGCGATCACATTCTTGTCGCTCGCCTGGGCGCTGTCCGCGCAGATGCCGGGGGCGCACGTGTTCTCTCTGTCCGTCCTTGCGGCCAATCCCCTGTGGGGAGCGGTCGGGCCGTTCGGGGTCATCGGGCTCGTTCTGTTGCTCGTTGCTCTGATGATCGTCACCCCGGCCGAACTCGCGAAGATTCCGTTCGATATTCCGGAAGCGGAGACGGAGATCGCCGGCGGATTGCTGGCCGAGTACTCCGGCAGGAACATGGCGATGTTCTACCTGGCCGATGCGATCAAGATGGTGGTGATGGGATCGTTGACTGTGGCCCTGTTCTTCCCGTACGGGCTGGCCGACATCGTCGGCGTCGGCGGGGCCTGGGGAAGTTTGATCGACATCGCCTTCTATCTCATCAAGGTGTTCGTCGTCATCTTCTTGGCGGTCATCGTCGTGCGCGTCGGGTTTGCGCGATTGAAGATCGGGCAGGCGGCCCGCTGGTTCTGGCTGCCGGTCACGGGCATCTCCCTGCTGGGCATGGTGCTGTTGACACTGGATCGGTTCGTGTAGGAGGGCCGCATGATTCTAGGAACGCTGATCAAACAACTGCTGAGCAAGCCTGCGACCAATCCGTTTCCTGCACGCTACATGCCGAAGTCGGTCACCGGATTGCTGGAGAAGGTGGCTGCCGGCAAGGCGGCCATCCACCCGCCGGTCCCGGTGCCCGAGGACCTTCGCGGCAAGATTGCCTACGATCGCGAGAAGTGCATCGGCTGTGGGCTTTGCGTGAGGGTTTGTCCGGCCAGCGTCATCGAGCTGTACAAGCCGGAGGGCGAGGAGAGGAACAAGATCCGGATGTACGTCGCCCGTTGCACGTTCTGCGCCCAATGCGTGGACGCGTGCCCGGTCGATGCGCTGGCGACGACACCGGATTTCTTGCTCGCCGACGTGGATCGGTTCTCGAGTAACCTCGTCGTCGAATAGGCAACGCAACGCACGAATAGGATCGGGGGAATCGCCGAGCCATCAGCATTCCCCCGGTTTCTCTTGTATGGGAGACGCGATGCGCACAAGCCTGGGTCGCGGATCGCCTTGACGACTAGATCAGTTCGACGAACGATCGCTTCCCGACCTGTAGGAGAAGCGGCGGAGCAAACGGAATGTCCACATCCGCGGACGTCACGCGTTCCCCGCCAATCTTGACGCCGCCTTGCTTGATCAGGCGCTTGGCTTCCCCTCGGCTGCTGACGAGGCCGGAGACGTCGATCAGGTCGATGACCCAAATCGTGCCGTCTTCCTTCAGCAAGCCGCGATCGAGTGAGATCTGCGGGACTTCTTCCGGGCGCTCATGCCGGATGTGAACGCGGTCGAACGCGTCCTCCGCTTCGGCGGCCGCGTTGGCGCCGTGATACATCGTGACCAGTTCCCTGGCCAGCGCGCGTTTCGCATCTCTGGGAGACTCCAGATCAATCGAGTCCGCCGGCACATCGGTCAGGAAGATGTAGTAGTCACGGATGAGCTCGTCCGGGATCGAGAGGACCTTGCCGTACATCTCGGACGCCGGTTCATTGAGGCCGACGTAGTTGCCGGTGGTCTGACTCATCGCCCGCTCTCCGTCGATCCCGATCAGCAATGGGACGGTCAGAACGACCTGCGGCTCTTGCCCGTACTCGCGCTGGATGTCACGGCCAACGAGCAGATTGAACAGCTGATCGGCACCGCCCAGCTCGACGTCGGCTTGAATCGCCACCGAATCGTAGGCCTGTGTGAGCGGATAGAGGAACTCGAGAACGCTGATGGACAGTCCTTCGGCGTATCGTTTCGCGAAATCGTCGCGCTCCAGCATGCGTGCGACCGTGTACTTCGACGTCAGCTGGATGATATCGGCCAGATCCAACGGCCCAAGCCATTCCGAGTTGTAGCGGACCTCGGTGCGATCCGGATCGAGAATCTTGTAGGCCTGTTCCTGATACGTTTCGATGTTGCGCTGGATCTCTTCCTCGGACATCAGCGCGCGTGTCGACGCTCGGCCGGACGGATCGCCAATTCTCCGCGTGAAGTCTCCGACAATGAGAACCCCCGTGTGGCCGAGGTCCTGAAACTGGCGCATCTTCCGCAGGGGAACGGAATGCCCGAGCGTCAGATGCGGCGCGGACGGATCGATCCCGAGCTTCACACGCAAAGGCTTTCCCGTCGTTTCCGCCTTCTCGAGCTTGGCGATCAACTCGTCCCGCGGAACCAGCGTGTCGACACCAATGCTCAGGCGTTCATCGACGATCTTGGCGAAGCGTTCGCTCATCGTTCGCCTCCAGTTCGGACGACGGAAACGATGCGGTCGTCCTCATCCAAGTCGATGAGTCGAACCCCGCGCGCGTAACGGCGGTAGACGTTGATGTCGCCGGCGGTGATGCGAATGACTTTCTGTTCGCTGGTGATGATCAGCTCGTCCTGATCCGAAACGATGCCGACGGAGACAAGCTCGCCCGAGTCGTCATCCAGCTTGATCCCCTGAACGCCCTTGCCGCCACGACCCTGGATCGGGAAGTCGTCGAGCGACACGCGCTTGCCGTATCCGCGTTCCGTGACCATCAGCAGCTTCTTGTCCATGGTGATGTCACGATCGAGACACGCCATGCCGATGACGCTGTCTCCCTCATCCAAGCGGATGCCGATCACGCCCTTGGACGGACGTTTGGTGAGCCTCACTTCTTGCTCGCGGAAACGGATCGACTGTCCCATGCGCGTTGCCAGGATCAGCTCGCCGCCTTCCTCGGTCGAGGTCACATAGACGAGCCGATCGTCCTCGTCCGCGTTGATGGCAATGATCCCACTGGCATGCACGTTCGAATAGTCGGTCAACAGGTTCTTGTTGACGATACCGTTGGCTGTCGCCATCAGACAGAGCATCCCTTCGACCTCGTCGAAGCTTCTCACCGGAAGGATCCTGCGCACCATTTCATCCTGTTCCAGCGGAATGAACGTGCGAACGTTCTTTCCCTGCGCATCGCGATTCATCGAGGGTAGGCGGTGTCCCTGCGTGCGATAGACCTTCCTCTGATCGCTGAAGAACAACAATTGATCCCTCGCATTGACGAGGCTGGAAAGGAGGATGAAGTCGTCGTCCTTCGTGCGCTGTCCGATCACGCCCTTGCCACCGCGTCCTTGCGCGCGGAAGTCAATCGCACGCGGCGCATTGACGTATCCGCGATGCGTGACGCTCACCATCAGATCGTAGTCGGGGATCAACTCGTTGAAGTCAACGTTTCCGTCCTCGTCCGTAATCATGGTGCGGCGGGCGTCGGCGTACCGTTCCGCGATCTCACGCAGTTCTGACTTGATGGTCTCGTCGAGAACCAGTTCGGAGCCGAGGATCCGCTCGTACTCCGCGATTGCTTTCAGCTTTTCTTCGTACTCGTTGTCGATCTTCTCCCGTTCCAGCGTACGCAACTGTGACAATCGCATGCGAAGAATGGCCTCGATCTGCTCGTCGGACAGCGCCAACTCCGTCTGCAGAAGCCTCGATTCCGTCTCCGTGTCCTTGGACGTGCGGATGATCTCGATGACGCGCTCGATGGAATCCAGGGCGATCCGGTACCCCTCGAGAATGTGTGCGCGCTTCTTCGCCACGTCGAGTCGGTGCTCGGTTCGCCGACGCACCACATCTCGTCGGAAGTCGATGAAGCAATTCAGGATCTCTTTGAGAGACAACGTACGAGGGTTGCCGTCAATAATCACCAGGAAGATCGCCGAGAACGTGCGTTCGAGCGATGTGTACTTGTACAGCTGGTTGAGAACGACGTTGGGATTGGCCGATCGCTTCAGTTCGATCACGATGCGCAACCCCTCGCGATCGGACTCGTCACGCAGGTCGGAGATGCCGTCGATCTGTCCCGATTGAACCTTGGCCGCAATCGACTCGACAATCGTCGACTTTCGCACCTGGTAGGGGATCTCCGACACGATGATCCGGTCGTCCTCGATGGCCGCCTTGGCGCGCACCGTCATCTTCCCGCTTCCCGTACGGTACATCTCCTCGATACCGCTACGGCCCATGACGAGCCCTCCCGTCGGAAAGTCAGGTCCCTGAATGAGCCCCATCAGTTCCTTGACGGTCGTGAACGGGTTGTCCATGACCGCGATCAGTCCATCGACAAGTTCGACGAGATTGTGCGGTGGAATCTGCGTCGTCATTCCGACCGAGATTCCCCATGCACCATTCATGAGCAGATTCGGAACCCGTGAGGGCAAGACGACCGGTTCGTCGAGCGTCTCATCGAAATTCGGCGACCAATCGACCGTCTTCTCGCCAAGTTCCTCGAGCATCTCCATGGAGATCTGCGTCAGTCGCGCTTCCGTGTAGCGTGTTGCGGCAGCCGGATCTCCGTCGATCGACCCGAAATTCCCTTGTCCGTCGACGAGTGCGTAACGCTGGGAGAAACTTTGCGCCATGTTGACCATGGTGTCGTAGATGGCCTGATCTCCGTGTGGATGGAACTTACCCATCACTTCGCCAACGACGCGTGCGGACTTGCGATGGGGTTTCCCGGGCGTAACCCCCAGCTCTCGCATGCCGTAGAGGATGCGCCGCTGGACGGGTTTGAGGCCGTCACGTACGTCAGGAATGGCACGTCCGCGGATGACGCTCATCGCGTAGTTGATGTACGACTGCTCCATCTCCTCTTCGATGAATGTCCGTTCGATGCGTTCCATGCTCTCCCCTCAGTACGGACTAAGAGTACCGGATTCCCGTTCCTGATGCAAGGTTTCGCCGTTTCTTGCCGGCCAAGAATGCCGGATTCTCAGGGCGCATTTCTTGACCAAAGAGATGGGCCCCGCCGCAACGCGGCGAGGCCCGATACGATGTCATGATGTTGCGTACGAGCGCTAGATGATCGAATACGGATCGACAGCGTCTCGCAACGCGTCTCCCATGAAGTTGAACGCCAGCACCGAGACCACGATGAAGGCGCCTGGAAGCAAGATCCACGGGTGCAGCTCGATCGCGGACACATTGGTCGCCACGTTGAGGAGCTGCCCCCAGCTTGTCATCGGCTCCTGAATGCCGTAGCCCAGGAAGCTCAAGGCTGCCTCGGTCAGCATCATGTTGGGAATCTGTAGGGTCGCTGCGACAACGAGGTAGCTCGTGACATTGGGGATGATATGGCGCAACACGATACGGATGTCCGTCGCACCCGCGGCTCGTGCCGCGGTCACGAAGTCCATCTCGCGGATGGCCAACACCTGACCGCGGATGACGCGCGCCAGGCCTCCCCAACTGACAATCGCCAGCGCAACGATCACCCCGAAGAAGACGATCATCGCCGACAATCCGAAGCCTCTCAGTGCCGCTCCCATCGCCATGAGAATCGGCAGTCCCGGAATGGCGAGCATGACTTCGCACGCCCGTTGGATGAACATGTCGACCCCACCGCCGTAATAGCCGGAGATGCCTCCAAGCACAATCCCAAGCGGGAACGCAATGAGAATGACCAGCGGCCCCACGGCAAGCGAGACCCAACTGCCGACCAAGCATCGCGTAAACAGATCGCGGCCGAGCATGTCCGTACCGAAAACGAACACCTGCGTCTCGCTTCCATCTTCCGCACGTGCGCCGAACAGATGTACCGTTGTCGGGAACAAGCCCAACAGACGGTGCTCGCTGCCGCCGGACATGAAAAAGCGGATGTAATACTTCGTGCTCGTGTCTTCCACGTACGTCACCTTATACGTCGTGGTGTCGATCGTTCGCGTCGTCGCGTAGACGTACGGCCGTGACAGCGAGCCGTCATCGTCGCGCCAGTGAACCGTGCTGGGCGGCGCAAACGGGTGCGTACGATACTGTTTCGCGTAATGGTAGGGCCCGATGAATTGGGCGAAGATTGCAACGAGGATGAACAGAAGAACGATCACTGTTCCGATGTTTCCGATCCGGTGCCGTCGAAACGCGCGCCAGATCATCTCTCCCTGAGAGCGACTGATATATCCCTGCTCTTCTAGTTGGGCTTGCGCCTTCTTGTTCCTTCGAGAGAGCCTAGCCATTGTTGTTGTACTCCTTTGCCCAATACCGAGAATCGTCAATCATAACGGATCCGGGGATCCACCCAAGCCAGCAAGAAATCTGCGATCAAGTTACCGATCAACAGGAACAAACTGAAGAACAGAAGCCCGGCCATGATGACGTTCTCATCCTGGCGCTGGAGCGCGTTCCAATAGGAGAGTCCCACCGTCGGCAGGTTCAGAATGATGGCCGTGACGACGGAACCGGAGACAAGTCCCGGCAGAGACAGGCCGAGGATCGTCACCAACGGGTTGATCGCATTGCGCACTGCGTGCTTGTAAATCACGACTTTTTCCTTGAGGCCTTTTGCTCGTGCCGTCTGCACATACGGCAGCGACAGGGTATCGAGCAGGTTTCCCCGCATCAGTCGGATCAAGCCCGCCATGCCGCTCGTTCCAATGACGAGCCACACGGGCCACATGTGCCAGAGGATGTTGAGTATCTTGGCGAAAGACCAACCTTCCCGATAGAAGTGAAGGTCCATCACGCCACTCACCGTTAATCCGAACTGTCCGACGTCGAAAATGACGACGAGCAGCCACAGAAGGACGAGCGCGAAGAAGAAGTTCGGTATCGACAGCCCCAGGAATCCCAAGAACGTCACGATATGGTCGCTCGGTTTGTACTGATGTGTCGCGGAATAGATGCCGATAGGAATAGCAAATAAGTACTGAATAACGAGCGTCGATAACGCGATGAAGACGGTCCACTGCAATCGGTCTCCGAAGAACAGCGTCTTAAACACCGGCATCTTCGTGTCGAAGGACATTCCGAAGTCGCCGTGCAGCACGATGTTCTTCAACCAGTAGAAGTACTGCACCATGAATGGACGATCCAGACCGAAACGCTCGATCTGTGCCTGGAGGGTTTCCTCGGTGATCTGTGGGTTCAGGCGTGCCTGAGTGAGGAAGTCGCCAGGCATGATCTTGATCAACGTGAACGAGATCAAGGACACAACGAGCAGCAACGGCAACATGTAGAGCGTTCTGCGAATGATATAAGTAAGCATGCCAGCCTTCTTATGAGTGAAGAGTGTGAGATGCGGCACCGAAGTGCCGCATCTCACGATTCATTCGGTGACTACAGCAGTCGCTTGTCGAAGCAGAGCTCCGTCAGCAGACCGTTGTTCCCACTAGGCGTCGACGTCGAACTCGCCTTGAAGGCGTTTCCGACGTAGTTGTAGTACGCATACTGGAACGTCGGCACGACGGTGTAGATGTATCCAAGCTGGTGGGCGAGCAGCTGCTGGTACTCGGTGTAGTAATCGAAGGCCTCGTCCAGATCGAACGTGCCTGCGCCAAGACCGAGCAACTCGTCAATGCGAAGGTCGACTTCGTCCGGCTCGTCGCACGCGGAATAGCGATAGGCGTGCAGCGATCCGCAGGAGTTGTAGACGTTCGAGCCGCCGTTCGGCTCGTCGCCGCCCGTCAGACCCAGGTAGATCAGGTCGCCCGAAGAACCGAACAGGCGATCGACCAACGTGTTGAAGTCCACGACCTGGAAGGTCGCGTCCAGACCGATAGAGGTCCAGTCGTCAACGAGGATCAAACAGGTTCCTACACGGACGGTGTTGTCGTTCGTGTTGATCTCCATCTTCAGCGGAGCACCGCTCGGAAGATCACGCATTCCGTCGCCATCCTGGTCAACGACGCCGATCTCGTCAAGCAGGGCCGCGGCCTTCGCCGGGTCATACTCGAAGATCACTGCGTTGTTTTCCGTGATGGGGCCGCCGTAGTAGTCGCGGCCGGCATAGAACGGAGACGGGACGGAAACCGGGCTCCACTGCGCGCCGGCCAGTCCGTTGAATACGTTCGTAACGATGGTGTCCTTGTCGATGCAGTGAGCCATCGCCTCGCGGAACTTCACGTTGCGATACACTTCACGCTTCTCGGCATCCGTGCCTTCGGCCAGTCCGATGTCCTGGTTGACCAGGAACCAGGTGGTTCCGTAGCCAGGCTCGTCGGTGATCTTGACCGTGAAGCCCTTCCGGGCGCCTTCAGGCAGCAGGATCGGAATGTCGACCGCGCGCAGCGCGTAGACATCCGTTTCGCCGTTGCGGAACTTCAGCATCATGACGTCTTGGTTCGTGACGATGACGTTGATGACCTCGTCGTAGTAGGGAAGCTGCGTGCCGGCCGGGTCATATCCGTAGTAGTACGGATTGCGCGTCATGGTGACGCTGACGTTCGGCACATAGTCCGAAACGATCCAAGGACCGTTTCCAACGAGTTCGGTCAGGTCGGTATCCAGCGTCCACGTTTCGTTGAACGTGCCCACCGGAACGTCGGGGTTCAGCTTGTGCACGGACTGCGCGAGCACGTGCTCAGGCAGAATGCTGAACGACAGCGAGTTGAGCGCGGGTCGGAAGACGACGCTCATCGTGAACGTCACGGTGTAGTCGTCGACTTTTGCGCACACAGGATACGTGTCGTCGGGCAGCAGCTGTCCGTCACGCTGGTTCGTGTCGACGTCCTCGTTGAGGATGACGTCGTTGTACGTAAACACAACGTCGTCGGCCGTAATCGGCTCGCCGTCGGACCACTTGATGCCTTCGCGAAGGTGGAACGTGATGACCAATTGGTCTTCGGAAATCTCCCAGCTCTTCGCAAGGTCAGGCACGATCGCGCCCGAGATGTGGTCGAGGTTCACCAGACCGCGGTGTTGTCGGTACGTGAACCAGGTCGTGCTGGTTTCGTGTGCGGTGCTGTTGTTCCAGCCCTTGGGGTCTTCGAGGTTGGCGAGAGTAAGCGTGCCACCCTGGACACCCAGTTCCATGTCTTCGTACACAGTCCCTGCGACGCCGACCGGGAAGATCAATGCATCTTCCGGCATGACGTCATATCCCTGTCCGAAGACAGCGACGGATGTGATAACGAGTAGGCCCGCCAGTATTAGCGCGTTCTTCATATTGAGAACCTCCTCCTTAGTTGCCTATTACAGGCTGTACAGGTACGCCAGGAAACCCTGGTAGGCGAGTGCCAGTTCCGGGTACACCAACGTGACGCCAAGAATCGCGTTCTGGACGTCCACGTACGTGAGATCGGAATACAGGATCCAGTTGGTCGTCAACGCTGTAGCAGCAGCAACGCGCAGACCGAGGTATTCACCGGTCTTCACGAGTACGGCGAGCTCGGCTTCAGTCTTCATGCCGACCGGAGAACCGGGGCCGTAGAATCCGCCAAGCATCTTTCCGTAGGCAACATGCAGAGTGTCTACAGTCTCAGCCGCAATCGCTTCTTCCAGCAAGGCGGGATTCGTGAAATTCGCCTTGTTGTTGAAAACGTAGGCATCGGCAGCGTCCTGGTCACCTGCAGCGGCCAGCGCCTCGAGCTCTTCGTCGGTCATCTCGATGTACGCCAGGAGCCCACCGTTGATCGCAAACAGGGCACGATCAATGGCAAGCGCGATTCCCGGTGTCAGGTTGCCGGCGGCAAGTACGTTCAGCTCTTCCACGCCTTTAGCGACATAATCATTGACCAGATTCAAGCCAGCTGCATTGCTGATTTCCTCGATCAGCTCGTTGGCGGCAATGTTCGCAACATCGACAGCCATCGTCAGGAACGAGAAAAGTGCAACCACGCATGACGCTAGTCCTAGTGCCCGAAGGCCATTACGCTTCATTATCTAACCTCCTTGTGCTCTTGCCTAATTGAAGATTGGCTAGGTTACGTCTTCGTAAACCACCTCCTAGGCAGAGCTGTATCTAATGGAAAGGCGCGCTCGCTTAATTGGCCATTATACGGATCAGGCCTAGGGCTGTCAATTCCGCTAGTGTACATCATTCGCAGTCCAGCACTGTCTCAACGAGTTCGGACTCAATCCGCGTGCGAGACGTATCCAGCACATCATTGAACGCCGAATCCAGCGATTGGCCGCCTCCGATGCGCGCGGTTGCCTTCCACAACGGCGGAATCACTTCCGCACCATAGGTTTCCAAGACATACATCATCATCAAGCCTGTCTGTGTCTGGAAGATTTCCTCGGGGAGTCCTCCGAATCCGACACGCCACAGCGGCGTCCAGTCACCGGATTGAAGGATCTCGCAGCCACGACGAAGCAGTTCTTCTCGATCGATCGTTACTGCAGCGATCAGGCCGGTTTTCAGCAGATTCGATGCCGTAACCTTCTTCACAACGTAGGACGGAAGCGTTACAGCGAACGTGGCCATCAGATCGTCCCCGGAGGCCACATGCCACAGCGTGCGTTGGGTATCGTCGATCGGAACCGCTGTGCTGCCCAGCTCTTGCGACTCTTCGTCAGGATAGTAGACGATGGTGATGTGGGAAGGCAGCTCGTAGCCGTCCAGCGCGAGCTCGTCGACAACACGCTCATAGGCAGACTTGACGTCATCCAAAATCCTCGTCCGGGACACCTCATCCCCTGAGGACAGGACGCTGTATGCGCCGTTCTGTGTCAGCGACCAACCCTCATAGACATCCTGCCACTCCTCCAACGTGTCGCGCGCATTCGCATCCGCACCCGAAACGAAAGCCGATGCATCCTGGATATCGCCGACTGCGATCTGCGTTCGCCATGCCAGCGTGCTCTTGGAGCTGGTGAGCCCGGAGCAATCCCATGCGTCGGTGATGGCGGCCGCAGAACTCAAGTCCCCGGCCTCAAACAAGAACCTCGCCCGATAGTAGTCGAAATCGTTCCCTGCGTAGTCGGACGCATGCACGGAGGCCATCCACCCTTCGAAGATCTCGTCCAGCGATCCGCAGTTCAAACGTCCCAGCACGGCAGCCGTCGTCCCCGGACCCCAGGCGGCCCGAAACTCGTCGAGGCCGCCGCTGCAGTCGATGAGGTACTCAACCAAGGACGCAGCCTCGAAATCGGCCATCCCGTACTCGGCCGCCTCGTCATCCAGCTTCGTCAGCATCGAGCGGAACTCGCCCATGCTCTCGAAACTCCCCACCGCCAATCGTGCGGAAAACGGGGATTGGTAGCGCTGGTACAGCGTTTCCTCGAACTGTCCCGCAGACTCCAAGGCAACCAGGTCGTCCAGCGAGAAGATCAAGCGGTCCGGAGCCGCGGACACGGGCATGTGGAAGTCCCTGTCCGACTCCACGATATTTGCGAGCATCCCCACGTAGATGAGCTGTGAGCTGCAGTTTCCCCATCCGAACGCAAGGACGAGCTCGGCCAAACGTTGCAGCGGATCCTCCCCTTGCAGGAGATCGATGACACAGTAGAAGGAGTACAGAGCACTGGCCGACTTCCGGCGAAGCGTCGTCGTTTGCATCATCGACGGCGTATCGTGAACTAGAACATCGATGGGTAAGGGAATGTCCTCTCGATTCACCTGAAGGCGAACGAGGAGCGCGTCGAGATCCTCCTCGAGCTCCTCGATCAACTTGTCCCGTGTGTTCGTGTACGGGGAGTTGACGTGATACCAAAGAGAGAACGTCTCCCCGGGGAACTCCACCAGGTCGCGCGTCTCCACCTGCATCGTCGGCTCGATCACGTTGTTGATCAAGAGTGCAATCAAGCCCGCAACGAGCAACCCAACGCCGATTCCGGCGACGGAGAAGAAGATCTGTCGGCGAACGTCTTTTCGGTTGTTGTCTGTTGCCATGCTCACAAGTTCTAGTCTCCAGATTTGAAGAAGTTGTGAAGCCACGCGCCAACACTCGCTAATGGTGGTGCCATCTGGCGTTGAGTCCTTTGTCCGCCCACCGGCGCATCGCTATACTCAGGATCGTACCGGATTCCAGTCTGAACCGTCCACGTAGGAGGGTCTATGGAAATCCTCAAGGTCGCTTCACGTTCTAATCCCAACTCAGTTTCCGGCGCGATTGCAGGCGCTTTGGAACTGCACGGCGTCGTGGAACTGCACGCGATCGGCGCGGGGGCCGTGAATCAGACCGTCAAAGCGATCGCCATCACCCGCAGGCTGATCGAAACGGAGAACGGGCCGACGCTCAAGGTCATTCCCGGATTCATGGAGCTCGAGATCGACGGGGAACGCAAGACGGGCATCCGATTCATCGTCGAAAGATAGCGCTCCTTTCGGTACGCTTAGGACCATGTTGACACATCTTGAATCCCTGGTCTCGGAGGTCGTCCGCGAGGCATTCTGTACCGCCTTCTCTACGGAGCCGGATGCTGCGCTCCTGGAGATACGTCCTACCGATCGTCCCGAGTTCGGCGATTACACATCGAACGTTGCGATGCTGGCCGCGTCGGACATGGGGCGCGCGCCGCGAGAGATCGGGGCGGACCTTGCCGAGGCCGTTCGCTCTCGGATGAAGGCCGACACCCAACATCCGGTAGATCGCGTCGAACTCGCCGGACCGGGCTTCCTGAACTTCTTCCTGAAACCGCAAGCCATTCAGAAGGCGCTCGAGCGGATTTGTGCGGACGGCGACCGATTCGGACGATCGGACATCGGAAAGGGGCGGGCGCTTCAAGTCGAGTTTGTCTCGTCCAATCCCACCGGCCCGTTGACGGTCGGTCACGGGCGCCAAGCCGTCTTGGGTGACGTTCTCGCCACGCTCTATGAACGCATTGGATACGACGTCCAGCGCGAGTACTACTTCAACGATGAAGGTCGACAGGTGGATTTGCTCGCCGAATCCCTTTGGGCGCGCTACCAGGGCCTGTACGGAGACCCGCACGAGATTCCCGAAGACGGTTACCAAGGCGAGTACCTTGTTTCCGTCGCCGAGGACCTGAAGCGCGAACTCGGGCGTAGCCATCCCGTCTTCGACGACGAAACGCGCGCGCTGTTCCGCCGGGAGGCGGTCGCGCGCATGACCGAATGGATCAAGACGGATCTCGAGATGCTCGGCGTTCGCTTCGATTCGTGGTTCTCCGAGGCGTCGCTCCACCGTGCAGGGAATGTGGAACGCACGTTGGATCTTCTCAAGAAACACGACGGTGTCTATGAATCCGACGGCGCGCAATGGCTGAAGGCGGAAGCGCACGGCGGCGCCAAGGACTCCGTCTTGATTCGATCGGACGGCCGGCCGACGTACTTGATGGTCGATGTCGCCTATCACATCGACAAACACGATCGTGGATTCGATCACGTCCTCAACGTGCAGGGCGCCGACCACCACGCGGAGCAGACGTGCGTCAAGGCGGCGCTGCGGTTGCTCGGGTACCCGGACGAATGGCTCTCGTACGCCATCCACCAATTCGTCAGCCTGAAGGAAGGCGGACAGGTTCAGAAGATGTCCACGCGCGCCGGGCGTTTCGTCACGCTGCGCGACCTCACCGCCGAACTCGGCAAGGACATCGTCCGCTACTTCATGATCTCTCGGAAGCCTGAGGCACACTTGGATTTCGATCTCGATCTGGCACGCACCGAATCGGCCGACAATCCTGCGACCTACATCCAATACGCCTATACGAGGATTCGCGCGATCTTCCGCAAGGCGGGGCTGGCGTCGTTTGACGCGACCGCCGCCGACGTCGGACTGCTGATCGAACCCGAGGAACTGGACTTGATCAAGACCCTTGTTGAGTTCCCGGACGTCATTGCGCACGCCGCACTCGACTTCGCGCCTCACGCACTGGCGGAATACGGACTCAACCTGTCTCGTGCATTCCACGCGTACTACGACCGGCACAAAGTCCTCGTCGACGATGCGCGTCTGCAGTCGGCGCGTCTCGCACTGTTGACAGCCATTGAAACGACGCTTCACGCGTGCTTGGACATTCTGGGCATGGACTCACCCGAGGAGATGTAATGGCGTGGATTGACCGCTTGAAATCAGGACTCTCCAAGACGCGGTCGGGATTCACCGGCACCGTGAGTCAGATCCTGCGCGGATCCAAGCGCCTGTCGGCAGACGACGCCGAGGCCATTGAGGAAGCACTGATCGCGGGGGATGTCGGCGCGCCGGTCGCCATCGAACTCGTCGAAGCGCTTCAAGAGGCACTTTCTCGAAATGAACCCGACCCGATCGCCACATTGAAGATCTTGATGCGCGATCGACTGGACGGCATCGAGCGGCAGATTCCGCTACGAGAAGACGGCAGGCCGACGATCATCCTTGTCGCGGGCGTCAACGGCGCGGGCAAGACCACGACCATCGCCAAGCTGGCCGCCAATCTGCGCAACGACCATCCCGAACTGCCGATCACCTTTGCCGCCGCGGACACCTTCCGTGCCGCCGCTATCGATCAGCTCGGCGTTTGGGCGGAACGACTCGACGTGGACTTCATCCGCCATCAGCCCGGGGCGGACCCGTCCGCCGTCGCCTTTGATGCACTCGATCACGTCACCCGTACCGGCGGCGTACTGTTCGTCGATACCGCCGGTCGGCTTCAGACCAAACACAACTTGATGGAGGAGCTCAAGAAGATCGAGCGCACCGTGTCTAAGAAGCTGGGCCGGGCGTCGGACGAGCGACTGCTCGTGCTGGACGCCACCACCGGACAGAACGGAATCTCCCAGGCCAAGCATTTTCACGACGCCATCGGCATTACCGGCATCGTATTAACCAAGGTCGACGGTACCGCAAAAGGCGGCGTCGTGATGGCCATCTGGAATACCCTGCGGATCCCTCTGACGCACATCGGCGTCGGTGAGGCCGCAGACGACTTGCATGCGTTCTCGGCGGACGACTTCGTCGAAGCGCTGTTTGAGGCATAGACAACAAAGCGAAACGACGGAATAGACCAAGAGGAGGCTCGACGTGAGTAGGAACGTTTTCTTCTTCAGCAAGGAGCAGACGGACGGCAACGCCGGCATGAAGGAGTTGCTGGGAGGCAAGGGCGCAAACCTGGCGGAGATGTCGGAACTCGGCATCCCCGTTCCGCCTGGCTTCACGATCACCACGGAGGTGTGCGGCTACTACCAGGACCACGACGGAGCGTACCCTGAGGGGCTGCGCGACGAAGTCGCCGACAACCTGAAGAAACTCGAGGCCGCAACCGGCAAGACATTCGGGGACGACAGCAATCCGCTACTCGTCTCCGTTCGCTCCGGCGCCGCCGTGTCGATGCCGGGGATGATGGACACGATTCTCAACCTCGGACTGAATGACGTCAGCGTCGAAGGGCTCGCCGCCAAGTCGGGGAATGCGCGCTTCGCGTACGACTCGTACCGTCGACTGTTGCAGATGTACGGCGACGTCGTGATGGATCTCAAGCCTGAGACCGAAACCGATCACGACCCGTTCGAGGAAATCCTCGACGCCGTCAAGAACGAGAAGGGCGCGAAGCTGGACACCGAATTGTCCGCCGATGACCTGAAGGAACTGATCGCCCGCTACAAGAAGGCGATCGAGGCAAAGGCCGGCCGGGCATTCCCGCAGGATCCAATGGAACAGCTGTGGGGCGCGATCGAAGCCGTCTTCCGGTCGTGGAACAACCCGCGCGCCATCAAGTACCGTCAGATCAACGACATCAAGGGACTGCTCGGAACCGCAGTCAACGTCCAGACGATGGTGTTCGGCAACATGGGCGACGGCTGCGGTACGGGTGTTGCGTTCACCCGCGATCCCGCAACCGGTGAGAACGCCTTCTACGGCGAGTACCTGATGAACGCCCAGGGCGAGGACGTCGTGGCCGGCATCCGCACGCCCCAGCCCATTTCCACGTTGAAGGATGAGATGCCGGGCGTGTATCAGGAACTGATCGACATCCGCGCCAAGCTCGAAGGCCACTATCACGACATGCAAGACATCGAGTTCACCATCGAGGACGGCACGCTGTATATGTTGCAGACGCGGACCGGCAAGCGAACGGCCGCGGCTGCGGTCCGCACCGCCGTCGAGATGGTGAGCGAAGGCATGATCGACCGGAACGAAGCGCTTCTGCGCGTCGCGCCGGAGCAGATCGACCAGCTGCTTCACCCAACGTTCGACCCGTCCGTCGAAGCGCAGGCAACCGTGCTGACCAAGGGATTGCCGGCCAGCCCTGGTGCCGCGTCCGGCGCCGTCGTTTTCTCCGCCGAGGCCGCAGAGAAGGCCGCCGAGGACGGGAAGAAAGTCATTCTCGTTCGTATCGAGACCAGCCCTGAAGACATCGGTGGCATGGTGGCCGCGCAGGGGATTCTCACCGCGCGTGGTGGGATGACGTCGCACGCCGCCGTCGTTGCTCGCGGCATGGGCAAGTGCTGCGTCGCCGGAGCCGGCGACCTGTCCATCGACTACGCCGGCGGCACGTTCACCGTCGGCGGACGGACCGTCAAGGCTGGCGAGCCGATCAGCCTCAATGGATCGACCGGCGCCGTCTACCAAGGCGAGATCACGACCGTCGATCCCGAACTGTCGGGCAACTTCGGCACCCTGCTCGAGTGGGCTGACGACGTCCGTCGTCTCGGCGTCCGCACCAACGCCGACACGCCGCACGACACGCAAGTCGCCGTCAAGTTCGGCGCCGAAGGGATCGGACTCACGCGCACGGAGCACATGTTCTTCGAAGGCGACCGCATCATCGCCGTTCGCGAGATGATTCTCGCCGACGACGAAGCCGGACGCCGCGAGGCACTGGCCAAGTTGCTGCCGATGCAGCGCGGTGATTTCGAAGGCATCTTCAAGGCCCTGGAAGGGCGTCCGGCGACGATCCGGCTGCTCGACCCGCCGCTGCACGAGTTCCTTCCGCACGACGCCGAAGGCCAGCAGGAAGTCGCCCAAGTCATGGGCGTCTCCGCGGACGTCATCAGGAGCAAAGTCGACGCACTGCACGAGTTCAACCCAATGCTCGGACACCGCGGTTGCCGCCTCGGCATCATCTATCCGGAAATCTCCGAGATGCAGGTACGGGCGATCATGGAAGCCGCGTGCAACGTGCACAAGGGCGGCGTCACGGTGCATCCCGAAATCATGATCCCGCTCGTCGGGAACGTGAAGGAGCTGGCGCTCCAGCGCGCACTCGCCGTCGAGGTCGCGGACGAAGTGCTGGCCGCCAACGGACTGACCAAAGCGGAGATCCCGTACATGGTCGGCACGATGATCGAGGTGCCGCGCGCCGCGGTCACCGCGGACGAGATCGCAACCGAAGCCGAGTTCTTCAGCTTCGGCACCAACGACCTCACCCAAATGGGCTGCGGATTCTCGCGCGACGACGCTGGCAAGTTCCTCAAGGACTACGTCGAAATGGGCATCTACGAGAAGGACCCGTTCCAGGTGCTCGATCAGGACGGTGTCGGGAAGCTGGTCGCGATGGCGTGCGAACTTGGACGCAAAACGCGGCCTAACCTCAAGCTGGGCATCTGCGGCGAGCACGGCGGCGAACCGTCCTCGGTGGCATTCTGCCACAAGGTCGGACTCAACTACGTCAGCTGCAGCCCCTACCGCGTCCCGATCGCACGCTTGGCCGCCGCACAAGCGGCCATCAAGAGCTAGGCGTGAAAACGTCATTGAGTGAGAGAAACGGGCAACGCCTGTTTCTCCAAGCAACGGCAACTCACGGCAAGTGAGTTGCCGTTGCCAGTTGCCATTCGGAAGTAGCTTGAGCTGCTAGAGAATGCCCGAAGAACGAAAGCTAACGAAGAGAAGAACCCCGGTCGCTCGGCCGGGGTTCTTCCAGACTCCTCAGCACAGCTAGGGACCCATCCCCCAAGCTGGAGGCCTTCCACACGATGCCCTCCAGCCGTCGTCAACCAGAGAAACGAGCACCGCTCGTTTCTCCAAGCTCCTCAGCACAGCTGAGGAGCCATTCTCACAAACACCCGCCATTTCAACATCCTCGGACCAGAGAAACGAGCCACGCTCGTTTCTCCAAGCTCCTCAGCACAGCTGAGGAGCCATTCTTCAAACAACTGCCGAGTGATTGTCCGTCGGACCAGAGAAACGAGCCACGCTCGTTTCTCCAAGCTCCTCAACGCAGTTGAGGAGCCAGCTACTCCAGGAATCGAGGCCCTTCCGGCGGCCTGCCGAACCGAGATTCGTGAGCAAGCCAATAGACTCCCAATCCAAAGACTCCCCACGTGAGCACCATCAGCGCCCACCCCCATGGCGGGATGCCGAAGAGCAAGTCGCTACGTCGGCTGGCGTCTTGCCATACGCTACGGGCCATGACAATGTGGAGGACAGCCACAAGACTCCACAGTATGAGGGGGAGTAGGCTGACGACCAGCGCAACCGGATCGACATAGGCTCGGAATGCCGGGACGGTCAACCACGCAACGACACCCAACACCAGGATTATCCCAAAGACCCAGACAGCGATTCGCATGGCGCCTCCCTTCACAGATAGACACTCAGATGAACGGACGTACAGCGTCAATGGTCGACATCGAGTCATCTTTCGCCATGTCTTCACCTGTACGTAAGGCTCCTGTAGTTTACTACCCTTTCCCCACGAAACCCAACGTGTCGCGCACGCTTCGAAGCAGCATGATTCCGTATCTGCGAGGGGAGAGGTGCGATCGAGCGTATCCGCGCATACATGCATACGCGCAATCGCACGGCCCAGCGCCATTCGATGTGCCACTGAGGCTTCCGGAAGGCCGTCCAATCCACGATACAGGACCGCATACCGTTCGGCTTCCGGCGGCGCGATCGACAGAACGAACGATCCGTTGCGCACGGCCACCGGTTCGGACACTCGGAGGCAGCCGTAATGCAATAGCTATCCGACATTCCTTTCCGCCGGAACACGCAGTTGAAGCCAGGACCAACAGCACACTCACGCTTCACGTGGTCACCGACAGCCTGTGGGTGAAGCGTGCTGCTCAGTACAGGAAATGGCATTGGCACAGCATCCCTCTGATGTGTACGGCAAGGCCTCGCCAGCCGAATGATGCCCAAGCCACCCTGGACGCAAGATCGCGTCATCTCCCATCAGCGCACGCTTGCTACTTACCCCTGACCGGAGCAACTCAGCGTTCCCGCTGGGCGATGCGAGGCAACCGTTCGCCAGCTACAATCCATAGCATGGAATAGAGGGAGGGAGGTGCTGTGACCGTAGCCGCAGGAAGAACGGACAACATCAAACTAGAACTCCTCGTGACAGAAGCCCTCGCAGAATGGCTTCCGGAGCGGCTGGAAGCCCTAGGGGTCCCCGGTGCGTCCGTCGGGGTGACAACGCGAAACGGCCTTCTCTGGGCCAAGGCGTACGGTCGTAGAGAGCGAGGGAACGAAGGCGAGGTCTCTCCGGAGACCCTGTTCTGCATCCGCTCGTTGACCAAGAGCATCACGGCCTTGGGTGTGCTGGTTGCCGTCCAGGAGGGGCTTCTTGATCTAGACACTCCAGTCGTTCGGTACGCGCCGGACTGCTTGCCCCAGACACGATACGGCGAGCAACCCGAACACCATGTCACGCTTCGCCACCTTCTGGCGAACCGAGCCGGCTTCACGCACGATGAGCCGCCTGGGAACGCAGACGCCGAAGCGCCGGGGCACTTCGAGAGACGCATCGCTGCAATATCCCGCTCGTGGTTCCGGTTCCCGGTCGGCCTTCGTTACGCCTATAGCAACCTTCACTTCGATCTCGCCGGGTACATCGTTCAAGTGGCAGCGGGCATGCCGTTCGCCAAGTACATGATGGAAGCCGTGCTCAAGCCACTCGGCATGCACGATACCACATACGATTGGCGACAGGTGGCGAACTCAGCCAATCTTGCTCGCGGACATGCTCCGGACGGGACACTACAGCGTGTTGGCATCCCGGAAGGTCCATCCGCCGGCGTCTACTCGAACGTGCCGGACATGAGCCGGTTCTTTCGCTTCCATCTAGATGGCGGACGCCCCGCGGCCACGCCGCTGCTCAACGAGGACCTGATGGCTGAATACCGGAGGGTCCAGTTCCCTCACCCAGGGCAAAGGGCCGGATACTGCCTCGGCATCCTGCGGCAGCGTGTGAGCGACACCTACAGCCTCTGTCACTCCGGCGGGGGGCACGGATACCAGACGCAGCAGATCATCTATCCCGAACTGGGGTTCGCAGTAGTCCTTCTAACGAATCTAGACGGCCACGGCCTGACCGTTGGACCGCTGCAGCAACTCCTCGACGACATCGTCAGGGAGCAGCTTGGGCCGGAGCCCGCGACCGATGCTCTTCCGAGCCAGGCGGTTCGCCTCACCGACGACGATCCGCGGATTCAGGCCGTTCTCGGTCGATACTGGGAAGGGGGAGATTGGGTCGTAGAGCAACACGACGGCAAGACGTTGCTTCGCACGGAGTCTCGAACTGCTGCCCCCCTGGTGTTCTATGAGGACGCAGGAGCACTTGTCGCCATGCGCAAGCCGACCGAGTTGCTCCGCTTTGCTCCGGGAGAGCGTGGCGCACCGCCAATGCTCCTGCGCACCGACCTGCGCCTGCACGGTTGCGACTACCGCGTGCTGAACGGTGCCTTCCAGGGACGGGAAGGACCGAATCGATCGGAATGGAGTCGATTCTGCGGTGACTACGACATCCTGTGGCAGGACAAGCCGATTGATACCGTGCATGTGCACGTACGCAACGGCTATCTGTACTTCGACGATCGGGAATGCACGGAGCACGAACCCGGCCTCTTCTTCACCTGTGATGGTGAGGCCATCGACTTCCGCGGCTCCACGCTGACCGCCGCGAACATGATCCTGCGGAAGCGCTAAGCAGGCCCGGCCTCCATGACTCTGTGCGGCTCGTTGAGCGTGGCATGCTCGCACAAGCAAACGTCGTGTTGTCAGCCAGCGTCACAGTTGCTCGTCAAACCGGCGAGCAGCAGCGGAGAGCCGTGCTCCGTGGCGTTCTGTCATTGGGATCAGGCTCAACTGCCGCGCCTCCAACTCTCACTGCGTAGGAACCGCTGGACTCGTAGCGGCCTTGGCCGGACGATCTATCGCATCGCCTTCCGGTACTTGTGGGCTTTCCGCTTTTGGGAGGGCAACAGCGCGTCGTAGAGGTCGTTGGCGACCGCGGGCTCGGCGCGCGAGGCGATTTCCACCGTCTCGATGCCATCGGCCGTCATCCGCGCGAAGCACTCGCGAAGGACGGCGGTCGCGAGCCCCGCCGCCGGAACGCGGCGTGCGTTCCGACCGGTTCGATGGTGCCGCAGGCCTCACGGGCGCGTTCGCGCCAGCCAACGCAGTAGGCCACCGGCTGTCCGCGCGGCGAGACGACCATCAGGTCGTACGCCGCCACGTAGTCGGGCGAGCCCGTCAAGCCGTTCACATTGGCCTCGGAGTAGCTCGGGTTGTCGAAGGCGCTCTGCACCAAGGCGACGCGACCGTCCATATCGGGATGCTCAGCAAACGTCCGGATCGTGAATCCCTCTTCAAGCACGTACGCCACTTCCGTGCGCGCCAGCTCGTAGGTTCGCCTTTTCTCGAAGTGGCGCGCGAACGCGAAGCCGTTCGCCTCCAGCCGCCTGATCTTCTCCCGATCGTCGCTGAACACGTCAATCTCGACGGCATCACGGGACGCCGCCCACGTCGTCTCGATCCACCGAAAGACATCCGGATAGATCGCACGATGTGACGGCAGAACCTCGACGAACAGGTCGTCCTTCCCGTACTCGGAGATGCACAGGCCGACAATCTCCTGCTCGCTGGATCGCCAGATGTGAACGTTGTCGCGGAAGAAGCAATCCCGCGGATCCTTGCCAGCGTGCACGTTGTAGCGCCAGAAGTCCGTCCGCCCGGACTCCCACATCGCAAACGGATCGCAAGCCGCCAGCTTGTCGAGGAAGTCGCAGATCTCACGGTACTCGGCATCTGTGTTGTCATAAGCATGATCGGACGCTTGCATCGTGGCTCCTCTCACTGTTGTGAGGTCCGAGGGATTGCAGACGAACGCTACGTTGCGGTTCGCGTGACGAACGAACACATCAGCGCCCGGAAGTGCTCCTCAGCTTTCTTCTCGCAGTTTGCGCAGACAGTCGGGACAGATCCCGTGCGAGAAGCTCGCCTTGCTCCGCTGGCGGATGTACGTCTCGATCGGCACCCACGATTTCGGATCGTCTTCATCTGCGCCCTGAAGCCGGATCTTCTTGCAATACTGGCACGTCGGCAGGACGCCCTCCAGTGCCTGCACCCGACCGAGCACCTCGGACAGTTCGCGGTTGCGGTGCTCGAGCTGCTGCGATCGCCACAGTAGCTCCAGATTCTGCTCGATGTATCTCTTGAAGCCTTGGATCAGTCGATCGTACTGTGCACTCAGTTCGTGAGGTTGGCTGTCGAGCACGCAGATCGTCCCAAACATGTCGCCGTCCGGCGCCGCAATCGGATGTCCGTGATACGCGATCATGCTGAGCTTGATGTCGGGATTGTGGTCCCATTGCGGATCCGCCAGCGCATCGGGCACGTGTAACGGGCCCCGCGTCTTGATCACGTGCTCGCAATACAGGCCGGAACCGAGCAGATGCTCCTTGTCGCCGACGTGGTACGGATTGCCTTCTGTGTGGCTGCTGACAAAGACTTCGATATCCTCGCCCGTGACCCGCATGACCAATCCGGCCGGGACATCGAGGATCTCGGCCATCAAGTCGATAATCCGTTGCCAGCCTTCGATCGTCTCGACGCCGATGATCAGTGCGTCGCTCTCCCGTTCCCTCATGCGCCCCTCCCTTTCCTGTGCGGCGACACGAAGCGCAGCAATCCTGGAGGTGCTAGACCCTAGTCCAGGAGACGTTTCTCTCCTGTCAACGTCTGGATGTCAGAGATGTTCTGACTGCACTCGAGACAGCCAAGGTACCGCCCATCCTCCGCTCGAAGTGCGTAGTATTCGATCAGCACTTTCTCGCTCTTGCCACCATCGCCAAGAGGCAGATCGATCCAGAACCGCGCGCGATCTCGCGTTCCCGCCTTCATCTCGGTCAGAATCGCCTCGACCTTCTCGACGCTCTTCTGCGGGTGGCAGTCCCTCACGCTTCGTCCAACCACGCCTTCCGGCCGCTTGAAGATGCGTGTCTCGTGCTTGTTCCAGGCAAGGACTCGGTCGTCGGCATCGACAACCGAGAACTCCACAGGAACCGTCTCAAGCAACGCCTCCAGCACGGCATCTGACAGTGTCCCGATCATCATTCCCCCTTTCAAATTCCTACACTGCGCAAACTGATGGTATGAAGCCCAGCACTCAGCGTGACAGATTCCGCCGTTCATGCCAACCACAGCACCGCCGATCGTCGGACGATCTAGCCGTCGGACGTCCGTTCACGCGGCAGATACCGGAAGTACAGCACCAGATCGGTCGCCACCAACATGAGGTTGAGCGCGTACAACGCGATCACCCAATCCATCGAGTAGACCAGCTTGTGCACGAGACCGCAAACGTAGCCAACACAGATGATGCCCATGAACAGCGGGCTCTTTCCGGCAACTACCTTCGTTCGCAACGCCTTGGCGATCGAGATCGGCCAACTCATTCCAAAACAGACCAGCATGACGATCTCAAAGACGCTCATCGATCCAACCCTCCCCGGAAGCCCTCAGGCCACAACCACGGTGCCACATCCGTATTCTCCAATTCCAGACACGGCGCATCCACCCCGAGACGATCTCGACACGACCACGATGCATGCTCGCGGGACCAACGACGCTCAAGGAGATGATCCCCAATGAGGGCACCGTCTAAGGCTCTACTTCCTATCCTCCTTTGCATTCTTGCTTCTCTCATTCCGATGCTTGCAGTCCGCGCAACAGGGGACGAGGCAACATCGGAGAACCTCGCACCACGGGACGTTCACGTTCTTGCGATCATCCCCGACCAGTACGGGGCCAACATGTTCTTGTACCTGAACGACTTCGAGCTTCTCGGCTGGCGTGTGACGACGGCGGGACTGACCGAGTCGATTGCTCCTTGCGCCCTCTACGCCAAGGGGCTCGGCTGTCCGAACATCATTCCGGACATCGTCATCGACGAAGCGATCGACGTCTCGGCGTACGACGCCCTCGTCTTGATGCCGGCAAGCGGAAACACGCCTCGCCCGTATCGAGACCTCCTCTCCAGTTCCTTCGTTCTCGACGCCATCGCCGAGGCCTACAACACCGGATTGACTGTCACCGCGCAGTGCTCCGGCCCGCGTGTCCTTGGTGAGGCCGGCATTCTGGCTGGGAAGTCCGTCGTCGCTCGGGATCGTTTCGCCACGTACCTGGAAAACCTCGGGGCACACTACCTGGGGGCCGAATACCCTCCCGTCGTCGACGGGAACGTCATCACGGCCGTCAGGGGGCTCTACTACAGCCGCGAGTACACGGACGCCATCGCCTCTCTTGTTCAAGCCGCCGCGTTTCCGCGTGACGCGGATGGAGATCTCGTCGTCGGCACGCCCTCTCTCGATGCCTCGGCCGTCCGTCAGACGGACGACGGACTGCTCGCCATGACGTTCGGGGGAGCGCGTGCGGACGGCGCACGTGCAGCGTGCTCCGGCAATGATGGCTCCAGCTACATCGCCGGCTACACGTACTCGTTCGGGAGCGGTTCGTCCGATATCTTGCTCGTCAAGCTCGATGCAAACGGAGGCATCGTCTGGGCCAGAACCCTCGGCGGCGTCGCCCAAGACGAAGCCAACGGCATCCTGACGCTGCCGGACGGCGGATGCGTCGTCGCAGGTATGACCCGATCCGTGGGAGGTGGCGGCAGCGACCTCCTCGTTGCTCGATTCGACGCCGACGGTACGCTGATGTGGCAACGAACGCTCGGGGGCTCGGGAGACGAAGTCGCCGCCTCCCTCTGTGGCGCACACGGTTCCGGCGTCGTCGTCGCCGGGCACGTTCAAGCACGCAACAGCACGGTGTCCGATCTATGGCTCGTGAAGATCTCCGCAACCGGCGATGTTGTTTGGGAGCATACCTACGGAACCGACGACTCGGAGCGCGGCCATGACGTGATTGCCACGCGAGACGGAGGCTACATCGTGGCGGGTTTCGCGGGCAACGGCCCTCCGGACAAGCAAATGTACGTCGTCAAGACGAACAGCGCCGGGATCCTTCAGTGGGAGCAGCGGCTGGGGAACGACGTGTTTGACGCAGCCAACGCCGTGGTTGAGGCTCTCGACGGGGGCTATGTCCTGGTCGGATCGAACGACGAGCTGCAGCAAGAGCTGATGGAACTCACGGTCGTGGGAATCGACGGTGCCGGCGCCGTCCAGTGGCGCAAGGAGCACGGGCGCCGCAATACGTACGATTTCGCATTCGACATCGCCACGTGGATCGACAACGGCTACGTCATCGCGGGCGTCACCAACGGAACGATGACGGGGGAGAACCAGGCGTGGCTCCAGGTTGCCGACCTCCAGGGAGCCATCGAGGCGTCATACGCGTACGGCGACGAAGGGTCGGAGTGGCTCCGGGCCGCGTGCGTCTTCTCAGACGGGCGAATCCTGTCCGTCGGCCACACCGATTCCTCCGGCGCGGGCAGCTTCGACGTGCTCGTCTTGCAGCGCCCCGGGAGCTAATCCGTCGGCTTCGGAGCGCGAGTGCGCGGAGGTTCGGGCCATCGCCGGGTCGTTGCGTCTCATCGCAAGACCCCGGACCAGCGCAAGATCATCAGCACGAGGCCGAGAACCGTCAGCGTGCCGAAGAAGCGGAACGTGTAGCGCGTCACCCGCTCGGGCAGAAGCGTGTCGAACGCGTATCCCTTCTCCGCCCCGTAGCGTACGGCCAGTGCCGTCAACGGACACCGCATCCGGTTGCCGAAGAAGACGATCGATTCAATCGCCAGCAGTCCGAGCGCAAGCCACAGCCAGAGGCCGCTGTGCCCCGTGATCCCTGCGTGAAGCAGGATCCCGATCGCCACCACCATCACGACGTAGATGACCGTATGGATCCAACGCACCAGCAGCAATGCACGAGCCGTGTTCAAGACGCCCTCCTTCCATTGGCGGAGGAATCGTGCCTCGTCGCATAGCGCGCCGCAAGGGCAGATCAGTCCGGTTCGAGCGACAGCGGGAACGTATGCCGCGACTCGATGCGCGATTCGTCGATGAGGAGCAGTTCCACGCAGGAAGGGAACGTGACCATCGGGAGATCGAACACAGCCGTGGCCCCGTCCTGTGTGTCGCCAAGCGCGGCCGTGGGGACATTCATCGCAAGGGTGCAGTGCGGAACCCAGGCGCCCGGCTGATACAGCTCGATCCACTGGGCAGCAGGGCTGGGAGCACACGCGTGGTGGATGCGGCGGTGAAACTCCAGTAACTCGCGCGTCGGAGTGGCTCCGAGGAACAGCACGCCGCCGGGGAACCACCCGAGATGTGACAGCACCACTCGCAACGGCGGTGCATCGCTGACGGCAGCCGCCAGTTGTTCGACCAGCGCGCGCTCGTCGGCAGCGTCCGTAGGGATAAGTGAGATGTGCGGACCGACATCCTCCGACGGCACGCGCCCAAGGCATCGAGCAATCGTGGCACATCCTTCACGGATGCAGCGTTCGGACGCCTCGTCGAATCGCAAGACTGTGACGAACACAGAATCTGTCATGCTTCTCCTTTGCACGATACCCACACAGATGGCGAGACGATAACACAGGTGACGGGGTTGGAGTTGCCCGGTGGTGGAGCCACGCGTCCGTTTCTAGAAGGAAACCCGCAAGTAGCGCGTTCCCGACGCCATCCCCGCGCGTTCGAGCGATCGCTTGGAAGCGTCGTTCTTGACCCAACAGCCGGCGATCGGCCGAAGACCCGTTGCGCGCGCCTCTCGGATCAGATGCAGCAAGGTGGATACCGCGATGCCCTGTCTGCGACGATCCGGGACCGTATACATGCCGATGCTCACGCAATCACGCAAGATCCGCGCACGCTCGAAGACGCCGAAGGCTACGGGCGTCTCTCCGGCAAAACCGATGGCGATCTGACCGTCGGCGAGTTGCCGCGCCAGTCCTTCATCAAAGAAGCCATCGCACCGCTTGCCGATGACATTGAGATCCTCCGGTGTGGCCCACCGATACGAGATCGCTCCGTTCCCTTCAGTCGTGACGTCCCGCACGTGTTGGAAGAAGTACGCCTGCACGGCAACGGACGAACAGACGTCGAGCGCATGAGAGAGGAAGAACTCATCGCACGTCGGAACGAGCGCTTCCTGCACGGACTCAAGGCGCCTCGCCTGGGCAAAGATCGATTGGCCGAGATGGCGGTATGCCGGTTCGAGATGGAACTGCGTCAGCGTCTTGCCTTGATGGATGCAGCAATAGCCGATCGTTCCATGCGAATCGGCAATGGCGTACGGCACCGCCTCGAGGATGTGGTCTTCTGCGAACGAGTCGATGGGCGAGGGCAGTCCCTCGTTGTGGGCAACAATCCTCGCTTCCATCTCTTCGTATTCACACGCCCGGAATGTGTACTCCAAGGTTCCTCCTGCCAGATTACGTACGGTACGTCTCGTCTTAGTGCTTCGCTCTTTTGGCCATCCGTAGAAACTCGTATTCTCCTCCATTCGTTTGGTTCATGGTCGTCCCTGCATCCGTGAACCCCGCGTTCCGGTAGAGCTTGATCGCGCGCTCGTTGAACGTCGCCACGCTGAGCGTGAACGTTGCCGGGCGATAGTGCCCTTCGGCAAACGTCAATCCCGCCTCGAGAAACGCCCGCCCCAGTCCCCGTCCCGTCAGATCGGGGCGCAGTCCGAGGCCGACGGCGACGGCCTCTCCATCGTGCTCAAAGCAGAAGAAACCGACCAGCTCCTCGGGCTCGTCCGTCACTGCGTAGTATCGATCGGGCCAGCTCTCCGGATTGAGCAGTCCTTCGAGGTCCTCCGGATCCTGCTCCATGTCGTAGAACGCGTAGACCCCGTCGTAGTGCCAACCGGCGATCGCGCGCGCCGCCGTCTCATCCATCGGTTGGATTCGGAACGTCATTGTGCCACTCCCCCTGATTCGTGCGCCAGTTCCGATCCAAGTTGCGCTGCATCTTCCCGAGATAGGCCGTCTGGAGATCGATCTCCGCATAGTTGGCCAGCTTCAGGATGTAGGCCAGACAATCGGCGAGTTCCTCGCCCAATTGATGCTTCGCCGCACCTTGTGAAGGCTCATCGTGCGCCCGATTCAGCACGCGGATCGCGCTCACCACCTCTCCAACTTCCTCAGCGAGATAGGCCGTGTTCGCGATCATGTCCCGATCGAACTGCTTCTCACGATCAAACGCGTCGTGGAACCGCTGCAATTCACGGATGCAGGGATTCTCTGTGGGCAGTGTCACCATCGTGTGTTCGTCCTCCTCGTGATACCTGTCAGCCACTCGCGGACAGCGGCTTCTGTACAAGCGTCATCGGATTCCGTTCGTCCCGTTCGACGAACGTTTGCCCGTATCCGTGTCCGATGATCCGCTCGTGGACGATCTCGAAGCCCGCCTTCTCCAGCAGTTCGATGGATTCGTCAAATGCCAGCGAACTCCAGTACATGTCCGTTCCGAAGAAGTCGTGCCGGACACGCGCGGGGTCTCCATCCTGCGTCAACGTAACCAGGAAGTGGCCGCCCGGCCGCAGCCACGACCAGACCCGCTCGAACAGGCGCCCGTGTTCCCCACACGGAACGTGGAACAACATGAAGATGGCGACGGTTGCATCGAACGAGCCCTCGTCCAACGCAATCTCGGTGACGTCTCCATGGAAAAAGCGTGCCTCAGGAACGTTGGCTCTCGCCAGCCGGATCATCGCCTGCGAGATGTCGACCCCGGTGACGCCATAGCGCTTCGACAGCGCACGCGCAATCGGCGCGCCGGCGCCGCAGCCGAGATCGAGAACCGACGATCCTTTCGGCAGCACGTTCAGCAGCGGCCGAAGCTGATCGGCATCGTCCTCGGCCCTGGCTGCGGCGTAGGCGTCCGCGCACGCGTCGTATCCGGCGTGCACAATCTGCTTGGGATCGACATTGGGACTGATGCGTCCAGTCAAGGCACCTCCGCCACGAACCTCGTTGTGATGAGTTTGTAGGTCATCCCAGATGTGGACGCAACAGCTCTGCGGAGCAAGAAGGAGTGTTTATGCTTCCAGAAGCGAATGCTGCACTACGAGGGTTTTAAGTTGCATAGACTCGCTTTCTCTGCCTGTCCATCAGTGGCCTAGCTCACTTGAGCCCGTTTCCCCCACGATCAATGGAAGATGTCTTCCGACAACAGCGGATTCGCCGTGCGTATTGCGCCGCAACATTTCGCCGTAGTGAGTATCGTGTTCCTGGGGCTCCTCTTGGATTCCAACTGCCTCTAGAATCCGGTATCTACCTGCATGTCGGATGAACACGTGAAACTGATGAGTTCCGTGTAGACATCAACCAGAGACATCCCGCCCGACATGAAGGCGACTAGATCCTTAACAAGGAATCGATGAAACGTTGACAGCCGGGGGTTGAAGAAGCCAGCCCAGTGCCAGCGAGAAGGATCGCTTGCGCTGCTCAACGCCAGGTATATCACGAGTTGACGGATGTCCTTGCCTGCTAGTGTTCGCTTCACCGTCTTGATCTCCACGAGATAGCTGCCGCCGATGACTAGATCAGCCGAGCATGCCTGCAGGAAGCCGCATCCTCGTATCGGCACCTGAAAAGCACAGCTCTTGGCTCCGCCATATTTGTCCGCAAACGACTCGTACCGAAGTGCAAGCTGCAGACCCTCATCTAGCTCTGCAGCATTCAGCTCCGAGCTGCTAAGCACATCTCTGCCTTCGTACTGGTTGATCAGGTCATAAGCCTCTGCTTGTGCCGCATTACGGATGGAAGCATCACCAAACGCGTCGGTCACAGACTGATTGTCCTCAAATGCCTTGCGCGCAAGATGGTATGCAAACTCGGACACAATGGCCGCATCTCTGGTCTCATCCTTGCTCTCCACCGGGAGCAGCTCGTGGCCGTCGGGGCCTTGAAGTTGCTCTTGATGACTGGCATTCAGGACATGCACGCACGAGGGCGTTAGCAAGGGCAGAAGCTCCTGCCAGAAACTGGGAAACGAAGAGGCAAACGCACGCTCTGTGATCATAGAGGCATCCGATTGTTGCCTGGATAGCGATCGCTGAACCAGTCTCGAATGAGTTCTTCCATGGGCGTCCAGCTATTCCGCGCATGACGTCTCCAATGATTTCCCTCATCTCCAAGGACGTACGATCCCAGTATGAAAGCTCTCTTCTCCCACAAGGAGAACCCAGAGTATCTCCTCTTGGCAGCAGATAGCCAGTAATGGCTCTTCCAATCGGCAAGAACAAGAACGATGAGCCGTCTAATCAGGGGCTTTTGATTGCTCTCAAAGAGATTGACCAGTAGCTCCTCTTTTGCCTCGCTCTTTCTCTGACCGAGTACTTGTATGCAATAGCTGAGATTCAGGTCGATACTCAGCAATGGCGATCCCGTGTTGTAGAGCCCCATCAATACGTCATCGACGAAATCCTGGTCATGCTCAGGGAGTGATGAGTAGACTGCACGCACTAGTCGCAGGATCGTCACGAACACCGGAGAGAGCACAGTAAGGTTCTTTGGATCGAGTACGGTCCGTATTGCGCCTCCTTGAAGAGCAGGGTCAAGTGCTCGGATTGCGTTTACAGCTTGCTTCGATATCGTTGGGTCGATTGCGGCTTTGGCAACCTCCCTGCCGAGGATACCCACAATGTCGACATCGCCAATCGCTGCCTTGAGTGCTTCGTAGTCTTCTTCGGCCGTGGGTGAGTACGGATCAAAGCGAAGTGAGATGTTGAGGAGCTTCCTCTCCTCGGTGTTATCCGTCGCCTCATCGGGGGGGAGGAATGCTCTCGAAGTCTCCCGATACTCCTCGCTAGTGAGTATTCGAGTCTTCTTCTTCTGCAGTACAAGCCCCTCGTCGAACAGGCGCTCCGAGAGGAAGACAAGGCTCTTGTACGCTGACGATTGGTCAGCGCAGAAGATGCAGTAGTCGTCGGCGTAGCGGCAGAAGACTCTGTGAGTTGCTCTTAGATGCTGGTCTACGCCAGCAAGTGCCAGCTCAGAGAGGATGCGAGACGCTGGCCCACCGACAGGCAAACCGTAGGAGACATGTATCCTTGAGAAGACTGAGAGCATCTTCATTATGCGCCTGCGGATGTCACCTGAGGAGGGTAGCCTACTAAGTGCAACGTCGACTCGATGGTGGTATATGCGGGGGTAGAAATCCGCAATGTCAGTCACAACGACATAGGGATGGGAAGAAGACAGCGCTATGCATCTGGTCTTGTAATCCCGCCAGGTTGAGTCCTTGAAGAGTTTCCCTGTATCTTCTTGCCAGAGAAACCGGTATGAATAGACAGACTCGTCCTCTTCTGGCAACCTCGTGCTCTCAATCTCACTGGCAAGCTGAATCACACAAGCAAGGTAGTAGGCATTCCAGAACGGTTCAATCTGCGCAGCCCAGCGGAACCCCGTGTACCCAACTTGTGCGAGTGTCTCAATCACGTCTGGCGCGTTCGTTGACATGACCTCATCGAAGTCGGCATGAATCCTCTCCAATAGGGCCACGCACTCATCTGGTCGATCGTGGAAGAGATGTAGCTCGAATGGGAACGGGAAGACGTCAGTATCGCCATGTGTTGCGATGTTCTTGACCGCAGCCCTTATTGCTGCACGGGTATCCATTCGCGTTCCCCCTTGTCTCGCCCGCTGCTCCCAAACTCAGTTTCCGAATCTACTACTTCTCGTATCTCCAAACGCGCTCATCCTCCATCCTCGCATATTCCCCTATGTCTTCTCGTCTACCATCCTACTCCTTTCCAGCGCTTTCGTACAACCACAAGATCCGCGTATTCTGGGCGTGTCACCTTGTGAACTCACCTCAGCCCACTCCGTCCCTTGAGAGACAGGCGGCAGGGCGCAGTGCACAAGAGTTACTCCGGTCTCGATGCATCAGATCGCCTGCCCTCCCTTTGGGAAGCCCCCTTTCCGGGGTACAATGCGGGCGAGATCGCAAGGGAGAGGAATGCAGGAAAGACACGTAGTTCTCGGCGTTAGCGGGTCGATCGCGGCGTACAAGGCCGTCGATCTGGCCAGCAAGCTCACGCAAGCAGGCGTGAGCGTTCATGTCGTGATGACGCGAGCCGCTACGCAGCTCGTCGGCGAGGCGTCGTTCCGCGCCATCACCGGACATCCTGTCTCCACGAGCATGTTCGAGCTGACCAATCCCCATTCCATCGAGCACATCTCTCTCGCCGAACTCGGCGATGTCTTCTTGATCGCCCCGGCGACCGCCAACGTGATTGCCAAGATCGCGCATGGGATCGCCGACGACCTGTTAACGTGTACGGCGTTGGCCACGCGCGCGCCGATCGTCATCGCGCCGGCCATGCACACGGCGATGTGGGAGAATGCGGCCACTCAGGCCAACGTAGAGACACTGAAAGGACGCGGCATCGCGTTCGTCGGGCCGGCCGAGGGCCGGTTGGCGTCGGGTGGATTCGGTGCAGGACGGTTCGCACCGGTCGCCGAGATCCTCGGTGAAACGCTGATGCGGCTCGGCGCAGACGGTGACCTGGCCGGACGGACCATCGTCGTCACCGCCGGCGGGACGCGGGAGGCGATCGATCCGGTGCGGTTTCTCGGGAATCGTTCCACCGGCAAGATGGGGTATGCCGTCGCCGAGGCGGCACGCGATCGCGGCGCGCGGGTGACGTTGATCTCAGGGCCGACGCAGGTGCCTTCGCCCGCCGGCATGAATGTGATACACATTACATCCGCCGCAGAGATGCTGAATGCCGTCGAGGAGTCGTCACAGGGCGCCGATGCGTTGATCATGGCGGCGGCGGTTGCGGACTATGCGCCGACTTCGTCGGCGTTGGAGAAGATGAAGAAGGGGGACGATCCGCTTCTCCTGCGTCTGGAAAGGACGGTCGACATTCTCGATGCGGTACGGGATGTGCCGGTACGCGTCGGGTTCGCCGCCGAATCGGAGAACGTGGTCGAGAACGCGCGTGCCAAACTGGAACGCAAGGGCCTCGACTTGATCGTCGCCAACGACATCACCGCGCCGGACGCCGGCTTCGGAACGGACACCAATCGTTGCATTCTGCTCGATGCCGACGGCGGCCGGGACGATCTCCCATTGCTGTCCAAGCGCGAGGTCGCCGACCGCCTGCTCGATCGCGTCGCCGACGTCTTGCGAAAGGCGTAGTCAAACGATGTCCAAACCCTCACTTGGTTTCGTCGGCGCCGGAAAGCTGGGAACCGCGCTCGCCAAGTCATGCACTGCCGTCGGATATCGCGTCACCGTCATCTACAGCCGCTCCTTCGAGGACGCCGCCGCGTTAGCGGAAGGGCTCCCCGAAACCGAATCCGTGACGGACATTGCGCGTGTCACAGAGGCTGACCTGACATTCCTCACCGTGCCCGACGACGCAATCGCAACAGTCTGTGCGTCAATTCCGTGGACACGCTCCTCGGGCGTCGTTCACTGCAGCGGCGCGCTGTCGCTGGATGTTCTCGATGCAGCCACGCAAGTGGGAGCGTCCGCCGGGAGTCTGCACCCGTTGCAGACGTTCGCCGGCAAATCGGGCGGCCGGGAGCGATTGTCCGATATCGCGTATGCGCTCGAAGCGTCCGACGATCGGATGCACGGGATGCTCGAATCGCTGGTGGCGGCGCTCGGCGGCCGTCCGCAGTGGATCTCGAGCAGCGACAAACCGCTCTACCACGCCAGTGCCGCGATGGCATCCAACTACTTGGTGACCCTGCTCGGCGACGCAGCCAAGCTGTGGGAATCGTTCGGCGAGTCGCGTGCAAACGGCCTGCAGTCCCTGCTGCCGCTCGTCCGCGGTACGATGGAGAATCTCGAAGGCGTCGGGCTCCCGGATGCGTTGACCGGCCCGATCGCCCGCGGCGACGTCGAGACCGTGCGCCTTCACCTTCAAGCGCTGACCGCATCGCATCCCGAGGTCCTGCCATCGTACGTCGCGATGGGCAAACGAACGATCGCGTTGGGACGCGAGAAGGGAACGCTTGCGGAAGCCGCCGCGCACGCCATCGAGGAGCTGTTGATCGCGGCCACGAGGGAGGCGTAGCAATGAACGTGTTCGAGAGCCTCCCTGAGTTCAGGGCGTGGCGGAAGACGGTCGAAGGCACCGTCGGATTCGTACCCACCATGGGCTTCCTGCACGAAGGACATCTGTCGTTGGTCCGCTTGGTCCGTGCGCGCTGCGATACGGTCGTCGTCAGCATCTTCGTCAATCCGTCGCAGTTCGCGCCGACCGAGGATCTGGCCGCGTATCCGCGCGATCTCGCCCGGGATCTCGATCTGTTGGCCGCGGAAGGCGTCGATGCAGTGCTTGCGCCGGGCCGGGACGTCGCCTTCTATCCCGATGGGTTCAGCACGTGGGTCGAGGTCGAAGGGCTGACGTCGCGCTTGGAGGGCGCGTCGCGGCCGACGCACTTCCGTGGTGTGTCCACCATCGTCGCCAAGCTGTTTCACGTGGTGCAACCCAACGTTGCCGTCTTCGGACAAAAGGACGCGCAGCAAGCGCTCGTCATCCGACGGATGGTGTGCGACCTCGACTTCGATATCGAACTCGTGCTTGGCCCGACGATCCGCGAACCGGATGGCTTGGCGATGAGCAGCCGCAATGCTTATCTCAATCCCCACGAACGGGATGCGGCGACGGTGTTGCGACGGGCACTCGATCGCGCAGAGAAGCTCTACGAGCAGGGCGAACGGGATGCAGGCCGTCTCAAGGCCGCGATGAGGGAATTGCTCGACGCCGAGCCGTCGGCCGACGTGGACTACGTCAGCGTGGCCCGCACGGATACGCTGGAGGAATGGACCACAATTGACGGGACCGCGATGGTCTCGCTGGCGGTGCGGATCGGCAAGACCCGCCTCATCGATAATTGCCTGTTGCCGCCACGCGAGGTCCTATCATGAGACAGCGGACACGGATCCAAACGTGCGCCCGCGCTCGCAGAGCGCGCATAGACAATTGCCTCCTGTCGCCACGCGAGGTCCTATCATGAGACAGCGAAGGAGGCTGGATGCTTCTCGTTCTTGATGTGGGCAACACCAATACCGTTGTGGGGCTGTTTCGAGAGGACGATCTCATCCGGCGCTGGCGCCTCTCGACGCGGCGCGAGCAGACCGATGACGAGTTCCGGCTGACAATACGCAGCCTGCTGGCCGACGCGGAAATCGAGGCTGATGAGATTGCCGGCGTTGCCATCGCCTCGGTCGTCCCGTCGCTGAACGGTCCATTGCAGGCGGCATTGGCCGGCCTCACACGGGCGGGCATCAACTTCCTCACCCCCGATACCTCGCCGATCGTTCTCGACGTCGAGACCCCGGCAACCGTGGGCGCCGATCGCATCGCCAATTGCCTCGCCGCGCACGCGCTTCATGGCGGGCCGGCACTCGTCGTCGACTTCGGGACCGCGACGACATTCGACCTGGTTGCTGAGGATGGGCGTTTCCTCGGCGGCGCCATCGCCCCGGAAATGACGTTGGCCGGCAAGGCGCTGACCGATCGTGCGGCCCAACTGGCGTCCGTTGCGTTGACCGTCCCACAGTCCGTCATTGGGAAGACCACGGCCGCCAACATCCAGGCCGGCGTCGTCCTCGGATTCCTGGACTTGGTCGACGGCCTCATCCATCGCTTCGCCGACGAAATGGGGCCTGATCTGCGCGTCATCGCCACCGGCGGCAAGGGCGAGCTCTTCTATCGCCACATTGATGCTATCGAGCGTTACGATCCCGCGCTGACGTTGAAGGGATTGCGCATCTGGAACAGCCTGTCAGAAGCCGGGTGAGTTGATCGCTCTGAGTGCCGGGGATATGCTGTGAAAACGGTATTGAAACCGGGGGGAACCGTATGCTCTGGAAGAAGCAGAGGGAAATCGAGAACCTGGTGCTGGAGCATCTCACACACGTCGATGAGGCGCTACAGTACTACATCCAGTCCATCAACGCCTACGTTCACGAGAAGGACGCCGAGAAGGCGGACGATCTCGCGTTCAAGACGCACAAGTCGGAGGGCGAGGCGGATGATGTGCGTCGGCACGTGGAAACACAACTGCTGACCGGGGCATTGATGCCGGCATCCCGCCGGGAGATTCTGCAACTCGTGGAGCAGGTTGACCGTCTCGCCAACGCCGCCGAGAACACGTTGGATCACCTGCTGATTCAGCGAATCGAGATTCCCGACGTACTGCAGCCGGGACTTCTCGAGATCGTTTCCAAGACCGAGGAGATCGTCGTTCACGTCAACGGCGCAATCAAGAATCTGTTCGAGGAAATGGACGCCGTTCTCGAGCACACCGAGAAGATCGAACACATCGAAGGCGAGATCGATCACATCGAGCGGAAGGTCACCAAGACGTTGTTCAGGCTCGACATTGAACTGGCCTGGAAGCTACAGGTGAACAACTTCATCCGCTCACTCGTCGAACTCTCCGACCGCGCGGAGGATCTGTCCGATCACATCGAGTTGATGGTCGCCCAGAAGCACATCTAGCCGGTGACGGCGATAACCAGCCGGTAGATCAAGAACGAGAACAGCCCCGCCGCCGTCGGTGTCGCCACCCATCCAGCGCCGATTCCGGCCAGCTTCTTCGCGCGTACCGTGCGCACACCCTGCAGCAGCCCGACACCGAGAACCGCGCCCACCACGGCCTGCGACGTCGACACGGGAATGCCGTACAACGAGAAGAAATGCACGGCAAGCGCGGCCGACAGCTGCGCGGAATACGCGCTGACCGCGTCGAGCTGCGTGATCCCGCCTCCGACCGTCTGGGTGACGCGGTGCCCGAACGTAATCGTTCCCGTCGCCATCGCCACGCCGCCCAGCACGCTGATCCAGAGCCGTGAGATGCCGAGGTCCAGATTGGTGATCGGCCCCATCGCCGTTCCCACGTGGTTCGCTCCCAGAGAGAACGCAAGGTAGCACGCGCTCAAAACGAGCAGCAGATGCGGCAGCCGCTGCCAGAAACTGTTCGACGACAGGCGACGCAAGAACAGACGAGACAGGCTGTAGATGGCCATCGCGATCAGCGCCGTCAGAATCGGGCACAAGATCCACACCTCGGCGATCGACACAATGGTCCCGGTGTTCAAGTCCGCTCCGATGGCCAACCCGATGCCGGCCACGCCGCCGACGATGACCTGAGACGTCGACACCGGCAATCGGAGAATCGTCGCGACGGTGACGAAGGCGCCGGAACACAGCAAGGCGATAATCACGGCGACGACCGACAGGTCCGTAGCTACGATCCCCTTTCCCAACGTCTCCATCACACTGCCGCCCTGGAGAATCGCTCCGAGGACCGCGGAGCCGCCGACGAGCAGAACGGCACGACGGTAGCGCATCAGCCCGGAACCGACGGCCGTGCCAATGCAGTTCCCGGCGTCGTTCGCGCCGATGTTCCACCCGACGTAGAACCCGGAGATCAGGAGAAGGACCAGGCTAGACATAGATAGATTTTATAGATGTAGTAGGCCTATGACGCAAGGTCACCTGACGCCGTGCGCACGTCGTGCCCACGCGTTGCACGTTTGAGCGCCCGCGTGACAGTGCATGCCGCATGGATATACTCTGCGCATCTGATCACAGATGGAGGGTTCCATGGGTGACCACAAGATCGCACTGCTGCCCGGCGACGGTGTCGGCGGGGACGTCCTCGATGCGGCGCTCAAGGTTCTCGAAGCGGTCGGTTTCGAGGCCGAGTACCTGCATGGGGACATCGGATGGGAGTTCTGGCGTACCGAGGGGAATCCGCTCCCCGACCGAACCATCGACCTGTTGAATGAGACGGACGCATGCCTCTTCGGAGCGATTACGTCCAAGCCCAAGGAGGAGGCCGCCCGCGAGCTGGTTCCACAGCTGCAGAACCAAGGACTCGTCTATTCCAGTCCGATCGTCGGTCTGCGGCAGCGGTTCAACCTGCACACCAACCTGCGTCCGTGCAAGGCCTACGTCGGCAACCCCCTCAACCTTCGCGACGACATCGACCTCGTCGTGTTCCGGGAGAATACCGAAGGCCTGTACTCGGGCGTCGAATTTCATCCCGTGCCCGAGGCCGTTCGAGCCGCCCTCGACACGCATCCGAAGATGAAGCGCTACGCCGACGTCGCGAACGACGATCTGGCGGTCTCGACGCGCATCTTCAGCCGCAAGGGGTGTCAAACCATCGTGCGTCAGGGATTCGAGTACGCCAAGGCACACGGCTACCCGTCGCTGACCATCGTCGAGAAACCCAACGTCATCCGCGAGACCTCGGGCCTCATGGTGCGCGAAGCGCGCAAGATCGCGCAGGAGTACCCCGGCATCGAGTTGTGGGAGACCAACATCGACGCGATGTGCATGTGGCTGGTGAAGAACCCGCAGGACTACGGCGTGTTGGTGTCGTCCAACATGTTCGGCGACATCCTGTCCGACCTGGCCGCGCAGCTTGTCGGCGGTCTCGGCTTCGCGTGCGCCGGCAACATCGGCGATTCGTACGCGGTGTTCGAGCCGACGCACGGGTCCGCGCCGAAGTACGTCGGGCAGAACAAGGTCAATCCGATCGCCACCATCCGGTCCGCCAAAATGATGCTCGACTATCTCGGCGAAACCGACAAGGCCCAGCGCATCGAAGACGCGGTAGCGCACGTCATCGCCGAGGAGCGCATCCGCACCTACGACATGGGCGGGACGTCCACGACGTCGGACATGGCCGACGCTGTGGTGGCCGCCGTCAAGGAGGCGTAGATGACCTCGATCAGCCGAAAGATGGCGCAGTTCGCGCTGTCGCTCACCTACGACCAGATCCCTGAGCCCGCCCGCAAGGAAGCGAAGCGCTTCCTGCTCGATTCGGTGGGATGCGCGCTCGCCGCGCTCGATCACGACGACATGCAGCAGGCGAACGAGTACGTACAGATGCTCGGCGGTCACGAGCAAGCGACCGTGATCGGGCACAACTACCAGACGAATCTCGGCAACGCGGCGCTGATGAACTCCCTGCTGATCCGGGCGATGGACTACAACGACATCTACTGGAAGCAGGACCCGGCACACCCGTCCGACATCATCCCTGCGGCGTTGTCACCCGCCGAGTTCAAGGGACTGGACGGCCGCGATCTGCTGGTGGGGATTCTCATCGCCTACGAATTGGAGCTACGCCTGTGCTTGGCCGCCGACCCCGGCGTTCGGGAAGTCGGCTGGCACCACGCGAGCCTCACGCAGTTCGTCAGTCCGCTGGTGGCCGCGCGCATGCTCGGCCTCACCGAAGATCAGGCCGTGGCCGCCTGTGGTATCGCCGGATCGAGCCACTTCACGCTCGGCGGCGTGGTCGCCGGTCATCTGA
>Ga0272441_10000315_pt1 | contig 111210 bp, 149 predicted proteins | sample SSMProp6N_FD_193582 | JGI IMG/M metagenome (GOLD analysis project Ga0272441, IMG submission 193582) | Marine sediment archaeal communities from Little Sippewissett salt marsh, Falmouth, MA, United States - SSM-Prop-6N | ecosystem: Environmental > Aquatic > Marine > Wetlands > Sediment ...
AGTTTTGTGCATATAACCGAAAATCACCGCGCTGAGCGCCTCGAATACCGTCCCATGACATATCACTCATATTGCTCGAAATAGAGCGGATTTGACAGGTAATTTCCAGTATTTTCCGCATATTAGAGCGTATATCGTGAGGATCTGACGATATACGCGAATACCTGTCCTAAATATGCCTCTCAGAGCTCGTCATATCGCGTATATCGCGCCATGATCTGCGCCCTGACATATACCTCATTTCTTGGGAAACCGGACGCCCTGGCGCGTCATATATCGCTTTATCTCCTCAACGGCAATCAATGCATGATTCTTGAGATCCGTTTGATTGAATCCTCCGAAGTCAATCAGGTCCTCAATTGACTCATCCATATGCCGCTCAATATGCACTTCCCTGTCAAACAACATTCCAGCAGATATCGGTACATAGCGTGCCGCATATACCTTCTTGGTTGCTTGGATCAATCCAAATGCCTCTTCCACTGATCCATCAAACTGAGTAATTGGAAGCTTCTTTTCGATTCTCTTATCCCATACGATCTGGATTGAACGTTCATTCTTATAAGACTCTTTGTCCTTTTCAACATGATTGGGGCCGGTGACATATACACGGTCATACGGTTCTTCCGCCCATTTCACAGGATCAACCAGTACGCTCATGTCTGTCGCTATCGCTGGAAATACTCCTGTCAATTTCTTCACCGCATCCGCTGCACGATATCCACGCGCTATATTTACCGTGCCCCGCAACAACTCATCCGGGAAGTCCTCATCAAAGCTGTGGCACATCCACGCAAACGGCTTCCCTGCTTTTCGCACCATCTCGATGAGTGGCTTCTTCTCCATCGGCTTCTTGCATGATCCGCTGAGATCACATACAGCATCAGCCCAATCGATTGCCGTCTTCATGTTATCCATACTCAAGTAGCTGGTCGGTCCTGATTTCGTTTTCTTGAATTCTTTTGAATCCAACAATGTACTGAACTCAGGATGTTTATCCGCTTTGGATAACCCATTCATGGCTCCGATGGCCCTTGCCCGTCCTGCCATGTCAATAAAACTCAAACCAGTAAACAACCACTTCATTCTTCATCCTCCTTTTCTAAATTGGAACGAAGGGGTTCTATAAGAATAACAAGCTCTGGATCAAACCAGAACTTGGTAACATGTTTTATATCCACCGAAATAGAATTCAGAAACTTCTCTGACTCTTTATCCTTTGGAAAGATTTCCAGCTTGACTGTCTCGCGTTCATAACCACGAAACTTACAGTGTCCTAAATTATCATCCGGATCGTGCCGAAGAAGAGGAATGGGAGTATCAGAATCAAAGGACACGCCCTCTATATCCGTGAGTTCATTATTCCGATTGGGTTTCCGATATGGAATGAATGTGAAGTAGCGCTTTTTACTCATCCTCCTCTTCCTTATCAAATATACCAACCAACTTTTCTTTCTTGTCAACAAACAAAATATCATACTCCGTCTTCTTCGTTGCTTTCATCAATCGATCCACACTCCTCTTGCTTGCTATCTTCAGAAATGCTTTCTTCCAATTCGGTGTCTTCTTTATCACATGACTCACCAAGGCACTCAATGGTCCTTCCTGAATCTCCTCGCCCTGCAAAACTCTCGACTTCAGATCCGAGTTCGTTTTCTTCAGCTTGGATTGGAGATTCTTGTAGCTCTTCATCTCTCTCTGGGTTATCATAGATATTCATTCTCTCATAGCTATGAAATCGTTTGGAACGTTCATTGTCCACCCATGCCTTCCAACAATTCTTATGAGTTGCAACTCCTATCTTTTTATCATACTCACTTAATGTTTTTCCGCATATAGTACAATAACGCCAAACGTCCAACTTAGTCTTTGCCGCACGCTTTGTCTTGTTTGCTTGCTTTTTCTTTTCTCTGCACGTTCCGCATATCCCAGTTCTGGGTATTTTGAAAAGACCTTTTGAGCATAAAGGACAATAAAATACGATCTGATTTCTAGGGCGCATTATAAAAACCACGGCACTAACAGTTATTGTTAACCAATACTTCGTTCTCATTGGCCTTCACTATTGCATACTTGCCCTCAAAATCATAACCGGTAATCTTCCCTTCTTTGCAATGCTTCTCAATATAAGCACATACTTCTGTCTTGGCAGTATGCTCATCCTTTGCCATGACAAAAAATGATAAAGGCCCGTGCCCCTCAGGATAAAAAGCGTATAACTTCAATGTTATTCTCCCTCTGCTTCGTCTTCGTCCTCTTCGCGTACCTGTTCAATAGTATTGGGATAATCCAATAAACAATCAACACACATTACCGACGCTTCCTTGGATGAGTCTAATCTGAATGATCCTTTCTCCACGCCAAACTGGATGATTCCTTTGAACACCAACAAGCTTGGAGAATCGATTGCAAACAACTTACCACATGACCCACACTTGACCGATTGAACGATGTCAGGTTCCAGGTCTTCGATCTCTTTATCCGCAATCGTCTTCTTCACCGGCTTGGTTTTCGCCGGCTTGGTTTCAGGTGTCGTCCTTTCAGGTTTTGATTTCGGATCTGACTGTTCCGTCTCCTCCTCCTCTTCATCATCATACTCTTCCGCGTTTGGTTCGTAAGTATCGTCTTGGATCTCCTCATCGTCCTCAATCTCGATGTCCTTTCCCGCAAGCGGATCTTTCTGATTGAGGATAGGCGTATTGTCCCCACGCGCCTTGCGCCTCTCTTCCAAGCGTTGTCTTGCATACGACTTCTTTCTTTTTCTTCGAGACATAGTCTCCTCCTTACAACGTTTTAAGAACTTCCACAATGGCATCAAAACCGAGCTCTTTAGCTTTCTTGAAATTATCTTGAAGATCATGGTACGCAACAAAGCTCCATTCTCTCGAGAATGATCTCTCTCGTTGGCCCTTCACTATTATCATTCTGTCAACACAACTCTTTGCAGAAAAATGCTGCCAGAACTCTCCTTCAAAGGTATACTCATGCATACACAAAGGAAAGATCTTCATATCAAACACTTGCTTTGGTTTGATAAGAAATACATCAGTACTGCAAGTTGCCGGACCCCAATGATCAAATCCCCAATACCACTTATCAGCCGCTTGCCAAAAATCCTGGATCAGCTTTTGAACTTTCTTGTTGTCAAGAAACCATGTATCCGCATTGACTTTTAATACCACATCGAACTTATTAAGATATGCACAAGCAATGCCGGCATTGATATTGTCCTGCTCTCCTAAATGCTGACCCCTATTCTGTGTGGTCCATATAACAGTATGGTACCTGTTATGAGCAATATGGTCATGGCTAAATAATGATCTGCCACTCACTGCCAATATTACTTCCAGGTTATTAAACATCCAAGAGTCTATTACCGCTTTACAGTATTTTATCTCCCATGGACGCAGTTCAAGACAAGAACAAATAACAACAGCGACCTTGGGACCATTAATCAAGTTAATCATGCTTTCCTTATCTGATAATATTTGGAAATACCATCTCTTGCATTACCGGACCTGTCCGCGGATTAGTATACTTTGAAAAGATCAACTCATGAGGCTCTATGGGCTCATGGTGAATTAAACAACGTCTATGCTTTTTGGCTTCCGAGAACTCGTCCATTTGCGCTACTCGTGAATTGATAGACGCAGTACTCGCCAGATGATACCCCTTGGTTAATAATGTTTGAGATAATCCTACCTCAAGCTCTATCGATTCTTCCCTGTCCAAATCCCTGACAATAAAAAAGCGATCTCTCAACTCTTTGAAGATCGTTAGTGGAATCATAAAGCAATACGTCTGCACATGCCATTCTGGAAACTTGTGTATATGCAATGGGGATATGGTCGGTCCTATTATTCCTATGTTTGTCTCATGTTCAAAAATTGTCTTATAGCGTTCCAACCAATGATCACAAAAAGGACCGGTACATGTATCATTGATGAAAAATAAATGAGTATGCTTGTTTATAATTCCTTCATTTACTTCCTCCAGCATCTGCGACCATATACAAAAATCCCTTCCCATATTAATCGTCTTGATCTCTCTGCAGTACGTGGCTTTCATAAGATCATCTGGTAGATCGTACTTAGTAGAAATAGGATTGCTGATATAAGTAGTATACGGAACTTGCGTACTGCGTCCGCACAATGAACGCAAGAAGAACTCTAGATAAGCGTGTCTCGAATGATGGGCATATAGTATCAGTACATTCATAATTCATTCCTGAAATAAAAAACCCAGGCCGGGGCAAAAGGATGAAGAGCACTAGGCTCTCTGGGGGAAGTCGAAAATCCCCGACCTGGGGGGAAAGTATTAACAGAAATCTCCTTCACTGAATATGAATCCTTCACCATCCCAATGATCTGAGGATTGTGCATCTTTCAAGAATTCTCTATGAGAATGCTCACGCCTCTCCATAGTATTTGATTCCTTTACTATTTTTATAAAATCATCTACTGATAATACCTGTCCATACTCGTCCGTGATCTCAACGTCCGACTTACTTTTCAAAAACGCTTTCCACTGTCTCCATGACTTTAGTTTCCGATGTTCTATACTATGAAACAGGAACGTCCAGCCCATTGGTAGCTTACCGATATGCTCATGCTCGTGGCGTTTGCATTTACTGCAATGATCAAACGTGCAATAATAATTAGTACCCATGATAGCTCCTTATGGTAAACGAAACTTATCCCGGTTGAGTACGTTCTGCTTTTCTGGATCTGCGTTCCTCATAAACGCCATTGAGTTGTCAGTCGTCATTGCCTTCTTGTGTGGTACCGGCGCTATCGTGAATCCACGTTTCTGCATCTCTTCAATCTGAGCATACTTGATCTTCGTTCTGTTTTGAACATCTTGCCAATCGGTGAAAGGTCTTCGCTCCATCAGATGAATTGACAACTCCGTCTCACCATACATAGAATAAAAAGCATCAACAGCAATTCCATTTAGATTCATTTTACTATTCCTTACTTATTCCTTATTTCATTGTTTCTGGTAGATACATGCTTTCGGAGTGCGCGGATCATTGCCATTGCTTTACCCAGATGCTTTCGTGCTCTCCTTCCCGCCGCAATATTCCCTTCTTTCAATTGCTTATTGGTTTCGTATAACCCATCCTCAAATGATTCTTTGAGCAGATCCATGAGTTCTTTAGTATCTATTTGCAAATAATCCTCATACTTCATTCTTATATTCCTCAGCTCTGGTTAAGCCTTTCTTATTTTTGAACTCATATGCTTTGTCCGCAATATCCAAGAACTCGTCCTTATGAGTTATGAGAACGAATTGGATTCCTGTTTTATCGTGAAGCTGTTTAACCAGACTGGCACAGTTCGGCAGAAATGCTCGACTGGTATGCTTGAATCCTTCATCTGATATGATGAAAGGTTCTTGCTTCGGTCTATACCATAACAAGACCAATACCTGCAGAACAAAAGCGATGACATCTCGGAATCCTCCCCCATGCCCATCCTTGATAGACGTCTCCATATCCTCAGTACCAAACTTTGAAACCAAGGACGCTATAACCACCGGAACGTTTCGTTTCATATCAAAAGTCAATCTGAATTCCAAATCCTTTCGATTGAATACTAACCGAAGCGCTTTGGTTGTTATGCGTTCCAACTTCTGCTTCGCTTCTTCGCGCTTTAACTCTCCAATCAATTCCAGTACGCGGCGAGCATCATTAGTCAATTCAACATCCTCAGCAAGACGTTCTTGCTCCTCAACAATCCTACCGCGCTCTTTGACCTTTTGATGAAGATGAAATAACATTTCATCCAAGCGCGTGACCACGTTGTCAAGCTGATCTGTTGCTGTTCTTATTCTGTCGCCAATCTTATTCATCTTCTTCCTCATCCAAAAGATCGTCCTCTTCTTCTTCTTCGACCTCTTCGGATTCGACCAGTTCTTCATCCGCCTGCTTCATCAAATCATCAATCCCTTTTTCCAAGGATTTGATTTCCTTCAGCAACGTCTTCTCTTCCGTTGCTATCTTCTTATCCAAATCCTTTTCACCGACTTTGAATTTCTTCAGCGTTGCATTGCACTCCTTCAATCCCTTTTCGACTTCGCCAAGCCGACCCTCAAGTTGAGCTTTGCGCGTCTTAGCACTCTCAACTTTATCGCATAATTCGTTATACCGTTCTTGGAATCCCATTATCGCTCCACCTCCATAAGACTTGTTACTTTGTTATGCAGCCTGAAATCCTTGTATTTCTTTTTGAGTCCCAGTTTCTTGATACCCAAATCCACCAGATCATCCAGATCATTGACATTCATCTCTTGCCCTTCCTCCACGATCTCCTCTGCCAATGCCTTTATCTCTTCTTCGGTGTCGTCTATTACGTCATCAGCCTCTGCTACCCATACATCCTTCTCTATTGGTATCCTCATCCATTTATGTGTCCAGTTATCATTGGTGACTCTCAATATTAAAAATCGCGGCTGATACTTTTTAAGATCAATTGAATCTCTACCAATCGTTCCCAACTGAAATACATACTTACCCGGTACATACTCCTCAACGAAGAAATCAGGACTGTGGACATGTCCATTGATAATGATGTCCGGTTCTATTTTCTTTGCTGCTTTCTTCAAATCACTCAGGAGGATATGATCATCATAAGGAGGACGACTCTTGAATAATGCCGCATGAGTAATCAATATTCTGAGCTGTCCGTCTTCCGTTGTGAACCGCGACTCAGTGAAGTTGTCGATTGCATTATATCCTGCCTTGTAACTGACGCCGCGAATCTCAACCAGATCATTTATGTAGGGCTTCTTGTCCAGCCATCTCACCTTGCCAGAACGCAACAAAGCGCCGATGGCTTTGTAGCGCTCACTCTTTACCTGGTAGCCTGTTATATCGTGATTACCAATAATAGAATAAATCCGACCTTTCAAACAGCCGAGCAGTTTATTCAACTCAGAAAATGAATAAGAATGATGTAGCTTTCTATGGAACCAATCACCAGTGCTGAATAAATCTGATACTCGCACTTTCTTTCTGGCGCTTTGAATATATTCCAGCTTTGCCAATAGCTGATCACCATAATCTTCTGAGCGCCGTGCCGGTGGTCGGATTGAATAATGTAGATCGCCAAAGAATCCTAGGTTCATAATCCCATATCCTCCACCAGATACTTTTTGCATACATCAATAAATGGTTTCTTTGTCAAAGGACATATTCCTTGCTTCTGCACCAGCTCTGATACAGCACCGATCTTTGCTTCTAAGGATTCGGTACAATCATTCAGTTCTTTCTTTAAGAATATTTGTCTCTGGCGTCCTTTTGTAAGATTGGCACTTATAGATTGCAGTCTTGAAAAGTGCTCAATCTGTTTATTCAATGTCTCAAAGTTTTCTAATACTAAAGCCAATCCACCTATGACTCCCCCAGTGAATTGGAATTCTTCTGCAAGCTGATCACTTTTCTTTTTTGCCTCAATGATGGAGCTTAACTGACGAGCCTTACCAATTATACTCGCCGCATCAATAATATACTTGCCCAAGGATACAATCAGCGTCTTGATCCTTATTGAATCCTCACGATGTCTTTTTAATAATTCGCGTATTGCACGAAGTTGTCTCAATCGTTTTCTCTTACTTTGGATTTGTACCAACTTCTTGTCAATCTCAGTGGCCTTCTCTCTTATGTTTGTCAAACGCGGCAATGGTTCAAGATCAATATCCAACTCCGCCTTTTGCTTCTCAAGCATGTCTTGATCTTGTTTCAGATGCCGCAACTTGAGCACCGCTTGACGTGAGCCTTCCAGGATCATATTGATACCGGGAATCAATGATGTCACTATCTTCGCTGAATCCTGCTCGCTTTGCGAAACAATAAAGTGAGATTCAAACTGATCAATGAAGTTAAGGCGCTTGACCACCTTCTGACCAAAATCTATCTCTTTCAATCCATGCACGTCAGAGGCTTCTTCAGGACACGATTGACCAACATTGGTAAATGGTTTCTTGCCAACCGTGTACTTATTTATGCCCTTTCCTTTTTCCCACTTCACTTTATTATCAATAGAAACCATAGATGATTTCTCACCATGAGTAACGAAATCAATACCGCGAGTGTTGAAAGCAAAATCACGCAGAGCACGAAAGAAATTGGTTTTACCAGAATCACTGTCACCGAAGATGACATTAATTCCGCCCATCTCTAATTCAATGTTCTTTAATGATCGATAGTTTTTAATCTTTACATTGTCCATTACTGCACCCGTGTCTTGGTACCGCCGTAATATTCCTTCCGCCGTTTGTTGAGATCAATCTTTTCTTTCTGCGCGAAGAACTCACAAACTTTAATAACTCCCTCCGGCAGTATGATATAGGTCCCCTCACTCAATACCAACTCAACGTTCATCTGCAGAAGCTTGAACACGTTCATCTGGAGACGACCATAAGGTATTCCCAAGAACTTAGACAGCTCAGGAATAGTGACAGGGTACTGCGCTTCTATTGGATTTCCTACTATCGGGAATTTCATTTTCTTCTCCTCCCTAAAATCTAAAGGATAAAAAGTGGGCTGGATGATTTACCCGGAACCACCCAGCCCTTATGCGAGATGCTCTGTTTGGAGGAGGCCGAACAGCTCGCGTTTTTTCTATTCCATTATTGCATCAAGAATCAACTTCTTATTCTTTTCCTTTCTCAATACGCTACTACATACCTCCAGTCTCGTACTTCCGATGTTCTTACCTTTATAATAAAATCCCTTCCCTTTTCCTTCGGTCTTTTCATCGAATACACGATAGTCAACTGCCGCCCTCAACATCTCCTCTTCTTTTTCGATTCCAATATTGGGCGTCACCAACCAATTGAAGCTCTTCTTTCTTCCCGATATCTTGTTCTTGAGTAGCTTGCACGTAACGAACTCGCTGTTCTCGAATCCGCGTACTCGTTTAGCATCACTACCACTCTTGCTCAACCGTGCTCTGATGGCTGACCGAAACTTTATTGACTGACCGCCCGGTGTCGTTTCAGGATTTCCGAATACCACACCGATCTTCATTCTTGTTTGATTGATAAAAATACCAACTATCTTTTTTCTGCGGATGAGCCCCAACGTCATCCGCAGGGCCTGTCCGATCTTTCTCGGCACCACGCCCATATGATGATCGCCAACCTCTCCCATCAGCTCTGCTTCCGGAACCATTGCGGCAATAGAATCTATAACAACACATGATATTGGCAAACTGCCCAATGCATCAATCGTTAGATTCCAGCCCTGTTCCAAGCTCTCTGGTTGCGATAACAAGAAATGCTTCCTTGATATATCGCATAAGTTGGCGGCATATCCCAGGTCAATGACATCCTCATAATCCAAATACAACGCTTTCTTTGTTGGATCCGCACGTTGACACGCACTAACGAATTCCAATGCCAATGTAGTCTTCCCTGACTCCTCCGGTCCAAATATCTCCATGATTGTTCCGCGGGGCAATCCACCCAGGAACGCATCCCACTGCGCCAGTCCCGATGGATAAAAATCATAGCGTTTGCGCTCAGTTATGATAGCATTCTGATACTTCTTATTCAGCAATTCCAAAACTTGTGCTTCAGTCTTTCCATCAAACTCACTACCTTTTTTCTTTTTCTTTGCCATCATTTACCTTTGAGTTAAGATTCTAATCAAATCCGAATCCCAGCAGGCTATGCCGACCGCCAAGGCGTCATACTGCGCTTCTCGCTGTTTGGCATTGCCCTTCACATTTACATGAAAGAACTTCTTCACCGCCTTCTCGATCTGCAACTTGCTTGCATTGTTAGAGCCAGCAACGATCTTCTTGATCTCCTGTGGCGTGCGATATGTGCAAGGCAAATCACGCGCCTCTGCTACCGTTGCTACGCATCCCTTCGCAATGCCCAGCCCTTTCGATGCCAATGCCGATTGGGATCCAGTCGGAACTTCAATGCATAGGCCTTGAATCTTATGCTTGTCGATGACACGTAACAAGCGCATACCAAGATAACGAGCTCTGTCCATATCGTCCTCAGATACACGTATCTTTTTATTCTTGGCCTTCTTCGTCTCGATCCAACCAGCGGCAATCGGTTTCTTTGCCTTGTCGAGTACGGCATAGCCTGTGAGAGTAAAACTCGGATCAAGTAAAAGAATCATGTTTATCTTCTGCCGCGTTTGGTTTTCTTCTTCGCCGTCTTCTTTGCTGTTTTCTTTTTGGCTGTCTTCTTCGCGGCTTTCTTTTTCGCAACCTTCTTCTTGGCCGTTTTCTTTTTCTTTGCTGCTTTCTTCTTTCGTGTCGGAGCTGGTTCTTCTTCCTCTTCTTCGAGATCATCGTCTAAGTCATCATCCAGCTCTTCCTCTTCTTCTTCTTCCTCCTCTTCATCCTCGAGATCATCCTCTAGAGCGTCTTCGTCTTCTTCGTCTTCTTCGAGATCGTCCTCATCTTCCGACTCTTCTTCATCATCCGATTCTTCCTCTTCCTCTTCCTCATCATCCAGCTCTAGGTCGTCATCAAGCTCTTCTTCTTCTTCTTCGTCCTCATCTTCTTCTGTTTCTTCTTCGTCTTCCTCCTCCTCTTCGTCTTCGGACTCTTCCTCATCGTCGTCCTCCAGCTCTTCGTCTTCGTCTTCTTCCAACTCTTCCTCTTCGTCTTCTAGATCGGCATCTTCCTCGAGATCATCCTCTTCCTCTTCCTCTTCCTCTTCCGACTTCTTCTTTTTCTTTGAAGCTTTTTTCTTTTTCTTTTTCTTGGATGATGATTCATCGTCCATATCCATATCATCCTTCATCTCGTCATCCTCAAAGAAGTCTTCGCCTTCCTCCGGTGCGGTGTCACTGTCCTTCCGCAGACGTTCAAGCTCGCGATCCAAGAACTCTTCCATGTCGTTCTTGTGTTTGTTATATCGCTTGGTGAATGCTTCATTCTTCGCGACCATTGAACGTTCACCGAGCAGTGGGATGAGCGTGAGCTTTTGCTTCTGCTCATCCGCACAGGTCACCACCCAATCACGCGAGAGGCAAATCTTACGCGCCTTCTCAATTGATATATTGTGTTCACTGGCGAATGTCTTGATTGCTTCATTGAGCGCCCTCATCTTGTCAGGGCCGTAGCCCCATTTCATAATGCGACCGATTCTCTCCTTCTTTGATTTGCCCTCTTCTATTGTTTCATCATACACAGGCTTCCAAGCCTTTCGTGCATGATAATCCTGTTCCTTGAGCTGGCCAACCAAAGCCACCATTGCACCAAACTTGCGGGATACCGGAGAATCATCCCCAAGTGGGCATTCAGCGCAGAACTCATCCTCTGAGCAACGGACGCTTCTGTTTTTGATCTTGTTGTAGTGCATATCATAGACAACAGGACGCGCCGTGAGCAATCGAATACGATCCACCAATCCTACTTTTGCTTTGTAGAATTTCGTATAGGTGCCGACTGCACTGTCATCACCATAATCCACTTTCCGTGCCATACTTCAAATCCTCCTGGTTCAAAAGGTTTCACGCATGAAAGCTAATCGACTAGCTCAATTTGAAAACTCACCGCCCGACCAGCTTATATTATGAAGATTGCAAAACAGTTTTATTTGCTGTGTTGATCCTTGCTTCCGTATCTCACAATCCTTAACAATGTTTCTTGCCATTTCTTCAAGCGCTTTTAATTTCGATAGCGCCATCTTCAGCTCATCCAGCTCTCGCACCTCCCCTCTCATCAAATAATCAGCCATGTCTTCCTTCTCTCTCTTCGTATGCTTCAAACGTATTTCTTTATGCTCACGAAGAAGAACCTCGCGTCCTATTTTTAATATTGATTTCTTATCCTCATATTTGTGTTCCGCCAATTGTTTATGCTTAAGAACATAGTTGAGAATATTTGTTGCACGAGAATGGGCCGATATGACCTCATAAACTTTTTCTCCAAACTCCTCAACTGTTGCTTCATTGAGATCTTGAAAAAGGCGGACCTTCGATATGGTCTGTAGTTTGTTTATTACTTTCTGCTCTGCAGAAGTCCAATGACGATCCGCCATTTTCTGTTTCCTCTTTGTTACTGTTTCAGATTTGGATTAACCGCCAGTGACTTCCTTGCGCGCCAAACGAATCAGATCACTGACATCCGGCTTGACCTGTTTCGCCATAGCCACGATCTCTTTCCGCACGTCAAAGCCTTTCATTGTTTTGGTTTTCTCGCTGATCTTGAGCGTCACTATAACGCTGTCACCGGATACCTTAACCGACACGTCATCCGGAAGCTCCATTGAAGGAATGCTGGCAAAGAAATTGCCTCCAGCTGATTTGACTTTTCCCTTCTTGGCTTTGTCTGCCGCTTCTTTCTGCTTTCCCTTCGGCAGTTTCATAATTGATTGGGCAACACTTACGCTGACATTCTCCTTCTTCAGAAGATCGCGTACATTGGAATCCATCTTGGCATCGTCCAATAAGGACAATGTACTGCTCACGCGAGATTCTGAACGTCCCACCATAAGAGCCAACTGACGCTGACTCTTTACATACTTCTTGGACAAAGCCCTTTTGTATGCCTCAGCACGTTCAAACTCATTGAGATCTTCCCGTGCATCATTGGAAATCAATGATGACATAAATCTCTGACCCTCCGAGTTCCGATCTTTTACTACCTGCACCAGGATTGTCTTGTGTCCCAACTTCTTCCAGGCAGTAGCACGGCGCTCGCCATCCACCATTTCTCCCTTGGTGTTAATGGTAGGCTTATTTATAATGCCGCCTTCCTCTTTGATGGCGCTCATTAGATCCTGGAACTTCTTTGTGTCGGTTCTCAGATTGGTGCTGGTTTTCAGAATATCGGAAATCTTCACTTCAACGATTGTATCCGGTTCGTACTTACCAGCACTTTTTTGCTTCGCGGATTTCTTCTTCGCTGTTTTCTTCTTCGCTGATGATTTTGAGGGTGGAGGTGTTTCCTCTTCTTCTTCCTCCTCTTCATCACCATCAGACTCTTCATCACCATCAGATTCTTCTTCATCTTCGTCCACTGCGGCGTCAGGAAGATTCTCATCGTCCAGAAGATCGTCATTGGCATCATCCAACCCACTCAAATCGTCATCGAATTCTTCTTCTGTTTCTTCTTCGTCATCGATATCTTCCAGATCGATATCTTCCTTCTCCTTTTTTGCTTTCTTCTTTGCTGTTTTCTTCACGACCGTCTTTTTCTTTGCAACTTTCTTCTTCGCTGTTTTCTTGACCGGCTTTTTCTTTGCAACTTTCTTCTTTGTTGCCATTACAGTCTCCTCCATTTATAAAAATATAATAATAAATATTGACAACCGCCCCTATCCATCATGCACTGGATATATTCATCACTCTCCTTTCCCCGTGCAATGATGTACCAGAAATGTTTTCAAGCTTATACCGTTCAGTTTCCATGTTTCCATATTTGTCAATGATATCTACTGTCTCAACCCAAGCCAAACGATCCCAAGAATTGACCTGTATGTCCTCACAAAAAGCAGTGCTGGGATTTCCAGTGGTCAGCATCCCTCGTTCAAAGACATTCTGTTTTCTGTAGGTATGCCTGAGATAAGCGCGCATCATACAGAAAACTAAATATGTTTCCAGGTTTGATTTCTTAGGTTTGTGACGCTCAAGCAATCGGCGTTCCAATACCTCAAGCCAGAGCTGTTGATACAAATCTTTATCATGTTTCTTTTTCTTTTTCGACAAGACAATCTGACACGCCCTGTCCACCGTCCGCCTCTCATCCTCTGTCATACCATTGAATCCTTTCTTATTCCCATTCCCGGCTTTCACGCATGAAAGCTAATCACCTAGCTCTATCTTAAAACTTTCACGCATGAAAGCTAATGAACCAGCTCTATTTTTAATTTCTGTTTCCGATCAACCTTAAATACTCATTCAAATTATACTCGTATATTTTAGTCTCGATTTCGTTCATGTCAAATTGCCGTGCCAATTGCCTGAATATAAACTCCTGTTCAAAGCAATTTGGTTTGTACTTCTTTCTGGGTCTACGCTCCTTACCAAACTTTATGTTGTATTCAATAAAGAAACATGTATCCTCTTGGTAATGATAAAGCTCACAAACACGAAATCCGAGTTGGATGAACTCCATTAAAATAAAACGAGTCCTCTTTGCCGCTTCGGATCTTATATTAGGCATTTTATCTCCTTAAGCAAATATTTTACAATTATATTATACACCCGAATACTGTCAACTTCTAAATATTTTAATTATTTTTTCTGAATATCTTCTAGAGTAATCCGGTTCTTTCTTTTCTTTTTCTTTCGCTTCTTACCCAGATACTCCTGAACATCGCTTACCGAGCACTTCAGCTTCTCAGCTATCCTGTTGACATCCGCACCGCGCTTTCTCCAGCGGATAATCTTCTTCATTCTGAATAAGCGTTGCATACGTTCCAGTCGGCCTCGAATACTTTCCAATATTATATTACCAAAAGGATTCCTTCTGAATAACAATGACTGTCTATTCAGATAACTATACATACGAATCCTTCCGGTTCTGGGATACAGATAAGCCGCATATGGATAGTAATTCAAAACATACATGAAGTTTCTCAGATTGCCTTTATACCCAGACATCAATTTTCTAGACTTATCCACTGGCAAGTTCTTGATTGTTCTTCCTTTCTCCGTTTCTATCTCTCTGTTCTTTGTTTTCTTCTGTACTGGTTTTGGACGTTTGGCGTACCGACTCAATCTTGATCGCTTCGGTTTTATTGGATCTTCCATTTCCGATACTTTTTCTTCCTGTCTTAGCTTCTTTCCTTGCATCATCTTTCTCCTCTAATTAAATTCTCGGTTGTTTGTAGTGTTCCCTTACAATATCCGCACATTTTTTCAATGCTTTTCTTCTGGCATCAGCAGTATCAGCAACATTAGCAACAGCATTAGCAACAGCACTAGCAGTAACATTAGCAGAATAAACATTAGCAGCATAAACAGCATAAACAGCAGCCTTAGCAGAATTAGTAGCATTAGCAGCATTAGCAACCTTAGATAAATCGTTGTGCTCACCTCTGGCATAACTTTCTGCTGTCTCAATAGCAATCAGCGGTCTTTTTTCTCCTTTTGGGATATATTTCAGAGATAGTCTTGCACAAGCACATACGCAAAGAACCAATTTTTTTCGGCTGGCAGACCCTACCTTTCCGGCCTTTTTACCCAAAAGCCATAGCATCCAATCCCCACGCTCACAAGTGTTCCAAGCCTCTTTTAATGATTTTTTAGATTCAATCCATTGGATTGCTTCTTTACAGGCATTCATCCTTCTCAACTTTTTTATTGTTTTACTCATCCTCTTTTTCCTTTTCGGCTTCCACATAAACCTTGATGTCGGATATATGCCATATTCATCTGGATTGTCCAGCATCTCTGACATGATTCTGCAAACCGCAGACCTTACTTCATCATCTCTTATTTCTGTATAGTCTATTTCTGTTGCTCCTGCTTGTTCACTCATCCTCTTTCTCCTTTGCCTTCAATAAGTATTCATCCGGTTCTGGACAGTTATGGCAAATCCAACTCTTGAACACTTCACGATCTTTTGGAATCAATGCTCGATAAAGATTCATTGCTATCTTTATATTTGCATGATGTCCCCTGATAATTATTTCCCCCGCGTCTACTTTTCGTTTGAATATGAACCGCGCCTGTTTAATTATGTCCTCCTTAATACCCTCCCCATACTTCGCTTTTATCTTTCGTTTGATATCCGCATCAGTCATATTTGGACTTCTCGGCAATAACTCAGTAGTTATATACCACATCTTATGGCGTGATTTTCCATGCCTCTTTTTACTGTGTCTGCGCCTTTCGGGCAAAGGGACGCCGGCCTCTTCCAACTTTTCTTTCGTGAATTCTTTTAGCGAGTTATGTGTTGATTGCATGTCCGCCTCCTCCTATATTCAATTCCAAACTTTCTTACACTTAACACAGCGAAACCAAATTCTACCATTCAAACGTTGAACCACTCCTTTCTCCACTACTGGCTTACCGGGACTACCGCAATCGTAACACTTATTACTTTGCGGCCTCTTACTAAGAACTCTCTCTACATACTCTGGTGATTCTTTTGCCTTTTCCTCAAACCGCTTTGCGCGTTCCTCATGCAACTTATCTCTGTCTATTATGTTGTCTGACATCCTACCCGACCCCCTTTCAAAAGGTCAACAAATCCCCTTAGCGATTTGCTCAAGTAACCCAACCGAATCAACAAACACCGGATGAGTTCCATTATACTTCTCAATCAATTGAATGTAGTTTGCCATATGACGTTCACGCTCATCCGGTTTCCGAGAACACTCAGACAGCTTGTCAGATTCCGCTGCACGTATGCATATCTTTTTAATGCACTCAGGCATCTCAACACCTGACGCCATCCACACAGCACCATCTACCTGCACCTTGACATACTGGTTACCATAATCATCATACTTCACGACTTCACGCGCCATCATCTCAAACAACTTATCCTTGTTTTCGCTGATGTACTTAACCAACTTCTTTCTTTTTGTCCCTCCTATTTTTTCCAATGGATATAAATCAACACAACCAGTACGATCTTCCCAGTCACACAAACGATCCAACGGCGTATCTCCATCTAGTATTCCGTATCCCCACCAACCCATAATGCACCTCCTCATATAAAACGTAAAAGGTTAATAAATCAAATCAATCTTCTGCGTCTTCTGCTTCTGCGTCTTCGAGGCCACCAGCATCCCACGTCTTATACTCAGCTATACGTTCTGGATACAATGAACCATTACCATACACATCTTCAATCCAACGAATCTCATAAGCCAACCTTTTAATAGCGAAGTGCCCAATGTCGTCTTTATGCACAGCAAATAAAATGTCACTGCGACCACCAGTGCCTTCAACAGGCATTCCATTCTCCATGTCCGGAGCGGTCTCGATAATCTCAAGAAACTGTATACGAGTATTAAGCTCATCCATGAAGAATTTCTCAAACTGTTCTACAGTAGAATCACCCAGAGTAGTTCCGGGCCATACGCATACCTGATTAAAACTATCCTTGCGTTCTACATTAGCCTTCTCTTTGGTTGCTGTTGTCATCCTTCACCGCCTTTCAATAATAGTTAATGGTTCCGCCATAACCACAACGTCTGCACTCCCAATGCTCACCTCCCGAATCCGGAGAGCACCAACTATCCGTTATGACAATATCATGGCCTCTGATTTTACAAATAATAGCACAAACACCATCACGAATAAGATACCAAATGAACTCTAACAGGTAAAACTTTTCGCCATTGGCATGACAACACATCTCATGATCTTGCCACTCTTCCCTTAAAAAGCGTATGGCTTTCTTTATGAGACTTATTACCTTCTTCATGACTTACCGCCTTTCAATTATGTTCTTGGCTCTTTCTTCTTTTGATTTTTTGAGCCACTCAATTACTTGATCCACAAGCTCACCAGTGTCGTCTGAATAAAACGACTGTCCATCCCAATCGACCTTATAAGGAGTGTGCACTATTCTAGCATGATACGTTGCCTTATTTGCAATCGCCATCCGAAGGTCCATTGTTTCATTCTTGATCTGAGGCTGTAACTGATCCATGATTTGCTGTAGTCGTTTGCTTGACATTATAACTCCTTTCTGCTTTAAGTAAATAATCAAGAACGGTCTAGTGAGGTAGAATAGCTCTGTTCAATTTTCCATATTCCAATGTGTTGTTTTTCTGTTAAAGGGGCTTTTCCATAACAATTGGTCAACAAATCCAACTCCCACGCTGTCAAGTTTTCCTGATGGTGCTTTAGTATTTCACGTATCCTTCTATCCGTATCGGATTCATGGGATGCTACATCAAACGAAGGATTATCCGGATCTTTTGTAATCTGAACAGGACCGCCAATACCTTGACCATATGGACCAATCCCTTTTTTATTCATTTGCTTTCTCCTTATATGCAACCGAGACGCTCAGCGATCTCTCGGCATGTCCAACATGGCTCTGTCTGTCCTTTCGATCTGCACTCTGCATGATTCAAGAATGTCTGTTCGAGTTTAGATCTCACGCCAGGAATTATTTCCATCAGGATGTGCTGCAGTTGTTCCTTCGTCAACCTCTTTACCCAGTCCTCCGGAACAGGATTGATTGATGGCACTGCCATATCCACTTGGATGGTCTTACCTGAATCCCCGTTCCACATATAACCGAGCTTGGCATTTTTCAACAATGCACATACTGCCTCACCAATCTTCTTGGCATCAATACCAATCTCTTTGTTCTTCTTGATGGTTAATGAGCAGTATCGAATATGCAACCAACCACTGCTATACATACTGTCTTTGTCCTGCCTGTGATAATACACAGCGCCCTTGATTGATTCCGCACTGCGCTTCCCCGCATCAATCAATCCTTCTGCTATCTCAGCCAGTTCGAATCCAGCGCAACTCGCGCAACAACTGAAATTCATACGGGCAAGGAATCCCTGCTTCCTCAACTTCTTAAATACATCTTTCAACGCTTCAACTCTTTCCTGTGATACTGTTCTCTGCCTCCTCATTGTTCTGCCTCCTATTACTCTCCAAATATGTCCTTGAGTTTTTGCATGGCTATATATGTTGCGCCTATGCGTCCGATCTTGGTGGCGCAAAGCATTTCCTCATAGCACTCTGCCAATCCAAGCTTAACAATACGCTTCAGCAATTCCGATTCTGACTTCTTCCAGAACTTGCTGATGATCATAAAATCAACTGCCGGTTTACCTTTCAGACGAAACTTAATGTCTGCCTGAAAGGTCTCGCCAGCTTGATGCCGCTTGATCAGTTCCGCTACCTCAGTAATTAGTTCACCGTCTATTTCTTTTTTCTTTGCCATCAGTATCTCCTTTCTAATCCTCAAGAATGTCAACCTTGTATAGTTTCGGCGTTTTCTTTTTCGGACGATCAGCCTTTGCTTTCTTTTCAAAGGCCTCTTCGATTTCTTTTTGTACTTTATGAAATCGAGTCATGGCGCTCTTCCAACGTCTAGAGATCTTGTCATCGACCTCTAGACAATCAGCGTTCTGCCTATCGTCCGAAATAAAATGGAAGGGATAGTAGCTATCCGTATGAATATAGATCTTCATCGTCTCCCCCCTTACTTTGTAATGACGCTCTTGATTTCTTTCGTGATATTATCCAGCTCTTTGTCAAGATCCTTTGCTTCCTTTTGCAAATAAATCTTGTATGCCTCAACCTTTGTCCGAAGCTTCATCACATCGTTAAGACGCACTTCAGTAGAGTACTCGATTTTTTTGCTTTCCGGATCCAACTTCTTTACCTTCTCCTTTAGGTCTTCTATCATGTCTTTCGCTTCTGTCACGATTGCTCTCTTCAGCGCCCGTCTACTGTTGTTACCATCAGGCATCGGAACGAAATCAAATGCCACATCTCCCGGCATCATCTCAAAAAGCTTAATCATCTTCTCACCAATAATCTTACCTTCCGGCGGCACGAAATACAGACCTCCGGCTTTCCGCATCCGAATCAAGTCCGCTTCTTTGTAGAACAGATCTTTCACGAACTTCCGAAAGTCCTCAGTCCTGTATGTCTGCGCCGTAATCTTGAATAGGTCAATCATTTGTTTCTTCAGTTCATTGTTATCTGAAATGATAAAGGCATCCGGACCTTGTCCAACCCTCAAGGCTTCTTTATCAATTGCGATTCTTGCTTCATACTTGAAACTGATCTTCTTGTCTACCCGTTCACTCAATTTCGCCTTCGTCAGTTCGTGCTTGTCAATCTGATATACAATCTTATTACTGTCCTCCTCAACTCGTGTCAGTGTGTCCGACTCAACCAACTGCTTAAGCGCCCTAGTGAACGCCTTACAGTCCCGGATATCCTTTATTGCGTTCTTGTCAAATCCTGCCTTCTCCACCACCTTCTGAAAATCATTTATGGTTATGCGTACCATATAGCAATCCCAATACGCCCAGTAACCAAGAACGTTACCATTCTGCGCTGCGTCTTGTGCAGCTTTCTTAACTCCCTTTGCTGTCCGTACCATTTTAATCCTCCTCCGATTAGATCGAAAATATATCTTGATACTGACTGGTATCGTTTGAACGTTTATCCAATACTTCACAATAACTATCCGATATGTCTGCCAGATCATCCTTTGCTTTATCTGCATCATTGCCCGACAGTGATCCAATGAAAACCGAGTATAATGCAAAGCCCTCCTTTCCTTTAATTGATTTGAATGACCGCTTGTATTCAGCGCTCATGCTACAATAACCATCCGTTATGAAAAGCACGTCTGGTGCTTTCGTATCTGACTCATACTCCTTAATGATATTGACCGAACGATTCAACGGTTGAGTGAATTCTGTTCCTCCATGCGGCATGAACTCAATTAACTGCATCAATGCCTCACCGTCCACAATACCATTCTGTATGATCTGCTTATCAAATACTATTCCACCATTGAACAGGATAATATGATAGTCTCTCCTTTCCATAATGCAAGTTCTATGAATCATCAACGCTACTGCCTTCGCCCACTCGAATCTACGATTGGCAGTCATGGAGGAACTGACATCCATACAAACAACTACCGGGCCACGTGCCAAATCATCAACAGCACCGCGCAATTTATACTCCATCAAGCGCTTCTCAATGAATGATAAGTAAAACTCCTTGCGCCGTCCATTGCGTAACTTGACCAACTCTGTAGGAAGCAATCGTGATATGTTGTCACCGATGCCGACCTCATAGACCTCATCCACTCCGTGACTCAACTTTGATTGAGATGTCTTCTTTGCTGTTTCCCGAAATCGTCCCGCCAAATCAATTATAGCTTTCAACTCATCATTATCTTTGATGAGTTCAACAAGTTTACTCGCTTGTTCCATTGTAACATTCTTCTTTTCTAACGGCTCTTTACTATCTCCCGCAAGCAATCCAAATGCAATCTTGAGGCTCTCAACCTCCTTCTCTGCTTCTTTTATTGCATCATTGATTGCCACGCGAACCATTGCCGCTGTGTCAGATGTTGCATCATTCAAATCTTCTTTTCCTGATGCTATCTGATCCAATGCTTTGCTTGCCTCATTGCCTCCTTTCTTATTCATTCCAAACTTATCCATAATTTGTTTTGCTAATGACAAAGCACCCGCGGCGGATACACGTTGATCCATACGAGATGCTCGGCGCATCTTTTCTGCCTTGTCTGACATTCTAAATCCTTCGATTATTTTAGAATGCTTTTCGGTTCCGGAATAGCCTTTATTCGGCGCTGGATTTGCTTTGTATAGCGAACTGTAAAAGTCCTGCAACATATTATCCAGATCACCATACGTTGAATTCTCACGCACTATATCTGCTTCCGGAAACTCATCCAAGGACTCTTTACACGCCATTACATCAAAATCATCACAGCGAATATATAAGTCCTCAGTTTTCATTGATCCGCCTCCACCAATACCGTTGAAAGCATTTCCAGTTTGTCCTGAATGTATTCTTCCAGCTTCTTCAGATCCTCACTACTTGAATAACGTTTCTTGGCGTCCCTCAACTTCTTCCTCAGCTCTTTTACTTTTTCAATCACTTCAGTGCATTCCGTTTGGACTTTCAAATCAGCATTATTCAATATAGATTGAATGTTGTTTGAAATTTCCAATGCCACTTTACCTGCAGGATTGACCGACTCCATAATCACATCAACTACTAATGCAATCTGCGCTTCTTCCTTCCATAACGCATCCTTTAGAATCATAAGATCACTGACTTGGACTGCGTGATTGCCATTGAGGTATGCATTGGCCTTGATAAGTTTGATCGCTTGACGCCATTTCCTATCTGACGCCACTATTCCTTTCTGCATCAAATTAATTCTAATATCCTTCACTTTCTGGAACACGTCATTGCTGATACTCACTTTATTCTCCACGTCCTTCTGACAACGTTCCAACTCCATCAATGAGATCTTCGGACCCGATGACGGATCAACATCGCTCATCTGTAACAGTGTCAAGAAATCATCGTCACCAATATAATGTACCACGTACTTAAGAGCAAATCTGTCAAACATCGCTCCCAACTCTTCGCCTTCCGGAAACTCATTACTTGCCGCCACCATTGTTTGTAATGGCGTGTCCAGAATGTTTGTACCATTCTCGAACTTGCGCTCATTCATCTGGCGCAGTAATGAATTGAGTATTGCTGAATTGGCCTTGTAGACCTCATCAAGGAACGCAATAGTAGCGTCCGGCAATTTGTTTTCAATCTTGCGCTCATACTTATCATGCTCCAATCCCTTTAACGAGATCGGCCCATTTACCTCCTCTGGTGTGGAGTACTTGGTCATTAACTGCTGAAAGAACTTCGCGTCCTTAATGCACAAGCAACCTGCCAATGCCAACAATGATTTTGCTGTACCAGGAGGCCCCACCATAAGCATATGCTCTCTTGCCAATAAAGCAACGAGAAAGCCGCGTATCTCGTCCTCTCTGGAAATCAATACACTCTCCAACCATTCCTTTATCCTGCTCATCTTGATTCCATGAGCATTCATCTTTTCCTTTGCCATTGTTCTGCCTCCTCACATTATCAATCCGGGTTTTGATTTCAACTAACTTTCTGAGCCTCTCCGCTTGATCCGCCACTTACTCATCTCCTTCCTCATCCCAATCATCTCCTTCCTCATCCCAATCATCTTCATCCTCTTCGCTTTCCTTCTCATCAATCAATGCCTCATCCGAATCCTCCAACTGCTCTCTGAGCCGATCCAGATTGGGATCGTTTGAAAGAAAGCCATGACTGTTAGTGTGATAGATCTTGAGATGATCAATGAGATAAGCGCGCGTCATACCTTCAATACCCAAACCGCTCACCGCCTTCTCAATCAACTCAATCACTTCACCCAGCTTCTCCTGCGCGTCATCAATGCATTCTATTCTCTCGTCCTTTGTCATCGTCCTTCACCTCCTTTCCTGGTTTTTGTTTTCCTTGCACGTTTACGCCGCATCTTCAACACGTGCTTCTTGTGCGCCTCACGATCCTCAACCAACTCAAGCACTTTCGTTTTCCGTTTCATGCTCTGCCTCCTTTTCAAATTGATCCAGTTCATTAGCTTTCATGCGTGAAAGCTTTTTAACTAGCTCTGCCTCCTTATTAAGATTAATGACTTAAATCATTTACTTACTCATTCCGACCAACACTCCTACCATGCTCATCTTGCCACCATTCTGTTGAAGAGTGTTCTGCCTGTAAGTATTCCGAAACATCGTACTCCAATGTTTCCAAGACATCCATTACATTGGTATTGGTCTCTTCAGCATAGGTAATTATACTTTCACTGATCTTCTTAATCATATCCTTTTTATTAATGTCTTTCGCCACCATTGTTCTGCCTCCTCAAAATAAAATATTAATGAAAATCAAAACCAAGGATTGCTGCGTCATTCAAAATCATGTTATTGTAAGCAATGATTTCTTTCTCAGTACAATCCTTGAAGACTTCTTCTTCTGCTTTATTGTACTGATCTGAAAAATCAATATGATTCTCATCCACGCTTATCCTGCTAAAGATTTCCTTTTTAATATCTGCAGGACTTCTCATTTTATATCTCCTCAAAATAAAATGAATGTTTACGCGCCGGGTACGCGGGTTTATTGATCTTACAGAAACTGAATGTCTGTCATCTTCTCAACAATGTCCAGGAAAGAAATAGCGTCCTGTTCAGTTTCAAAATCATAGGACGTCTCCCTACCACTCTCTTCGTGATAGTGAGCAACTACATATGTAAACTTTCCATCATCATCATACTCCACTATGGTACTTATGCATCCTTCCTTCTCGCGCTTGCATACCATCCGCGCCTTTCCAATCGCTTCCAATTCATTCTTTTTCTCAAACAACACAATTCACCTCCTCTAAAAAATGTTATATGGCTGTCTCATCAGTACCGCGGCACCACCCGCGATATATGAGCGCCCAAACAAGCGCGCTCATTTCAACAAGAAGGATTTGAAGTATTTCTTTTTCCTATTCAACAGGTATCCGATAACGCCTTCAACGTTTCGGTGATCAGGAATCCTTGTTGTAATACGTCCAGGCTGAATTGACTTACATGGCTAACATGATGATTGCTGTCCGTGACCGCCGCGCCGATCACAATTAAATCTTCTTCGCGGTTTATTTTGAATCATCATAAAACGCCAACGCTCGACCTACTCACACCAAAATGCCGCTCTCACTTTCTCGTGGGTGCTTTCGCATCATTCAAAACAAGGCTTGCTAATCCAACCCCTGCCCGACCTTGGAGGACGTGTCCCTATTCTAGTCTCCTACTTCCTTACTCGCCGTTGTCAATGTATTGTGGGCCGCGCTTACCCAATCGCTTCGCTTCGCGTTTTTTGCCATCGGCATTTATTGACAACCATCAGCTTTGGTTTTCAGATTTCGATACCGTCCAACTTCGTCTAGCGCTGTCCGCCGCGCTGCATCGAGCAACTCCCAACTTGGCTTTGTGTTTTTAATGTGCGTTTTCCGCGCCGCTTGCACTTGCGCGCTCGCCTTGTCTTCGTTGCTTATATTGTTGTCAATGATCACCTTCCCGCTTCAATATAATCATACCTTGTAAATGAACTAGATCCACCTTAAAATCATAAAAATTTCCGGACATAATAATAATGTATAATGAAAATATTAGGAATTTCTTCCTAAAATATTCTATATAAACAGTTAGGACAAAATACCGGAATTTGAAGGAAAAGGTGTGTTTTCACACCTTTTTAGATACCCGTGTTTTTCGGGTGTTTTGACGTGTTTTGCCGCGTTTGGGGACGGGATCATACATACCAAATATAGCACGGGAATACTGTAGGAATCGCCGCACTCGCTTGGGAGTTACTCTCATGGATTCAAATAAGTCTTCCACCTCCTCCAACAAGTATAAGTATATCGAACCAAGATAATATCCTACTCTCTTCTCATGCTTTACATACAGTTTCAATACTTCTTGGATTACTTCATGTTTCAATGTCTCTTGGATTTCATTGTAGTAAGTTTTGATAGGCTGGTATTCTGGATACTCTGATTTCTCTACTTTCAATAAATCATCTTTTGATATCTTGACGCCTGCCCACTTTGCGGCCTTTCTCAATGCATCCTTGAATTCCAATCCATCCTTTATCTGAATTAGATTTATTACATCACCACGCTTGCCGCATCCAAAGCAATTGAAACGAGAACCATCCGCAAAGATAGAAAACGATGCTTCCGCTTCTTGATGGAACGGGCATCGTATCTTCTGCTTGCCAGCGTTTGATTTTATCTCTATGCCGTAGCGCTCAAGGGCTTGGATCACTGACAAGCGATCCTTGATTCTTCTTATTTGATTTTCTAACATTAGTCTTCTGAAGCAAAGGAATCGTCATCTTCAAATAATTGTTTCTCAATATCTTTTTCCAAGGAGTCTGCATCAGCTTTCTTCAGCTCCTTATCCACTCCCAACTTCGCGTTTACTTCTTCGTCTTTCAATATATCAGGACCGACCAAGTTAGTTGAGAAACGCTGTTGCGTGAATCTACCCTTCAAACATATATCTCCACCACGATTCTTTGCCAGGCCTATATTAACCAATCCGGATGGTCTATGTGCCTCTCCTACGAATAACCATGGCATTGCATCCGCTGTTCTTTCTGCAATAGATGTCTCACTGAAATCATCCATTAAATAAAACCCACCACGATCCCGCGCTCTTCGTTTACCGTCCCTACTGATCTGCCATGCTGACAATATCGGTATTCCTTTTCCTTCGTTGAAGCTCAATGCCAACTCTTTTGTATCCTCTAATAATCCTGACTGTTCATAACGCTTGTTCCCTGTTACCTTTTTGGGAGCTACCAACTGCAAATAATCAATGAATACCGCATCAATGTTTATTGAGTAATGACAATAGTTCAGCATATCGCGTATAGACCATACTGTCGTATTTGCTGGTGCTTGCCATATGATAAACTTACCACGTTTCATATCCATCCAACTTCTTATTGTTCTCTTATATCTTTTATATTCCTTCGGCATCAATTCGCCTTTACTCAATCGTGAATAATTGACACCAATCGTTCTTTGTCTTATATAGTTTGAATGACAGCACTGTAGCCTTCGCTTCACTTGATCCTTGGTCTCTTCCAATGTTACAAATAAAACATTATGGCCTTCCGCTACAGCATTGCGTGCCACATTAATCATGGTAGTTGTTTTTCCTTCAGATGTGAACGCTCCCAGTAGCCATAGATTACTCGGATATAATCCTCCTGTAAGATTATCCCAAAGCTGAATACCGGTCGGTATGTGTTTCTTATGTTGTTTAAGCAGATCTTCATACTCGTCTATACTATTTACAAAGTCATCATCTGTATCTATCAATTGATCTTCTTGTGGAGACTGTCCCCGAATATCCATAAGCCCCTCGGTCATTAACCGCTCAGCCTTATCCGGATCCTTATCCTCCTCATTAGCCATTACTACTTCATAAAGTTTCTTATTGATTAAGCGCCGTTTGTATTCTCGCTTAAGCGCATCAAGTAAAAACTCAAACTGATTACTTGACAGCTCGTCTATCTTTGCCAGCTCTGTGAAAAAGATAGTCAGCTTCTCACGCGTCTTTGGCTTCTTTATCGTTCCCAAATACGTCTCGAAACTTTCAAGATCCATATGCTTACCTGTACGCCTGTGGTAATTTCGGATCTTATTGAATACCGCTCTTGCTATCTTTGAATAAAAATACTTTGAGCTTATTCCTTTTAATCCTGCTAACCGATGGGGTTGCTCCAATAATCCAAATATTATTTGAAGCTCTATCATCGTGAAGTCGTGTTCATCCGCCATTGTTGTTTTCCTATTTCTTCGTCTTTACGATTCTATTATCTTTCCATTCAGCAATCTTATCTCCCCAGTTCCGCATAATCTCAATATCAATCTCTAACGGAACTATCAACCAAGGAAATTCGAACTGCTCCATCTCTTCCTTCAGCATTTTACAACACCACTTCACTTCGTTTTTTGGCACATCCAATACCACCGAATCGTGAATAGTAAATACTAATCGTGATTTCTTTTTCTCTTTCTGTATTCGTAATATAATTCTATCTAGAGCCATCAATGTAATATCAGATGCTGTTGACTGAATTACATGATTAACTGCCATCCGTTGAGCCTCTGCTCGTTTGAACTTATTATCTGATCTAATATCAGGCAAGCGCCGTCTGCGTCCGAATAAACTGGAAACATAAATCTTCTCTTTAACTGTCCTATGAATACGTCCGATATATCTTTTTACTCCTGCATAACGCACAAAGTAATCTCGTCTGAATTGCTCAGCGCGGTCCACTGATATCTTAAGACTCTGGGCTAATCCTCTTGCCTGCCGTCCATAGTTTAATCCGAAACTGACCGCGCCCTTCGCTTCCTGTCTCTGATCTTTTGTTACTTCATCATACTCAACGTTGAACATAGCCGCCGCGGCCATTCTATGAGCATCCAAGCCCTCTTTATAGATCTTAATCAATCTCTCATCCTTCGCGGCGCATGCCATTATCCTCAACTCCAATTGAGAATAATCAGCATTGATTATGTAGTTCCCTTCACGCGGCCGCACCATCCTCTTGATTTCTTTGTCTCGCGGAAAGTTCTGACTGTTCGGCTTCTCCGAGGACAGCCTACCCGTTACTGTCTTGCATAAGTTATAAGTGGTATGGACTCTACCATCCTCACCACGCCAATCAAGTGCTGGCCCTATATAGGTCGAAAGCATTTTATTTACTTTCGATAATTTTATAAGAAGTGTAATTAGTTTTGGATATTTATTCTGAAATAATTTTAATGCCTCAACTGATGTTGAAGGCAATCCAGAATCCGTTCTGTGCTCTGGAGACTCAGGACACTTCAGTTCCTTATAAATCAAATAGCGCACTTGCTGATCCGAGTCAGGATTAAAGCGCTTCTTGAAATGCATTCCAGTTCTTTTAACCGGATCCAAATGCCACAGCATGGACTGTGCTCTCTTCTGAGCTAACGAATACTTTCTAGTTAATCTTGAAATGTGATCCACGTCCAATTCAATGCCAGTCAGTTCCATGAATCCCAATGCTCTACTTGCCGGCATCAATATGTCACTCATTACTCTGAAGAACTTCTTGTCCACAGACAATGCCTTAAGCTCTAGTTCCAGTATCCGAAATGTAGCATCAACATCTGCACAGTTATAACAAAGTAATTTATCTTCAGGTACCGAATCCAATCGGTCCTTATAGGGCTGGAGCTCCTCATCATAATTTCCCATATCCGTATATAGTCGCGCTAACTGTTTCAAGCTAGGCATTGCATAAGTCTCATCCATCAAGTAATGCCCAAGCTGTGTATCCCATTGACAATATCCAACCGTCACTCCAAACTTGAAAAGATACTTACAATCGAACTGCGCGTTATGCCCTACCAACTTTCCTTTTCGTTTCTTAAAAAATAAATTCAACCAGCGAAGTCTTTTCTTGTAGGACAAAGCGCCGATAGTTGATTTCTTCAATAAGAATCCTGTGCCTGTTCTGGATTTCGTGGAAAATGCAATAGATAATAATCTGGCTCTGCTTGCAAGGGGATCCAATCCTACAGTTTCTATGTCAAACGTTATCCAATTCTCTTTCCTTACCAATTGAACTAAGAAACGTTTTACTTCCGCATCGGATTCTAATATAGTATAGTTTCTCTTTCCCTGTGTCGCTTGTCCTTTTCCTGTTTGTAAGTAACGCTTCACCAACTTCAAATCTTTTATTACTGAATCCTTAGCAGACGCATTATACAAAAGATATGCCGGATGAAATGTTGCAAATAATTTAGCGCCTTCAAACGTTCCGAGATCCTCCAATCGTTGTTTTGAAATCCCAGTACGGCCTGTCAGTGCTTGTAAAGGAGTGTCTCCTAGCATCACTACCACTTTCGGTTTATAATCTCTGATTTCTTTTTTCAATCTGTCGAGACACGCCTTGATTTCTTTTTGCTTTGGTTTTCTATTATTCTCTGGTCTGCATGCCACCGCATTTGTAATATAGATCTTGGAAAGATTGAACTTCAGTTCCTTTATTAATTTTTTCAACATGTTTCCTGCGTCACCGATGAATACCTTTCCTTTAATGTCCTCATTCTTTCCCGGAGCTTCCCCCACAAACATGATGTCTGGATGATCCGTGCATCCGCGTCCTTGAATATTAGGAGTCTTACACGTCTTATATAAATCGCACTTCATACAATCTGATCTAACATCTATGAATGGCACTTACTGTCTCCTTCGGATAGAGCTAGTTGGTTAGCTTTCATGCGTGAAAGCTTTTGAACTAGTTCATTTCGTAGATTGCTTGATCTTTGCAAAGCACGCGAGCAATTGAAGCAGTCGATTTGTTCCCAAACTCATTCTATAATCTGCTTCCGCAACATGAATAAGCATCTTTGGATTCTTGAGCGTCAGCACTTCCCTGTGTAACTGATTCAAAATCAAATCCGGATCGCTCGCGTTCTTATACACGAAGGATTGGAACGCGGCAAACGTCATCTTCAATAACTCCTTGTCCGACTCCACGTCTTTATTGTACCCGGACTCGACCAGATTGAGGGCTCTGCGTAAACTGCCGTTTGCTTTTTTCGCAATTCGCTTTACTTGATCCTTCGCAATTCGTTTTTCTAGATTTGGATTCACCCTCTTCCACAAATACACAGCGATGTCTCGCTCAGCCAGATCTTCAAAATGGAACTGAGCGCATCGGTCACGGATCGGTGGTATGATCTTCTCCAGATAATTCGTTGACAGAATGAAGCGGCACGTTTCATAATAGTCTTCCATGACTCGCCGCATTGCTGTCTGTGCGTCTCGTGTCAACGCTTCGACTTCATCCAGGAAGATGATCTTCGGTTTGTCGCTGCCCACCGTTCTCGCCTTCGCGCGCTGTTGCACCAGTCCCCGAATAACATCAATGCCGCGGTCACTGGATGCGTTCATATCATAGAAGTTCGATTTGTAATTCTCTCCGAATATCGTTCTGCCTATGATATGCGCTACCGTTGTTTTCCCAACACCAGGACTTCCATAGAAAAGTAGATTGGGAATTTCTCCCTTCTTCTTTATCATCAATCGTATTTTCTTAATGATGTCCTGATGACCCCCGACCTCATCAAATGTCTTGGGTCTAAATTCCTCTGTAAGCATTTTAACCCCTTTCCTATCCTGTACTGGTATCGTATAAAGCCACGCGCCGGTATTGGGCGTACTCCAAATGCCAAGAACTCATAAAACCATTCCGGTGACTTCTTATGAAGAATCTTCTCATCCAAATACATCAGAAGATTTTCATTTCGTATCTTATCGATGTTTGACGCCATCCAATTAAATAAAAGCAATGGTGGTGGTTTCTTGTCAAGTAAATATTTAAGAACTGACTGCCTATCTTTGCTTTTGAATACTGTATTCAAACACTCAAATATATCTACTGACTCTCCCCACTTATTATGCTCCATTACTGAAATGCTTTTTGGAAGACGTTTCAGCTTCTCACGATTCCGCACAAGCAAGACAACATTCATCTGCGCGTTCTCAATGATCCACTTGATGTCCTTGGCATTTATTTTCAGGTCATCACAATCTACAAACCATCCTTTTACTTCTATGATGGAACGCAGACGAAAGACATCCTTCCGGAATGCCGAAAGACGTTTGAATCCCTCCGGCATTTTATGATCACCCACTATTATCTTTACGCTCATTCCCAAGGCCTCTTCACTGGCTCATTGACAATATAGACAAATCTGCATATCCCATCCTGTCCCTTGATATGCATTGCCGTTCTATTGAGAAATCGAATCTCAACCGACTCACCACTTATGCATCCCAAAGTTTCTGCCAGACCAAACTCATAGTATGAATCTGTGTCTGAGCATTGAAGCTTTCCAAATAACTGAGTGATGGTGTCATTATCCCTTCTGATCACCACGCTCAACTTTCCTTTCGATTCAAGGAAATGAAACGACTGCTTGCCGATTGCATCCGAGTCGCTTATCAATGCCTTCATGCTGGAAACCGGAATGATCAGCTTGTCTGATTTCTTGAAATTCAACTCCCCTACCTTTTTAGTTTTCAGAATAAGGGGCTCATACTGCAAGGGTGCCGCGGCTATATGACTATCAATCTGGTCTTCTTTGTTGATAGTCAAATCTGCACGCTTGCCCTTCTGCCCTATGGACAAACGAGAGCCGCTTAGTTTCAAATAAACCTTTCCTTCAAATCTATCCAGTATCTTTTGCAGATAATCGATTCCCGGAACAGGAATATGACCATCGCCGACCGTCTCCGCTTTTAGTGAGACATTAAACACCACAACTCCCTGAACACAAATACCGAACGTGCTCAGCATACCCTCCCCGATATGCAATAAGCAATCCGATATGACACCAGAGACCGAGATCTTGCTGAAGAACTTTTTGAGATCAGCAACATCTGCTGTTGCCTTAAGCTCTTCGCGTGCCGATGTGGTTTTCTTTTTTACAACCTTCTTCTTTGTTTTCTTTTTGACCATTACCTTCAATCCTCCTAAACAAAACTTCTATAGGTTGTCGGTTCCCATTTCCATAAGCGCTCAAATTCCAAAAAGAATATTGTATTGAACTCGCATCTCATATAATAATTGACACGAAGTTCCTCAAACGGATAGCGCTCAGGATCATCAAAATATTGTTGACCCCAATCCTGTAAACGCTTCTTTATTACTTTCTGAACTTTCAATGGAAGTTTCTTTATGTATGTCTTCTCATGCTCTCTCCTTTCCGATACTATCAACCGTGTAGGTATGTTCCTAAACCAAGGACTGTAACATTCAGGAAATGTTTTCTTATCCATGATAATAGTTCCCATCGCTGACGCTATTGTCCACGTTGTAGAATCAACTGAGAACCATGGATACTTTTTCATCAGCTCTTGAGACGTCATTCCAAATCCATGAATCCGAATGCCTTTTTCTTGAGTGATCCTAAATGCCTTGTCTAATCTTCCTATGGTTATTCGTTCCGGAACTTCGTTCTTTGCAAGACCACCAAATCCAATATAATCATATCCGGCATCCACATACTTTTGTAAAATATCTAAATCCTCAAACGGAGGATGCCAAACGGGTAAAGGCATCAATCCTTTCTTCTCCATGTACCGTTGATTCTTCCACGTCCCTTCTGGAGATCCGATAACATCGAGATTAACATATGTACCAATCTTATTCTTATACTCTTTTATGAACTCAATATACTCATCGAGATTCACTTCTTTACCACGAGTATAAGCAGAGAACGCTCCTGAGTCCAAGAAGATTTTCTTTCTCTTCTTCTTGAAGTATTTAAGAAGCTTTTTCTTCTCCAGGAAATTCTCAAGACCATTTGCATCCAAAAATCCAAGATCCTGAGACTCCCTGTGCATGGTTGCGGCAAGATAAATAATCACAATTACTATTCTCCCTTCTTCTTGCTCTCCCGGTACTCATTCATTACCTGGCAATTGTTGCACTCGCCGCAGGGCTTTCCTTTGACAGGGAAGAAGCAATTGAAAATATCATCCAGCGTGATTCCGTTCAACTCAAGCTCTTCGAATACCTCATTCTTCTTCATCTTGTCATGCCGGTTCTCCGCGAGCGGCACTCTGACTTTGACATTGTGAATATTCAGGTAGTCCACAAGCCCTTGCATCATCTGATAGAATATCAGAGTGCTGTCGGTGTAACTGTATGGGTCTTCCTCAACGTATCCGATTCCTTTTGATCCGGAACACACTTCACCAGCATCGATGCTCGCCGCGTAGTTCAGTGCCAATGTGGTTATCAGCACGTTCCGAAAAGGAATGAATACCTTTCCCCTATCGAATTTCAAACCATCGACCTTGACCACGTGAGGAGGTGCCAACATCAAGAGATTTGAGATATGCTCGCAAGCATGAATCTCCTCAGCGATATACGGCTGACCATAATTGACAAAGCAAGGGTATACTACCTTGCCCTCCTTCTTCAGCCGCAATGCCACCAACGCACTGTCTGCGCCTCCTGACAACTCCACTACCGACTTGAACTTCTTTTCCATGCCAGCATCTCCTTTGCTAAGGTTTCATAAACTTTCGGATCCGTATAATTATACGTACTGATCTGAAACTTGTCTCCTAAATAAACATTATAATAGACTGAGTAGTTTCTTGTTTTCAAATACTCAACCAGTTTCTTATCATAATCAAAAGTCAAGATTGGGGCCGGACAATCTCCATACCGTCCCGGCATGAATTGAAAGAAAGAACTATTGGTATCAATGATACTTCTTACTTTTTCAATATCAAAGTGAAGAAGTGATTGCTGCAATGAAAAGATCTGAGGGATAAGTGACGTGTTTGGCGTTTGATATTTCTTCGAGTACTCGTAGATGTTACAAAGATCCAATATAGTTCCTTTGTGTCGTACCAATAGGGTTCCGGCAATGAGATCCTTCTTTATGAAAATAATTCCCATCGTGGGCAAGCCACCCAATATCTTTCCCGAAGATCCAATGATAACATCCGCATTCCAATTTATTTCGTAATAGCCTATTCCACTCGCGTAGTCCAAAAGATTCATACCAGATACCAACTCAGGCTCTTTGAACTCGCTCTTAGATGTTTCAAACGGACAGCAGATAAAACAGTCTCCGAACTCCCAACCGTTATAATCACAATATAAGTCCATAGTCTTATGAAATCTTTTATTGAATTCTCCCCGTTCTTCTTCACTGCGAAAAGAATTCAACGAAGGACCTATAGACGCGCATACCGTTTCTATTGCTACCGTGGTGCTTCCATTGGCAAACAATATCACAAACTCATCCGGTACCCGTAACCGATCCCGTAATAACTCAACCGTGCGCTTGTATAAATCACAGAACTCAGCAGAGCGGTGATGGTAATTGAAAATCTCACCACCATAGAAAGGCCTGTTCACACCAAGATAAATCATCTCACTCTCCCACTAATTTCAAAAACTCGTTCCTCACTTGTGGATCGTCCCGAAAGACTCCTGTCATCGAACTGGTTACCATCCAGCTATGTTGTTTCTCTACTCCGCGCGCCACCATGCATAAGTGCTGAGCCTTCACAACCACGCCCACTCCCTTTGGTTTCAAAACATCGTTGAGCGCATTGGAGATCTGTGTTGTCAATCGTTCTTGTATCTGAAGACGTCTGGAAAAACATTCGACCAATCTCGCCAACTTACTGATCCCCACTACCTTTCCATCCGGTAGATATCCTATATGAATACTTCCATAGAACGGTAGCATATGATGCTCGCAATTTGAATAAAACTCAATTCCTTTTAATGCTACAATCTCATCATAGTCACCACTTTCAGAAAAAACAGTACTGAGAATGTCCTTGGGTCTAATAAAGTACCCCCCATACAATCTATTCCATGATTTCACTACGCGCTTTGGCGTGTCCTTCAATCCTTCGCGTTCTGGATCTTCACCTATCGCTTGTAGAATTCTTATCACTGCATCCTCTGCTGGTGCTTCGTTCTGTGCGCGCTCCCAGGGAAAGACCAACCATTCAGTCTTTCTCGATTCAAACAACGGAAAGAAGTGCGGGAATTGTCTGAAGCGCTTTCGTGTTTCTCCTGTGTCCTTTATGTCATCAATAATCGCTACTACATTTGTAGCCTCACCTCCCATATCCACCAGATCATCCAGCAGTGTCCGATGGATCATCTTAGCGATGATTGCCGCTGGTGTTATTCCCCCACGCGGCACGCCATAAATATATTTGATCTGATTTCCCATCGCTCGTATCTGTTCGGCTATTCTATCACACTCTTGGAATATTTCTGTCCAGTCAACGTTATACCTGTCCATTACTGCACTCCTATCATCTTTTGGGTTTGCAGACTCAACCTCCAGTCCGGGTATTCTTTACACAGCTCCACAACCTCCTCAATGTTTTTCTCTGAGCATGGTTGAAGATAGTGATATACGAACCGACCAAACTTCTTTGGAGTTGCCAAGTCCTTTCGATTCGGAAAGTCCTCGGTGACAACAATCTTAATCTCGTCACCATAATCTTGCGCGTACTCTCCGCACTTTGGAGACACCGTGACCCAGGACAACCAATGGCCTATTCCAATGTCATATAGTCGGATTGTTCCATTCGTTTCAATCGCTGTCTTCATTCCGTGTTCCAATCGCAATGGTTTGAGAATGTCCGCGTCCAATTGCAATGCAGGCTCACCACCTGTAAAGATAACGAAGTTACACGGGAAACTACAAATGCGCTCTATGAGCTGTTTGGCATCTGGAGATTCGTTTACCGTGTGGACTGTATCGCAAAAGTCACAGTTCAAATTGCATCCGGCGAATCTCACAAAGACTGCGGGGCGTCCTGTATTCGCGCCTTCACCTTGCAACGAATAAAAGATCTCGGTTATATTATAACTCGTCATTGATCCAGGTACACTCATTGCCTTCATTCTCCTTTATAAGAACAATAGCGGCCCCCAGTTTTTTGCCAATCGTCACTGCCAGGTTTTCCATTGTCGGATTCTTATCCTTGAACTCTTCGAGATCATTGAGGTTGACGTGATCGAACCGCTTCAGGTATTCCTTAGCCTCTCTGCAATCAATCACGAAACCATGCTCATCCAGTTCATCATCCTGGCATTGGAACGTAACTTCCAGATGATAATTGTGCCCGTGCTGATTCGCGCAAGGTCCAGAATAGTCACGCAAGAAATGCCCGGCACTTATTTCCTTAGTTACTGTTAAGTTAAACATACTTATCCTCCAAATAGATCATAAAGAGTTCTAACATCCTTCTGCTTCACCAATCCTTTTTCCAAACTATTAAACTCATACGTTCGGTATTCTTTTAATACTTGCTTATATGTCAAGTCAAGTATGCCATCAATGTTCAATACTATCTTCCGTATTGTGGAATGCTCAAACTTCTTATCCAACTTCATGAGTTTTATATTTCGGCGTACTTTTTTCAGTTCCTTTTGTATTATTATATAAAACTTTTCCAGAGGTTCTCCAGAAAAATCATTTTCTTTTAAGAAAGTTATTAGATTCTTTTCTCCGATCAACCGTTCCGATATCTTACGAGCGCGCACCGGCCCCAATCCTTTGATGCCGTCTATGTTGTCTGACGTGTCCCCAATCAATGCTCGTTCCAATATCCATAAGTTTTTAGTTATGCCATTCTGTTTGAAAAACTCATCCCCAATAACTGTTTCCCCATCCTTACTTATCTTGACCTTCTTGGACAGCAACTGAATGAAATCCTTGTCACTGCCCCGTATGATTGCCTCATGCCCGTTCCGTTCCAACTCTCCGCACACTGCGGCGATAATATCATCCCCCTCATTGCGCTTCAAAGAAAAACTATGGATATTGAGCGCTTTCAAAAGCTTTCGAGCATTATGGATACTTTCAAAATAGCGCTTCCAATCAATCTCGTCTTTCTTTTCTCTACGCTGCGCTTTGTACTCTGGATAGATCTCACGTCTCTTCTCTGATCCGTCCCGACTGTCCCAACACACCACTACGCTATCACACTGGAGCTTCTCATAACAAGCTCGCATATCCTGAAACAAACCATAAGCAACTGTTGTATCTCTGCCATCATACGTGCAAAGACTACGAGTAACAAATGATTTGAATGCTATCCAGTTTCCATCGTATACTAAAACTCTCATTTTTCAAAATCCCCTAGTTCATTCTGAAACTTTCAAATTGGACTAGTTCATTAGCTTTCATGCGTGAAAGCTTTTGAACCTCCCCAGCATGCCTGTTAAGAACGTTTTCTTTTCCTGTGTCTCTTCACCAGCAACTTCAATCTCAACGATGACTTCACCATTGATCATGGCTACCAATACTTCGTTTCCGTTCTTGTGCATAGTGACAACATTCATCTTTATTTCGTGGATACCCTTTTTGAGTATTGCACGTTCCACTGCTTGCTCAATCTTATCTTTGATATTATCCAGCTCTGCTTTTTTCATGCTTTCTCCCCGTTGAGAAAATCAAACTCCTCAACTTCATCGGACTCCACTTATGAATATCGATTCTGGTCAGCTTAAAACTATCTGAGAATAACTTATTGAATAACTGCGCTTTCTTATGAAAGATCTCAAACACTCGTTCTTCCACAGAGTCCTTTGCAAAAAAGTTAATGACCGTAATCACTTTTGCTTTTGAATTGAATCTTCTGGCTCTTCCGATACGCTGACGCATCCGCGCCGGATTGTATGGTATGTCAAGATTGATAACAACGTTTGCTTCCGGAAAGTTCAATCCGCGCTCTCCAGCACCTGTCATTATAAGTATGGCCGTATGGCTTTTACTAGATCGAAATCCCTGGTACTGTAAGGACCTATCAAAATCTTTCATGCCTCCATAAACATAAAAAGGCTTATATGCCTTCAACTCTTTAATCGCTTCCTTTACAAACATCTTGCTTTCCGAAAAGATAATTATTTTCTTTCCACGCAATTCATTCTCTAAAAGTATTTTCAGTTCTTCTATCTTTGCGGACTTCTCGTTCTTGTATTCTGGAAAGATATTCAACGAAGAACAAACCTTTCGGAGATGAATTATCGTTGCCAGCAAGTTATCAGAATTGTACTCCTCCAAAACCCCATCTTTTATTTCTTCATATACTTTCCTTTGTTGCTTAGTTAAGTCAATTGGATAATTGCTTATGACGATTCTCGGTAGTTGTTTGTCAATCTCGTCTGTGGTTCGTTGTAGGTAGTATGGATCTATTCGCGCTTTAACCTCCTCCAGACGTTTATAATCCACCACCTTCTTATACATGTAACCTGTCTTGTGGTTCTTCTTTTCTTCAATCACCAAATGCCTGCGCTTGAAAAAATTATGACTCCAAAATAAATTACTATCCAGCAAGCGCATAATTCCATATAGATCTTCCAGTCCATTCTCGACTGGCGTTGCCGTCAAGCATATCTTGTATCTTGCATTCTTGAACTGCTTGTAGATTTGCTTGTGTGTTGCGGTACCGGTGTTTCGTATTCTTGATGCTTCATCACAAATCACCATCCGCTTTCTATATCGCTTCAGTATTTGCATCCAGTAATGCTTATCACGGATCAGTAATTCATAATTAACCATCACCACCGGAACTTTACGAGATTTCAAATTCCAAAGCTTTGAGTACTTCGCTTTTCGATCTGCCGGCTCTCCCATCATTCTCAATATGCCAATCTTCTTTTTGAATTTCTTTGTCAAGCATTCTTTTATTTCTTGCGCCCATTGAAACTTCAATGGACTGGGACAAAGAACAATAACGATATCTACATTCCGTTCTTCAACAGCACGAATCATCACTCCTATACTTTGCAATGTCTTTCCCAAACCAACATCATCTGCCAACAAACCACTTTCACTCTTATATAAAAAATCGATTCCTTGCTCTTGAAAGAGATATGGTTTTTTATTCTTGGTAAAAAACTGAGAGTAGTCAAAAGCAGGCTTCTGTTTCTTTGCCGCTTGCAACTTCTTCTTTCTTTCAAGCAATTTCCAATAAGGGCTGTCATCCTTGAGTCTAAAATCATACCCATACCGCTTCTTGAGGTATGCAAGATAAGACCAATGGATGAACGATCCGGAAGCGAGATCAATAAATATCCCCATCCGAGAACGTTCGGTTCTGGAGATTCCTTTTACATGAAAGAATCCGCATTGATAATAACTGACTTTGATTTTCATTTCAATTCCATGCAGAAAGTAATCTTACAATTTTATTATATTCCTGCTGAAATCGAAAGCAATAGAAAAATAAAAAAAACTAGGAAGGAGGGGATGCGTTCTTTTGGGCTTGCGTTGTTGTATTTATATTTATATTTTATATGTATTCATTTTTTATTTCTATATTCCATATACCATACACTATTGTATATTATATTATATATTATATTATATATAGAGCGTCCAAGAAAAAACTCGTTAAGATACCCTACTGAAATAATAACCACCGGCGCCTTGCGCTTCTATTATACTACTTACTTCAATCTTCCAATGAACATAATAAGGCTGTATGGCTTTTTTGACAGTCTTTTGGTATTCTGTTACGGTAGTGCTTAAAGTTTCGCCACTCCAAGAGAAGGGAGCAAATCCTTTGGTTGCCCTAGACACTACTACCGTCACTTCCATAATCACTTTTTCAGTACTTGGATTATAATCGAAAGAGAATGAAATACTTTTTGCCATGTAACTGTTAGCAGTATGATTATAGGTTATGGAAGTAGATATGGATTCCTTGTAATACTGCTCACTTCCTGCTTTGTATCCGTAGAAAACAGCACTGGAGTTATTAGTATCGTGCAGACTCTCATGGAATCGAATTGTGGCAATAGCATTATTTGTGTAGTATCCATTTCCTTTATCGTTGGGCCAACCACTCGTATTCAAATGAGTAAAATAACTGCCTATGTCAATGGTTCCTAAATATGGCCTTGCATTATTAACGATCTGAGACATGGATTGAAAATCGTCTTCCAAGAATGTAAGATCAACAGTCATTTGATCTCCTATTCTTGGCGGAGAAGTAGGATAGTATTGAGTATCGATTGTGAGTATTTTTCCTGCCTCTGAAAAGGTATAAGGATACGTGCTGAGACCTTCAGGCCACGCAGTCCCGGTCTCCGCGGATTTGACCCATTCAACATACGCTTTTCTGTTCAGCCCTGACCGACCAGGCCATCCAGGAATTATCTTATAATAGTTATAAATTGATGACCCTGATTTCTTGGTCGATATATAAAAATATACATCATGGTCGGGACTGTTTATGGCGATGTCTTTTATACCGTTTGCTGTAATAGATTCTCCGTGGATATGTGCTTCAAAATCTGGCGCACTATAACCCAATAAAAGACCTTCTATTTGGTACCCATTATTGTTGATTGCTTCCAATGGGGAAACATAAAGAACGCAAGCATCTTCGTCCACGTATGCCCCGGTTGAGGCGTTCACTCTCAGCTTTCCATATTCAATGTTATCCGTATCCAAGGTTGATAGAATAGGCACCATAAAGACATCGCCATCGTAAGGACTCGGCCACATGGTGGTAAACAACCATACTTTTGCAAGAGAATCCTTGTTTATTCTTATCAGGTCTCGGTAATTGGAATTCGTATAATTATAAATGTTGATAAAAAGACAGTCTTTGGATTCATTGTAAATAAGAGACGACCAATCTCCTTTCCACATATTATCATTGGAAGCATACCCATGAACCTCAACATCCGTCTCTACGTAATCAGCATCTCCGTTGAATAGTTTTTCTTTATTTATTTTTGCAAGGCGTACTTTGTCATCCCGCCACCGTCTCATGTATAGACAATACAGATAAGTACCATCATCACACATTGACCGGATATAAGTCTGGATTGTTCCGGCACTTTCTACGGTTGGCGCATCAGTCGGTTCTTTGAATAAATATAACTTGTCTCCCGCTTGAAGAAAGCTGGCCGGGGTTCCAAAAGCACTATAAAGAAATCCTTGAACCCAGTACATGTTATAAACAGTATAAGCGGCATAATTCTCGCCATCATGCTTTACAAACTCACCATTCCGGTAAACATATAAATAGTATCCTTGACATCTCCAATCAGAATAAAGATGATACATGTTAGGAGAATCCCACCACACCTGTCCGTCTTCAAATGCGGGACTGACATACTCATCTCCTGTAGCAAAATATATCTTTACATAACTTGGATTGAATACATAAGTACTTAATACCGGAACGTAATTATCCCCAAGAATAACATTGTCTCTATGTCTTTCTGTTTGGTTATAATAATCTACTTCTTGAAGCCTTACACCAGTATCCTGTTCATCAGTATCTTCCGGCCAAGTACACCTATATATCTTTCCATCATCTGCACTTTCAGAATTGAAATCTTTACAGATTCCGACCGACATTAAATAATTACTATTCAGCTCGGTTTCATTCGCCAGAAGTTTTGTACTTCTGAGAATCTTGGTATGCTTCAAATAATAATTCTGATCTTGTTGATCATCCGCCGGATCCCTGCGAGATAGAATCTTAGACTGTATTGGAGTTATCTGAAGATGCGCGTGGCAATCCATCTGAATGGAATCGGTTTTATAGTACATAGAGAACGGCTTAATCTCATTGGTATACAAAGCAATAGGTTGGCGTTCAGACATCAATGGACTCTTATCCAAAACTCTCACAATATTTGCTGATGTAAGTTCCGATGGCAATGGAACGCTTCTCAATATCTCTGCATTGGTATATCCTGCAAACCATATGGCACTAGCAGATGACCAATCGAATATTCTTTGATCTCCATAAAGACGTACCACTACCAAATGCGTGGAAGTGAGAACGTATAATCTATCAGATCCGTTGTATCTGATTATACTCTTTGAAGTGCCAGGCAAATCAAGAATCTTATTGAGACTGAAAGTAGCCAACTGTGATCCAGCGTAATTCCAATATCCCAAACTCTCTACGGTCCCATAGGTGTATGAAATGTCTCCCCAGTTTCCTCCCCATATTCTCACCGCTTGTTGAGGATAATTCTGACGCTTGGTAGTAGAGCTTCCAGGAACCAAAGTATACAGTCCATCAGATTTCAGTAGAACATAACAACTCATGCTCTGTCCGTGTTGGGCCCAATAATTAGTACCGCTATCCCCGCTGTTATTAGCAGGCGTTCCTACTACTGCATCCAATATTCCATCTTCCGGATCGAAAGAATCCCCACTGTTCTTCAAGTAGTTTACTGTGTAGGATGGAGTAAAGGTTTTGCATACATGAGATATATCAAAGCTGATTTTGGTAGGAGTATTTGCCGGCCGCTCAGAAGCCGCCGGACCCGATACATTATAGATCACTCCGCCCACCAATGCCGGTAGTTTGTTTCTGGCGGGAAACCAACTGAATACTTCTGAGTAGCTCCCTACCGATGTATTATCAGAATGATATCCAATGGCTGTAAGCCTCTCGGGGGCTACAGTCAGCTTTTCAGGATTATCACTTGCAACCATTTCCCCTTTGAGTAAAGATAAAGAAAGATCGATGACTTTTACTTCTTGATCAAATAAGCCATATAAGAAATTTCTGTTCTGAATAAAATCTGTGATATACCAAGGCTCTACTTTCGCAAGAGTCGCCCCGCCTATCTGTTTACCAGTATGATCAAATATAGGATTGTTAAGTAATGTTCCGCCTTCGTCATACTTGGGAAACTGTAATGCCATTGCTTGAGCATCGTTGAATATAGTACTCGCTTTTATATCAGCAAAAGATATATCCAAATAACGCTTGCTATACTGACTCTGAAATATATCTTTGAATTTCTTTTTCTCAAACTTATTAAGATCCGCAGCACTCCACCAAGCCAGGTAACCATACCGTCCAAGATTAAAATCCAATGACGGATAATAAGTTCCCAGAAATAACTTGTGAAGCAAATTGACATAGTAAGAATTCATTGAGCGCGTGGGGATAAACTTGGCTAATTGAGATCCGTTATAGTATGTCCAGAAACTCGTGGAAGGAAAGTTTCGTTGGTTGCTATCGGTATCTTCAAACACCAATCCTATATCGGAAGTCAATACAACGTTTATTCCCGGACGTACTTTGAATAATGTAGGGCCGGAAACATAGGAAGGAGTGAACTCCACAAAGTCTGTTCCCAATGCACCGTAAAGAGGACCGGAAGGAGTTTGAGCACTTGTTATCGTGGGATAAAGGGTAACATCTACCTTATGCCCTACTGTCGGTGAGGAAGAAACAGTTAAAGTAAAAAAGAGATTATAGCCTATTGAGTTTCCAGGGGTAGTTTGAAATGTTTGAGATCCAATAGTTATCGTAACCACTCCAGATTCAATCGCTGTTATCTCAGCAGTGAAATTACTTTGAACTGGATTCCCGTCATCATTCCACTTATCTACATCAAAAGCTACTCCCAACGAATCTCCTGTCTTTGTCACCCATGGAACTCCATCACTGAAAGTTGCCTCTCCTATATAGCCTTCCCCGGCATATAACATTCTACCATCTTTGGTAAATGCATTTGCCGTTCTGTCAGTATTATACGTGTTAAAAGGATCTGGATATATGCAAGGGATTATTAATTGATTATCCAAAAAGGTTTCAAAGAAGCGATCAAATTGTGGAACGAAACCAATCAGTGCTGCAGACTTTTCATCGTAGACAGGAAAGTGAATGTACTCTTGATACTTCCGAGTAACCATTCTGGCTACTCGTTCTCTATCAAGATATTCTTGAGGAAAATCAAAAGGTTTTAATGTAGGACCACCAGTGCTCATTCTGTTTACCGTCAAGAAATATTAGAGGCTACCAATGCCGCAGGAACCAGATTCATTATTCCAGAGGTAAGAAGATCACTGGCAACAAGGGGGTAATGAGTACTGAATGCTAATCCCAAATCTCTAGCATATAAATGATGGTGAATTGAAATGCCTCCACTATCTTCATCGGATACACCTCCACCACCTCCCGGGACCACTATTTCTTCTTCCGGCTCTTCTCGCAATGTAGATCTTCTGACACTCTCGAGACGATTAACGCGCTTCTCCAGCGCGCGTATATATGCCAGTACTTGATTGACATCTGTTCTCATTATTTGTTCCTTAACGTGCCGGAAGTTTTGAATCCTTGAAGATCCAATGCCAAGCCTACAACAGTCAATTCCAATCCAGTGAATTCTGAATTCTCAAACTCATTCACTTTATCTCCCGGTCTCAATGTTGCATCGAATCTTGGATTCATCCACGTTGCCGAGAATGCCGCATCTTTTAATCCGGCCACTTCAGAATCAATGAAGGCAGCAAGCTCTTCGTAGTTATTGAATTTTATTTCCGTCTTCAAATTCAATCCAGTTTTGCCTGTCGTCTCCTCCCATTCTAAAGGATCAGTTTCCACAGTAGGTATTTTCGGCCTGTACTTACCATCCGGATCTGGTAGCATAGATTCAAACTTTAGTTGCGCTTTGAAATCCCCTTCGCGGTCTTCCGTGCGTTCTATGGTAATGGGTACAGTGCCTTGACGTTCGGAATCATAATACAACCGAGCATTAGTCTTGAGAACGGCAGTCAAGAATATTCGTTTGGTAATCCAGGTATCCGGATTACTGGCCGTAATGTTATTATAGTTCGTTCCATCATACGAAGTGAAGTTAATTGCTTCTCGTACCACATTGAAAGTCGAGAATTCCAATGTTCCAGTTTTGGGATCGAACTTATAACCTGATTCGGTTCCAGATACTTCTTCATATACCTCTATGAGACTCGTGGTGGCCTTACTCGGATCTTGTCTGATTTCATTGACTATCACTTTCAACTTCGGATGAACACTTTTCTTCTTCTTGTCATCCCAGACTTCCGTGATCAGTTTCGGTAATGCCGTTGCCTGCTTTCCAGGAAAGAACCATGATGTTTCAATATCGAATGCCTCCGGAGTACCAAATATACCATCAAGATGTTCTTCGATTCTTTCGTAATCATAATCTTCTGGGATTCTCCAACAGCGAAATACCTTACCGATGTTCTTACCGCTCGAGTCATTGGCATCTGTGGTCTTCAAACTCTTGGAGAGTTGTGCCATGGCCTGCGCCGTTGTCTTTCCCGCGGATCTCAAGTTGGCAAACTCAGTCTTGAAATTAGTGAAGTCTTCATCTGACCATGCCGGTTCCAATTCAATCGTTGTCTCTACTTCAATATTTCCTCCTACACCGTGGAGTCTGTTTACAACATCCGCAGCATTTTGACTGACACTCAAACTACCCACATTATATTCCGGATGATCCGTTACTCCGTTTCCGGAAACACCAATCACTACTCGTCTTGTTTTTTCTTGCGCGTTCAATACTGCTGTTTGATACAACTCACTTGGGGAAGGAGTACCACTCGTTCCTGTAACTGCTGACGGATTGTTCCGTGTATTTTCAGGACGTGTTGAAAACACGATTAAATCTGACTCTTTCTTTTTATGAAAGACATAACTGTTCATATCGTCCAAGTACCAACTGTTCAATGGATCCGCGTCTTTCACTATTCTAGTAATGGCATTTGTGAAATTGGATCCCTCCAACTCATAATCAAAAGCATTATGACTTGAGTTCAGTTGAATCTCAGTCTCTTCGGGCAGACGAATGACTCCGGGCAATCGCTGACCGATTTCCAGAAACAACATATACTCCAGAACATCATCCAGAGTCCAAAACTGCGCCTTGTCCGAATCCTTAGAAAATACATGAACCTTTCTGGAATAAGGATTCAATAATCCTGTTCCGGACTCTGCGGATACGCTTACTTTATTGGGAGACTTATCCGGCTTGCCATTCTCATTGAATACCAATCTCTGAAAAGGATTCTTGGCATAAGAAGTAACGTTCCTATCTTCATCATATTCCGTTGCCATCCATGAACCGTGCGCTTGCTTTGATGATAAGACAAACTTATAACCGACCGCACGAAAAGAATTGCCGTCCGCACTACTACCCAACTCGTTCGATGGCTCTAAAATGATTCCGCGGAATAGTTGAATTGATCCGACCGGCAGATGCGCCCAATATGCTTTTATCTTTATCGGTGTTCCGATTACCGTACCGCCTTCGGAAAAGCGTTCCTGAGGAAACGATACTTCCGCAGTATTGTTCTCATCATTGATTCCCAAAGTGATTCCAGAAACCGATGCTACTGCTACACGATTCGGTGACAGCGTTGCTCGCCGTCCGAAGGTAGTATGATAAAATCCAGACCACCAAGACAAGCTACCGGTGCGTTCTGCTTGCACGTAGATTCTTGGAGGCTGAACCAAGGAAGGACTGTATGTTAATCCAACACCCATGATCTGGCTTCCTGGCTTTCACGCATGAAAGCTTTTGAACTAGCTCTGTCTTAAAACTTTCACGCATGAAAGCCGCATAAAATAACTATTTTATCCGGTCATGCCTAACAAACTACCCGGTTTATTATGATTAAAAAATAAACGACCCACTCAGACCGTCTAGGCTTCTCCGTATTGCATCAATGACAAATCACTCAAGTATCGAAAAGCAGCGCGAAATACCATAGGATTTCGCAGGATTTCCCGCACTATAGTACCGGCTCTCCGTTCAACGATGTAACCGGGGCTGGTGCGCGTCCATCAAGATCCGCAGTATAGACATCTGTGTTTCCGTCATTCACCGTTCCGCTTGCGCGTCTTGCTCTAATCACAAACTGCCAGACCTCATGCTCTGCTGCTGTCAATCCACTTTCCGTATGCTCATAGAAATTGACACCATCGGAATACGCAACAGTGAAGAGTGGCGTATTATAATCTATCGTCCCAGTTCCACTGTCCGTGTAAACTGCAAAGTCCTCTGGTAGTGGTCGTGAGAAATCAGAAAAGTAAGCCCATGAAAAGTACGCTCCACCGTTTGGCCTTGCTTCAACATATAAATCAGTTGAGCCCACATCCGACCGATCTATCTCCTCATGAGGAAAGCCAGGCTTATTAGGCGGCTCGGTATCCGGAATCCACAATACATGGCAATCCGTATTTCTTTCTATATGTCCTGCCGAATCCACTGCCCTTAATCCAAACCCCCATCCACCATTTGCCAATACTGGCGATGTCCATTCCTGCACTCCCGCACTGACTTGATCTACAACGGTTCCCCAATCCGGAGGAGCATCATCTACTCCGGCATTATCATAAATATAAATCTTATCCAGATCGGAATCGGTTGGATCGATCCATGTTATCTTAATCTTTGGTCCCGCGATCTCCTCAAGAACTACATTGGTGACCGGTTCCGGAAAAGAATCAATCGTTACTGAAATATCTTTCACCGTGCTTTCGTTTCCTACTTCATCCACAGCAACGACTCGAAACTTATACGTGCCATCATCCAAATGCTCAGTCAAATGATAATATAGGACCCATTGAATCTCATAGACTATTCTTGCATCTTTCGATACTTCCAAATCCCTAGAATAGGCCAACTCCCCATCCCGGTGCATTTCCAAATCTGTTTCAAACAAAAGATCCGCAGTCTTGTCCAGGAGAGTATTCAAAGCATAGGCCATTTCTCCATCTGCAGTCTCTGTGAATCCTGCGTACTTGTAAACTACAGAACCGTCCTTTTTCAGAGATCCTAAATAATCATAAGATATCTCTCCGTCTTCCTCAAGCTCTATAGAATAAGGCTCAGTTGATGGAGTAAAGCTTGCGATATGACGAGCGATTCCATTGGAGAATCTAATCTCGTCATAGAATCCATCCATGGCTGAAAGCACTCCACCGTCAGATGTGGTGATGTTTGGAAATCTAAACTCGCCTGAGAAGTTAGAAAATGTTATAGAGAGTGGTGCCGTTCCAAGAAGATCACCATCCTTGAAAGCATACACAGTATTTCCAAACCGACAGATTTCAAAATGTACCCACTCTTCTCCTGATCCAAACCCTGGTGACCAATCAATGCCCACTCCGAAAGGCGTATCCGCGGATTCTCCGTTTACAAAAATATCAGAATTGCCACCAGCATTATAAGGGTAAACATAAATATAATTAGCAGCATCTTGTCTTTGGCTGAAGCCTGCCACTCTATCATCAGTTGAGTACAATGGGTAGAACCAAAAATCAATCGTCCAGTCACCATTCAAAAACCAATCATCAGAATCTGGAATAGCAAAATACGAAACACTGTCAAAGCGTTTCCATAGGGATCCAAGTCCAAACTTCTTCACACTCTTAATCAGTTTGGCTTGAGGTAATCCTGATGAAGTAAATACGTGTCCGGTATCATCCGTAAATGGAGTCGGATTGTCTGTTGTTTTTGGCTGGACTAAAACTTTTGTATTTCCATCAACCGTGAACTTCGTAGTCGGCTTGGAAAAGTTTGTGGTGTATCGAGCATTATCACTAATCCGCAGAACTGCCATATGTCCTTGCCAGGGTCTTACAATATTCTGCTTTCTTGCAAGATGAAACGTTCCACCACTGAAACTAGGAATGGTATCGGAATCCGTAGCCGTTCCAATGCTCGTACCATCCACAAACATTTCATAAGACGTTCCTTGCTTCACTACTGCCAAATGATAATACGTGAACTGATTCAAGCTAGTTGCTTTTGAGATATCTATGATTGTTGCACCACCGCTGACCACCGTGAATCTCAGATTAGCCCCATCATACCAAAAGCCCCAAGCATTGTTGTCATCAATTCTATATCCACAGATGCCATTATCAACCGGCCACGAAATCGGATTGTAATTGTTGAACACGTAAGTCTCAACCGTAAAGTCTGTTCCGGTGAGATCAAAATCAGAATCGGAAGGAGAGTTGAATCTATAACCACTGCTGAAGTACAGAATCCCTTCACCGTCCGTGAACGGATGGCGATATGCAGCGCACTGATTTTGACAAGTGACAGCATGATCCGAAGTACTGAAATCTTTCAGACTCTGTTGCTTATCGTCTTCATCACAATGAAGAATCAGTTTGGTATATTCATCAATTCCGCCAGCCATCGTCTACTACCTCTTGGAATGCTGTATTAATAACAGAAGCATAAGCCTTTTCTATCTGAACTCCTGTCGGATTCAATTTCAAAAACTTAACTATTCTGTCAATTTCATATTTCTTATTTCTCAATATTCTCTCGAAACTGCAATGGAGCACTGGATAAGCTCCATCATTCTCTCGTACCCAATTTATTATCTCCGTATAATCCCTCAAGCGATTGAGCATCGTCCCACTCAATGGAGCATCGTCAGCGTCTCGGTAGTGTATGGATTGCGCCATTGCAAACACATCTCTCCAGACACAGATGACATAAGGATTCCTCACTGATGAAATAATCTGCTCTATGTAAGTATAGAGTAACTGATCCTTCCAGCCCCATACGTTGTAAGTTTTGTTTCTTTCTTCAATAATCGGTTTTATCTTATCACCGATCTCGCTGTGCTTGCCTTCAAAAGCCAATGGGTAACTCTCCCGAGTAAACGTCCAGTCCTCATAATCGTAACCAAACCAGGACGGCTCGAACTCTTCAGTCTTTCCCATGAAGATTCCGAGATGATCCATGATCTTCGCCACGCTGGACGTTCCACCCCTACCCAGCCCCATTACTAATATAGTCTGACAGTTTGTATTTTCCATTATCGAAATCAACCAATCTCTTTCTGTTGAACCCAACCAATGCCTTCTCAACTCTACTCTCATCAATATCCAAAAACGCCAACATCTTTTCAACTTCTCGTTTCGGATTCCGTATTAAGCGCTCGAAGCTCAATAGTAAAAATGGATACGAACTTTCAGAAATGAAATCCAAAATCTTTTGATATATTACCAAACGACTTCGGATGAACGATTTTGGAACATACTTAACCTTGTCTCTGTTTGTAACCGAATCAAATGCCGCTATAGGATCTCTGAATACAAAAATCAATCTTGGGTTTCTAATCTCGTGAATAATCTCCAATCGATTAACCAAGAACGGATCCTTCCAACCCCAAATGTCAAACTGTTTATTCCGCTCTTCAATCTTAACGCGCATCTCATCCAGACTCTTTCCTACAAAATCTATATCCTCGAAATTTCCAGCCTCCTTGAATTGATAACCAAAGAATAATCCGGCACTGATGAGTATGCTGGCAATGGCAGAAGTGCCACCTCTTGCCGTTCCAAGAATAACAATTGTCTTTTCGTTAGTCAACATTTACCAATACATCATCCAATAAAACATCAGGCGTTCCCCCTTGTCCCTGATCCCAATAAATACGATACTTAACAACATCCCCGGAATTAGATCCTTGCCACGTCAGAAATGCTTTATCACCCACTTGAGAATAATCGAAAGTTCTGGTACTCCAGGTAAACGGTTTGGCAATTACATCTATAATATACTTGCCTCCGCGTGCCATGCCTCCTATTACTCGTCTGAAATCATCTTCCTCTTTTATGTTCTCTGCATACAGCGCACCATTCCGATACACGTCAAATAATACTTGCCCTGCATACCCCGCTGGCTTGCTCGTGTAGTCCCAGGTTGCTATTACTGAATCTTGCGAAGCAGGATGTTGAATTACTTTTATCCAATCCATCCACTCCTCTATCATATCATACACGAAAGAACCGTCCTTCACCGCGGACTGATTGTACTGATACAGCAAGTTTCCATCTTTGTAAAGGGGCCCAGTATACATGTAAAAGATCGGACCGTCTACCTGTAATAATTGAATCAACTGATAGGCAAATGCTCCATTCTTCGCCACATCCAGAACTGTATCGTACACGATAGAACCATCTTTTATCAACGTCCCCTTGTAGGCATATGCTATATTGCCATCGATCTCGAACCGGTTGATTATATCATATAGAATTCCACCATCTTTTTTGATGTCATTTAGAATTCTATAGAGTACTTGCGCGTCTTTGATGGGAACGCCTGAATATCGATATAATAGACTTCCATCTTTCACCACTGACTTAACATAATCATAAAGTACTTGTCCATCCTTCAGGTACTCATTAATATACTTGTAAAGAATTCCTCCATCGGCATGTGGGTATTGTTGATAGTAGTCATAGACAACTTCAGCATCCTTTACCAAATTGGAAAGATAATCATAAACAACTTGACCGTCCTTACTTAATTCTTTTAGAATCTCATATAGTATATCGGAATCTTTTGAAAGCTTAGAATGATAGTCATATAGAATTGGTCCATCTGATTTTATCTTCCCATCGTAACCATATAAGATATCTCCATCACTTCCTATGAAGACATCCCCAATAGCGTAAGTAATAGGACCATCCGATGTCCACTCTTTTGTGTATTCAGAATTCGGTGGCGTAAAATCGGAAGTCCATCGGGCGATCCCTTTGCTGATCCGCGGTTCGTCTATCCTTCCAGCCAAATAATTCCCATCCCAGCGTCTGCCGTAGTAAACACCATTCATATCCACGCTGTTCGAATTCGACCAGTTGGATCCCTTCTGCACGCCATCCACAAAGAATTTAACGGTGCCGCTGGTCCTTATCATCGCCATGTGCATCCATTCGCCTATTTTTATATCTGAATCAGAAAACTTTGTTGACGATCCTCCCAGCATAACATCCCACCGATTACCCGCCTTGAATGGTTGAATATAAAGTTGATTGCTGGTAATAGAACTGATGAACATATCAGTGGCGGCTTGGGCGTCCAAAAGTAGCCACCCTTCAACTGTGAAATCTCCTGTTCCAAAATTCCAATCATCGTGGTCGGCAATAGAAAGATAATCGGTGGTGCCATCAAATATACACGATCCTCTCCCAAATCTTCCGCAGGTTCTTACTTTTACATTTCCATAAGGTCTCAATGCTCGATTGCTGCTAGAGCTATCAATTACACCGCCACCATGTATTAATAACTTTGTGTAGGAATCAGCAGTGTACTTTGATGTTTCTGGTGTAAAGCCTGAAGTCCATCTGGCTATCCCTCTTGAGACTCTAAACTCCGTAATTCTGCCGGTCAAATCCATCGTACCGTTTCCCCACTCTCCTATTTTCTTTGCTTCATCCTTAGTCACGATACTACCAGAAACAGTAATATCAATATCCTTAACCCCGTTTATGAACGTCATCCAATTATTACCGTTTCTAACAGCGGCGAAATGATTCCAAGTATTCAAGGTTAAGGAGGTAGACCCTATACCATTACCGCCCGGATCCGCATTTATTAAATTCCATGAACTCCCGTTACCAGATACCCAAAGATTAATATTTCGCGTTCCTTGATAATGATAGTCAAATCCAAACCAGTAATCTGTCGATCCAGCAAATAGAGCGAATCTGCCTTCTACCGTTGGATAAAACCAGAAATCAACGGTTAAGTCGTCTGATCCAAAATCAAAATCAGGAAAGTTTCTTATGGACAAATAATCATTGGATCCGCTAAAAATCATCTCCCATTGATTATCCACTAGAGGCTTCGTTACTTTTACATAAGCATCTCCGGAACCAGTAATCGTATGGGAAGACCCTGATGAATCTTCCGGTGTCGTATCGCCTTCCACATCGTTGGCGTGGATTAATAGTTTTGTGTAAGAATCAGAAGAATATTGAGTGGACTGTGGTGTAAATGCGGAAGTCCACCTAGCCACTCCTTTGGAAATTCTTATCTCGGTCAGATACCCTTTGAATACTCTGGAGGAATAATACGCGTCCCTACCAATCCCTAATAAGCTGTTTGGATCGTTTACAGAACTGCTTCCAATATCTGAAGAAGCACTTCCCGTTCCCATAGCAACGCCATTCAGGTAAGCCGTAACGGTGGAGCCATTTCTTACCAGAGCTATGTGGCTCCAAGCATCGAAAGTGACATTCTCTGCATCATAGGATCCGTAATCATCGGATCCAGAAAAGACAACCACTCTCCATTTACTTGAAGTATGTCCTATAAAAATTCCTATAGTTGTATTACCAGAACCGGATCGAGTAGTAAGAATGTACGGATCGGATGCCCCCGATATAGGATATACCAAGAAATCTAAAGTGAAATCACCTGAACCCAATTCCCAATCTGCCGAATCTGGTGTAGTAAAATAATCTCCAGTTCCATCAAAAACCAGTATCCCTTTACCATCATTTAGCGGATGTGTTTTATCTGAATAAACATCTCCAACGGTTGTTACAAAATGTCCAGAATCACTTTCGTCTTTTGCGGCAACTGTCAGGTCTGGTTCATCAGTATGGATTAATAGTAGTGTATTGGCATCTTCTGCATACTGTGAAGTCTCTGGAGTGAAACCAGACGTCCAACGGGCTATATCGGAAATTCGCATTTCCGTGATATACCCTTTATAATATCCATTTCCGCCATCCCATGTAGCCCATCCAAGTCTAACAGAACCACCATAAGCCAAATCCAAATCGGTCGAAATACTAGAATCAGAATCTTCCAAAGTACCATCTACAAATAGGTAAAGATTACTTCCACTCCTTACCACTGCCACATGATGCCAAGTCCCAGTAGCGAAAGTATTCGTTGATGTTAAAATTGGGTCACCTTCTGGTTGCCAATGAACACTTACCTTTTGAGCTTGTCCAACATTATTGTATCGAATAGCAAACCCATTAGCCCAACCGCCTTGAGTTGCTATAAAACTAGGATAGTTTGCAGAAGATCCATCGTCCTTAAACCAAAAGTCAATCGTAAAGGCATTGCTTCCAAAATTAAAATCATCCGAATCTGGTATGTGAAGATAGTCACCGGACCCATCAAAGTACAAAGCACCCCTCCCGTCCAATAAAGGATGGGAGAAGTGCTGTGCATCTCCATTTGCAGTTATGGTATGATTTTGTCCCGAGTAGTCTTGGAAATTCTGACCAGCGTCGGGACCATTGAAATGATCAAGAAGTTTCGTGTATTCATCGATTCCTACAGGCATCGTGACTCTCTCCTACGTCATCAGTTTGCTTCCGGATGTTTATGACCCGGCTGTCTGGCCTTTAAGTCTCAATGTCGCCGGAACTGACGCGTCTGCCTGAGTACCTGCTGGAATCGTTTGCTTCAACCAAACTCCTTGTGCTGATCCGGCAGTCAAGCTGCCACTGTTGGCAACATCGATTGCCGCGCCTTCTGATGGAGCGTCAGCAAATACGATGTCACTGGGTGCAGTGAGCGGATTGGGAATACTCTTGGTATCATCGAGTGACGATGCCAATCCGATCTGAATCTGCCCAGCGTGCTCTTGTGCCTGAATCCAAACCTTCGATGCTGTGAGCGGTGTGGTTGCGTTCTTGTTCTTTGCGAATACCTTCTGGAACCGAATCACATCCGAACCGCCTGCTTCTTGTGCTGCGACTGTATAGAACACCTGACCCAATGTTCCATCCAGCTCTGTCTCTGAACCGTCTTCTCCGCCACCTGCCGGTGCACCATCACTGGGCGCCATCATTGACGAAAGAATCCACAATAGATCACTTGCGACTACTGGAGACATTCGTTTCCTCCTTTCCAAGTTCTGTCAAACTTTTCACCTTGATATTGGGGCCATATAAAATTCCCGCATCGGTGATATTAAAAAACTCAATTTGCTTATAAGCGCTTGTCAATTCTACCAAGGTTTCTCGCATCTCGTTATAGAGCAGATTGGTAATTACTGCTCCGTCTTTAACATCCTTGGCAATCAATAAACCTTCTTTCTGAATATCCTCATATCTTATCGTCTCATCGTAATACTTTTTACCGCCGGTGTATGCCAAATCAACTCCACCAATAAGAATCTTTTTGCAACCCATACCGATCAAACAACTGATACCGGTAAATACAACGGATAAGGCAGATCCGAGAATCGTCAGTTTAACTTCATCCAGTATGTTAGGATGTACCGATCCAATTCCCATAGTATGGAAAAATCTCTTCTTACCCTTCCACGCTTTAATCACTTCAGGGTGAAGTACTGACGACGCCAGCATCTCATGCTTCGATGTATCCACTCCATCAAAATGCCTTACCACATTATCCTCTGGATGGATTGCAATAAAGTAGTCTGGCTCTATACCCCACTCACACATAATCCTGAAACCTGAATTAGCACCTATTACTATGCGCTTGGTTCTTCCCATCCCCAGAAATCCCTTCAAATCGTCTTTAATATTATTAACTGATGGTGCGGAGGAGATCAATACTCCCACCTTATCCTCAGACGATTTGAATAGATCATCCAGAGTTTTCGATTTGGAAAGCTCAGGTTTATTCCTCTTGAAGTTTTCTGCCCAAACATTCTTCCACGTATTCATGGTTAAATCATTCACCGCTTCTCTTGCATTTCCCAACGTAACTGGTACCATAACTCTATTCTCATCAGCGCCAGTAAACTTCAAAACATCTTTGGCTCTGTTTTCATAAGTATGATTTTTTAGAACGTGACTTCTTGCTCGTGCAATCAACTGCTCACGTTCTTTTCTGTTCTTCATGTAGTGCTCTATGATCTTCGGTATCTCGTCTATCTCATCATAAAGTGCTACAATATCATCCGGAAATAGCTCCTTGACTGCTTCACGCTTTTTCCATGTCAGCAATAATGCTCCTGCCGCGGGCACTTCAAATACTCTCGGAGATACCGTGGTAGATAAAATCCCCGGATTGGTTCTTCCGTATTCAGAAACCATTTCGTTTCTGGGAATATCCAATGCTATCTTTGTACCGGCATCGAACTTCGCCATTTCTTCTATTGATACGCTTCCCCTTCTCCAAATAGAATTCAAATAATCCGACTTGAAATTTCTTCTTGAGTTTCCAACGATCTTCAAGCGGTACCGTTTCAATTCCTTTTCTAGCTTATCCAGTGCATCCATTCTTTCCGCGAATAATGATCCGCCAATTAAGACATCAGACAAATAGTTTCTGGGAACGCGGCGTGGGTAAAATACATTAGGATCCACAGCAGTGGGTAAGTACATCGTCTTATCTTCACCATGTACTTTTACTGTATTCTTTTCATTGGTAAAGACATAATCATAGTAAGGCGTGAATTCTTTTGAAACATTTACCTGCTGAGGCTCATCTGTCAAATATACTGCTGTTTTGATTCCAAGCTTCTTTACATTGGTTATTATCCCAGTATGAATATTGGCACCATGAATGACAAAGACAAAATCTATTGCATACCTCACGCAATAGTTCAAGATGCCTTGAGCAATAAGCTCAAAGAAATCATTCTTGGACATATTCAATTCTGGATCGAATATCGAGTTTACTTGAATCGCTTTTTGAAAGAAATCCAAAACCCGATTGGTTTCATAATCCCAGACAGTATGCCCAAGACGCCGAAATGCTTCTGAAAAGCCTTCACCAACATCCTTCGTACTAAACGCAAATCCACTACCCACCATTAAAATATTCATCCTAATCTTCTCCTAGAAACTCAATTGCCAATTATCCTAATCTTCACGCAATCGATCTTAAAAAGTTAGCACTGAATGTAGCCCAATGCCTGTCTTCAGTGCCGTAAGACAAGCCCTGAAAAAAACAATTAGAATATTCATAGGTAAAATCATACAAGGATGCCGGAGCTGATACCGCCGATAGCTGTTCCAGTAACTGCTGTAAGTAGGCTATCAATGTCATCCTGCTCCGAGTCTCTTGGGTGATCCAACCCGCCACTGAAAGAGACTGTTGACCCCCTCCGAGATCTTTAATATAAACTCCTTCGGCTCTCGGTATTTGTTCCGTCAGCAAATTACGCTCAACATTAGGAACAGCATAAGAATGAGTTCCAATCTTTACTGTTCCAAACGTAACTACCGAACCGTGTTGAAGTATTGCCATTATCCGCTCCAGTAAGCTCTGCGTTCACTCAATGACGTTTGTCCGGATCCCTCAACTTCAAACTGACGTAACCGAACTTGAATAGCACCCAGAGCTTTTCGTTCTGCTTCGGTATTAATATACTGCTTCTGTTGATCAATGAGATCTAAAAATCCCTTATATGTTTCTTCTTTCATTGTACGCGACTTGCCCAGCAACTCGCGCAGCAGTTTTACCTGTGATAGTAATTGTGGTACTACATTTCTGTCCTCAACCACTGCCTCTCCCCCAGTCTTTGCTTCCTTAGGCGCTACTGCTTTCTTTGCTTCGACCGACGCTGCTTTCATTCGAGAGCCAGCCTCTTTTGCAATACCAGCACCGAAAGGCTGTCCCTTTCCTACATCGGATACCTTCTTCCAAAGATTACCAATTTCTTGTTGCATCAAAGGAGTAATTCCCTTAACTTTGTTCCGCATATCATCAATCTTAGACTGAGGAATGAGATCCGGCGCTTTGGTTTCGATAATTTGCCGGAGACCCTCATTTATGGTCTCACCAGCTTTCTTAGCTTGAATCTTTGCTATCTTGGAAGAGTCACCTAGAAAATCAACCTTTCTTACCTTGATTACTTTTTCCAAACGCAAAGCATAAATGGTCTGCTGTGCCTTCTTAATAAAAAAATTCAAGGCATTGTTTAACGATGTAGTAATAGCGGCTGACATTTTCCAAAACATTTGCTGAGCAGTTCCTGATACTACCTTAAACATTCCAATCATTCTTCCCTTGAAGCTCGCCATCTGTTGCCAAATCCAATTTATTGCTTCGGCAACTTGAGTAGCCATGCTCCAGAAGGCTACTTGTACCGTTGGTATTGCAGCCTTGATTAATTGAATTCCGATTATGATTCCTTCATAAATTTTCTTTCCTACCCACATTGCCGCAGAACCAATTCCTCTTATGGTAGAAGTAATGGAACTGATTACTTCTTTGTTCTTTGCTAAATCCTGCAACTTCAAACCAAGCTGAGTAACCCCTTCTACAAAAGCACTACCTGACTCTTTTGCAGGACCAAACAAGTCGATACCAATAGCTCCGACCATATCGATTATTCCGCGTGCCAATGAAGAAACCGCTACCCATATTTTATTCACCATGGTTCTGAAAGTTTCTGAAGTTCTGACAGACTTCGCCACGGCGCCTATCCAGGCTGCGGTTCTTCTTATGATATTTGACAGCTTCTGGGAATACGTCTCGAATACTTCAATGGAAAGAGCCTGCATTGCCGACTTGAGAATATGCAAAGCAGGAAACAATCCTTTATCCATTTCCTTCTGCATTGAAATTGTTCTTCCTTCAATACCCTGCAATCCTGCTTGATATTTTTTGATTGCTACCGATCCTTTATCCAGTAGCGCCTTTACTGCTGGACCACCACGTTCACCAAACAACTCGAAAGCTGTTGCCGAATCCAATCCGGCCTTCTCCATCTTCTGAATGATCTCGGTGAGCGAATTGGTTTTGGGATCGAGATCCGCAACCTCAAGGCCGTACTTCTTCAATGCCTTGGTCAATGCGGGAGAGGCCTTATACAAAGCTGAAAACATTCTCCTCAAACCTGTGCCGGCCATGCCTCCCTTCAAACCTGACTCCGCAAGAACGTCCAATGCCGCGGCGGCTTCTTTCACGCTTGTCTTCGCTGTTGTGATTGCCGGAGCCACGAACTTAAATGCTTCCTTCATTTCCATTATATTGGTATTGGCTTGCGCTGAAGCAACAGTAACAATATCCATTACTTCTCCAGCATCCTTCACTTTCTTTGCCAATGGGCCATAAATACGAGCAACGATATCCGCAGAATCCGCTAATGCTATATTATTCGCTTGTGCTCCTGCAAGTACCGTACTCATAGCACCAATTGTTTTATCCGCATTGAATCCAGCACGAGTCAATAACTCCATACCATCCGCGGCTTCTTTAGCAGTGAACTTTGTAGTCGCTCCTAGATCTTTCGCTTTTGCCCTCATTCTATCCAGAGCTTCCGCAGTATAATTTCCTGCGCCGACCATTACTCCTTTTATAATGTTCATCTGCTTTTCAAATGTACCACCTACATAGGTCATTCCGGCAAATGCTATGGTTCCGATTGTCCCCATTCTCTTTGCCGCTCGACCCAAGCCCTGCACTCCATTGGCGGCCGCTGTTATTCCCTTACTCAATCCTGCAAACGAAACCGCTGCAACCTTTCTCATGGATGCCGCCATGAGTGTAAGCGATTTAGAAGCAACTGAAGCAGAGGCAGCAACAGTCCGTGCCATTCCGGATAGTGACGCCAACTTTGCCGCCGCCATTCTTATGCCAGTATTGAATTTCCTTACATTGGCAGAAACACGAACTGAAAGATCACCAATCACTTGTGCAGGCATATCAACTCCTTGCTTTCGCTTTCGCTACATTCAAACACGCTTGCCGAGTGTCCATGACTATTGAACCATCCTGCTTATCCGGATCAACTCCATGCAGAATGAACCACGCTCTCAATCCGTCTTCGGAATCGCAGTCTATAACATCCTTTCTTTTTGATGAAGGCAAAGAATCAGGATGTTCTGATAATGCCAATTCCAAATCTTCTTGATCTTCTCCTATCCGTTTGAGAAGCTCAAAAGCCATAGTAGAATCCAGGCTCTCGATATACTCAATGGACCATCCATAGGACGTAGCAAGTCTATGGATTAAATCGACAAGGTTTATTCCGAAGGGTTTTCAGCTTCTGAATCTCCTTCGTTCTGTTTGGGCATTTTTCCCGAAATCAAGTCGGTAATTATTTCAACGTCTCCCATATCCACGACTTTACTCACCCTCTCTTCAGTTATATCTGAATGAGTACGCCGTGCTGATGCCGTGAACAAACGAAGGATTAACTGCCACTGTTCGATGATAGGCGTTTGATCTCCTTCTGCGTTCAACTTCATCAGCTTTTCCAGATCTTCACCATGCTGCATCATCTGCTCTATGGTGTACGGGCGAAACGTTACTTGCTCACTACCATCCTCCGACTTCAATACTACCCTTACCTTACTCATAATAATCCTCTCCTTCGTTAAAAATGAAACATGCTACTTGCTTATGACGTTTGCTTCGTCATATCACTTCCCGGATCGATCTGCCGGAAGGTAAATGTACCGGTGACATAATCGGTCTGGGCTGAACTGATTTCGTGAGAAACCAATTTGCATCCCGCGATAGTACCGACCAAGCCACCACTGTTCTTTCCAACACCCAGAACCACATCGACCTTAGCACCATCCAAGATATCCTGGATATTGCCATACGTGTTGATTCTGATTGCCGTTGCTGTGATCTCAACCGACATATCGCCGAGTTCGATTGCCAAGGGTAAACGATAATCTCCACCGCGCAGTTCTTCCGGCGAACCATCATAGCTCACAGTGCAATCTTGCAGGGTACCGATGTCATTGCCACCCATCTGCAATGTTCCAACTGAAAAACGATACTTAGCCATTTATAATCTCCTTCTCAAAGATTAAGTTAACAAAGAGCTGACTGTCTCAATCCTAGAATCCCATGAGCATTCAAGAACTTCTTTATACAGATTTTCAGCTCTTAAATTTCTTTCAGAGCTATCTCGCTCTACTGCTTTCATTTTATCAACCAAATCATCCTCATCTACAACTGCAAATTCTTCTCCTTTATAATAATCAGAAGTACCCAAATAAAGATCTTTATCCGCTTCCCGAAATCCTTTCACGCGCACCAAATAAGAATTGCCGTGGTTCAAATAGTCTCGGAATCCACCCCAATCTGTTTGAATCACTGGCTTCTTCATAGCACCGAATTGCAATCCGGGCAACCATGTACTTTCTCCCTTGGAAGCGCCGATACCACAATCCATTCTTGCCATGAGATGCGGCATTAAATTCGGATGAAGCGAAACATCACAGATCTTTATTGTAGGAATCTGTGAGTTAAGGAAATCAGACGTTATATCAGAATACTCTTTTTGTATCGTCCAATGATCCTTTATGAATCTCTTCCAACCATAAGGCCGATTTGAATACTTGGCAAACATTAAAAGAGCCACGTCCTTCCGGCCTTCAAAAGCACGAATAAAACTTCTTACTATTTCCTTCACTCCTTTTCTCGCATTCCATGATCCAACGAATCCAAAAACAAACTTATCCTGCAATCCTTCAATCTTCATGGGTTCCACGTTTGGATTATACTTGTTAATATCGACACCCAAACGAACTACCTTTACCGAGCATCCGGTTACTTTCAAATACTCGAATCTCACCTTGTCCAATGGCGTAGGCATCCAAACTTCGTCCACCTGATCAAACCATTTCTTCATATACTTTGGAAACTTTCGGCTCTCCGTCATCGTCCACGCTATTTTTGTTTTTACTTTCCGCTTCCTTTCATGCCACATCCAACCAGGGCCGGCAATCAATAGCATAGTAGCCTTTTTTGGATTGACTCTCCGGAATGTATAGCGTAGAATTCGCTGATACTCAAATGGATCCAGATCTATCAGCGATGGTATTTTCTCAAGCTGTATGTGAAACTTATGACTCTCATCCAATCGTGTCAATACTTCTCTCGTATGCTCCGCATATCCTCCAAGAAAATCAGTGAAGCCTTTTATCAATAATGGAGTGCTGTCAATATTAGACAATGAAAAGAAATTAAATGTCCGATCATTACAAGTCACGGATTCCAAGCTCTCTGGATTGAGCGTTGGAAAATCAGACTTCTTTTGGTTTACTTTTCTTGTATCTAACTTCATTTCATCTTATACACTTTCTTGAACCGACTCAATAATACGCGCTCACCATATTTGATTGCCGGCCTCATAAACGGTTGTTTCTTTTGTCCTTTGACCCTCTTTCTTACTATCTCTGTTCCATCCGGCAACTCAAATGCCATTGCTTCCTGCGTCTTCGGATAGATCCATTGCTTCTTCGGACCGTACATTCCAGTTCCATACTCAACAAAGTACGCATAAGGAATATCTGTCTTTCCTTGCATCCGTGTTCCAACATAACCCTCAAAAACATGAGGACCGCTTTTGGTCATCCAACTCTCAATGCTTGCTGCCAAAGCACCTGATTCACCAACCGGAGCTTTTTCAGTTGCTCGCGTCTCCACCGCCAGCAGTATTTGCTGAAATGCCATCTTTGCTTCCAATTGCTTTTGTTTGCGAACCATTGCAAACTTCCGCATGAGGCTTGGAAGCCCGATGACTTTTATCTCTACTACGCCTGCCATCAGTCGTTCTCGTCATCAGTATGCTGAATCTCATCAGCAAGAATTTCCAAATGATGTCCTTGTCCACCTGCATCGTGAGGCTTAATTATTTTATACCTATCCGAGTTGACCCAGATCTCGTAGTTATTTTTTACTGGCGCATTGATAGAAGCGAAGATAACCACATCGGCATTTGTAACTTCACCAAACTCCTCCTGCTCCTCCTTAGCGCTTATGGGCTGAACTCGAACTCTAACCTCTGATGCTATGATCTGCAGAACATTCTTGGACTCACCGAACTCGTTTACCGATCCAGCAGTCCATTTCTTAATAACGGCCGTAGTATTCAATAAAGAACTGAAAGACATTTCTGATTCCTCAAGACTTATGGATCGTTGTTTGCTGGATCTTCCTCATACACCGTGTCAAAGTTTATTGGGTATGACCATATATCCAGATCAGAATCATATACCGCGAATCCTCCTCCCGACTTTACAAACAAGTTTACTACCAAGCCACCGGTGCTCAGTGCTACATTCTGTTTGTTTAGTAAGGTAATCAATCGCTCACCAATATCACTCACCAATGTCTTGTAAGGCTGATCATCCGACCCCTTGACCCACGCAGTAATTATTATGGTGTCGCTTGCTGATGGAAATACAGCATGGCTCTCGCCAGGCGTCTCGCGTATAGTGATCATCGGATAAGTCATGTCCTTCTCAGGATCGACCCATCCGGTTTTGACTTTCTTAACAGGACTGGGATAGAGCTGGTTGTCCTGCATTATTCGCGTCAGGATATTTGGAATTAACAATGGCATTATATTGCCTCCCCTACTATATCACCCGCACCACCATACCGAGACATGATGTCATCCATCTCCTCTTCGATGACTTGCTTGGGCGATAACGTTTCACCGGTTGACTTTTTCTTGTAGGAGTATCGACCAATCGTCTCGGCTATGATGTCACCGGTTGCTTCTCCTCCTTTGAACGTCAACGCTTTCTTGACCACAAACAAAGTGGCGAGTGCTATAATATCATTCGGAACTGTTGGCCATCCGAATATGCCAGTGATCTCGATATTCAACAGTCCGCGTTTCTCCGGGGAGTAATCAGGGCTTATCGTCCTGACGTAAGAACCGTCCACTTGCAAGTCCGAAAGATCATCCGCCCAACTGGTCAGGCGGATGTATCCTTCTGAAGTGTAGATCTTCATATTTGCAGCATCAACTTCGTTGCCATCAATCTTCAGACTGGAAATAGATTGGATCGGACCATGGGTCTCTCGCTGATTGATGTCGATGAAGTTCGAGTCAATCGAATCTATCTCTATTGTTTCTGATTCGGTATTGCCGAACTTTCCAAGATTAGAATTCACAAAATCATCTGCTTCTTGGATCCATGTATCCGGAATATCCGCTTCGGCAATGCCATACTCTGTTACTTTTGTTTTATTTGTATATGGCATTTCCTATCTCCTCAAAAAATATCACCGCACTCCGCAAAAAAGCTTTCCATATCTTTCATCAGGTTCAGAAACTTTATGTTGTAATATTTTGGATTGAGAAGATCAGAACGATCTGGAAACTCACTCATCAACTGTTTCCACAATGTCTGTACCGTTTCAATCACTCCCGTCTTTGGCGCATCGAATCCAATTAACTGTTTAAGCCTCTCTCCTGATATACTGTAACTTCTGACTTCCCTGCTGTCGTAGTCCGGAATCACTTCTATAGGAATATCCGGCTCTACTGTATGTATGCAATGCCGAACATAATTTCCAAGCTCAGAAATACGGTAGTTCTTATGCATTACATTTACTGTCTGATACTTTATATTATCTATCGGCATTTCCAGTAGCTTTGTCCAAACTTTCGCCACGTCTACAACGTTCACCAATGGACGCCAACACTCCCCTCCGGCTACCAACAAAATCCGACCAAGAAGTAATGCGTCCTTGACCATCGTATTCACCACCAGATCAAACCGCGGCCGGATAGATGCACCCATCACTGTCGCTTGCCGAAGCAATGTAGGTTTGAGTGTTCCGTGCTCCGCGATCTTTAACATTCCGCATTCCGCATTGTACTTTGCTTCCGCGTAGAATGATTTAGGATCTACAGGACTTTCTTCCGTGAGAATATTCGTATCCTGGAATCCATACACTGCGGCAGAAGACGCAAAGATGAAACGCTCAATTCCAGCCTTCGCGCACTCCTCCGCGAACTTCACAGCACCAACATTGTTTATGGCATCGTTGGCCTCCGGATTAAAATTCGCCATTGGATCGTTTGACAATCCAGCAAGATGGCAAACGGCATCAAAGCCTTTCAAATCCTCAGCGGTGAATGATCTGAAATCCTTTCGGATGAACTCAGGCCGACCACTCAGCTCATTTAGATATTCTGTTCCGAACATTCCTTTATCCACAATCGTTATGGCATAGCCTTCGCCAAGAAGAATGTCAGACAGCACTGTACCAATATATCCTAGACCACCTGTTACCAAAATCTTCATTTCCTGATCCGTCCTCTCATTTTGAATAGAATTCTTTTTCCTTCTCGTCAGAAGTACGTTTCCCTAATCCCGACACTCGCTCATTCTCAGCAGAGTTGAACCAGCGTCTCGATTTCTTTTCCCACGTCCAAGGACCATTGACATTAGAGTCCTTAAACAACACTTGAGGATTTCCGATCTTGCGTTCCATCTTGTGCTTGCACTTCGGACACGCAACAAGCGGATTCTCCTTCATAGAGTGAGTCACTTCTTTCTCGAAGTTGCATACCGGACAGTAATAATCATACCGCATGAATTCCGCCTCCGCGCGGCTTCCTGGCTTTCACGCATGAAAGCCGCATAAATCGATAGGTTTCTCCGCACATACCTAAGAAAACCTATACTATTTCCACATCAACCGAATATATGACGCTCTCAGACCGCGCTGAGCGCTCCGGTATACGCCATATGATAAATCACTCATGCCCTTACATTTCAGTAAGGAATAGCGTAGGATTTCGCAGTGTCCTGATTATTTGAACTGTATATCCCACACGTCCTTTCCCAGGACATCCCAAGAAATGCGTTCTTCATCAGGATTCTTTTTATTATATATCTCTGATCCGGTCGAGCAGAGAATAGTGTTCTGTTCCAAACTCATCCAGCCATGCCAGATTGTGGGAGGCACCACAAGCAGTTTCGGAGTTCTCGCGTGAATGTTGAAAATCTTCACCCGGTCCATATTGATATCCGGATCCCCAGACTTAGCCACCAATTCTGCTCCCGGGATATTATCTATCAATATGAACTTCGCGGATCCGTTGACAATGCAAAAGTAATCCCAGAGAATCCGGTGACGATGAAACGCCCTGACCGTCATCGATTGCATATCGCCTACCATATAGACCTGACCAAACTTCTCAAAGAACTCATCAGTCTCGTGGACGATTTCAAACAACCAACCGCGGTCATCCTCCATGACCTTCAAATCCACAAGCTTAACTCTATCCCACAAATCCATTTCCATTCTCCTTACAAAAAATTATCCTAGAACTTCCTTCCTATAAAATAATGCAACCAAGTATTATCTCCCACCGCGAACTTTGCATTATCGTACTCAATAAAGTAACGCTTGAGTATCGACAAAGCAAACTTGGGCGGGAAGAAATATTGGATCTCGTGCGGAATATAATCAACTGCTTCCGCTGCCCAGAAAATCAATCCCAGTACTCCGCCGGGTTTGAGTACTCTATTGTATTCACTTATTGCTGATTCTATTTCCTCCGGATGTATATGATCCAACGTTGACAGATCTAACACCAAATCGAATTTACCATACCAATCTTTTTTCAAGAACCTGACGTCTCCCACTTCCGCATGGATATCTGAGAAGTCCGCCTCATTGAATACATCAATATAATACTTTTCAATATCAATAGTATACTTCTCTCCGGTACATTTCAAACGTGGGAAAACACCTCCGGGCGGGAATCCCATTATCTCGTTATATACGTCTGTCTTCAATACTGTTGGAAGAGCCTTTGAAATGTTCACGCAGTACTGACTGAACCAAATATACTCCTCCGTAATTCCTTGGCGCCATTTATGTGTTGCGAATACCTGCTTAGTCAATTCATAAATCTGATAATGACGTTTTCCAATAAACGAATCCTCTACCGTTATTGATTCTTCCCTTACTAGAGTGTACCATGGGAGCTCTTTTTCAAGACGAGTAAAAAATCCATAGTGCTCTTGCCATGCTATAATTGACTCCACCGCGATATACCTAGGACGGAAGCGCCGTACCAGATCTAAGAACGCAAGGTAACCGTATTCACTTTCGTCTTCGTTCTTTGTGAAGTAGCCACCACCCGCACCGATATATAAAAGAATATCGCATTGCGTTACTTCTTTAACAAACTCACCATCTGTCTGGCATTTGAAATCAATATCTTCTCTGCAATCAAGATCTCGCGTATCATTTCCAATATACGCTTTGAAATCATCATCCAGATATTTATGAAGACGCGCAGAGCCACAGTTCAAATCAATAATGACTTTGTTCTTCGTCTTGTCTTTCAAATAATTAGCAATGGGAATGAATCTCTCATCCCATTTCTCAGTATCAAGATATTCCCAAGCCATTTATCCCACCCTCAATCCTCTCCACTTACTACTATCCAAAGACGTATCGGGAGGAACATTGAATTGGACATCTTGTATTGACATTTCTTTTACTTCCGGAGATAATCTCTTTGCCAGATCATAAAAGGATTTTCTTGTGGTACCTATATGAATAAGTCCTAATATATCTTTCCTCACCGCTTTGATAATCTCCTTAGCAATAACATCCACGGTATCGAAGGATGTAAACTTATCAATGAATGCTCCCGGATAAGGCCATTTATCTTTAGAACAAAAAGATGTCCTAATAATTAAACCATTCGGATAATTCTCTACTGCTACTTCTCCCAATCTTTTTGTCACTGCATAAAAATTAACTGGATGAGGTAAGTCATTTTCTTTATACATCCCTCCTTCTTTTAATCCATCGAAGACATAATCAGTAGATATATAGATCAATGGAATATCATATGCCGAACAAATCTTGACCAGATTTTCGGTACCGACTTTATTTACTTGAATTGCCGCATCTTTGTTCTGATCACACACCGGAGGAGACGTAAGAGCAGCACAATGCAAAACCTTATCAGGTTTATGCATTACTATCTCCTTCTTTGCTTTGTCAAAGTTGGTAACATCCAGTATAGAACGTGCTGGATAGTACCATTCGGAACGCTGAGCTTTCAGCTCTGTTCCCAATAATCCTGAACCACCGGTTACTAAGACTTTCATGGCATTATCTCACTCTATGTTTTGCTATACTGCCTATGAATCCTACTTCATGTACTATATTGAATAAATGCTTTCTGGCAAACTCCAGAGTTATATTCATAGGCCCCAATTCATTTCTTAAGGTTGCAGGACTCTTGACATAGTGATACTCAAATCTTTCCAGAACGAAAGGTAAAGTACCCGCCGTAAACCATGCGTCTGAAAAGTTACAAGAAATATGCTCAAATACAGTTTCCGAGAGTGCATACTTATGACCAGGACAAAGTGCCATATCATTTCGCGCACATGGTACCCAAAGTTCCAAACGAGCTCTATCTCTGCATACTCTCACTATCTCATGGAGTATAGGTTGAAGAGGATCGATATGCTCCAGAAAGTGAGAAGAATAAATCTCACCAACACAGTTATCTGGCAGTGGTATTCCCTTTGTCAAATCACAAACATGATCCACTCCTGGAAGTTGGCAAAAATCGAATCCGAAATAGCCTTCACGTTTTTTGCTACCGCATCCCAAATCTATCTTTTCTACATTATGCTCTTTCGGATCTATAAACCCTGATGGCATTCTCTGATCCTCTCTCTTGATTGTTTTCTTGTATTCAATTGCTTCTCCCATCTCTTTCGGAATATCAATGCATCAGAATCCGACTGCAGTCCCGAACGACTAAGAGACTCAAAATGAAATCCCTTAGACCAGGGAGTATACATAATCTTATATCCTTTTGATTTTGCTTTCATGCAGAAGTCAATATCGTTGAACTCAATCGCCATCTTCTCATCGAGTACAACTCCATCTTCCAATACTTTTATATTGATTAATGCACAAGCAAACGTAACAGCGTCCACCTCCCTTACAAAGTTAACGGCTGAAGAATTACAATCGAATTGGTAGTAATCGTGAATAGCACCTATATCCGATACCAAGCTGACTCCTGCATGCTGAATTCTATAACCATTCAGTATCCATGAGAAGTTAAAGAACATAGGCGCTCCTAAAGAATGCTTCAAAGGATATAATAATTGAGATCCGACTATGCCCACTTTCTCATCTTGTGTTACAATAGATAAGAGTTCATACAACCAACCTGGTCCAACTATCACGTCATCATTAAGCAACACCACATGAGTATAGCCCTTGGGGATATTATCTAGCAAGAAATTATTCATCTTCGAATAATTGAACTGCTCCTTCCATTCCCAATTAGTATATCCATTTGCTTCGATGATCTTATGGTTCGCCATCGTTCCGGGTGAGTCGTCAATATGATGGTGCATAACAAAGACATGATAATCCAATCCGACCGTTTCACGTTGAACCGAATCCAAACACGCTTTGAAATGCTGCGTCTTGTCCTTCGTCAAGATAAGTATGGCTACTTTTGGCTTTCCAATCACATCTCGATAGACGCGATAGAATCCGGCAGTCGATGTAGGCAAAAGTGATCCCTTGAAGTTGACTCGCTTCATAGAATCACGAACTGCTTTCTTTGCAAACTCATGAGCAAGCAGTTGTGGTTCGGCGCGCCCTGACGATGTATTGCTTCCGTGTATTCGCCAGTCAACCAATATCTTTGGAATGTGTCCGATCTCGTTGTCCTTCAGTGCTTCGGTTATCCTCAAGATGAAATCATAGTCTTGAGATCCTTCATACTCCGGCCGCGGATAACCTACTTTCTTGATTAACTTTCGGTCAAAGCATTTGAAGTGATTAATAAACATTCCTTGCCAAAAGAAATCACGATTCCAATCCGGCTTCAATACCTTCTCGAATACCTTACCGGATGCATCTATCTTCTGCTCGTTTGTATAAATCAAACGGTACCGCGGATTGTCCTCAGCAAACTTCTCTATGCTCGCGAGTAAATTGGTATGTGCAATGTCATCCGAATCCAGGAATCCAATGAAATCGCCAGTTGCTTCTTCCAATGCTTTCTTCGTTGCAACAGGTATGCCTGAATTCTTTTTCAGATTGAATAACTTTATCCGTTCATCCTTCTCACTTATATGCTCTAGCAAATCCGAAGTGGATTTATTTGAACCATCATTTACTATTATCAACTCCCAATTAGTATAGGTTTGATCCAATACGGAATTGACCATATCACGCAAATACTTTTCCGGAGTGTTGTAACAAGGAGTGATTATAGAAAACTTAAGATCGCCCGACCTCTTTTCTGGTTCATTGGATATAAAAGCCGTATCCACATTCTCAACTAAATCCACTACCGGTTTGCATCTATCCGCATAATCAAAGAATGAAAAGCGTTTGGCGAATCTGGCGCTTATTTCCGCTTGTGTAGGATCGTCCGGAGCATTTAATACTTTATTTACTTTATCCGCCAATATCTCAAAATCTTTTAAGGGTGCATAAGTTACCAATCCCCCAAATACTTCCTGATACACAGGCAGATCAAATGCAACCACCGGTGTTCCACAATACAACGCTTCCGCCACTGTCAATCCAAACCCTTCAAAGCACGATGGTGCAGCAAATACCTTTGCGCGCTTCAATGCTTTGAACTTATCTGCATCATTGCTACCATCAAAGTATCTGACTTCATATCCTTTTGACTGCGCCGCCGCCTCTATTGCTTCGCGCTCTCCATTGGCCATCTGAGTCGTAAAGATATCAAGATACGTCTGATCCTCTACACGTTTAAGGGATCTCACCAATTTCTGGAAGCCTTTGTGCGCCGCACTCCTTCCAACCATGAGAATGCTATTATCGCGTTTCTTGGGTTTTGGTGCCTTGTCTGCGGCTAAAGAATTGATTGCTGGAGGAATGATAAGCTGAGTAGCTTTAGATTCTGAATACCACTCATTAAAATACTTCTTACCTTCCTCTGTGGAATGAATAATTACTGAGGCATCACTGAGAGCATTTCTCGTACCCTTCCAGAAATCATCTACCGTGTCATATCCTTCTCCACGATACTCACGCATCCAATTAGGAGTATCAAAGAATAAGGCTACTAATGGTATTTGCTTGGAACGGGCGAAGTATGAAGCGTGCTCAAGGCCTTTGTATGGAGTTCCAATTACAAAGTCAAACTCATGGAAAAGAAATTCCTTTCCCCAATTTTCTCCTTCTATCCATGAGATTCTTCTTACCGCTTCATACCCAAAGAAGTCGGAATGAAAGGATGGCATTAAGTTAGTTACATAGAAAACATCAATTCCACTGTTTGCCAATGACAATGCAAACAGTAAAGCATGATAACGCCCTCCGGTATACTTGCCCCGGAAGTTCTCGGAAAATAAGATCGCTTTCATTTAATATTATCCTTGTCTTCATTTTAGCAATCCAACATAAAAGAAAAACGAAAGGAGAGCGGCTGGTGAGGGCCGCTCCCCTTCCTAGAGGCGGAACAGAATCCTATTAGGATGCTGAGGGCTGTTCCAGACTGTCGACCAGGCACAATGCGTCCTGCCACCTGACCACGAAGTCCAGGCGCTCAGAAACCACATAGCGCATCTGATCTGTTGCGATCTCCTCATCCGAACGAATCTTGATGAGGCGCCGATCACCAATAACCGGCGATTCTTTCAGAAGGACAATTGCTTTTCCTTCCGGAGCGAAACCACTCTCGACTACGGGCACGCCGTAGACGTTTGTGATCTGGCCGGTGGTGATTGTTGCTGCCGGGCCGTACTTGTCGACCGTGTTGATCTTGCTGTCTTCGCGCAACTGGTACGCGGAGTAGCTGTTCACAACACAAACCAGCCGACCTTTGTTCCGGCCGTACTTGCCGAGACGATAGATCGCCTCATTGATATGGCTTGTGGTCATGGGATTGCCACCCGCATCCACCGGCGTTGCGGCACCAGCTTCACCTGCATAGGTGAAAATACCTTTGAAGGCCAGCCGTGCATCTTTGCTGTACCACGTGGTACTGGTAGCCGCGCTCTCATCATTGGTGAGAGGCGTGTGGGACGGATCGCCTTCCATGAAAGCCATCTCTTCAGCTTCCGCTGCCGCCAGCGAAAACTCTTCCAGGATGATATCCACAATATCAGGCTGGGAATCTTCAATCAGCTCTGTATCCAGGAGAACCTGAGACATGAGCTTCTTGGCAATCATCTGAACCGTGCCAGATGTGATACCGGTCTCAACTGCCGTGCTGCCTTCAGTTGCATAGTACACCTTGGCGCCTGAGGTCTTCTTCGGCAGATTGAAAGTCTTGGCCGGCATCTTGATTTCCCGGAACAACTGCCGTCCGAAATTGAGATCTCGGATATTGTCAATGATTTCCATTGCCAACGGGGTCGGCAGGAAATCCGGCAGATCCGAAGTGCCAAGAGCCTTCTGAAGAACCATATCAGACTGGCTCGCTTTTTTCTTGCGCTTCATCGAATGATACCTCCGTCTTGGTTAAAAAAGGTTTTGAAATAATGACCAACTACAATCACTTACTTACCGTTTTGTTTTTCAGCCTCCGCTTTTATTTAACGTTTGGCTTATTCGCCACGGTGTCCGGTGATATAGCTGTCCATCATTTTCTTCTTGAAAGCCTTCTGTTTGCTTTCGTCCATTTTCTTGAACTCGTCGGACTCCACAAACTCCTGTGCATCCTCCCAGCTCATTTCTTCATCGGAGTCATCTTCTTCGTCCTCTGCATCCTCTGACTTGTTGATCTCCGACTTGCGAATCCGACCCTTGCGATCCGGAACGATCTGGAGTTTCTTGCACATCTTTTCACTGACCATGTCTGCCAGCTTCTCCATGTCAAGCTCTTCCTTCTCGTCACCGGCTTCAGATTTCTTGATCTTCTTGTCCTTTTTGGACTTTGAAGATTTCTTGACGGATTTCTTGTCCTTCTCGTCATCATCTCCATCTTCCAGGCCAACAAGAAGGTTTGTCAGATTCTGAAGCTCCTTGCGGGCTTCTTTATCCTTAACCATTCCCATCAGCTTGCCAACGGACATGAGAGATTTGGACAGAGTAGAAAGACCTTTCTCAACATCATCTTTCTCGTCCTTGTCGTCATCTGACTCCTCATCGTCCGATGAATCATCATCCGATGAATCATCTTCCTCAGAGTCATCTGAATCTTCCTCATCCGAATCATCGGAATCGTCTTCCTCATCATCCGAGTCATCGTCTTCCTCCTCTTCATCACCGGCCTTCTCATCATCTTCCTTCTTCGCGTCATCGTCACCGGCTTTGTCATCGTCCTTCTCGTCCTCTTTCTCTTCGTCCTCTTTCTTTTTGTCCTTCTCGTCCTTCTCGTCCTCTTCCTGCTTCTTGAGGTCTTTCTTTTTCTGCTCCTCATCCTCCTCATTCTTCTGTTTGATCTGCTTGCGAACTTCGCTGATCTTGCCTGCCATGAGTGTACCTCCTTCTTCCTTCCAATCAGTAATGGCTTTTTCGATATACCAGCGAATACTTTTGGCTTTAGGATTCGCTGGAACGGATACAAGTGAAACCTCGGTCAAGTACATCTCCTTGATGACCTGAATGACCTTCTTTGCTTCTTCGATATATTCCTCAGCGGCGTCAAGAACTTTTCCCTTGATGGAGAACTTGTTAAGAACTCCTTCTGTAATCTTTTTCCAGATTGCGGGAACAGTTTTGGAGATTAAAACCTTGATCCACAAACCATTATCCTTGACCTTGCTCTTCAAAACCTTACCAATTTCCTCATCAAGGTTATGGTTTCTCAAGACCGTAGAATTGTGTTCAAGATCTTTCTCGGAATTCTTGAGCGCCTCTTTGAGAATCTTATCTCCCTGAAGGTCGATGTCCGTGGTAGCCGCGTAGCCTTCAATAATCCAAAGCCCTTCTTCGTCTTCATAAGACTTAATGATGTTTAGATCAACATCAAAAGGGATTGCTACCTTCATCTTAACCTCCTTAAAAACTTTTGAACCACAAGAGTTCTCGGCGTCGCTCGATTAAAAATAAGAGTTCTCGATTTCTTCAATTCAAAATCCTATATTATCATTTCGTAATATTGCCCGAGATTCTTAAATCTATCTCTCGGTTCTTTATTAAATCCAGCAGACGTTTGCGAATATCCAACTGCTCAGATCCTGATAGTCTCCAATATTCATAGCCTTCCGGAATTCGTTTTTTGATCTCACTGGGTAGTGCGGAAACGCCAAGAGGCGTAGTATACTCTTTATCTATTACTGACTGTGTCAGTATTGAAGGCATTTGGTCGATGGGTTTCACTGCTAACCATAATGGTCCGCGTATATGATTGCAACTCGGAAGTGCCTGTTCCTTCCGCAGAAATGAGAATAACTTGCTTTCCAAAACATCCAAGGTCAGCTCTGTTATCTCTTGTTTCTGGAACCACATCTCGAATTGAATAGTATTACTTCCCAACCGTCTGTCTACATATCCTGAAATCGTTCCTAACAGATCATATAAGGAAGAAACACCTGTCTCACTGTAAAGAGTTTCTTTATCAAATGTACTTGCTAAGCCCTCCTCTCTTTCTCGTTGTTCTAACATGGCATCAAATGCTTGATAGCCTATTATAGGTTTACACAATTTATAAAAAGATTTCAGTGCTTCAGTACCAACAGTTATCCTTCTCAGGATAATGCGAAAGTTCAAAGCACTGCCCTTTAAGAAATACTCATGAGAAAGGAATTGTTGAATACCAAAGTCTATTGATCCAGAATCCACTACTGAAATGATTCCGGCAGTCTTATCTTCAGCATCAATAAATCCCTCATGCTTCATGGTGTCGATAGATTCTGGGATTCCTTTTTGAGCAAAGACCGATGTATTTATGACTCCGGATTGACTTGTTTCCGAAATCCATTTCCCACTCTCCCAATCTATCCTCCAATTATCAGAATCCAAATCGTTCTGTTTTGCACGTTCAAGCGTATCGGTAGGCTTTTCAAAGGAAAGACGTTTCTGATCCTCCAATTTCCAGCATAAGCATTTCTTGCTGTCCTTGGATGTGATTTTAAGATATGATTTAACTGAAGCATCTTTATAGATATGATGAACGCAAAAAAGAAAGTCATTCGATTCCGATGGATATTGAGAATACAAATCTCCTGCTTTTGCAAAATCTAAATCCCCCGGATTCCGCAGATCGATCTCAAAACCTTTTTCCGATACATACGAATAATTCAGAAGCTTTCGATATAGAATCATATTGCTAATTATTCGATCTGATGCCGCTATGATATATCTGCCTGCTTTATCTATCTCGAGAGCTCCTGTTACCACGCGCTTTACAGCATCAAGAGATTTCGCTTTTATAATGAGTGAGGGCCCCTTCGCTGTTTGTTTTAGAATCAAAAACTCTTGACTATCGTAAGGCTTTGAATCCCCACGCCCATTGGACATTGCAGTAAGTTGAGTAATGGCAGTGTCTTCATTGGATCCGAGACTTTTTATCGTACCATCCGGTTGCAATGTCAAATAATTATTACTTGCAAGGGCAACCTCTACACCCATGATTATTCCTCAAATTATTCAAATTGAGCTAGTTCATTAGCTTTCATGCGTGAAAGCTTTTGAACTGGCTCTGTCCGAAACTTTCAAATTGGCCTAGTTCATTAGCTTTCATGCGTGAAAGCCAGTAATCTGGGAATCTTTGTGTTTATATCTTAATCGAACAGTCCCAGGTTATTCTTAAATTTTATCCTTCAGTCTCTTCGCCAAATTCCTTAGGACGTTTTTTTCTACGTTTTAAGAGCCAAAGCTGAGACTCATCAGACGAATCCAATAAACCTACAACTCCTGGTTCCCGTTCTTTCTCATACTTCAACTGATCTTGATACATCTCATCAAACTTTTTCTTTGCCATCATAGATTTCCTATAGATTAAGGCTGCGTCAAAGATAATACCTTCAATGCTTTCTTACCCAAAAGAACGAACTCCTGCTCACCACTGTATCCAATACCCATCGGAGCTAATGCTCCCACTTCAGAGGCCGGAACCTCAACTTTCAAAACCATTCCATGAGCATCCTCAGCAAAACTCTTTGCTACACTCCTTGTCTGTGAAAAGCTGGATCCGGGAGATACTGCTAACTTCTTTCCTTCCAGCTTAGAAAGCGCTTGTACGACACCTCCAGGAGTCTTACCATAGGGAGATTGCTCAATAAGAGTAACCAATTCGTTATTCCCCAATCCCCTATAGAGTGTTATGGACTTCTTTCCACCCACTTTCAACAATTCTTTTGTGCCAGCTTCAGCGTAGTTTATAATGGAATTCAAGGTTGTCTCTACTTCTTCTTTAGTGAGATTATATTTACGCATACTATCCTCAATAAATCTCTCATAGAAACCCTCAAATTTCTGTAGCTGTCCTTTATCCTTATCAATAAATCCAGTCATCTTTGAATGAAATACAGGCCTCTTTGCTTTTAATGACATTGCTTTTCTCAGCATTAATTGTTGAGGCTCTTGGAAGCGCGTCCAATTAACAATAATCTCATGAGAAAATCCAGACATGCTTCTTGCTTTGTTAGGATCAATTCCTGCTTTAACGTAATAATCAAATAACTCCTTACTGGTACTCTTTGCTGCTTCTCTATAATCCACAGGTGTCAGGGCTCTAGAAACAAAACTTTTGCTTACTCCTTGCTTTGCTATGGTATCAGCAATAGTCTGTTCCAAAGTTCTCTTCGGTTTCGGTTTTGCCTTTGGTTTCGGCTTGGGTTTCGGTTTTGGTTTTGGAACCACGTTTGCTTTAGGAATAACAACAGTGCTTCCTTGTCCCTTCTGGTACCCTGGTGGTATTATATTCTTATCAGCAAACTGATATGGAACCCAAGTACAACGGCAACGAGTATGTAAAGGTAATTGACCATAAGCTTTATTAATATCATAAATAGTATTTGCTTTTGGTTTGCAATACTTACAAGTCCGCTCATCCCAATGAATCAGCCACCGGACTTTAGTGACCCCCATTTTCTTATAACGATAAAGCTTCCCTTCATTACTGGCACGTAAGACTTCTGTACGAGCAACACGTCCCGCCCAGTCCTTGTTGGTTATCGTATATGGTGCGGAGCCATCCTTCGGAACCACGCGCAATGGAGCATTATATACTTCTTGAATTCTTTTCTTTAATTGTGGTACCGTCTCCCCCAGACGAATACCATCAATTAATTGAACCTTCAACCGTGAGTTTATATCTGCTGCTACTTTAGTTGATATAGCCGCGGATCTAGCACGAATAAAACGCAGTTCATTAGATGCTGGTGCTTTCCAAACAACCTTCAAACGTCCTTCGGCAATTGCCTTCTTATCCCCCTTAACAAATGCCTTGGCGGAATTCGCTGTAATGACCTTCTCCATCTCTTTCGGATTGATAGTGGAAATAACTTCAATATCCGAAAGCTTCGCCTTTTTCAACTCTGCTGGTAGCTTGAAATCCTTATATAAGTATCCGTCATCCTCTCTCCATGTGTAAGATACAAAGAACTCCTTGCCTTTTATAGAATCGATTATCTTATCCAAATCATCCTTTAATGATTTTCTGAATAGCCGCTCCAATGTAGCAATCGATTCTCTTTCCCACTTACGAAGTACGCGCTGAATCTGATCGGATGTCTTTTCTTCTAAATCTTCAGTTTCTGCAAAGTAAAGATCATAATCCTTGGGCTTCTCTCCTTCCAATACCAATTCGGTATCGTCTTGCTTCTTTATTGATTTTTTCTTATCACTTATCAACATCAATTTAGCAAGATTCGGAAGATCGGTATACTTTATCTCTTTATCTGCGATCTGAATCCGTGAGGATGATTTCAATCCAACGGTATGCAAACCCATAAGTGCTTTTATTGTTTTCCGAAACTCAGCACTTTCCGTGAGAGAAAGCATACTATCATATTCCGGAAAAGAATTCAGAACCTGAAGAACTCCTGAGTTACTGAGTTTACATTTTATCCACGTCTGTTCTGGATTGAGTTTCCAGTTTCGCATTAATGAAAAAATACTATCGAATTTACTGGAGCCCAAAACTATAGAAAAGTTATCAGGATTAATAACAATCAAGTCCGCCGGACCCGTATCGTATTCCCAATCCTCTACAGACTTGGAAAACTCGGATGAACGATAGCACAGATCCTGTCCTATCCCTACCGTACCATCGTTCCAAGGATTATTGAGTAAAGTATATTTCATTGATCTTCTTCGAGTAATAGATTACTGAGCAGAGTAAATAATTGTTTCCGTAACTGCCTCAGAGCTATTATTGTTTTTTCTCTTAAGTGTCAGATGAGAATATCCTTCCAACTTGACACTCTGAATAACTGTGGCACCCCCTGCTTGATTAAAAGTCAATGTTGCCAGGGCTGTAACATTGTCAACAGTGGTACCTCCATCCGAAGAATTCCAGACTTCAATTACATAAGTACCATCTGGAGAAGAACCAAAGACTGCTTTTCCTTGAATAACAATTGAGTCTATTCCCAGTTCCGCACAGTCAATTTCTGCCAAGGCTTCAGCGCCCGCGGCAAGAGCATTTTCTGCTACTGCGGATTGATTGATTCTGTGCTTTCCTTTCGAGTAACGTTTAGAATGTGATTGCGGATTCCAAACATCCTTCTCAACTACGTCCTGTCCTGCTACCGGCTTATTTTGAAGATCAAGATCGCTCAAGTCCACAATAATCTCCTTTCCACATTAAATATGTTTATTGATTTCTTTAGTTGCCTCTTCTCCGCGTCCTTTCCATCCAGGCATTTCAACATATACCTGAAAGCGCCAAGTTCCAGATATATCCAAATCATTTTCTTCAGTGATATAATAGACATAAGACGTATTTTCTATAGTACCATCCCATATCACTTCAATACCATTTGGCTTTCTTACGTAGATCTTGGTGACTGTTGCTCCGCATGCCACCAAATCATGCTCAGTATCCAAAGTAAATTTAGTACCGATGTCGCCAACAAATACTTCACCCATGGTATAATCCTCTCACTTAATTGTCATTGAATATTCTTGATCTTAACTCAACAAGAGTAGTGATTATAGAATCATCTGAAACTTCTGTAGTAATGACAGATTTCAATGGAACCTCCAGAGTTATTTCGCTTTCCAAGTCTACTTCAAAAGTTAAACGGCTTTTTAATGACACTATCTCTTTGCATACGGTCATTAGAATATCCTTGATTTCAATACAATCACTTCTCTACATACAACTCCACCTTCATAATCATAAAGGATATTTCCATCCTTCTGTACTTCTGGTGCTCCTTCATAATCATAAAGGATATTGGCGTCCTTTATTGTTGGCTCTATCGGTATTAAAATTGTTATCTGCCGATGCTGAGTATGCCCATCGACAGTAAGCCAAATATCGTATACTCCTGACTTATAAAAGATAACTGTGAGTTCATTCTCATTTCCCGTCTTGACTGTCTGACCCAACCAATCTTTAACTACCCACGAATAAGTCGAGCCTTCATCATCTGTCTGGAACGTCACTTGTTCCGCGGTAATCGTGAACTCGTCCCACGTAAACATCAACCGAACTATTTTTTCCAGCTCAGTTGTTTGTGGAGCGAATCCATCGTTCCAATGAACAAGTTGCTTTATGTTGTAATACTCATGATCTTCACTGAATACATACTGCCATGTATCCGTCTTGCTCAACCCGGATTCAACTACCACATTATCAATCTTATAATCTACTGACGTTACTCGATTATTCGGATCAACTATGTCCGGTATAAAAGTAACGAGATCGCCAGCGAACGGATCAACAGGTAACCAATCGAATCCAGGAGTAACTGACCATGTTTGCTGTGTAACTGTCCTCTCTTTATAATCTGTCTGAAAAGCAAAACCATCCCACCACTTGACTTCAATCCGCACCGTATGTGGTCCTGGTGTTACAAACGTCCACTTAAACAGTGCTGACCAGCTCGTATTCCAATCTACTTTTACATCACCGTCCACCAACCACCGCACTTCTGAATCCACCGGGTTCTCTGGATCGGTGTCGGTCGATGTATTAGTAAACGTGACTTCCTGTCCCGGATTCGGATTATAGTCGTCTGCAACAAAATCCGCATCCGCAGGATTCCAATATACTGCTATCCCCCACTCCTCATAATCATCCGCATTGGACTTGTCAAATGCATATGCTCGGATAGTATAATTTCCACCACCAAGCCAATACGAAGAATACCCAACGAAATTAGTCTTCCCCATATATTCTGTATATTCGGCAGGATGTCCTACAAAATCTAAATAGTACCGAACTTTCAGAATATCATTTATGGCATTTATTGTTTGCCCATAACGTACCAACCATTGATATATCGTTATTCCATGAGCAACCCAACTATGCACGTCATTTAATGACGCGGCGCCAATGGTTATGTTCTCCTCAAAGAAAGGAGTAAGGTCAGGATCGACAAAGTTAGCATTCGGCGGGAAGTTAACCTTGATCTGAAAATCTTGAACATAAACATCCGCCGCAGTGAGAACAATCTCAATGGCACCCCATTCAGTTAATGAAAGACTATTTCTATCCGAATCTCCTTTCCAAGCAACTATAAGTATCTTGTCACCAGCCGCCGCGCTTCCACTCTGGGTTAGGAAATCGGCATCACCCAGGTTGAAGGAATAGTAACCGCCGGAAGCGGTCTGGCGGACATTGTTCCACTTGGACGAAGAAGACGTTGGGTTGACCTTGTAGAAGAAAGCCTGATAATATATCCCGTCTTCGACAACATCCGCATTGTTATATGTAAAGCCAGCAAAGCTGATATTGAGCGCCACACTCTTAACCCCAAGGCAGAATCATTACTGAACCGTATACGTTCTTGATCCAGTAAGCAGTGTATTCATAATAAATCCCGTCGATGTAAATCAATTCAAAATTATTCGGACTGGCCGGCGGCGTCACACCCGGTATATAAGTCTTGAACGCGCCTTCCCCGCCGAAATACGTGTTGGCAACTTCAACGCAACCCGGGGCATATGTCGCTTCCAAATAGTCGATGATGCTTTTTATTCTCTGGCCGGTCACCGGCGTCGAAATAAGCTGCCAGTCAACGTCTATCTCGACCACACCCGCCGGCGCGCCGCCGCTTTTCGGCATTGCCCCCATTACTGGCGCTATTGTTTGCATAATTCACCATTATATTTTCGTGCTCAATCTTCTTACTACCAAGTCAGTTTCAGCATCAACAGGGACCGTCCCGTCATCTTTGTATAACCATTTTCTGGCAATTACAACTGAAGTGTCCTTCCTATAATAAATCTCACTCCAGTGGTTTGGGTCGGTAGTTTTATCCAAAACAATATCAATATCCCGAAGGTCCGTGGTGTATCCAAGATTCTGTGTTGTTATGTCGGTAATATTCAGCTGGGATACATATGGCTCTTTATACTGAAGTGGCAGTCTCAATCTTGTAAAATAAATTGGATTTGCACCGCCTACCTCTGATAAGCGGACAGCGATAACCTCTGTACCAAATCCCATAAACACGCCCTCTGCCGCCCAGTTTGCATCGTTCAATGTCTTCCACGCTCCCCACGTCACACCGCCATCCTCTGAAACTCTGAATTCATATAGGGAAGTACCACTCCCAGACTCCTCAGCATAAAAACCAGTCAACCCATTTACAAAAGATATTGGTTGAGCCAGCATAATAATAGAACCGTTTGGATCTATTCTTAACCTACCGGGACCAAAAGTGGTGATTTCAAATTCAGCATCCGTAAGAATAAAAGAATTGGTATCATCCCTGTTAGCCGGATATTGAAAATCCCATTGGAGTATTCCTTCATATAACAATTCATCCGTAGAATAGAGCATTGGTTCATTCTGGTTGAATTGGTTATCCAAAAAGAACTTTCTATTGGATTCATTTATAAATATTTGGTTAGTGGTCATTGTAAAAGAATTAACACGCTCAGGACTGGCTCCCAAATAAACATCTTCTGGATCGGTTAGCGTTCCACTCACCCTACAACGGAATCCAGAAAGTGGATTGAACCACATATAGGTACTCGGTCCCCATTGAAGGACTAGCAACCTCTTGGAATTCCGACATTCAATTTCTAAATCTCCACCAGACTCCCATACCCCTTGCATGTACGCGGCTACTGATCCATCATCCAAAAGACGGTAATAATGATTTGAATAGCCATAGGCATTAATCACAGTTATCTTTTGGTATATGTCCATCCTCAATATAGACCTGTCCAAAGTATGCACTGCTGAATTTAACCCGCAGACACCTTTTAGAGTTGCTCGAGCTTTTGAATCATCGTCTATGAGTTCAATCTCAACTTCCCCGTAGATATAAACATTGCCTCCAAATAATCCGTTTGATTGAGCACCTGTCCAATCCGATAAATCAACGGTAATTTTTCCAAGTCCCATTATTTCCATATTGGTAAACCCTACAGTGTTTGTCGGCAGGGTTGTCGGCTTCTGGAAAGTAATCAGAGTATCAGCGTGAAGGTGCATTGATTCACTATTCTGCATACAGTACCCGGTCCATTCTTCGACCGTTATTTGATAAAGATGTAAAGCGTAATCCCCTAACTCTGGACGATACTTATTGGTGAGTCTAGTACACATTGAGCTACCGTTATCTATTCTTGATATGTATAAATTACCAATCTCACCAACACATCTATAAAAATAAATATAGGTCCAATTCACTCCAACGCCGCTGGTTGTTATTTTTATAGGTTCTGCCCCAACTGCATAATCCCCACTGCCTCCTATTTCCACATAGGTAAACTGACGCATATAAAAAGTGGATCCATCGGTGTGTAGTATAATCTGCGCCCCATTCCCAGCGCCGTCCTCATCCATTATTAATCTGGCGCCAAGGCTATAGTAAGCACCTCCCTGATTGCCTGTAAAGTTTCCATATAAATCTAAAACACCACCGCTACCCATATGTAGTGTAGCATCATTATTAATCGTCATTGTCTTTGCATCGTTGCCGGAAGCTTGACTGATTAATACTTCATTCCCAGTGGTCGTTGCAATTACAACATCATCCCCAGAAGTTGGAACGATCCCTCCTGTCCATGTCGTACCTTGATGATATAATCCACCAGCGGCGGTTGATATTACTGTCGGCATTTATTTAACCCTGTCCCAAATTCGTCTCAGAAGGTTATAAAGTGAATCGACACGGAAGCCGGTTCTGGCTGAAACAGCGGCATCAGCGGCTATGTCGTTCACAAGTTTTCCAAAAGTACCTCCGGCAACATGCTCTAGGTTTGGTTCCTCCCAAATACGATCTGGCTGGTCAACAGTAAGCCCTAATGTCTGAGTTCCCATCTGCGTCAATGATAACTGGGACGTATAGAGGTCTCTGTACTCAATTGGCAATCTCAATTCAGAAATAGATGCTGCTGAACCTGCTGTCTCTTTTACTCGTATATTTATAGACTCATTTCCAAATCCTTGATATCCAGATTCCGCTCCCCAGTTTGCATCATTTAGTGTCTTGAACGGTGACCAGGTTACTCCCCCGTCTTGTGATATGGAATATTCTAACGTAACTGTTCCGGTCGTACTCGACACTATTCCGGCAATTCCCGCCACAAAAGAAACAGGTTGAACAAAAAGCATTGCCGTTCCATATGGATCAATATCAATTCTTAAATTACTGAGGCTCCATTGAGCATTGGTCAGTTCAAAGAAATCAGGATCATCTCGATTATACGGATACTTGAATGACCAATAAATCTGCGCTTCTTTTAGACCTTCATCTGTTGCATAAATCACCGGATCATATTGATTGATTGGCTCATTAATGTCTAGATCAGTTCCAGTTTCATTTACAATAAGAAAATCTGCCTTCATGCTGAAATCATTAACGAAATCTCCACTAGAATCTAACCTAACATCTCCCGTACAGGTTCCGGTAAGATATAATCTGAATCCGTCTTTCTGTACCCAATGATTCCGCATGAGATTAATATAAGAAGTATCTCCAGCAGGATCGCAAAAGATCTGAACTATTCCAGCGCTATACCAATAAATATTCAAGTTTATATAATCGGGTACACCATTCAAAGTATGTCTGAAGATTAAACTGGAATCATCATAAAATGATGAATAAATTGCTTTCTGTGTTTCAATATCATAGGTAGCTTGCTCATGGCAACGGAGATCAGCACCCGGATTTGAGTCATAGGTAAAAGAAGGTGTTGCTGGATTAATATCAACATCAATATATACTGAACCAAATATACCAAAGGATACAATTAAATAATTGGTGGGCGCGCCGGTATATCCAGTATAATCGAGATGAACTTTTCCCTCCCCAAAAAGATTTCCAACATATAAACCATGCTGGTCCGATAATGATACCGGATTTCTATAGGTCAGCAAAGTATCAGCGTGGAGATAAGCTTGCCCGCGCCAAGCACGCCTTTGCCAATACTCCATAGTAATCTGACCCAAGTGCATCGGATAATCAGCCAGGTCATCCTGGTAAAGATTACTTACATATAAAACTCCTGAAGCGTGTCTGACGTTATGAATTCTGACATTGTGGATTTCTCCGACAACGTTAATACACCAGACATATTCCAGATACCCTGCTGAACTGTGAATCCAGATTGGTTCGTTAGAAACTGTGTATGCTCCGGGTCCAGTCCAATCTACTTCTGAATATACATCCATTTCAAAAGTAGCAGGACTCACTTTGAAATCCAATTCAAACCCATTACCAAATCCATCCTCTACCATTTCAAACCGACTTCCTGTATTCGTCCAGCTGACCCCGGCGACTCCTAAAAAGTTTCCATACATTTCAAGCTTACCGGTTGAATCTCCTCTTAAAATAGCGCCTAGATTTATAGTTAAGTTTTTGGCTTGACGAGTGTCCGTAATAACAACTTTATTTCCCCCAGTCGTTGCTATCACCACATCGTCCGAAGAGAGTGGGACAATACCCCCTATCCAGGTACCCCCAACTCCATAATCACCACCAGAAGATGTTGAAATAATAGTTCCCATTTATCTTAATCTCTTCCAGATATTTCTTACATAAGTATAAACACTCAAAACGCGAGAGAGTACCAATGGAATATCACTTGCATGAGCTCCCGTCTGATTTATCACTCCGCCGAATGATCCGCCAATCTGATGATCTACGGTAGGCTCATCCCAAATCTCGTTCGGCATATCTTCTATCTTCAAAGCAGTTTCAGTAGAGCCGTAAACATAGCGCTCTCCACCCATTAAACTCGCCCCACCATCCGCTGTAAAAACATAAGTAATACTAGCATCCAAAGCAGTGGCATTATAAAAATAATGTCCACCATCTATTTCGGTCATGGCAACGGCAGTCAAAACTTGGGTCCCATCTGTTTGCCAAGCGTCAAGCGTAGGAGATAATCCTGTCTTTGGTGATCCGTTCTCTGTAAAGAATGCCGTTATGTGCATCTAAAATATCCTTGATAGATTCGGATCCGTTAGTATATGTTCTGCCACTGTATTATCTGGAAATTCTCCTCCGATCTTCAATCCTACTTTATGATAACACACAGAAACAAACTCCGTACAAACATGCTTTGCCGGATCGTCATTCATTGGCGCTTTTCCCAAAGTTCCAAGAATTATTCTCCATAGATAATTTACTATATGAAAATAATCATAGCCCTTGCCAATGAATGTTTCAGCAAGAGCAATAATCTTCTCGGCTTTCTTTTTTGAAAGCTTGGAACGCATACAAGCAACACGGCGTCCAAGCCCTGTTACCTTTTTAAGCGAATACTTTTTTATTCCCATTAAATGCGCACCAATACAAAATCCATCTCCCACATAAATTTCAGCGTGAGAGAATTTCGATCTGGTCACCAATTGAATAATAACCGACAATGGAATCCACCAAGAACCGGTTAAAAGAATATCTCCCGGTTTCAATAAATCTTCCTGTTCCTTAGTTATCATAATCCACACTCCTTTAGCATGTATCTTCCCTATGCATAGTAAGCGCGCAACTCACTTTCCATGCATGATCCTCTCCATGAGTTTCTGCCGTTGCCTTCAACCGCATCCCCTGTCCTATTCTAGCGGTATCAGCAGATTGTAACATCTCGAATCCCCAGCCTAATAAATGGACATGGTTGACAAATCTACCGAATACTATCTCGCTGGTAAACATATTGTAGCGCCCCTGTGCCTGAGCATTCGCTGCTATATTCTCGAATGCTTTGGATGTTGAATTCCAATCCGCATCCCAATAAGCAACCGGAGGTACTCCCAAATCCGTATCGGGTATATAAATCAATCCATCTCTTGGATCGGTCATGTCGTTTGTTGGCTGTATAGTTCCGTCTCCAGCGGCTGGCACAATAAGATATCCCCCATATAAATTATAATAAGTATTTTCTCCAGCAGAGTAGGGGGTTAAAATCGGAACCATCTCAAGAGTGATAGAATCAAACTCGGCATCCCTCCAAATAATGTATCCTTCGTGAATCCACGTTTCGTTTTCTATTATATTGAAATCAAGATAGCAGTGTTGTTTCCAAATAAATACGGAACCACTTGAAGATTTTTCGGACTCATCATCTCCCGTATTAGACACCGTAAATGAAGTGGTGCCGGGCATTGATAAAACAACTGCCGTTTCAACATCGTAAGCATTATCAGCACAATCTATGACTACTATATCACCAACTCTTAATTTGGTTTCCTTATCACATTTTATAGTAGCAATATTTGAAGCCCTGGAAACGTGAGTGATGGATATGTCAGCAATATGCTCTATGATAAAATCATCACCACCGCCTTTTTTGGTTATGTCAGATATATCATCCGCCTGTCCTGTGAAGTATGTTTCTAATCCCAATGGACGAGATGTTTCGTGAATCCTCATCTTATTAGAAGAGTCCCGCGGATCTTCATCAGTTACCGTACCTATAGCAACTATGCTTTCCGAATTAATAGAATGTTCATTATTATTCGGGCATACGGTAGGGGCTTCTTCTCGGTAATCTGTTTCAACATTGGCCGCTTCCGTATTACAGTATAGTCTATATTTTTTCAATTCCATGGTTTCAATCCTATACGATCTTAAAAGAATGAAGAGCAGATTTACTGCCTGTAGTTTTTACCTGTATTTCAATAATAGCTGGATCTACCGGAAGATTGGAGATGTCTGAAGTTTCATATATCGCCTTTTCTTCTGCGGTGTAAATTATCTTTGCTATTTCTAAGCTGTTGTCCAAGTCCCACAGTCTTACTTCCGCTTGTCCGGATGTACTTGACCTGCTTCCGACTATTCTGAATGCTTGAATAGCGGCTACAGCCGTCCCATCATAAATCTGAGAAGATATAACCTGCCAACTTGATGAAGTCCATTCCAACTTATCTTCTTTGGTACTGGTATTGAAATATGAAAAGTTAGAATAGACACCGGACAGTTTTCCCAGAATAAATTCCAGCGGCGTTTCTTCTTTGTTGAATGGAGCCACGCGCAGCACGTGTCTCAATGCCGCCTTCGGGGTATTGGAATAGGAACTCTTTGTTTCAAAAGTCAACCGATACAAAACACGAATTTCTTGGAATGGTAAATTGGTTGTGTCCAATCCAGCAAAGCTGTTAGTGAGAATCGCGCCAACCAATGAATCGTGATACCGTTCTCCAAGTATAACAAACACCGGTTCGGAAGTGCATGTTGACGCGCAAATCCAAACTGCCGTGAATCCATCCGATGGAACATCTTCCAGAGACCACGTGCCGCCGGTATCTTTGTTGTATTGAATTCTGGACGTTCCCTCTTTCAACGGGAATGCCGTGGCGTCCGCCCTTCTCCAATCTGGACTTGAACCCGATTTGTAAAATACCGGGGCATATAGTACCGTGGATAATTTCTGTTCAAAGGGTTCTGTTGGTGTCGCATCATTAACAATAGATATTCTTATATCTTCATCAGCCAGCACTCCGTCCGTCAAGGACATCTGAGCATCTGAATCCGTTGTTCCATCTCCTCCTGTTGTATAGTTTCCTATCTCTAATCCAGATTCAAGCCACGCGCCTCTTGTCAAGTGCAAATATTTATGAGTTGCCCATGACATTACAAGTCCGTGCCGTTCCTCAGCAATAAACAAGGATTCATTTGCTGTGGCGTTCCAATAAACAAGGGCTACTTGAGCGGTCGATCCTATATCCCAAACTGTTTGGCTTGCCGTCAATACTGCTGAACTGTTATAATAAATAAACCAAAGTCCTTCCGTATCATCTATAACAACATTTTCACTTGATTCTTTTGTATAACGTTCTCCCATTAAAAAGACATCGAAACTGGAATCTGTTGGAGAAATTGTGAATGTTCTTGAACCATCATTAAAAGAAATTTGGGAATCCGTTCTATTCGGAAATCCCATCGGTTCATCATCCGGATGTAATTCTCCGATAACGTCTGCTTCTATTTCAAACCAAACTGCGGATGCTGTAGTATTAACAAAACAAATAAAGAACTTTTTACTATCAGAGTTTAACCATAAGTTTCCTACTTTGAAAGTTCTGTCAATGTTTGCTGTATCCACGCCATCATTGTTTGCCGTTGGATTTGACGTTGTTACATAAGGATTATCAGCAATAGGGCTCCATGCTTTATTATCATCGTCATACTTTCTCCATATTCTAGATTCACCGGAGGCGGGAATTTCCACAAGAATAGAACCCTTTGGTGCAGGTTCACCGCCTCCGGTAGTCGGGTCTGTGGCAGAGTAGAAAATACCAAATACATCATCTACTGCCAATCCCACGTCAACACTAAAAGCATCATTTATGTCAGGCATTAAAATCTTCTTTTCAAAATCTTAAACGGAGTTAAGATTTTATTCAGCGTTTGCTATTCTCGTACCTCTCCAGTCGATGTTCTCTGTAGCGGTAACTCGTAAACGCATATTCCCACCACTGACATCGACTGAAATAGAAAGTCCAGAAATACTGGAACCTGTTTTCAATTTGGCATACTGGGTTGAATCCACTGACCCGGATCCATCGTGCAAGGCATGAACTTCATATGCTTCACGTTTCGTTCCGGTTGCATTGGACATTACTGTGACAAGCCACCACGCCTCACAGTAACTTGCTGTGGCAACCTGATCCATTGTCAATCCAGAAGAAGCGTCCTGATTGTCTGCGCTGAACTTCTTTGGAGCGTTGATAGTAACATCCAACTCGGTGTCACCAATACTGCCTGCCTTGACGTAAAGCTGATTGGATCCATTCTCACCAATCGTATCATCGTCAATCTTAACGGCAACACCGTTTGAGGTCACACTAATAACAGTAGCCAGGTTCACCCCACCAGTCGCATCAGGCTTCACCTGAAGATCATCTGATCCATTATCCTCCAGACCATTACCAGCGAAGTCTGCCGGTTCAATATCCAACAGATAAGAACTAACTCCGTTCTGCTTCAGACCGTCACCGGCAATCTCACTTGCATCAATCTCAAGATCATCAGCATTGACTTGAACACCCTTGTTTGCATCGCCAACATTGATAGTATTACCACTCTTGGTAAGACCGGCGCCGGCGATAACCTGACCCGCTCCAGAGAACTGAACCCATGTAATATTGGTTGTACCAACTGTTATGGGCTCGTCCGTAGTACACAGATAACCATTATCAGCTTGAGTAGTGCCTTCTTCCACAAACGTATAGGCTGCCGCGAACTCGTCTGCTTCGTCATTATCCGTTGCTCTTGTCAATTGCCATGGAGTACCACCATCACCAACAGTGGTCAGGACATAAATACCATTATACGGGGCATTACCCCCAGTTTCATTCTTGATCAGAACGCGGTCACCCTGTACCAGGGTAATGTCATCCTGCGAAGGGAAAGCACCGTTGGTGTTTTTAGTAAGGGTAGCGCCAACACCTAATGTTCCATTGTTATAGGTATATGCATCTACCAATGCCGCAGTCGTTGCTGCCCTTGAGGATCCTTTACCGTGTAAGCCTTGCGCTATATTATCAACGTAGAGTTTATTTGCCACATCGGTGTCGCTGGTTGGCGCATCGACCACCGTCATAGCACCGCCAGTCTCAACGTTGATAGCACCACCGGATTGAATCGTTATTGTTCCGTTGGTTTGACCATCCTGCTGAACAACTGCATCCAAATCCGTTTGGTGTGGATTCGTTGTATCATCAGCGTGAGTTTTCAAAGCGCCATCAAGATCTGACGCCTTGGCCATTACCGTACTGTCAACGGAAATATAATTCGTATTTGATACATCTGAATCAGCACCAATGGCATCATCTAACGCTTCAATGTTGTCATTGACATCCTCTCCGGCAACAATCGGATTGTTTGTACGAGAATTGGCAGCGGGGTCAGCACCAATTTCGGCATCAAGTTTTCCGGCGGCAGTTTCAAGAGAATCATCATTGGCAATATGATGAGTACTTGAATAACTGGGCAAAACATTCCCGGTTGAATCCTTGCCCATGAAAGTATTCTGATAGCCATCTTCAAGACTGGCACCAGAGCTGTCAACGATCAAGGTCCAATCCGTATTCCCTGCACCTGTCTTATGGTATGTGGATCCATTAGTTCTCAGGTACAGAGATCCGATAGGTGCTTCAACTCCTCCTCCTGATGTTGGATCATCTACACCATCAAGAACCTCAACATCATTTTCTAAAATTAGGCCTTCGCCTATTTTGAACTTACCCATTGGATGTCTCCTATAACATAAATCGTAAAAATTTTACTGTTATGGTTACCCCTTCATTATTGGTTATTGTCAACGTCATATCAGATCCATCACTTGTTACCACCAGGTCATAGTCAATATCCTCTCCAGCTATAGAATATCTGGAGTAATCACAACTGGTAGAACGTGCTCTCGCCAAAACTTCTAATGATTGAGACTTCAAACCCCCATTATCAATATTGATAATCCACTTTATAGTTTTAGACAGAGATAAGGATACGGTGTCCACATCCTCCGTTCCTGAAGCGGCAATATTAACCGTTCCACGGATTCCTGCACCGCCACCGCCGACTTGTCTAAGCTGAACATTTATTCCCATCTAACTCACCAATACTGTTATGGCTGGGCGTCAATGTATGCTTGCAAGGCGGCACCGTCTGTAATAATATTGGAAATTGCCGTCTGTTCCGATTCTGGGATCTTCGACTGAATGATCCCATAGATGTTGGCATCGTTCAAAACTGCAAGCCCGCTGAACAATGAATTCCGAATTCCGTTGATAGCGTTCTCACACTGTTCCGCAAGTAATTTCTCATCGTCTGTCAAACCACTCTTGTCAATAGTCATTTTTGTTTATCCTCGGCACTGATAGTCCTTTTTCTGTTTGTTTATAAATCAGCTCCGGTAAGATCCTTCAACTCTCTCCGAAGTAATTTTACTGCTGTTGGATTGACCGCATCATCCGGAATAGTCTTGCACATCTCTTCCAACTTCAAATCGATTTCTGCTTGAGTGGGAGTTTTGCCACTCTTATTAGTTTGACGAATGACCCACTCACGAAGAGAAAACATCACTTTCTTGAGTTTCTTTTCGAGTGCTTCTTGATCCACGACTTTCTTTATGCCGGGATATTTTACATAAAGCCAATCAACCGCTTTCCCCAAAAGCCAAAGCAAAATCATAAATGCAAATGTTATTACTGCCGGCTGAGACACCAATGATTTCAAAAACTCAACCATCACTCCACCTCCATTAAAAAAATTAGGCTTTCTTGCCGTTCAAACTTCGTAGAATAGATATCTGCTCATCTGCCTTAAGCAGCATCTTCAAATGCTCTTCCTTCTGAAACTTATGCGCTTCAGCATGGCGCTCATCTGCCTTCTCTATTCTTATGTGTAACTCATTAAGAGATTTTGTATGCTCTCCCAAGGACTCTGTGTTCTTTTCAAGTTGTTTGGTCATATTGGTAATAATATGCTTTACCATCCAGACGCAAAGCAAGAAAATTCCGACTGATAGCGCCATACCCAGGCCTACATCCTTAACAGCCTGGTATATCGACAGTCCATCCATTGGTTCTCCTTTCAGATTAAGCTACATCATTGAATAAACTGGAAAGTAAGTATTCCATCTCTCGTGGATCCACATCAAAATCCATGAAAAGTTTTTCACCATCCATACTAATAATATCCTTCATCTTATCCTCAGCCGTCACCGATGGCTTGACAGCTGGTTGAGATTGAACGGGCTTAATCGGATTTCCACCTTGCGTCTGCTGTCCGGGAACGAAAGGAGCATCTCCCCACGGTACAGGTCCAAGTCCCTTCAATGCTCGAACTTCATTAATGGTATTGACCGCGTTCTGCACATAAGTCTTATCTATATTTGCTTGCGTTTCTACATCAGCGCGGTCAATATCATCAAAATCCGCTACCACATCATAAATACCAAGACCATCCTGAACGATCTCTTTGGTATATGTATAGGATTCCAAGGCTAAAATAGGCTTGATTGCGTTTGCTTTGAATACTTCAATCTGCTGAACTGAATTGAGACGCCCAGTTCCCACATCTCTTATTCCAAGAACAATCGGTTGCATGGAATAACATGACATAACTTTCTGAAGCAACCATCTTGCATACTCCATGAACTCCATGTCTTTATTCTTGCCCGTTAGATCGAGAAATTCTGGTTTAGTTCCCACAAATGCCATTTTATGAGAGCGCCCTTTGAATTGAGCCCTCCACCAATCGGCAAAACGTTTCAGTGCCGGCTTCTTCATTCCTCCCAAACCAACAATGCCGGACGGCATTGCATTGTTCTGAAAGAACTCGAGATTGTGGCGATCAGCAAACAGATCGGCAGCGATTGTTTGCTTCAATGATTCCAGGGGTGACAATCCATAAACTGATCCGGGTTGCGGATATTGGATCATGTAGATCAGTTCATCCTTTTGAAACTCTGCGGCAGGTTCTCTGGGATTTTCAGGAAGGTATTGTAGATATGCCCGATTCGGAATAAGATTGCCATGCTTGTTTATATTTTTTCGTATGTATCTTGATTCTTGATTATAGATCTCTGCCAACTTTCCGGTTGTATCTTTTACTTTCTCCATGCACCCAGAATCCGATACCAATAAATCCAGTATCGTCTTCTTTCTGATATCCATGAAGCTTTCTTTTTCGAGATTAGGATCTTCAAAGAAGTCCATAACCGCATCCATATTTCTCTTGGTCTTATCCGGAATGCCTGTTGCTTCAGGACGCTTGGGACGGACCCTTACATGGACTGCTGTTGCCGTCTTTACTATGAGATCAATTATTGCACGAGACCAGGAATGGCTCCGATAGACTCCCCACATGAGATCAAGGGAGACCAAAGGTTCTCTAGGTACCCCATTTCTTCCCCCGTACCCCATTGCAGTCCGTAACTGCTGATTAATCGTTCCGCGCCGATTGCTCGAATCTCCTCGGGGCTTACCAAAATCGGGTCCGGTATCATTGTCGTCCGCCTTTATCATCTCTGCCTTTCTTTCGATATGAACAGCAGGCACCGGCAAGACTTTTGTTTCCTCAGCTTCTGTTTCTGATCCAGGAGATGATCCCAGACGCTTGAAGAATGTAATAATTTTACTCATTGAAGATCCCCAAATATTCAAGCAGAGCTAGTTCAAAAGCTTTCACGCATGAAAGCTAACCATCCAGTCCAATTTGAAACTTTCAAGCAGAGCTAGTTCAAAAGCTTTCACGCATGAAAGCTAATGAACCGGTTAAAAATCTTATATAATTCTTATATAATTATGATCGATCAGACCCAGGAGAATCCTTAAACTTATCCTTAAGGGATTCCACAAGATCTTTAAGCTCAATAAGGTTCTGATGAAAACCTCTCAATTCTATTATGACTATCAGCCCCAAGAGAGCATTAAGAAACCAAAAAATCAAAAAGCATGTAAAGAATAAAGCATTCATATTAAGCAAATCCAATATCCGATCCGGACTCCGTTATGACATCATAAATAGAACCACTTACTGCGTCCCATACATCCTTAGTTCCTTTAGAGCCATCTTCAAAGCGCTTAGGATGATCTACTTTCTTTCCCCCTTTATCTTCTAACCCTTTCGCTTCTTTAACCAAAACAGGATGGTATGGAATCAAGGCACGGTTATCTAGTATGCAAGCCTGTACTTCCTCAAAAACAGTCAAGCCTCTATCAACAGATAATAAATCGACATCGTAACCGCGTTCCTCTAACTGTTGTCTGGTATCTAAAGATAATGCTTGGTCAAATGTTATTACTCCAAACTGCATACCCAAACCGGATAGCTGATAGATAAGCTCTCGCACCACTCGAAGTTTTACATTCTTATTGGGTTCGGGCTTCCACCATGCTATTATATCCGTCTGAATTATCGGCTCTTCCCAGTCCTCTTCCTCTTCATCGTCCTTCCTCTTCTTACCTGTTACGCTTTTCCAACCCTCCAGATGTGAAACAGCAAAAGCACAAGGATCTTTTATTGATCCCAGGTCACCATGGGCACAATAAATAGTTCCGCGTTGAGGTCTGAAATTTGGATCCAACTGCTTCTTAGTAATACTGAAATTATAAGACAAATCTTTTCTAAAATATTCGTCCAAGCTCTCTACTTGCTCTTCTGTTCCCCAAACCGAATTAACTGATCTGGTGGGAATGGCAGCAAAGTTTCGCCTGGCTTTGATTGGATTCTTTTTGAATTCTGATTTGAAATCATCCTTGGATACCTTCTCATTTATTTCCCATGTAGCTTTCTGAGACACAAAAGCAGAATCTTTCTCTTTTCTTAACTCCTCAAACTTTTGCATCTCAAAACCATCAACCGATCTTGGTGAGGTAATGCCGATGAGTTTATAATGATTTGGAAAACGTGTGAAGCATGAGTCATAAAACGTATCCCAGCATGCCTCCGCGTTTGGCTTGTCATTTACATCCGTGAAATATGCAAGCTCATCCAGTATACCAACTCTAACAGCATACCCCAACCAAGAAATCGATCTTGAGTTACCAGATAATACAAAGAGATTCTTATTGAATCTAATCTCTCCCCCGAATGGTAAAAACTCACCGAGATCCAACCCTTTGAATGAGTGCTCGACTTGTCTGAACCATTCAGAATGTTTTAACCGATTAACTGTAGAACCAAAGACAACATCCTGGGCTTGGCGACCGGCAGTCGATGTATTTATATAAAATATGGGATCACCGGGCGCCAAACCATAAAAGGATTGAGGACTTCTGTAGCCCAAATCAATATAGGCCTGACGAGCCATAATACAAGCAACGGCAAAACTTTTACCACTCCCCTTTCCCCATAATAAAACAGCCTGTCTCACATTTGGCTGATCAATGGCTATAAGGGTATCCAAAACTTTATTGAAAATCTTGCCGCCCTTCGCCGGTGGGAATAAAGGCTTACTCCAACGTTCCAAGGCCATAAATTCCCTTCCGAGATAAAACTCTTCAGCGTCAACTGGATACTCCTCATAAACGCCTTGTTCTTCTTTTATTCCCGTGGCGATTTGAGAGAGCATCCAACTAGGACTTACACGCTTCTCTTCTCGGCGTTTTTGTGCTGTAGGCCTATCCTGCAGAATTCCCATGATTACTCCTTAGCAGATGTCGACTCCGGTTCCTTTTCTTTTTCTTTCTCTGGCTCTTTGGTTTTGCTTGGTTTCTTCTTCAAATCCTTATCGAAGAATATTTGACCTGCTTGATACTGCTCAGCAGAGAAAGTACAGATTCTCTCGAGAATCTTAACCGCCCTCTTTCCCGTATCTTCAAGAGAGAGTGTGGTTTTCAATTTAGAAAGCTTATCAGCTTTCTGTTTCTGCGCTTTCTTATCCTTGCCGTCTGATTCCGATGCCACTATAACTTCAATGGCTTTCTTTATGTAATCGCTCTCATCTCCCCACTTAGCATAGGTAAGAAGATCCCCATACGTTTCCCGAAGTACCGGAAGATCGTAAGCGATACAAGGCTTATCAAGGCATAATGCCTCTCCCGGTGGCATACCAAATCCCTCAAACGATGACGGAAATAGTAATGCCTTTGATTCTGCCAGATGATGAAACTTAGCCTCATCCCCAATCTCATCGATAAGGGAAATCTTCACATCCGACTTTCTTGCCAGGGATTCCAATGAACTTCGGATTTCAGGTTTCAGAAATCCACCGATCATTACCAACTCAAAATCCTTTCCCTGGCGCTTGAGCTCCGCGGCTACCCTTACAGGGGTCTTATAATTCTTATGCTCGATGAATCTGGAAATAAAGATGAGCTTGTCTTTTTCCTGCACATCCTTTATTTCCGAAATGATTTTGGAATTGAGCGGGGTATTGAGAACGTAAAATGTCATCGGATTGGCCTCATCCAAATATTCCACCGCATACTTTTTACCGATCTCGGTGGAACAGAATATTCCGGAACAGCCCATTGCGGAAAACTTGATACCGCGCCATTGCTGTTCAACGTGCTTTGGAATATCACCGTTATACTTAACGCTGTATTCCCAGTTCGGAACATCAAAGATGAGAAGTAGCAGATGCTTCAGAAAGCGCTTTGCAAAGAACTTCGCACGTTCCGCGGCATCGAATGGAACTCCCATGACAAAATCATAGTCATTGACTCGATTCTCAATCTGCTTTTCCCACTTCTCTGAGGTTACCACGCCAACGCTGGAATCCAACACACTCAGTACCGGTGATGGTCTTTCCGTCAAGACATCAACTCCAATACCCTGACCTACCAGAGCATTAGCAAGAAGACATGCATGATATTTTCCACCGGCATAGAACTTATAGTTACTGTTCATAAATAGGGCTACTTTACCCTTTTTGCCGAAACCCATTCTAATCCTCCTCATACCTAAATGGTTTCAACTCGTCAATAATCTTCAGACGTATCTTGTAATTAGAATATTTCTTTCCTATTAACTTTATCTTCTTTAGACGCCTAACCTCCTCTGTTATGTTTGACTGCCCTTTGAATACACGCCGAGCAGATGAGCGTGCCAATCTCCTTTCCTTTACCGGCCAGTCAGGTGTTACCGGCCATTCATTATGCTTTTTAACTAACGCATAAATCTCTGTCCGTTTCCAATCCTTATACTGTGCCAGTACGTCAAGAAAATTGATAATCCTGTCAAACTCCTGTTGAGACTCCGGAATAAGCATGTTGTATCCGGTACTAGACGAACTACGAATTGGAGGACGAGTCGAGAGTTTCTCACTACCATTATCCTCTCCCGAAAGTCCTTTCTTTCTCCAACGATTATAGCACCGGGTACACATACCGCGGGCTTGCATATGGCATATAATTCCTTGATATCTTTTCCCGAACTTTCTTCGGCACCTTATGCAGGTAGTACGCTTCCGCTTGTTTATTTTTCGCTTCCGTGTACCGCCCATGTATGTCACCCAAAAGAAGAGTTATTTATGTTTACTCGGCCTCCCCTCTCTTGGAATAAAATCTGTTTCATCGTTATAAAACTTCTTTCGTTTATTCTTCCTATCTTTGTGAAGTTGCCTTACTACCGGGATTAGTAAAGCAATCAAAAGAAGAACAAACAGAACAACAGAAAAATATACATAGGATGGCATATTAGCCTCCTTTTCTTATCTCCTCCTTTTTCTGTTTGGTTTCAGAATCAAGAGGATGTTTCCGCTTTTCATTCTTGAATGCTGCTGTCTTGACATCCTTCGTCTTTTTTATCCTTATCTTTTCCACGTATAGCTCCTTATGCCAAGATATTTATATTTTTTCCCAAATGAGGATATACTGACTCTTCTTGGACCAATGATTCGGCAATCAATTTCATTTCGTTTTCTGGATTTATCTTTACTCGTCTTCGGCGTACTCTATCTGCTTTCATCATTTTTTGAACTTCTCTTATCCAATACTGCTGAGTTATTGGATCCACTGATGAAGATATTCTTCCTACTCTCATATCCTAATCCTCTAAGAATGTAATGAGTACTTTTCCATACCAAATAAAAAATAAATCCGAATAAACGAAGTATGAGCAAAAATGGTCCACCTATCAAGAGAACTGCTATAAGGACACAAGCCTTCTGCAGATTCTCTATACAAAATACATAGGCACCGTCCGCTTTTTTAGCGAACCAGTGATCTATTTCTTCAAAGGACATTGGATCCGTTGAGATCCAAATGAAGAATAAAGATCTATTTTAATATTAGGCAATAGCTACCTCCTTAAAGATTTCTTTAAGATCGCGAATATTCAATAACCGGAAATTCCTACAACAACAAAAGCACTCTCCGGATACTGTCGTTTCCGATCTCTGTTCCAAAGATATCGGTCCATTGCAACTAGGACACTTACAAAAGAAGCCCAGTCTTTTAGCGTTATATACAGGAAGCTTCTGGCACTTAAAAGTACCTGACATTCCCGATTCTTGTGATTGGCTTGTCTGGATTTTGAAATTAAACTTTCCCAGACTCTGATAAATTGGGCTGTCCCAAATGTTTTGGCGTTTCACGCCCTCCTGGCAATCCAACACGCTTTTTATTCCTCCTTTCGAGAATCTCAATGATTACTTTGTTTTTGTCAGCCTCATTACTCAATACCGGACAGTTCGTTTTATCCTTCATGCAGTCTTCGTATTGAGGACAATTAACCGTATACTCAAAACTGTATCCTAATGCTTGTCGTTTATCTGGAACGTCATCCCGAATATTCATCTCCAGATGCTTCACGATAACTTCTACTTTCTTCTTGCTGGTGCTACAAACAATCTCGACTACCGTTTCTTCTTCAACCGTTTCTATCATCTTCTTAATCTCCTCATACTCTTCCAACAGTCGAAGTTGGTTAACCTCATCCGCAACTGCTTCTAATCGTCTTGCTTTTTGAAGCCGCCGTGGCATCATATATTGCCGAACAATCTCCTTTCTCGCCGCCTTCGACCGCATGACATAGCAGACCTTTCCGATCTCAGCACACCGAGAACAATTAATCAAACCCTTCGGCAAATAATCGAGAGCTCTATAATCCCGTGTCGTTTCAATAAACGAGTCACCAACATCCATCAGTATTTCCTTGTTGACAACAGGACACCAAAACTTAATGGCTCTCGGGGCCATGGATGCTTCGATGGCTTCCAACTGCTTCATCTTATCCTTTGGTCTTATTATGTCCGCCATATCAGTTCTCTCTACTTATTTGTTTTAGAGATTTAATCTCAATCCTATTACCACAATTGAAACACTTACCATACCGCGTTCCATCATTTCTTTGCTTCAACTGTCCCCATCTAATAAACGCTTGGCATTTATCACAATGAACATACAACCGGCCCTGTGGTTCCGGACCGTTCTCCTTCAAAGACTTTTGTCTTTTGCGCTTTGCCATGTTACGCCTCCTTTCGGCAACACGTCAAGAAGCGCTTCCCCTTTCCTCCCTTCTATGTTTCAATATCATCTGCCTAACCGTCTGACCTATGATAATATCGGAATAGCGAGTTCTTTCTTCCTCAGACGGTATGTTCTGAGATCTTCGTTCTTGTTTCCGCCTTTGCTTCTCCAAACGCTTTCGCTTACTCTTACTTTTAATCTTCTCCATCTTTTTCCTTCTTATCCACTATCAAAACGGTATGAGTGAGCCCCAGCTTCTCGTAAGTCTCCATCCGGATAGAAATCCTGAACTTGTCGTTCTTGCAGTGAGGACAATATTCACAGACCCATTCATATGGAGGCACCTGAACGAACTCCTCACCAACTGCCAAAAAACCTTCGCACGATGGGCAAAGGGATCCCCAGCGGCATGTGCTTTCATCGATCTCCTGCCCTTCCGGAGTGTTCTTCAGCTCTACAGTGCTAAACAGACTCTGAGGAAGTTTGGTCTTTATTGTCATCGTCCTCACCTCCCGTCTCTGATATTGGTACCGGCTTACCATCGATCCAAGCGTTGGAGGTTGTTACGATCTTGCATGAGATTCCGTCATCCACTTCCTTCCTCTCGCGCTTAATCATAAGATGATGCCATTTACCTTCCGGATCGAACTTGATCCATGAATCAACATCGATACCAAAACCAAATCCACTGGGAGATTGCCTTATAATTATCATTTCTTTTTCCGCCTTTCCTTGAAGACACACTTGCATGTCTGATAAAGGCCAGTATCCCTATTCCGTCCTGTCCAACCTCTACCAAAACATTTCGGGCAACCAGGAATGGCATCCTGTTTTAATTTTATTAATAAAGCCTCACCCCTAGTTGCCCGATCTTCGTTTATACTATCAACTTCTTTATCCGTCATCCTGTGTATTTTTCCCGTATTAGGATCCATCATATCACCTGCTAATGAAGTCCATGTTTAGTCTTTATGTTGTCAATCACATTTCTTACTGTACCGTAATGGGAATTACCGACATTCTTAGCGACCTCCGCTATACAATCAGTAACAGATGAGCCCTCCGACCCATTACGGTGTTTCTCAACACCTTTGGTCACTGTCTCCAATACTTTATTTACCACAGTAAATCTTGATCCAAATACTGCCGTTCCCACAAATCCGAGTCCTGTTAGTATCCAATGCCACCATGGAGTTTTCTGTAATACTTTTTCGTGTTCTTCTTGATCTCTTTTGACTGCCACTGGATCATCAATATTAGTTCTTTCTTTTGGGGAACCGAGAGTTCTCTCATTCAATTCTGAATCAGTAACTTGATTCTCAAAATCTTCTTTCTTATTTTCTATTCCTGCCTTTTTCTTTGCCAGCATCTTTCTACTTCTGTCGGTCAGTCTACCTCCGGTCTTTTTTTCCGGTTCCTTGATCTGTTTCCATCCACACCCGCTGAAGGTCATCCATGAAAATAATAGCACCACAAAAATAACGAAGAACTTTTTCATCATCTTCTCCTTGCTTAGTAAATATTACGCCGATGCCAAATGCATCATACAATCATGGCCAGTGCTTTTAGTAACGATCTCTGTTTTCCAAAGGCAATGTCAGCTTTTCGTTCCTTTGGCCGGCTCCATCTTGACATACTTGATATTATGATCCTTCACCCACTTCTTGACCTTCGTATAAGTCCATTTGCTTTTTGGAAAACGAAGTGCCTGTGGAATAACAGGATCGCTTGGAGCGGCGCGTCCTTTCAACTTGCCCCATATAACGCTCACCGTGGATGGAACACGGACACTTCCATAAATAGTCCCTCCTTTCGTTCTACGAAAAGTCTTACCCTCAAAATCACCAGGATCTCTCAACCGTACAGCATGCTCATTCGGATACGGCATTATCTTCTCCTTTCTTAAAAAGTTTAATATACGAGACAGGCGGTTCTGGAAGTTCAACGTAACCGATCGCTTTGAGTACGAAGAACTCGCAACCTTCTTTCTTGGCCAAGCGTTTGGCTTCTTCAATGGCCGCGGCTTCGGTTTCGTGGCGTTTGGTCGGCATTGTGTCGTAACCATTGCACTGCTCGGAACGCATTACCATCCAGAACTCGGTATTGGTCAGATATTCCTTTTCTTCCAAATACTCATCCGCCATAACCCTGCCTCCTGTCCAATTCCTTGACCAGTTTCATTATTGCGACCGCCTCTCCAAGAGATATGTTGGAACGGCCGGCAACATCAATTGCCAAGCGTGTTGCATCGACCGAGTCAAGACGCATATACGCTGCCTTTATTTCACTGAACTGATACGGCATATGCTGCGCCAAGACAAACAGCATGCGCTCGGTAATTTTATCAATGTCTTTTACTACCATTGGACGTCCTCACTTCTTTTTTGTTTTCATTTGTATGAACCGGTTTACTTCGTGCTTTTGCTGTTGCGGCGGTTCGTACCGCTTTTGTTTTATATCGTCAAATATCTTTTTGATGTCCAATGTTGCATGGGGCCTGGGTGAGTCTCCTCCCTCTTCGAGTTCCGGCACTTGCATGCCGCGCAATCGCTCCAACACGCTCACGCGGACGCGAAGCTCTATGGTGTCATCCGTGACTGCCTTGATTGCTTCCCATTGCGCTCGATCCTGACGCATCTTGCTTTCCAATACGGCCAAGTCCGCATTGGTATTCCACACCCAGCCGGCGAGCGCCATGAGCATGACCGGCGTAACCGCCTTCAAAATGCTGGTGGCGAATTTATTGTTCTGAAACAATCCGGTAATTGTGTCTCGCGTCATTATTCTTTCTCCGGAATTCGTGAATGAAACACAGGCGCTTGAATCATAAACTTAAGCGTCTGAAGCGTCAGGTTTTGATTGACCAGTATTCTGTCCAGCATGTCCGGGACTTTTGTCAGGTTCTGCAGGCCGTGCAACTTCGCCAGGCATTTCTCGGTGCTCTGGTGCGCGCTGTCCAGCCTTTCCAGGAGTGCCTTGCGTTCTACCGCCAGGTCGTTCATCTTTCTTTCCTTTCCGCTGTGCATACAGTTTTATTGACTCGAAAGTAACTGCCGGGATTAACCGGAACATCAATATTACCACGGCGATCATCAACCAGAACCCGTAAGTCTCGCTGTCCTTTGCCACCAATGCCAGGACGGACAACAAGAACGCGAACTGCATCCAGTCAAACTTCATTATAACCGTTGGCGTCTCCTGAGAAGCTTGAACCATTCGTTGCTGCTGTGCTCTACGAATCATTGCTTCCCTCATCTTTTCGTTCTGTTTCATTTTTCTCGATCTCCAACTTTCCAAGTTTAGGATCGTATTTGAAATTGAAAGAAGGCAGGGGTTCACCACTTCCCAATCTGTAATGATACCACCCAATTCCCAATTTATTTTTGATCCGGTCTATTATCCGTCTCCACCATGGTCTCGGTTTTGGTTGCCAGCTACTAAAATCTATATTGACTATCTCACCATCCTTTGTGCAAAAAAATCCCTCAATACAGAAGTCACCATCGAGATTAAAATCTTCGTCATCTGATATTTCCAGATAATCACCTTTACCATCGAATTTCAGATTCTTCTCTTTCATAGTATCTCCTTTACTTCCTCCCAACAATCAGGACAATAGTGCATCCACGCATCTCCGATCTTTCGGATGACCCATCCGTCCGCTTTTAAGCCTTCGATAAACTCATAGAAATCCCCATCGGTATCATACCATTCACTTTCGGTATCACATCGAGTACAATGAGTCCTGAAGGCACCGTCTTCCTTTTCGATATTATCCGACATCTTTCTCGTCTCCCGGATGCTTACTAATTTCTGTTCCGATCTCGGTGAGCATGGTATCAAGCACGTCCGCGGCTGTTCTACGCAGCCTCAGTAACTCATCGGCCTTTACCAAGCCATTCTCGGGCTCAAACGTCACTATATCGGTCAGTAACGTCATAAGCTCCAGCTCCCTTTCCTGCAATAATGTTCTCACTTTCCGCCTCCTTAAAATAAATCCTGTGCTCATTCCCAACAATGGCACTCACTTCGTTTCCTGTCCCAACAATGCGGACAAATATCGCCGATGGTTTCCAACACTACTGCGACCATCTTATCCGCATCTTTCACGCATGGAACGACCACGAACTTTTCCCTCAGCTTTCGGATGAGTAAGCAATTTGTTGTGGTACTATTCCTGCTTGCCCATTCCGTCAGGCGTTCTCGTCCTGTCTTTTCCCTGTTCATCATTCTCCACCGGGCACGGAATGGTTGGAATCATATTCGATGTAGCCATTCCGCGCTTTTTCAATGCTTCGATGACTTTCGGATGCAAGAATATCTTACCAAATGGCGATTCCTTATCCGTCATCGTTATCCTCACCTCCAATACTCGATACTGAATCCCGTTTGCACTTTCGCTTCTTTCGATACTCCGCATAGGTCGCCGCGTCCATGATCTGATCATCTCGACACTTCGGACAGGTCAATGGAAATTCATTGCGTGAGCCTTCGAAGTCACAAGTATCACAATATAGAATCTCCTCACCACGTCTCAAAGTCTCTCGCATATTAAATGAAGTGCGCTTTGCTGACTCTACTGCCTCCGCGAACTCCCGGTTGAGTTTATCTTGATCTGCAACAAACACAAACCGGTAGCCTTTGACGTTCATGCCAAAAACAAAAAGCTGTGAATTAGATGGCGCGTCACTTCTCGCTTTCTTTACTACCTCACGCACTATCTGCCGCGTCCACATCTTTCCTTCTTCCGGACATAATATGATGATCTTGTCCAGAATGTCCTTCGTTATCATCACCGGATCATGTTGAATTGTGATCTTCTTTTCTGTCTCGTCCACCTCAATGATTTCATAAGGACGCGCCGCCGGCACCAACTGCGATCTCAAGAATTCGATTTCTCGCTTCGCCGCGTGCTCATACACTGTCTTCGGTCGGCGTGGATCCATCAGCTTTTTAATCAGTGACTCATGCTTCTCTGCTTTGCTCCCTCTCTCACTCACTGCCTACTCACCTCCTTTCTCACCAATCACCAATAATCAAACACCAATAATCAAATCGCTTCCTTTCTCTTTCCATCCTTTGAGTTCTCTGGTTATCAGATTGCATTGCTTACACCGATCAACCATATCAACTCCTTCCCCTCCGAACTCGCACGTTTCACAGCTCTTCTTCAATGTGCTGACCATCTTGACTTCTTTTTCCATAATGCTTTCCACCGCGGATCTATAATTTGCAAACCAACCGACCATAAGCGCTTCATCAATGTCAGCAATGGTCCAGTTATTGCGTTTGATATGCGCCATGAACTCACGAGCCCATACCATTGCATCATTCGACTGAGTAAACGGCATCGGCTCCTCTTTCTTAGAGTGTACCGAATTGTTGCACGGTAGATTCTGATCGGATGTTCCATAACCGTCACAGTCCGGACAGTCTATTTTTTCTGGCTCTTCTTTTGGATAAACTTCAGAAAATGGTTTCTGAAGTTCCTTTTGCTTCCAATTAGGAAAGTTGCCTCCTTTCCTGTTTGCATCCTTGCAACTGATACAGAGACAAGAGTCTTTATCAATTTTTTCATATCGGCAAGTTTTGCATCCTCTGTCATTCCTTAAGATATCCTCGGGCACATCAATACTTACTTCAGGCGCGGCCCTAATAATCAACTTCTTTCCAATCCAGTCCCCCACTCGAAATCCCTCAATATCCAGATTATAATAATATTTTCCTTTTAATTGCTCCAACTGATATATTATGTTCTCTACTCTTTCATCTTGTGTAAACTTAAACTCAACTACCCCCAATGGATTTACCTCATCTTCTCTGAAACCATCCGGAGCATTCTTTGGTAAGAATACCCAGGCCTGCTTCAGTAACTCATCCACATCATCCGTCCACTTCGTTCCGACACCACAGTTCTTTTCGTTCGGCGTGCATCCACTGCAGTATCCGGTTTGCTTGTCCTCAAATACGCAACCCTCACACTTAATCTTCTTTCGTTGGGCCAATATATTCAGATGATCCCCTAGATCATCAGTCGTCTTAATAGTTCCCGGTTTCGGTTTCAGCAATTCATATATCTCAATCAAATCATCAATGTCTCGAACACTGACATCCGAGTACCTCTTATTCAGAATCTCCTGAACTCGTGCTTCCATTCCTTCATTAGTTATTGGCGCGTTCATTTCTAAATCCTCCGCCGGATCATAATAATACTACTTTTCAGTTTTCTTGAGTAGCTCTTCCACTCGCTCCAAAGTCTCTTTCATATGTTTATGATGATCCATGATATTTCTCATATGCTTATGGCACTGCGTTTCTTTTTCCTCATGGCGTTTTAACAGCTTCTTTATTCTTGCAGTATCCATAAAGCTTAAAACATAATGCAATACTTCTATTACTATATGAACCACCAAAACAATAGTAAGTACTGCGCTTAATATCGTTGAATAATCGCTCATGGTATCCTACTCTCTTTGAAAAAAGGTGGCGGTGCCGTGGTCAACACCGCCACCAACTGGTTACTCTACTTCTTTTTCGGCTGTCTCGATGTTCCGCGGTTTCCAACACCGCCGCCGCTTCCGTCCCTCCTGCGGGTTCCGCCACAGGCACCACGGTCTCCGCGTCCGGCGTTTCCACGAGATGTGGCTTTCTTAGCCATGTCTTACTCACCTCCTTTCTGTTTCCATAAATTGTATTTCTTGAGATTCTGCTACTTTCTTTTTTAAGGCGTTCATAATTATCTCGCGTTTCTTTTCTTCACTGATCATAACCGGTTTGATTTTCTTGAGCTCCTCATCCAGCTTATCGTGATCCGTATGGATGCAATAGTAACAGATGCTTCCGTACTTCGTGCTGTATATCTCGCGCACACGAAAGTGCCAACAATACCTACAGTAAAACGCGAAACCGCGCAAGTACGCCGCATACCCGAGTGGATCTTTGATCACTGCTTTAATGAAACCGACCGTTCTGTTTTTCATTATTGAATCCCCACCCATATTAGAAATAGCCAATACAAAAAGATATATAATAATCCTTCAAGCATTCTCATTTCTTATTCCTGTATCGTTTCAAAGTTTCGTCTGCTTGTTCATCCGTGAGCATGACAACATTGGTCCGATCTTCCAGCAACACACTGCCCGGCATCTTACCATGACCGCAACACGAAGCAACCGGACGAAACCCACCGGCTTCCAATGCGGCCACCAATCGAGCAATGCAATAATCAACATACACTACCCGACCGTTCACTGCCATAGGTACGCAGTGCTCATAAGTTCCACAATTACAGCATCTATCTGGCTTGTCCAACACTTCATCAATCCTCTAATTCAAATTCAAAAACATCCCACGCCGCAAACTGCGCATAATTCTTATAATCGTCTTGCATGAATCTATCCACCACGCGCTCACCATCGTCCAACACTACCACTTCAATCTTCTTGAACTTCTTTCTCGCTTCCATTGCATCCTTGACCAATTCTTTTCTGTGTTTCAATATCGCGCGCCATGCATTCTTCCGCGTCTTGTGCAAACTCAAGACACCATAAGCACTTTCAAACGTCATAGGATTATACATGGCGGCATATATCTTCATTCCGCTTATCCATTGTTTTCGAGTTTTTTGACCTGCGCGTAAGTATTTATTAAAATCGCTTTGATCTCATCCGAATATTCGAACCGCTCTTGATTTTGTTTGATACTATTCATCATATTCCCGTCTTCGTGTCTCTTCGTTGCGGCCATCCAATCACAAAACATTTCCAGCAGATCAATCAATGACATTCCACTGATGCCATTCACGAAGTGTTCCGGATGATGACGATTGATCAAGTAGTGGTGTTGCAATGCCGGCTCCATTCGCTTCATGCACTCCTTATACTCGTCTGATCCATACGTCATTTGCCACAGCTTCAGCGTGTATTCGGCAAACACGTCAAACTCCTCATCTCCCAGCTTGGAATCATCGTGCTTGGAAGCCCGTTCGGCAAGCTCTTTAACGCATAATGCCAGTAACCGTCCCACTTCCATCTTATGCAACAAAGTCTTCTTTATGCAATTCACTTTTTTCTTATCCAATTCCTTCTCCTTTCTTATTCCTTTTCATCCACCAACTTTTTGAAAAACTTCATGGCTTCCCTGGCATATTTTTTATCGTATCGATAACTGGGACTTCTCTTCTTCAATATCTTGAATAGATCGTGCAGTATCGGATACAAATCTTTTTCGTCTGTCGATCCGTACCGATCCAATATAAAATGCCCGTCTTCGTTGGTATTGGTAAGTAGGTGACACGCCAATGGAAATATCTTCACCAAGAACTTCTGAAACGCCTCCCGGGTGCCTACCATGCATTGTCTTATCTGTTCTATATTTTCTTGTTGCGCTTTATCCGGACTGGCCGTATTCAAATCACTTTCTATTTCGTCCACCGTTTTATCATAAGGATACCAATGCTTGTGCCCGTTCCTGTGAAGATATTTCTTAACGGCAGTAAACACTCTCATCTTTTCTTTATAATCGTCTCCGTTCCGTATTTCATTAATCAAGTTCTTTCTTTTAAGCCCGGTGGCATTGAAACAAGAACGCACTATGGACGCCCAGAACATATCGTCAGCCTTTACCCTTCTTTTTATCTTCGCGTGCTTCTTGATCACCAAGCGCTTTCCACGCATGACCATCCATCCGCACCCCTCCGGTATTTCGTCTTCCGACTTCACCACGTCTTTGGCAGTGGCATACCAAAACTCGTGGCAACACTTCTTGAAGAATTCGTTCTTCCCTCCTTTTTTCAATTCACTGATGAAGTCTCCCCTACTGATCTTTATTTCAAATGCCGATCTGATCAATCCGTCCGATGGCCACAGACTGATTACCAATGCGTCTATCCAGGAACGACCGCGGTACCCGGTCCCTTCGTTCACTTCCCTCAACACGGCAAAGCGTTGAGGATCATCGAACTTACTTTCGATGGCATTGAATACGTCTTCTGCTGTAATCGGTTTCTTTTCTTTTACCATTCCACGTTACTTTCTTGCATCGGTCTTATATTCCTCCTTGCTTTTCCAGTTTCTGTAAAGACCCGACTGATGGTCGCAGTCTTTACAAGGATTTCCTCCTTTCAATTCTTCGCGCTCCCACGATCCCATTTCAGCAAACCGGCAAGTGTTGCAACACTTTTCCTTCCAAGCTAACTGCTCTTCAATCGTCTGCACTCCTCCATCCGCGTGCTCACCAGGAAACAATCCCATGGATATGAGTTTTGCGTCTTTGATAACACGTATCTTCTTTTCTTCGACTTCTACCAGTTCCATGCACGATCCGATCCGCATCTTCCCCAAATCGAGTTCCTCGGTATTTACGACCGTTACCGTTCCGCGTACCGCATCACCATCTATTCTCAGATCACTCACCGATCCGATTCGCTTGTTTCTTTTCGCGTCAAGATTAAACCCGAGTACCAACGGTAACACCATACCGTTCTTATTCGCTTCCGTTATCATTTCTTCCATCACTTCTTTTGTGATCAAATCACCGTTCTTGTCCACATGACCCACCCGTCCCACGCATATTCCTCTCATTTCAATCGTTTTTTCCATAGTATCCGCCTCCCTTGCATGTCCGCACGCTTAAAATCGCTGTCCACAGCGCTCTTTAATACATCACCATGAGGTTTGTATCATGTTCCGCATTTCGAGTCCGTATTGCCGGTTATTTTGCGGCACTCACTGTCCTTGAACGGCACCGATACTTCATAATTCCGAACTGATATTCCAGGACTCGTGATTTTGCGTCTGCACTTGCATGCCACACAAACGATAATCCACTGATAATTCGGCTTCTGTATGTAGAACTCGTCACATCCACAAAAGCACTTCAAGTTCTCGTGCTGCATCGCCAATCTCCTTTCCACGCTTTTGCTCATTTCTCACTTCCCCGAGTATTCGGCAATCTTGTTAATCGCATAAACGATAACCCACACCGCGCAAACGAAGAAAGCGAAATACCAAAACCAATCCATTGCTTTAATATGCCACGGTCTTCCGTTGTCCTGACTGTATACCACGACTTCCGCGCCCAACTCGTCCAACTGCGCTTTGAACTTTCGCTCTATGGCATGTTTCAGATCGTCCATGCTTTCTTGTTTCATTTCTTTTTTCAGTTGCTTGATCCTCACTTCGTTTGTTTCACTTGTTTCCTTCTCGTTCATTCTTCACTCCCCTCAAGACATTCCAAGCAAATATCGAAATCTTCATCAATGCAAAACTCGCACACCATCCTCCCGCACGCTTCGCACTTGAACCGATCATCGTCTGCCATATCGCCTTCGCATATAGGACACAATACAGGCCAATCCATATATCTATTCCTTTGCTGTGATCACACAGGCTGTCTACAGCGCACTTTGTTTACTGTTCAATGCGTTTACTTGCCAAGAACACTGCCTTCTTAAACAGCGTATTAAAATCGGGATGCTCATATCCCGTACCGAACCCACTCATCTGATTAGATACTTTGTTCTCTTCACAATCCAATATAGCGCGCTTCAGCACATTGACCGCATAGCTCAGACGACTCAATTCCTTCAACGCGGCATCCACCGGTGTTTCTTTAATCGCTTCATGCTCAATGTCCTGACCCATCAATCCCTTTGTCAACTTGTCCAGTTCCAGTACTGCCTTACTGCGTCCTTCATCATCCGCCATGACTGAATACGACTGTTCCATATGCTCGCACCATTCCAACACCAAATCAATAAACTCGTCTTGTCGCCCGTTCTCCTTTGCCCGCGCCCCCAGCACTTTCAAATCGTCATACGTTATTTTCACTGTACTCATGGCTTGGACTCCTCATGCATTATTACTGAATTTATCAATATGCTTTCGTAATCTATCTCTAAATTTTAACAGCATATTCCATTCCTTATCCTTTGTTGAAAAATAACAACTGGCTACCTGTTCACATTTACAAGCAACCTCCCTTAACTTACTCAACTGTTTTGTTGTTCTTATCTTCATGGCTTGGACTCCCTTACAATTCCTTCACGTCAATAATGTGAAGATCATACGCTATGCGTTCTTTGTATTCCGTTTTAATTCTAAAGCTACGACCGCAACATTTGGACACTCTTGTATGAATACCGTTGTACCTCACCCGTTTGTATTTTTGACATATCGGACATTGCCACGCATATCTATGAAAGTTTATCTTCATGGCTTTGGATTCCTTATCATTTTGTGTACTCCTTATCTCCTTCAATAGCCGCTTTCGCTTCCTTATCCTTAAACCCGCAGAACATACAATCATCATTATGTCCCACGGTCATTACATTCTCCAACGTATCCAACAGCTTCAGGTGCCGTGTTTCCAATTTCCCATACTCCGCCTTCAATTGCTCCTCCGCATCCTTCAACCGCGTTATCTCCTCAACTGCCCGCGCGCTCATACTCGAATCAATCATAACCATATCTCAATCCTCCGTACCGCGTTTCCATCAGTTCAAGACGCACAGTCCCAGTCAGTCATATGTTATACCCGGTATTCTCAAATCTTGTACGAGAATCTCCAGCCATAGACCCGTATGTAAAAAACCGGTACTACTTGACTTTTTCCCGAGGGGGTACCCGGTGCCGTTCGATATGCGTATATACCCGTCCATTCCCGTTGTCATACGTTCATTCCTTTCCTTTGTTTGTTCTTATTCGCCTTTACAATGCTTACTGTGCTTTGAAGGTCTCAAGTATACTGAAGCCCTGTCCGTTTATTCGCGTATATCCATTACTGTGCTTCAATGTACTTAAAGGGCTTTGAAGCCTTGTAGTCCTATCGAAGGTTTATTATTCTATGACGACTGATTCTCCATAATACTTCGTTGTACTTGTTGCCTTCGCAAGTCCTCAAGTCGTCTGCAGTCCTGTTGCTGTTTATTCGGTATTCGTGCATAATTCTAAAAAAGGAGCCAGTTCATTAGCTTTCACGCATGAAAGCTTTTAAGCTGATGCTGTTTGAATACTCCTTATGGATTATATCGATAATCACGCCTTCATTGCCTTGTTGCCTTCACAAGTCCCATAGTCGTATCAAGGCGTATTCACGCATAATAGTTCAGAGTGGCCCAGTTCATTAGCTTTCACGCATGAAAGCTTCTGTATCTGCATATGACTCAAGTCGTGTGCAGTATTATGAAGCATACCCGGTATTCCTTGCGCTTGTGTTGTCATGCAATCGTATAGCGTGCAATACACCTTTATAGTACTCGGTATACTTCAAAGGTCCGTAGTCGTTTGAAGTCATATGCGATAATAACGCAACAAACGTCCATATGACTTAAGTCGTATTCAGCCCTTTAAGCCCTGTTTATTCGTTATGACATTATTGAGTGATTGAAAGAAGGTTCTCCGGTACTCCATAGAGCTTTAAGCAGGCACTGTTCCAACGTACCTCAAACCTCACTTTCTATACTGTTTTACCGGGCTGTGCATACCGGGTATATACCGTGTAAACAAATAGTAAATGTTTTATTGTGTTATCGTATGTATCTACAGCTATTCCTGTAAGTATCATGTATTATGCTATTGTATCGTTTCCTTATGCGTTATTCGTTTGAATGCCTTCCATATCCCAAAAAAAATAAGAATCCTCCTGTGGATACCCTTGTGCTTTTAGTTTTTTAGCCATATCTAACGACACCACATTAGGTTTCATCCTCTTTCTCCTTTTCTTCAAACTTTTTCTTAGCAATTAGATGTCTACGCAAAGAATCATCATAATCCTTCTGCATTATTGCCTTTAATTCTTCCCACGTTTTTGGTTCATGGCAAACAATTCTAAGACTCATCCTTACCTTTCCTTCTCTTGTTCGAGTTGACATATCTCCCATTGCTTATCTGCTTTATTCCTCATCGTGTCCTTCAAACGACATCTGGCAATGCGGACAACA